>Ga0123353_10000307_pt1 | contig 60803 bp, 50 predicted proteins | sample TergutLab28metaG_3_FD_92763 | JGI IMG/M metagenome (GOLD analysis project Ga0123353, IMG submission 92763) | Labiotermes labralis P3 segment gut microbial communities from Petit-Saut dam, French Guiana - Lab288 P3 | ecosystem: Host-associated > Arthropoda: Insects > Digestive system > Gut ... | reverse complement strand
GGGGCCGGAACGAATACATGATCTGGTGCGTCCTTGGCGACGACACCGAATAGACGGCTGGAAGAAATCCGCAAACAAAAACCGCTTTCCGCTTGACGAAGACTTGCTCATAGACGGGGAGGCAGGCATCTGCTTTTCCAACACTCTACAGCGCAAAGAGGCAAGCCATCGCGACGTGTTTACGTTGATTTCGTGCAGCGTCACCCCAATCGTTCCAGTAGCGTTTCGCCGTTGCGATAGAAAATGTTTCGTCGGTCTTCGTCGGTGATGTCGGCGGAGAGGATTGCGCCGATGCCGTGGTGGGTGTCGAACCATGGCAGGTCGGTGCCGAAGAGGATGCGGCGCGAGCCGACGGTTTCGCAGAGCAGTTCGAGGGCGCCGTAGTCGTCGAGCACGGCGGTGAGTTCGTAGTAGAGGTTTGGGAAGTCGGCCGCCAGGGCGGCCCCGCGACGCCAGTCGCTGTGGAAACTATGTCCGCAGATGAGAATCGTGTCGGCGTACCGGGAAGCGATCGTTTTCACGGCATCGACGCCGTTGTGCGGGCTGGGTCCCCAGGTGTGCAGCAGGGCGGGCGTGCGGGTGGCGTTCATATAGTCGAGGAACGGGGCGTAGGCGGCGTCGGTCAGGGGCGTGGTGTGGATGTCCGCGTGGAATTTGAAACCGAAGTAGTATTCTCGGTTGTTTTCGACGCGGGCGATGGCGGCACGGGCATCCGTCCGGCCTGGCGCGACGCTGTGATACGCCTTGAAATATTGCGGATACTGCTTGGCGACGCGGAGGTTGTACTCCTCCTCGAATTCCGTGTAGTACAGCGGCTGATGCGAGCAGAAGACGGCCTGCCGGACGTTGCAGCGGCGCATCGTGTCGATCATCGCCTCAGGCGAGGCCGCCGGCAGATACATGCTGGCCAATTCGTGCATGTGGGCGTGGAAATCGAGGATGGGGCAGTCGTCCAGCCGCCCGGCCTGCCAGAACGCTTTCGTCAGCGGGGAATCGTGATTAATCATAGCGAATCTCCGAGATCAGCCTGCGGAGGTTTCCTCCGGCGATGAGGCGTTTGTCGTCGTCGGCGATCTGTGCGTGGCGGATTACCATCATGTGCGATCCGATGTACGACGCGGGAAATCCGCTGCCGAAGAGGATCCGCGTGGCGGAATATTTTTTGAGGATGTCGGGCAGCCAACTGTCGGCCAGGATGCTGGTCATGTCGAGGTGGAGGTTGGGGAAGGCGTCGAGGAACGGCCTGAGCTGGCGGTCGCTGGGAAAGCAGTGCAGGTAGGACAGCACGGCGGTGAGGTGGGGAAAATCGGTCATGATGTCGGCGGCCTGTTCGAGGGAGAGGCTCCGCGCGGTGTTGAGCAGCACGGGAATTTTGCGGGCCTCGGCCATGTCGAGATAGTCGCCGATGGCGAATTTATTCGTCATAAAGCGGTTGATCTGCGGGCAGAGCGTCAGTGCGGCGATTCGGTTGGCCTTCATGACGGCCGGCAGAGCGTCCGGCGACGGCAGCTCGCCCGTGCAGGAAGGCACCAATCGCCAGACGCCGTGAATATTCTCGTGGCCTCGAATGTCCGCCGCCAGCAGCTCGTTGCCGAGTTTCACCTCGCTGAGCGACTGAATCACCAGCCCGCCGGCAAGCCCCGCCCGGTCCATGTGGGTTTTCAACTCGGCAAAACTCGCGCAGCCTTTGACCTGCCCGCCCACGATATCCGCCAGGCCGTACGCGAGATTGCAGTCCAGGAATTCCATGCGGCTCCTTTTCGTGTGCTTGTTGGTGAATGTGTGCCGTTTGTTTGAAGGAATCGTCGAGCCAATAGCCATCAGCCAGTAGCCAATAGGGCTTTCGCAGCGTGACGGTAAACATTTACCTTGCGCTGGCGAGAGTGGTCTTGCGGCTTCGCAGACTCACTGTTTGGTTTCATAATTACAGCATCAGTATGCCCTGGTTTATGGCAAGCTTTTCCATACCTACTGGCTACTGGCTATTGGCTTCCGTTACGCATGTCTGTCCGCATAATTCACGGTTGCGGCGACTTCTTCCATGTTTTGTGTTGTCATGTTGATGTTGAGGCCAAATCGCAGTGCGCGGCCGAGGATGTCCAGGGAGGCCTGGCACATCTCCCGCGAGTACTGCACGTTGCCTTTGTAGGCGGGGTCTTTCCACGGATAGCCCGCCGGCGTGGGGGATTCCTTGTTGAGGATCGCGTCCCAGAAGGCGTAAATGTGGCGGTCGGGGAAGCCGTCGTTGTGGGCCGAGCCGATGCCGAGTCCCTGCTCGATCATCAGCGCGCTCATGCGGTCGGCGAGGGGTTTATTTTTGGCGATGAAGCAAATCGAAATGCCGCAGTCGCCCTCGGGGTCGTCGACGTGTTGGAGTCGGTAATTGACGGGCTTGTCCAGGTGGGCGAGGAGGTGTTTTTTCAGCGCGCGGGTTTTGGCGAGCATGGGTTCGAGCTTGGTCAGTTGGACGCGCGCGATGGCGGCGGTGATTTCGTTGCCGCGGATGCCCATCTGCGTGAAGGGCGCGAGCTTGGCGCCCCGCGCGAAACCGGATTTCCACATCGGCGTGCCGGGGTCGTGCGCGTAGATGCCCCGCAGGAACGCGTCCTCGTCGTTGGTGAAAAACACGCCGCCTTCGCCGCAGGTGATGACCTTGAAGAAATTCAGGCTCCACGCGAAAGCGTCCGAACCCATGCCGGTGTATTGGCCGAAATATTTCGAACCGACGGCCTGGCAGGCGTCCTCGATCAGGCGGAGGTTGTGTTTTTTGCAGAGGGCGCGGATGGCGTGGAGTCGGCCTGGCACGCCCTGCATGTGGACGATGATGACGGCCTTGGTGTACGGCGTGATCCGCCGCTCGACGTCGGCGGGGTCGAGCGCGAGGGACTCGTCGATGTCGGCCACCACGGGGACCGCGCCGGCGTCGATGACCGCCGAGGCCGTCGCGATGTACGTGTAGGCGGGCACGATCACCTCGTCGCCGGGGCCGATGCCCCAGCCCGCCAGGCAGCACGACAACGCGCTGGTGCCTGACGCCACCATCAGCGCCCCCTTCACGCCCAACTGCTCGCGAAGCTCCCGCTCGAAATTCTCGCATTGCCCCTGCTCGAAATAGCGGAATAACTGGTTCGGCTGACGCAGCAGGTTCGTGACGGCTTCGATTTCTCGGTGGTCCATCGCGCTCCACCCCATCCCGCCGGCGGGCAGCGGCGTCTTCATCAGTTTGTCCGACATGGCGTTGTTCTCCTGTGGTGATGGTATCGTATAACGACGAGGGATAAGTAACAAGAGCGGCAAACGCAAACGGCAGGGCGGACGCATGAAACGTGGCGCGGGCGTCTGGCCCGCGTGTGGCGAGGGCATCTTGCCCTCGCGGACCGTTCCGCACGGCGGACGTCATGCAAAAATATAGCATTTCGCAGCCGGACGCGGGCGGGACGCCCGCGAGACACGCGGGCAAGATGCCCGCGTCACGTCACATGCAATTGGCCTGTCCCAAACCCGCCGTCACCGTACGTTTTTGTTCCTTACTGTAGTTGAGTCCTCCATACGCCGATGCAACCCATGAGGGCTTGGTGTGCCCGCGTGCGTACGGTGTGCGCGTCGTGCCCGTGGCGGCGGTTGACGGTGATTGGCGGCGTGGATGGAGGTTGGGGTATGGGTTACAAAATTCTCATTGCCGATGACGAGGCGCACATCGTGCATGTGTTGAGCATGAAGTTGCGTAACGCCGGCTACACCGTGATGTGCGCGATGGACGGTGAGGAGGCGTTGGAGTTGTGCGTCAGCGAGAGGCCTGATTTGCTGATCACGGACAACCAGATGCCGTATTTGTCGGGCATTGAGCTGTCGACGCGGCTTCACGGGATGGAGTATTTCGGGAAGCTTCCGACGATCATGTTGACGGCCCGCGGATACGATCTGGGCGGCGAGGAGATTGCCGCGGCGGGGATCGCGTTGGTGTTGGCCAAACCGTTTTCGCCCCGTGAAGTGTTGGAGCACGTCAAGCGGCTGCTGGGGGCGGAACAACCATTGTCCGTGGCGGAGACACCATGAGCACGGGGAGCGGCGTGACATCTTCATTGGCCGGCATGGAAGACACGATGATCCGGCTGAAAATCGGGCTGGGCAAGCTGGGCGTGAACCTGTCGGCCTGGGACATCAGCGGCGAGGGCGTCATTCCGCACGTGTGCGCGGGGGCCGAGGGGGTGTCGCATTCGCGGGAGCATTCGCAGGATTATACGTGGGACTTTGCGGCGGAGGTGATCGCCCATGGGCAGCCGCGTCATGGCGTGGCGCCCTGTGGCCATTGCATGGTGGGCGTTCCGATCTGGCATCGCCGTCGGGTGGCCGGGGCGGCGACCGCGTGTTTTCCGGTGAAGGAACATGCCGAAGGCGGCAACGCGCGGTACTCGCTCGCCGATGCCGAGGCCGTTCTTCAACTGCTGAGCTGGCTGGTGGAACGCGAGCAGGCGTTGCACGTTGCCCAGGATGAACTGACGAATCTGTCGAGTAATCTCGGGGCGACGTACGAGGAATTGAGCCTGCTGTATCGCATCAGCAGTTGTATGCGCGTGACGGGGCGGGCGGAGGATTCGTTGCAGGCGACGCTGAACGATCTGCTGGACGTGATGGGCATGGAGGGCGCGGTGGGGCTGGTTCGCGCGCATCCGCCGGGCGTGCCGAACGACATTCTGCTGCTGGCTGGCGCGATGGATCTCAATGCCGACCAGGTGCGTCTGCTGGCGGCGGCGCAGATCGCGCCCCGGCTGGCGGGGGCGGGTCGGCCGATCCTGGACAATCATTTTACCGCGCCCGAAGGCAGCGGGCTTGGCGTGGCCATCCGTCAACTGGTGGCGGTCCCGCTGGTGGACAACGAGCCGATCGGTATGCTGCTGGGCATCAACAAACGCAACGGCGAGTTCAGCTCGACCGATCTGAAACTGCTCAGTTCGATCGCCAACCAGGCCGAGGTGTTCCTGGCCAACAATCGGTTGTACGCGGATTTGCAGGATCTGCTGATGGGCGTGCTGCACGCGTTGTCGGAGACGATCGACGCGAAGGACCCGTACACGCACGGGCATAGTCGGCGTGTGGCCATGCTGTCGCGTCGGCTTGCGGAGCGGCTGGGGCTGCCGGCGGGGCGGGTGCAGAACATTTATCTCGCCGGGCTGCTGCACGACATCGGCAAAATCGGCGTGCCCGAGCGGGTCCTGTGCAAGCCGGGGCGGCTGACCGACGAGGAATTCGAGACGATCAAGCGGCATCCTGGACAGGGCGCGAAAATTCTTCAGGGCATCCGCCAGCTCGACAGCATCATCGGCGGCATCGTCACGCATCACGAGAGGCCCGATGGCGGCGGGTACCCGCTGGGCCTGCACGGCGACGACGTGCCGCTGGAAGGCCGAATCGTCGGACTCGCCGACGTCTTCGACGCCATGACCTCCGACCGCACCTATCGCAAAGCGCTGGAACTGGACCACGTGACGTCCGAAATCCGCCGGTGCTGCCCCACGCAGTTCGACCCGCGGCTGGTGGACCTCCTGCTGGGCATGGACATCCCCGAACTCATGCGGGAACTGCGCCGCGAGGATTCCACGCGATTGACCTTAAACCCCGGGGATTTTCAACCATGAATATCGTCGCCGAAAGTTACGGCCATGCCGTGATTCTGAATCTCAAGGGCGAGTTGACCGACGACTCGATCGGCGCGCTGATGCAGGCGGCCGAACGCGCGTTGGAGGATTCGGTGGTCATCGACCTGGTGTTGAATTTCGAGGCCGTGCCGTTCGTCGACAGCAAATCGTTGGAGTTCCTGCTGTCGCTCCAGGACCGCCTGTCGGAAAAACTCGGACAGGTCAAGCTGCTCAAATGTGATGAAAACGTTCGAAAAATCCTCGAAATCACCCGCCTCGAAGGCGCGTTCGAGGTCTGCCAGGACGCCAATGAGGCGGTGAAGTCGATTCAGGCTTGAGCCAATAGCCATCAGCCAGTAGCCAATAGGTATGGAACGACGACGGCGAAAAGGCAATGAACGTGGGAGTGGATAACGAAGTGACTGAATCAGGATCGTCTGCATTGTAACAGGCGTTGCCATACCTGATGGCTATTGGCTACTGGCTATTGGCGCTGGAGTTTTATGGTTGCCAACAACATAACCCGCAAACGGTTGGGCGATATTCTGATGCAGCAAGGGGCCGTGCCTGCCGAGCAGTTGCGTCAGGCGCTGGAGTTTCAGCGGCAGAGCAATAACACGCTGCTGCTGGGCGAAGTGCTTCTGAAGCTTGGGTTCTGCACGGAAGAGCAGATCATGCAGGCGTTGGCGGCCGGGTACGGCGTGCCGTTTGCCCGCATCTCGCCTCGCGTGGCCGATCCGAAAGTGATCGACGTGCTGCCTCGCGAGTTCCTGGAAAAACACATCGTGCTGCCGCTGTTCAAGGTCAAGGACCGTCTGACGCTGGCGGTGAACGAACCGGCGAACGTGTTCCTGCTCGAAGAGGTCGGGCGACTGACCGGCTGCGAGGTGCTCGTCGTGTGCGCCACGACGCGCGACATCAAGGCAACCCTCGAAAATCACCTGCCGACGGCGAAGGTGTTCGTCATCGACGACATCATCGACGACCACTTCGCCAACGACCTGTCGTTGGTGGAAGAAAAGGCCGACGACATCGCCGCGCTGGAAGCGGCGGCCGCGGGGTCGCCGGTCATCAAGCTGGTGAATTACATCATCTACGACGCCGTGCGCGACGGCGCGAGCGACATCCACATCGAGCCCGACGAGGGCACGCTCCGCGTCCGCTACCGTGTCGACGGCGTGCTCTACGAAAAACTCCGCCCGCCGCACCGCATGCTGCCCGCCATCGCCAGCCGCGTGAAAATCATGGCCGGCCTGGACATCTCCGAACGCCGCCTGCCGCAAGACGGCGGCATTCACGTGATGATGGACGGCCGACCGATCGACCTGCGCGTCTCGACGCTCGCGGGGCGGCACGGCGAGAAGATCGTCGTCCGCATCATCGACAACCGCAGCGTGATGGTGAACCTGGAAAAACTGGGTTTTTCCTACGAAATGCTCAAACAATGGCGCAAGGCCATCGAGATGCCCAACGGCATCGTGCTGGTGACGGGGCCAACCGGCAGCGGCAAGAGCACGTCGCTCTACAGTGTGCTGCGGGAGCTCAACAACGACAACGTGAACATCTGCACGATCGAGGATCCGGTGGAGTTCAACTTGTCGGGCGTGAATCAGTTCCAGGTGAATGAGAAGATCGGGTTTACGTTTTCGACGGCGTTGCGGTCGTTGTTGCGGCAGGACCCGGACATTGTGATGGTGGGCGAAATTCGCGACGGCGAGACGGCGAAGATTGCCGTGCAGGCGGCCTTGACGGGGCACCTGGTGCTTTCGACGCTGCACACCAACGACGCGCCGGGCGCGGTGACGCGGCTGTTGAACATCGGCGTGGAGGCGTATTTGGTGTCGGCGAGCCTGCAGGCGGTGCTAGCGCAGCGGCTGGTGCGGAAGATCTGCACGCACTGCAAGGAGCCGTACGAGCCGGCGGCGAATATTCGCCGCGCGGTGGAGCGGGCGGCAGGGGACGTGGAGACGTTTTATCGCGGCGTGGGCTGCCCGAAGTGCCGTAACAGCGGCTTCGCGGGGCGGATCGGCATTTACGAACTGTTCGTGCCCGACGACGAGATCCGCGAAAAAATGATCGTGACCGCCAGCATGACCGAACTGCGTCAATTGGCCGTCCACCGAGGCATGATCCAACTGCGCGACGACGGCATGGCGAAAGTCAAAGCCGGCGTCACGACCGTGGAGGAAGTGTTGCGAGTAACCGCGTAAACAGCAGCCACTAGCCACAAGGTAAGGAATGGCATTGGCGAAAAGGCAATGAATGCGGGGATAGACAGTGAAGTGGCAAAACCAGAATCGTGTGATTGACAACAGACTTTGCCATACCTCGTGGCTCGTGGCTCGTGGCTTGTGGCTAGTGGCTCTGATTCCCTCGAACGAACGGTTCGGTTTCACCGTCGAGCAAACGAAGAACCTATGTGGACCGTGGACCTACTTTTCGATGTCCTGACCGATCGCCGCGCGTCGGACCTCTGTTTTGCGCCGGGGGCGCCGCCGGTGGTGTGGGTGGCGGGGCGGATGATGCCGCTCGACGCGCCGCCGTTGGTGCCGGCGGATATCGAGGCCGCGTTCTACCCGCTGCTGACCGCGTCGCAGCGCGAGCGTCTCGACGCGTGCGGCGACGTGGATTTTTCTGTCGGCAGACCGGGCGTGGGACGCATGAGGCTGAACCTGCATCGCCAGCAGGGCACGCTGGCGGCGGCGATTCGGTTTATCCCTGCCGCCGTGCCGGATTTCGACGGCCTGAAACTGCCGTCGCGGCTGCGGAGTTTCGCCGACCTGCCGCGAGGCCTGGTGCTCGTCACCGGCGGCGCGGGCGCGGGCAAGAGCACGACGCTGGCGGCCATGATCCAATACATGAATTGCACGCACGCGTACCACATCATCACGCTGGAGGACCCGATCGAGTTCGTGTTCGCGCATCGGCGCAGCGTGATTGAACAGCGGGAGATCGGCGTGGATTGCCCGAGTTTCGCGTCGGCATTGCGGCATGTGGTTCGGCAGAGGCCCGACGTGATCCTGGTCGGCGAGATGCGGGACCTGGAGACGATATCAGCCGCCTTGACGGCGGCGGAGACGGGGCATCTGGTGTTGGCGTCGCTGCATACCGCCAGCGCGGTGGAGACGGTCAATCGCATCGTGGATGTGTTTCCGGGATCGCAGCAGTCGCAGGTTCGCGTGCAGTTGGCGGACACGCTTCAGGGCGTTGCCTGCCAGACGCTGTTTCACGACGAGTCCGACGGCACGCTGGCGCCGGCGGTGGAGATCCTGGTCGCGACGCCCGCGATCCGCCGGGCCATTCGCGACAACGAAACGCACCTGCTGCACGGCATGATCGAGATGGGCCGCGCCCAGGGCATGCAGACGCTCGACGCAGCCATCGCCAACCTCGTCCGCCGCGGCGCCATCACCATGGACGCCGCCCTGGCGAAATGCCACAACAGAGAAAAACTACAACAGCAGCCACTAGCCACAAGCCACTAGCCACAAGGTACAGAACGGCATGGGCGAAAAGACGGCGAAAACCGGCGGAAAAACAGTGAATGCGGGAACGAAAATGGGAACAGAACAGATAAAGATCGGTGTGATTTACGACGGGTTTCGCCCTACCTGGTGGCTAGTGGCTAGTGGCTAGTGGCTTGGTTCCCACGAACAAACGCCACGATTTCACCAACAGGCACGCGAAGATCCCAATGCAATTTATCTACGAAATTCGAGAGCCTACCGGGCAATGCGTCAGCGGCGTGTTGACGGCCAATGACACGTCCGACGCGATGCAGCAGTTGCGGCGGGCCGGCAGGGTGATCCTGTCGCTCAAGGAGCAGGTCCGCGCCGACGCGCCGCCCGCGGTGCTGCGGCGGATTCGCCAGGACGACATCCTCTACTTCGCCAACCAACTGGCCGTCATGGTCGACACCGGCGTGCCGCTGACCGAAGCCCTCGACGCCATCGCCGCCCAGACCGACCACTCCGGCATGAAGGCCATGCTCGACGCCATCGCCGACCGCGTCAAGGGCGGCGAGGAGTTCTCGCGCGCCCTGGAACATTACCCCAAACAATTCAGCCGCCTGTTCGTCGCCATGATGCGGGCATCCGAAGCCAGCGGCACCATGGGCGTCATGCTCCGCCGCGTCTGCGACTACATGGCCCAGGAACGCGACACGGTCAAACGCGTCAAGGGCGCGATGGTCTATCCGGTTTGCATGCTCACGTTCTGCGCGGCCGTGGTGATCGCGCTGCTGGTGTTCGTGCTGCCGCGATTCAAATCCGTGTATGCCGCCAAGGGGGCGGTCCTGCCCGCGCCGACACAGATTCTGCTGAGCGTCTCCGAAGGCCTGTGCAACAACTGGCTGCTCCTGCTCGGCGGCGCGGCCGTGCTGGGCGTGGGCGGATTGCTGGCGCTTCGCACGCCCGCCGGGCGGACGTTCATGGACGGCGTGCGGATCCGTCTGCCGCTGATCGGGCCGATGTATCGCAAAGCCTGCCTAAGCCGCTCACTGCGGACGATGGCGACGATGGTCTCCACCGGCGTGAGCGTGCTGGAGGGGTTGCGAATCACCGGCACGGTCGCCGGCAACGTGCATTACGAAAAAATTTGGCGGGAATTGGCCGAGCGAATTAAGGAAGGCTCCTCAATGGCCGACGAACTATATAAGTGCCCGCTCGTGCCGCGGACCGTCAGCCAGATGATCGCCGCCGGCGAGCGAACGGGGAAACTCGGCGACGTGATGAACCGTCTCGCCGATTTCTGCGACGCCGATTTGAAAGTCGCCATCAAGACCCTCACGACGATGATCGAGCCCGCCATGATCATCATCATGGGCCTGCTGATCGGCGGCATCGCGATGGCGCTGCTGCTGCCGGTCTTCAGCATCTCGAAGGTCATGGCGCACTAACGTAGCACGAATGAAATAGAACGAACGCGGAACACATCCGCGACAATTACCGAGGCGCGGTCGAGCTTGCACAGTCGGCCGCGCCCCATGTTTTTTTACGGACCTACTTCGCTCCGACGAGTTTCTTCATGCTCTCGACGTAGTACACGTAATTCTCCCACGAGACGTCGTCGGGCACGAGGTGATCGAGATCGGGCATGTACATGCCGCCCGCGACGGCGGGGCGGAGACGCTCGATTTCCGCGTCGATGGCCCGCTTGTCCTTGGCGAGTTCCCGCTTGTCGAAGCCGCCCATCAGCGCCAGCTCAGGATACCGCCGGCGGAAATCGCTCACGTCCGTCCCCGCCGCCACCTCCATCGGCCAGAGGTAATTCACGCCGCCCTCCATCATCGGGGGCACAATGGCGTCGGGGTTGCCGTCGGTGTCCACACTCATCAGCGGAATGTTGCATTGGTTGGCGAACGCCTTGATCCGCGCATAGTTTGGCGTCATGAATTCGCGGAAATGGGCCGGCGAAATCAGCGACCCCTGCCGCCCCGACATGTCCTCCCAAATGTGAATCACGTCCACCTGCACGCCCTCGGCCACCACGCGCTCGAATACGTACAGATACAGATTCGTCAGATGATCCATCATGTCGCGGACGACGTCCGGCTGCGTGTAGAACGCCAGCAGACACTCCTCGTCGCCGAGCATCCAGCGGATGCCGCCGAACAACGTCGTGTCGGGAAACGCGCCCAGTTGGATCGGAAAGCCCAGATTCATCCACTCTTTGCACAAGGCCAGCCAGTTGCCCTTGAGACGGTCGGGATGGTCGATCTGAAGCCGCTCGGCCTTGAATTGTTCCCAGCTCTCGCGGTCGGAGACGGGGAATTTGAGGAATTCGCTCATGGATTCGTTGGCTTTGAGGTTGCGGCGTTTGATGTCCCACGAGTCGAGGTAGGTGATCCATTCGTCGTTTTCTTCGAGCACGCGTTGCCAGCCCATGTGCGGCGCACAGCCGCAGAGCACCGGGATCACCAGCGGAGGCACGTCGACGTTGAAATGCCGCCGCAGTTCGTCCCAGTCCTTGAAAGGACAGCCCTCCCGCTGCCACCGCTGCCACGCGAAACTCCACGGCGACCACATCATGGTATATGGCGGCCGATCCACTTTTTTCCCCGTCAAACAATTCACAAACCGTTCGCGATGCGTCATAGCCATGAGGATTCCTTTATTTTTGCATGTGCTGATGCTGATTCTACTGACTAAACGGCGAGGTACAAGACAAAGAGACGCGCGGAACAGGGCAATCGCATCAACATTCGCCCATTTTTTCGTGAAGAGGCTGTTAGACTGTCAGGCGCCGTCTCGTGAAGGATTTGGCCCCATGTTTCATAAGCCTCTTCCTGGCAGTCTAACAGTCTAACAGTCTCGAAAACGGTCCCGTTGCGAAGGATCGTACGAGGAATTTCGATGCGATAGCCCTGGATTCAGGACGAAGTCTTCTTGACTTGGACACTTTTACGGGGTAGTTTGGTGCCTCGTTGTGAATGATCCTTGCAGTCGTCGAGCGGCCTCCGCGGTCAACCCGACGGCGCCGTGCGGGCGTAATTCAGTGGTAGAATGCCAGCTTCCCAAGCTGGACGTCGAGGGTTCGAATCCCTTCGCCCGCTTCTTTCCGTTTTGGCGCACGTCCCCGTGCGTTCCAACGCGCCACCGCACGACACCAACCACCACGCGGCGCAGCCGCGTGACGCCTCGCGACACCACTACCACAACCGCCAACCCCACCAAGGCTTACGGCCCGAAAAATCCACGCCCACCGCTATCGCCACCGTCTGCCACCCGCCACAAACCACGCTCAACGCCCGACTGCCTTCGGACCCCAAGTTGGTCCCCAGAAAATCACCACGCGCCATAAGTCGGCCACCAACTGGTCACCGCCGGTCACTTTCCGTGCAACTGGTCCCCGAGGGACCGGCGAAAAACTCGCGAAAACTCCAAGTTTTGGCCCCATTCATACGCCGAATTTTCCGGTTCAGCCTTCGCACGTCGATTACATCCCGATTACACTTTGATTACACCGATTCGTCGCGAGTGTCCCCGCCGTGCTCCTCCTCGAACTCCTCGACCCACTCAGTCAGTTTTTGCTGGCGCAACGCCTTGTCCGGCAAATACAGGTCGTATTCTGCGGCGTGGATGTTGGAGTTTTCCGGCAGCGTCAGTTCGACGATGTTGTCGTTTTTCTTACGGCACAACAAAACGCCGACCGTGGGCTTTTCAAATTCCTGAATGACATAGCGGTCAAAATAATGGACGTACATCTGCATCTGCCCGAGGTCCTGATGCTTCAACTCGCCCACTTTCAGGTCGATCAGCACGTAGCACTGGAGAAGTCGATTGTAAAAGACAAGATCGACATAGAAGGATTTTTCCTCAAACGAGAACCGTTTCTGCCGCGCCTCGAACAAAAAACCCTTGCCCAGTTCGAGCATAAACTTTTGCAGGTTGTCGATCAGGGCTTAATCCAGTTCCGTCTCGCTGTATTCCGTGCGTTCCTCGAGCCCCGTGAATTCCAGCACATACGGCATTTTGAACATGTCGCGGGGGTTCGCCAAAATCTGCCCTTTGTTCGCCGAGGGCCATCACCTTATCTTTGTCGCGTGAGAGCGCCAGCCGTTCGTAGAGCGAACTGGCGACCTGACGTCGTAACTGCCGGTAGGACCAATGTTGATTGATGGCTTCGATTTCGTAAAACCGCCGGGCGTCGTTGTGCTCGACGCGTATCAAAACCTGATAGTGCGTCCAACTCAATTTGAATTGGGCAGGCAGTGCCTGCCCAATTCGTAAGGGTGTACCTAACATGCCGTCTGGCGAATCACTTATGGGCAATTGGGCAGGCACTGCCTGCCCAATTGACGGCGCGTAAATCTGGAAAAACATTCGCATGTTTTTCAGGTTCACGACCGAAAAACCTTTGCCGTATTGCCCGGGCAAATACTCGGCCAAGCCTTCGATCAGCTTCGCACCGTACTGGGCCCGTCGTTTCCCTTGCTGTTCGCGTTCAAAAATCATTCGCCCGATTTCGTAGTAGGCCGTGACGATGGTGCTATCCTACTGCCGCTTGGCGTGCTGGCGTGCCGCCGCCAGCAAGTCCGCGACCTGCCTGTAAAAATCCGCTTCGTCGCCCTGTGGCGTTTTGATAACGGCGAGTTCCTGTTTGGTTTTCTTCGATTTTGCCATCCGCACGATCTCCCGGCCCAAGCTCTCCGGGGAAGACAAGTCACTGGGGCATCGTCTTCACTGGCCAGTGGGCATTGTACCGTCGCGGCCAAATGACGCAACAGCCGATGGTGCCGAAAGCCTGCGTTTGAGGAAAAATCGAAGAAAAATGAGCCGGGAAACCGCCACGCGAAGGCGGACGAGGTGAGTCGCCAATTCTTCAGACGGTGTCTGAAGAATTGGCGGCGACGATTGGCGGGCGTTAGAACGTCGGCAGTGCGGCGACGGCACCGGCGGTGTCGGCGAGGTCGAGGTGGGTGTAGATGTTCATCGTCAGGCGAATGTCGCTGTGGCGCATCAGTTTTTGGGCGGTGGCGGGCATGACGCCGCTTCTGGCCATCAGCGTGGCGAACGTGTGTCGCATGCCGTGGACGTCCACCGTGCGGCCTTGGGCGTCCACCTTTGGAATACCCGCGGCGGCGATGTCGAGGTTGAGCGTCCGCAGCAGGTTTCGCCAATCGACGTGGAACAGCGGCGTCTCGGGCGGAAGCGGGCTGCTCTGCGGCCGCCGTCTCGCGGTGGCCAGGCTCGCGATGTGTTTCCGCATCTCGTCGGCGAGGTCAGCACGTAGCGGCAGCGTCGCGGCCTTGGCGCTTTTGGCGTGCCGCCCCACGACCTTGACGTGCGGGTTTTCGCCCTCGTCCAGACACAGCGATCCGACCGTGAGCGTCGCCATTTCGTTGCGACGAATGGTTGGTTTTCGGGTCGCGTCATACAAAACAGTGGACACGTCGTGTCCAATGGCCCGCGCCCCGAGAACGTACTGATTGATCTGTCCGTCCGGGCCGCGATAGTCCAGCTTCATCGGTTTCCCGGTGAACTGCTCTAAACGGCAGGCTTCATCGACTTGAATTCCGCCATTGCGGTAGAACCGTTTCATCGCCGTGCCCGTGGGGATGTCGAGCTTCCGACAGATCGCCTTCAGGGCTGTCCAGAGCGACACATGATCCAACGTTCCGGCAAGGTCCGTGAAGTTGTGGGCAATGCAGAAGTAATTTGCCCACCCACGAACGACCGCCGATCCACGCTGTATCCGCATCGCCACCGATTCCTGATGGGGGCGATACCGCATGGCTTCGTTCAGCCGTTCCCACACGTTCCGAAGTGCTTTCAGACCAACGTTGATCTTCGGCACATGCTTGCCGCTCTGGCCGATTTCGCGGCTCAGGCGGAAGCCGAGGAATTCGTACCCGTCCTGGATATGCGTGACGTGCGTTTTCTCCACGGACAGTTCCAAACCGCATTCGCGGCGGAGGAACTCGCGGATTTCATCACGAATGGCTTCGGCATACTGCATGCGCGTCGTGAACTCCTATTATGAGGATGGAGCGTTCTATGTTGTAACGCACGTGCTCTCGAACAAAATGAAGCAGATCGGGAAGAATGGCCATGTCGCGGTCTCGTGTGGACAATTATTCGATAATTATATGAGCGCCCATGGCGTCGGCGAAAATATGGGGCATGTCCTGGACTCAGAAAACGGAGCGATGATGGAAAAACTTCGCCAGGTTTTCGCCAGTTGGTACACGCACGGGGACGTAAACGAAAACGACCCCAATACCTGTTTGCTTCGCATCCGCCTGGCCGACGCGTTTTACATGGGCGGCGGGAAGGATTACAGGATCAATTTTGTTGAACGGACGGCTTGATGTTTGAAACATCCATCCCATTTGTATTGACGAAAATTTAACAGCAGACCACTATAGTAAGGAAAATCCTATGAAACGTTCGATTTTTGCGGTGGTGCTGTTGATGATTGCCTGGAGTGGCATCGCCTGTTCGGAGCCGGCCGTGACGAATTCCGACGTTCAGGAACAATCTGTTGAAAATCTGCCCAAAAAGGAGGCAACTGCGATGTTTGTTCGTAAACACAACGTGGAAGTCATTACGCTGGATGAGCCGATCGTGGTCGTGGGATTGAGTTTTGCCAAATGTAAGCGGACGGGCTCGGCGAATTTCAAGTCGCCGTTTGATCTGTATTCGCAGGATAGTTTTGAGCTACAGGCCAATATTAAAAACCTGAGACGGCCGCAAGTTGGGTATGGTATCTGGACAAACATGCAGGACGTGATTGTCGGCAAAGCGGTCGCCGACGTGGACGGGCAGGACGACATCTACGATTCCTGCACAATCCCGGCTGGCCGGTATTTGAAAGTGTCTTTCAATGCCGAAACATTCGAGGAACTTGTGATGGACGCGATACACAAGGCGTGGGAAAAAGCCGGCACCGACACCTTTCTTGAAAACAACAATCTTGTCGCGGATCGCACGCTTCACATTGAGGTGTATCCGCATGAGACTATTCGCGTGGGATGCGCAAACGGACCGGATGGCTGGGGGCCGAAGTATACCAATGCGTCAGGGGAAGTCTCCACAACGGACTTCCCGGAAATGTACTTTTTGTTTCCGGTGAAAGAGAAAGAGTAGAAAAGAAGCAAAGGCGATGGCATGAAAATTACAAAGAGAACCCCCATGAACACGAGGTAAAACTCAGGGGAGTTGAAGGAAAGGTCAAGGCGAAAGACCACTCCACCGGCTATATCGGGCGGTGCGTGTCCAAAGAACCGGCGTTATCCCTATGTCGCCAGTCAGCGCCATCGTAGGGTCGAGCGACAGGCTTGGAGGCTGATTTCTTGAGTTCGCCCAGGAGACGGCGAATGCCCGCTCCTCCCTCGCGGCCGAAGACTGGCCTCAGTCATGTAGAAATTTTCGGAAAATTGTGCAAAAGTCCCGTTGACTCGAACACCGTGTCGTACTTTATACTCGTTTGTCACGGATGCGGAAAGGCTACAGGGCATGGACATACAAACAGTACGGCAGGTTTCAGTGGATTACGGGATTTCGGCCAGGATGCTGCGGTACTATGAGCAGATTGGGCTGCTGAAAAGCAAGCGGGTAAGCAATTATGCGTACAGGGTTTACGACGAGGACGCGGTGCGGCGGCTCCAGCAGGTCATCATTCTTCGTAAGTTGCAGATTCCGGTCAAACAGATCAAGGACATCCTGATTAACCGGGATGCCGTGGCGGCGATTGAGGTGTTCAAGCAGAACATCGCCGAGTTGGACGAGAGAATCACGGCACTGTCCGCCGTCCGGTCGATCCTGACGCGTTTTGTCGATGAAATGCAGGAAAAAGCGGATGTGCATCTGAAACTCGATCTGCTGAGCGACAAGACCATGCTGGCCGTCGTCAGTTCCCTTTCCTTTCCCAAAAACAAAATCGAAGAGAGGGTATCGCTGGATGTGATGAATCGGGCGAGCGAGCAGTTGAACAAACAAATCGATAAGAATGTGCGAATCATCTACCGTCCGCCCGCGACGGTGGCCAGCATCCGATATAACGGCGGCGATTCCGAGTCCGACGCGAAGGCTCGAAAAGACGCCGAAGCCGTCGTGCAAGCGTTCATCAAAAAGGTGGATTTATTCAAAATCAAACCGGATTTCCGTGTTTTGGGATTTGGGCATGGCAGCGGATATGGCGGCTGGGAAATGTGGGTGACGGTACCGGATGATTTTGACGTCCCGGCCCCGTTGACGAAAAAAACACACGCCGGCGGGCTGTACGCGGCCACGGCGAACCCCGATTTTGACATTTTTCAATGGGTGCAAAATAGTCCTAAATACGATTGGGACCCCAACCAGGGGCCGGGCGGTGAGGAATATGTAAATCCGTTCAACATACTCGGGTTGAAAAACGTCGGCTCCGACGCGGGCGGGTCGATGTATACCGAACATGTGGTCCCCGTCAAGGAAGTGGAAACATGGACGGATGAACAAAAAGCAACAATAGACGCGGAATTGGCGAAAATCGAAAAAGTGGCCTCACGCGGCAAGACGACGGATATCGACTTGGCAACGCTGGTGAAGGAAGGCGATTTTGCTGATCTGCGGTATGCGGACGGGTTGCTGATTATGAAGGTGGACGGTTATGAGGGCAATGGAAAAATGAAAACGCCCCAGCAATTCAACGCGCCGCTGAAGATCGAGCTGCGTGCCAAAACGGACAGCACGGACATTACGATGCAATACGCAAAAGGGGATGTTTGTTTCGATGATAAGCAGCTCCCCAATCAATTGTTTATAAAAGATATCGAAGATGGGAAAATGGAATTTCTCAGTAAACGCGGGGTACATCCGATCGACGAATTCATGGATATCGAATGGATCATCGGCCGGGAGATGATGATTGTCAGGGTCAACGGCGAAATCCGCCATGCCGGCAGCCATTACGCATATATAAAATCGTTCAAGGAAAACCCCGAATACCGCCTGTCATCGGCGGTTACCGTCTTAACCTGCTGCTGGGCGACGGTGACGGTGGAAAAGCTGCGTATTACGGAGATATAAACATGCCGGAACAAAAGAATCGTTCGCCGCGTCAACAGCAACAGGCAATCAAGCCGTTGATCGAGGACATTATTCCCGAATGCCTTAACGGCCAGATGAGAAAAATCGCGATGGATTTCGTCGCGTACCTGCGGGCAAATAAGATGAAACCCATGTGGCAAGGCCTGAACACATGGGGGGCCAAGGATAAAGGTATCGTTCTTTATTCAATCATGCTACACGTCGGGAAGGGTTATTACGGCCGTGTGGGCGATCTGCCGTCCTGGGGTATCACCCTCAACCCTATCCACATGAACACGTACGAAGGGCGAATCGTACATGAGGGATTGCAGAACTTCATTTTGGATAACGTGTTTTATTGCGTGCATAGCGGGAGAAGCGATTCATCGGGCGAAGGCTGCAATCCGAACAAGCGATGCGCCGGAGGGCGTGACAGAACGATCCTTGGCAAGGAACTCAAAGCTCTCTGCGGGTGCCGCTCGCTCACATGGGTCTGGGACCCCGACAACGCGGCGATTCATGGTATAAAAAGGTTGCTGGAACTGGAACAAAAGGCGAGAAACGAAAACAGTAAAAATCAATCAAAAAGAGCATAAACACATGCCGGAACATAAGAACGTTTCCCTGTATCAGCAGCAAAAGGCATCCAAGCCGCCGGTCGAGGATATGATCGACGAATATCTTGACGGCAAGATGAAAAAACTCGCGTTGGACCTGGCCGCGCATTTTCGGGCAAACAAGATGAAGCCCGCGTGGTGTCTTACGAATCAGTGGAGGGCGGTCTACAAGGCCAAGAATATCTGTAGAATAACGTTGTATCCCGGACATCTTCCCGCTCCTCCCGAAATCCGCGCAACCTGGGTCGTCACCGCGTATCTTATGCATCTTCAGGATTACGAGGAAACCGTCATTCGTGAAGATATGCAACGTTTTGTCTGGGATAACGTGGTGTATTGCGTTCATAAACCAATCGACTCCCCTCCGCCGGTGGAATCACGACGAACCCACGGACTGGGGCTGCCCTGCAACCATTGGAACTGCGCTCCGGGGAATAATATAACGATTTGCGGTAAGGAACTGACCAACATCTGCCGCAACACCAACCGCCAATATTTCTGGTGCCACGACCCCGGCGAAGCGACGATCAGTGCCATAAAACGGCTGCTGGAACTGGAACAAAAGGCAAGGGCGGAAAACGATGCGTCATTCAGGAAACGGAAATAATCCCTATGAAATGTTCGCTTTTTACATTGGTATTGCTGGTGATGGTTTGGAACGGCGTCGCCTGTTCGGAGCCGGCTCTAGTTCCGGCGGGTTCACCTGATAGCCAGAACGCGGCGGCGGATTCGCCGGCCGAGATGAACGAAACGCCTGCCAATATGAAAGGAGTGCCTGCCGTGGCAACGCTGACGAAATTTGAGGTCGTGGACATGCCTGAACTGCTGGTCGTCGGAAAACGGGGCAGCGACTACGCGGACGCCCAGCCGATGGAACTGTGGCAGCTTTGGAACCGCACCCATGCCGACGGAGTCTTCAAGTGGCGAAAAGAACGCGCCCCGCTGTATCGCCAAAGATTTCCCGTTCCGTCTCGGCGGCAACGACCCCGCGATCCCCAGGATCACGGCCATCGATACGGTCTATCTGGGGCAGGACGATGATAACAACCCTGCATTCATCATCAGCGATTTCAAGGTTGCGGCGGGGAATGAGAATAATATGCTTCAATAGGCAATCAAAAGACACGAGGAATTGAGAGAAATGTCCGAACAAAATAACGCGGACGTGTTCGCGAAAATCGAGGAAGACGCCCGAAATAACCTTAGCGGTGACAAGTTACGAAACGCTATGGATTTTCTCGCTTACCTGAGAGATAGCGGAAGAACATGGACTTTTTCAGATTACCATCCAGAATTCTGTTATATGGGTGAGATGACTTGCCTGATCGCATATTTCAAATCGATCTTGGACGAAGCGACCATCCGGAGAATAGAAGAAGCCGGCAACCGCTATGTGTATAACCCGTCCCCCAGGTGGAATATCTGCTGCTGGCAGCATAAAGACGATATATGCGAACTCGATAGTTTTCCGGTGGACGAAGGTTTGAAGAAATTCGCCCGGGCAAATGTATGGAAATGTATCTACTGCGGCGGTTGTGACGCTCCGGGAGGAGGACGCAGAACGGTTTTTGGAAAAGAATTTGACAACGCCTATTGTAACGTATTTCAATTTGTCGATCCAGACAATAAAACGCTGGAATACATTCAACAACTGATGGAACTGGAAAAGCATATTATTGCCGACTCAAAGAAGAAATGAAAATCACGAAAGGAACTGATTATATGTCAGAGCAAAACAGCACGGACACCCGCGTCGAGGATGTCATGAAGAATATCCTGCGCGGCGAAACGTTGAAGAACGCGCTGGACTTTATCGCTTTTATGAGGGCGAGCGGATTTACGACCGACGATGAATACGGCAACAATTTCTATTATATGGGCGAGCCGGGGAATGTCCTTTTGTGCTGGAATAACGAGAAGTATCCTGAAGGGGAATGGGGCATCTTTAACAGTCCTATCCGTGAATACGGCGGATTGCCGTTGGATGAAAGTTTGAAAGAATTTTCCCGGGCGAATGTTCGAATATGTACGGGCGAGTGTGGTTGTCCCACCTGGCCGCGAGGGGGGAACCAAACGGTCTTCGGAAAGGAATATCAACATCTTTGTTCGTCAGTGATTGTCTTCATGGTTCCCGACGCGGAAGCGCTGGAAAAGATCAAAAAACTTGTGGAGTACATGAAACTGATTATTACGGAAGAGGTCAATAAAACCGAGGCGTTTCTGAGTGCATTGGCCGAGAGCGAGTGGCCGTCCGTTAAGGACATCGGCGCGCACACGGGCCGTCCGCTGGGGAAAACGTACACAACGTCGCTGGCCGTGGAGTTCACCGTCACGCCACGGCTGACCAACATGCGATTTTTTACCCAAAATCACAACAAGGAATCGGCCATCGTGTTCTCGGGCGGTGGATGGGTCCCCGCCATGTGGCAGCAATGTCCGGGCGCCATACGATTTGGCAACAATTTCAGCGTTGAGTGCTTCAAAGGGCCGGCTGAAGGCTGGACTGCCGTCGAGCCCTTGACCTATCAGGCAAATGGGAAACTCGCCGTCGATGTGAAGATCAACGTCGCGGCCAACACCTACAGCACCACGGTCTGGACGCTGGATGCGACCGGCGGGAAGGATAAGCCCCACCGCATCACAATCGACTTCCCGTTCTGCCTCGGCACAGGCAACCCCGCGACCCCGGCAATTACGGCCATCGACACCATCTACCTGGGACCGGGCGATGGGAAGGCGGCGTACGTTATCAGAGATTTCAAGGTCGTTGGCGGAGAATGATTCGCCACGGTATCGGCTACCCGAACGGCGAATTCGTCGTGTGCGACACGAAAGAGACGTTTTTCGAGAAGTTCACGGCAATTGGATGAGGGCGGCGCGGACCACAGTGGACATCTTACGGCAAAAACCGGCGGAAATGGGAAGAACCAACGGCACGTCATAAAACACAGTTATTTATGCGGTTATTGTTGCAATTTTGTTTGGCATCGTGTGCACGTCACGATTGTGGGTAAACAAGTAGCCCTCCGTATGGCAGAATGGGTTTATCACGAACTCATTAGCCAAGGAGGGCTACCGGACATGGATACCAAGATTCTCGATGTATTGGAAGAGGCACTTCTCAACGATCTGGAATTGACGCCAGACCTGGGGGCCCTGGAAGCGGCGGTAACCACCATGTTGCATGTTCTCGGGCAAGGGCTTTTGCAGCGGGTCGTGCGACGCCAGCCCAACGGATACGAAGGACCGGCGCGGGCCTGTTCCTGTGGCGAGCGGCAACGGTTCGTGGAGCACCGCTCTCGAACGGTTCACACCACCTTCGGCTGGATTGAGATTCCTCGGGCCTGGGTGCACGTCACGTTTGTGGGTGAAAAATGGCGAATTGTCCTCCCTGTCCCCGCATTGACGTCGCCGGCACACAGCCGCGAAGCGGCGTCTTGGGTAGCCCCCTGCTTCGCTCTTCGAGCTACGCAGGGTGAGCGGTACGCCGCGAACCCTGGGTAAAGGTTTTTCTTGCCCTATTCACGCGGCCTGACGCCACGGGCTGAGGACGGACACGCGTTGGATACGGCTTCGAACGACGCGCACATGCCCCTTGTGCGCGTCGTTCGAGGCCGTCTTCCCTCGACGGCGCGACTTCAGCCCGTGGCGTCGGGCACGATGAGGGGGAGAAAAAACGCCCGGGCCCCAGGGTTCGGTACCGCTCACCCTGGGCTAAAAACGACGCCGCTTCGCGGCTGTGTGCCGACCACTTCCACGCGGGGCCGGGAAGGCAGATCGGTTGTTTTCCACCCACAAACGTGGCGTGCACCCAGACACGACACTGTACGTTCTTGGCGCTTTACAAACCGCCGTCCGACAATTACAGTACGTCTTGTGGTTCCGGGCGAACGGTCGACTCATCCGACCGGCCAATGTTTGCCGTGAACCGTTTACCGGGGACTCGGAGAGTGTCCGCATGCTTTCGGAGTCCTCTGTGGTGAATTTCCCGAGGCCTCAGGATGCCTAAACAGTATCGTATCGACATCAATCCGGACGAATGCAAAGGGTGCGAACGATGCGTTGTAGCCTGCTCCCGGAATGTGCTGGAGATGGGCGATACCCTGAATTCGCAGGGGTATGTCTACGCCCGCTATCGCGGCAACGGCTGTATCGGATGCCGCCATTGCTACTACACCTGCCCTGAGCCCGGCGCCATCACCGTCATTGAAATATTGCCGCATGAAACGAACCAATAAATTGTTACTGAACGGCAACGAAGCCGTGGTGTACGGTGCATTGCTGGCCGGCTGTGAATGCTTTTTCGGATACCCGATCACGCCCGCCAGCGAGATCGCTCACACGGCAGCGAAGTGGTTTCCGCGGCTGGGGCGGACGTTCCTTCAGTCGGAGTGTGAGACGGCCGCCGTCAACATGGTCATGGGGGCCTCGGCGGCGGGGCGGCGCGTGATGACGGCCAGTTCCGGGCTTGGCATCAGCCTGAAACAGGAGGGGATCTCGTATCTGGCCTGCATGGAACTGCCGGCCCTGATCGTCGACATCACGCGCGGAGGCCCCGGACTGGGCAATATCGCGCCGGAACAGGCCGACTATTTCCAGGTGGTCAAAGGCGGCGGGCATGGCAGCTATCGCTGCCCGGTGCTGGCGCCCGCCAGTGTGCAGGACATGTGCGATTTCGCCGGGCTGGGCTTCGCGTTGGCCGAACGCTACCGAACGCCGGTGTATCTGTTGGCCGACGCGGTCATCGGCCAAATGATGGAGTCGCTGACGCTGCCCGAACCGATTGCCGATCGCCACCCGCTGCCCGCGTGGGCGCTGGCGCCGGGGCGGCCTCGCGAGAATTTCCTGTCGTCGATCTACCTCGAGCCCGAGCAGTTGGAGGCGGTCAATCGCCACCTGCAAAACAAATATCAAGCCATCGTCTCCGCCGAGCAGCGATGCGAGGAGTATCGGATGGACAATGCCGAAGTCGTGCTGGTGGCGTACGGCATCTCCAGCCGCCTGGCCGTCTCCGCCGCGGCGACACTGCGGAAGGGCGGCTTCAAGGTCGGCGTGCTTCGACCGATCACGTTGTTTCCCTTCCCCCAGGACGCGGTCCGAAAGGCCGTGGGAAACGCCAAGGTGTTCATCAGCGTCGAACTCAGCTCCGGGCAGATGATGGAAGACGTGATGTTGGCCGTCAACGGCTCGGCCCCCGTTCGACTGATCCATCGCATGGGGGGCATGATTCCGAGCATCGACGAAATCGCCGCACGCACGCGCGAGATCATCCGCGAGGTGGCCAATGCCCGATGAAAGAATCCTCTGTGGCCGATCCAAAGGGTTTTTCCCGGAATTCACCCGCCGGCCGGGCGAGAACAAAACCAACATGCACTACTGTCCCGGCTGCGGGCACGGGATTCTGCACAAACTCATCGCCGAAACCATCGAGGAGTTCAACGTCAAGGACCGGACGATTCTGATTTCGCCGGTAGGCTGCTCCGTCTTCGCGTACTATTACTTCGATTGCTTCGGCATCTCCGTCCCGCACGGAAGGTCCCCGGCGGTTGGCACCGGCATCGCGCGGGCCAATCCCGAATCTCTGATCATCGGCTATCAGGGCGACGGCGATTTGGGCGCCATCGGATTCAACCACTTCATCCAGGCCGCCAACCGCGGCGAAAATATGGCCGTTTTCTTCGTCAATAACGCCGTGTACGGCATGACCGGAGGCCAGGCCGCCCCGACGACGCTTCCGGGCCAGAAAACGCCCACCACGCCCGAAGGCCGCTCGGTGTTCAACGAGGGCTTCCCGTTGAAGGTCTCCGAGATGATCTCCGCCCTCGACGCGCCGGTGTACGTGGAACGGGTCGCCCTCAGCTCCGCCGCCCAGATCCTCCAGGCCCGCCGCGCGACGCGCAAGGCCATCCGAAACGCGGTCAACCGCAAAGGATTCTCCCTGGTGGAGTGCCTCTCCGGGTGCCCGGTGAACCTGAAAATGGACGCCCGCCAGATGAACGAATTCATCGACGGGAAAATGACCTTTTATTTCCCTGTCGGATGCCTGAAGGACATCGCCGACACCCGGGACCCGATCACTCGCCCCGTCGGGCAGTACGATCCCGAGACGGTCAAAAGCGTGCTGTATCCCGTCGAGGTGGCCAGGCACGTGGCGGACGATCACGTCGTTCCTTCCGATATCTTCAGCCGGGAAAAGCGGATCAAGGTCACAGGCTTCGGCGGGCAGGGCGTGCTGTCGCTGGGGATCATGATCGCCACCATGAGCCGCCTGCGGAACTTCAACGTCACCTGGCTGCCGAGTTACGGCCCCGAGATGCGGGGCGGCACGGCGAATTGCTCGGTGATCCTGAGTCGGCAGCATATCAATTCACCGTTTGTCGCCAACGATTGCCACCTGCTGATCGCGCTGAATCAGCCGTCGCTGGACAAATTCATCGGCGACGTCAAGCCCGGCGGCGTGGTGATCTACGACAGCTCGACGGTCCGTGCGCCCCGCGACGGCGGCCAGGGGCTGCTCCTGTACCAGGTGCCCGCTTCGGACATCGCCCGGACGCTGGGCTCGCCGCAGTACGCCAACTCGGTGATCCTCGGGGCGCTGGCAACCATCATGCAGGGGTTCTTCCTGGAAGGCGACGACAAGGAAGACTTCGAACGCGTGGTGGAAGAAGCCATCCGCGACTGCTTCAACGGCAAGCCCAATATCATCCAGCAGAACATCAACGCGTACCGCGCCGGCACAACCGCCGTGCGACGCGCAAACGATTAAGAAACAGGGTCGTCGAAACCATGTGTTCATCGTACGGCTGTTTTGCGATGTACCTCGCTGTGCGTGAAAAATGTTTTGCGTGTCCCTGTGTCCAAAAAGCGCAAAACAGCCGTACGATGAACACATTACGCCTCGCCTCGCGTCCGGGCTGTGAACCCACCTGCAAACGTAACGTGCACTCCCCGTGCTGGAGATGAGTGTTTTTCTCTCGGTATCCTCGCCGTCTCTGTGGTAAATTTGGCGTCGTGCTGCCCCGGCTCGGTGGCGGAATTGGCAGACGCCAGGGATTTAAAATCCCTTGTCCCGTCAGGGACGTGCGGGTTCGAGTCCCGCCCGAGCCAATGAGTCAGAGAAGTTCAAGATCGGGCCGTCTATTCTTTTGCCGCGAATTTCGCGAATTCCTTAAAAACAATTCGCGGTATTCGCGGTATTCGCGGCAAAAGAATAGACGGCCCGATCACTGCAAATGGCTCTAATCATCTGACCGCCTTTTCTCAAACAGCGGTTTGCCGTCGAGGTCGTGCGGCATGGGGCGGCCGTTGAGATGGAGGATGGTGGGCAGGATGTCGACGCTGCGGGCGTGGTCGATGCGTTGGTGGGGTACGCCGGGGCCCGCGAACAGGATGGGGATGTGCATGTCCACAGGTCTGACGCCGCCGTGGGCGCCGTTGTTGACGCGGCGGAAATCGTGGTCGGGTTTGGCGAAGATGGCGATGTCGCCCGCGCGCGTCGAGCGGAAATACGCGAGAATCTGTTCGGGCAGGTCGGGCAGGTCGCTGCCGGCGGTCAGTTCGAACCACGTTTGCGGCGACAGGGGCGCGCCGTCTCGGGCGTCGGAGGAAAGGTGCTCGTGCCACGCCAGCGGATCCCCGCCGCGAACCACGCGGTACGTGATGGGCTGGCCCTGTCCGCCTGGCTGGGCGAATTCCACCTCGCCGGCCTCGCACGCGACGCGGATTCTCTCGTCGCCCGCACGGTACGCGATGATGTCCACGCTAGCCAGACTCGTCAGGTGGGCAGGCAGGTCGACGTCCCGGCCATGCGTGGTGGGGTAGCGTCGCAGGTCGTCGGCGTCAGGCCGCGTGAGCCAGTGTTCGTATCCCACGCATCGGCCCGCGACGTCGCGGACGGGTTTGCGGAGGTAGAGCGTCATGAACCGGTCGCCGCTGCCGGAGATCATGCCCGCGTACTTGCGGAGGTCCGCCAGCCGCGATTCGAACGGATCGTTTTCCCACCAGCGGATGCCGCCCAGCCGTAACCCCACCTCGCGCGTGAGGTGTTTCTTCAACTCGAAGTGCGTCCGCGCGTCGCCGAAGCCGTGGTCGCTCACGAACACGATGGTGATGTCCTCCAGCAGCCCGGCCCGCTCGGCGTCGCCGAGCACGCGGCCGATGTACCGATCCGTCCGTTGCAAGGCCTGGCGGTATTGCTCGGTCGAGCCGCCGTGGCGATAGCCCATGAAGTCCGGCGCGAGCATGTAGCAGGTGGCGACGGCGGGAAATTGCTTGTATTCGCGGGCGATTTCCATCATTCGTCCCATGCGGTGCAACGAGATGCGGTCGATGAGGTCGAATAGCCCGAACAGAAACGCGGGCCCGGCGGAGTTGCGGTTTTCGTAGAATTTCGTCGCGTGCCGGTGCGGCTGAAGGAACAGCGAGAACGTCAGGCGGTCGGGGAATTGCTCGTAGATGTTGGGGCTGACGTAGTCGTCGTCGAGCGTGTTTTTCTGGGCGATCGTATCGTAATTCCGCCAGACGAGTTTGTTGCGGTCGAACCAGTTCACGCCCGGAATGTTGTGATGGCCCGGAAACTGCCCGGTGACGACGCTGGTGAGATTGGCCAGCGTGACGGTGGGCACGTTCGCCACGCCGCGGCGGACATAGGTGCCCCGGTCGACGAAATATTTCTTCATGGCCGGCAGGTCGCCGTGGTCGAGCATCTCCTCGAAAATGGCCGCATTCACGCCGTCGACGAGAAAGATAATCGTCCCATCGCGCCGCGCGTCGGGCGGCAGCGAGAAGTCAATACCAAAACTGTCCGCGGGCCCGTCCGCTGACGGCACGCCGCATCCGTACAGCCCCACGACACATAACACAATCACCATCCGTCGCATCACGAAACTCCTGTCGCGAAATCGCCATCGCCAAGTCGTCAACATGATATATATTTTCGGCCGCGAATGACGCGAATACCGCGAATTTTTTTGGCGGAAAACAGGGCAGCGCAAAAACCGAAATCCGAAGCCCGAAGTACGGAACCAATCGACGCTGTTCCGTGTTACATGGAAAAGGACGGGCTGGGCTTCCCCGGTCTTACGCGGAAATGCCGGCACACAGCCCCGGCAGGGGCGTCTTGGGTAGCCCAGGGTGAGCCGGTATTCCGGCGAACCCTGGGTTTTCGGGCGTTTTTGAACGGTTTATCACCCCTGACGCCACTGGCCGCATATCACACCGTTGCGGGAGGACGGCGGCGAACGACTCGCATGTTCCCATGTTCGCATCGTTCGAAGTCGTATAGGCTCGCGTAGGCGCCCTCGGCCAGTGGCGTCAGGCACGATGAAAGAGTTCTGAAAACATGCGGCCCCAGGGTTTGCGGCGTACCGCTCACCCTGGGCTACCCAACGCCGCCCCTTCGGGGCTATGAGTCGGCGTTTCGATACGAAGACGGGAAGGCCAATCCGTTCGTTTCCGTGTAATACGGCACAGAATCGGCCAAACACGGAATTCCCCGTCGCTCGTTACTCATCGCTTGTCCCCTTCGTCCGCTGGAATTTCCTGCAACCGGTCCCAGATGTGTTTTGCAAGCGTTTCCAGGCCTTTGCCTGTGACCGCGCTGATGGGGAAGACCTCGACGCCGAGTTCTTTTTTCAGGCGGCGGCAGTTTTCCTGGGCGTCGGTGAGGTCCATTTTGTTGGCGACGACGATCTCCGGTTTGTTCGCCAGGCGCGGGCTGTATTTGGCCAGTTCGGCGCGGATGATTTTGTAGGCCTCGACCGGGTCGCCTTCGAGCGGCGCGACGTCGAGCATGTGGACGAGCAGCTTGGTGCGCTCGACGTGCCGCAGGAATTCGTGCCCGAGTCCCGCGCCGGCGTGCGCCCCCTCGATCAGGCCGGGAATGTCCGCCATCACGAAGCGGCGGTGGTCGGGCAGTTCGACGATGCCCAACACGGGCGTGAGCGTGGTGAAGGGGTAGGCGGCGATTTTCGGCCTGGCCGCCGACAGCCGCGAGAGCAGCGTGCTTTTGCCCGCGTTGGGCATGCCGAGCAGGCCGGCGTCGGCGATGAGTTTGAGTTCCAGGTGCAGCCGCCGCTGGACGCCGGGTGTGCCTTGCTCGGCCTCGCGCGGGGCCTGATGCACGGGCGTTTTGAACCACACGTTGCCACGGCCGCCCTTGCCGCCCTCGGCGACGCAAAGCGTTTGGCCCGGCTCGGTGAGATCGCGCAGCGGGAGATTATGCTCGGCGTCGAAGAGGATCGTGCCCACCGGCACACGGATTTCGATATCCTCGCCGCTTTTGCCGTGGCATTTTTTGCTGCGGCCTGGCTGGCCGCTCTGGGCCCGCCAGTGGTGATGGCCGGCCAGGTGCTGCAACGTGTTCAGCGACGCATCCGCGACGACGAAGACGCTGCCGCCGTCGCCGCCGTCGCCGCCGTCAGGGCCGCCTTTGGGAATAAACTTCTCCCGCCGAAACGACGCGCACCCGTCGCCGCCACGCCCCGCGATGGCGATCAAATCCACCTCGTCGATAAACATCGCCTTGCTGACGGGGGCGTCCCGGTCGCTCATAAAACATCGTCCTGTCTTCGTTATGCTTGCCGCAAAATGGTGTAAGCCGGACAGCCACAAGCCACTAGCCAACAGGGTTTGCGAAACGCGGCTGTAAAATCGCACATCGCGTCCGAGAGAGTGATCTCGGTGCTCCGCTGACTCCTGAATCGGCATGCCGATCTTCGCGTCTGCGGAGCATCGAAACCACTCTCTCGAATGGGAGGAGTGATTTTACATTCACGCACCGCAAACCCTGTTGGCTAGTGGCTTGTGGCTAGTGGCTCTGAGGTGGCTACGCCGTCACGACGTCCACGAAGCGGCCTCGGAAGGCGACCGTGCCGTCGCTGAGGGCGAAGAGCGTGTGGTCGCGCCCGATGCCGACGTTTTTGCCCGCCTTGAACGGCGTGCCGCACTGGCGGACGATAATGCTGCCGACCTTCACCACTTCGCCGCCGTACATCTTGATGCCGCGATACTGCGGATTGCTGTCACGCCCGTTGCGGGTGGACCCGCCACCTTTTTTATGTGCCATAACAATGCTCCGTGCTCTCGAACTCTTCGTTCGCTACCTAGTTCTTCCGATCCAACTTCCGAGCCCCACATCATAGGGATTTCCCGTGAGCGTGTCAATCGCAGTTTTTTGCGAGAAAATTTTTTTCGATTCTTTTACGCGACAGCGTCGCCACGGGATTCTGTGTTCATTCGCCTTCGAGAAGACCGAGCGGGATGACGCGGATTAACGGATTAAGAGGATTGCCTACGGAACCATCGTTCTGTTCGTGTAATCCTTCAATCCGTTAATCCGCGTCATCCCGCTCGGTCTTCTCGAAGGCGAATGAAGGTCATGCTCCCGGTTTTTCGACACGGAATTGACCTTCCCTCGCAAGCTCTTATAATTGGGCACCCGAAATAACCGGAGTGACTTTATGTCCGAGAAGAATGTGTATAAGGATACGCTGAACCTGCTGACGACGAGTTTCGACATGAAGGCGAACCTTCTGACGAAGGAGCCCGCCATGCAGGCGGTGTGGAAGCGGGAGGATTTGTACGGGCAGATTCGCCGCGCCCGCGAGGGCGGCGGGCGGTTTCTCCTGCACGACGGCCCGCCGTACGCCAACGGCAACATTCACATCGGCACGGCCTTGAATAAGATTCTCAAGGACATTGTCGTCCGGTTGCGGAACATGCGAGGCGACGACAGTCCGTACGTGCCCGGCTGGGATTGTCACGGGCTGCCGATCGAGGCGAAGGTGGCCGACGATCTTGGCGGCAAGGTCAAGGACATGGATCCGCTGGAGATCCGCCGACGCTGCCACGAGTACGCCACGAAATTCCAGGCCTTGCAGAGCGAACAGTTCCAGCGGCTTGGCGTGATGGGCGAGTTCGACAATCCGTACATCACGATGGCCCCGCAGTACGAGGCCTCCACGCTGGAGGTTTTTGCCCGGCTGGTCGAGCGGCAATTGGTGTACAAACAGCTCAAGCCCGTACATTGGTCGATCGAGAATCGGACGGCCCTGGCCGAGGCGGAGTTGGAGTACCACGATCGACAGGATCCGAGCGTGTTCGTGGCATTTGAATTGACTGCCGACGCAGCCGCCAGAATGCCGTGCGAGTGCGCGGACAAGTCGGCCTGCGGAGCGTACCTGGCCGTGTGGACGACGACGCCATGGACGCTGCCGGCGAACCTGGCCGTCGCGGTGCATCCCGATCACGAGTACGTGGCCACCCACGCGAAGACGGCGGACGGTCGCGAGATGACGCTCGTGCTGGCGAAGGAGCGCGTGGCCGCGGTGGCGGTGGCGACGGGAATGGACATTCGCGAACTGGCCGTCTTCCGTGGCGGCGACCTGGCCGGCATGTCGTACAAACATCCGCTGATCGCGGACAAAGTGTGTCCGGTCGTGACGGCCGATTATGTGACGCTCGACGACGGCACGGGGTTGGTCCACACGGCGCCAGGGCACGGTGTGGAGGATTACACGACGGGCTTGAAGAACAAGCTGGACATTTACTGTCCTGTGAAGGCCGACGGCACGTTCGACGACACCGCGCCGGAGTTCATCCGCGGGCTGCGCGTCTGGAAGGCCAATCCGCTGATCGTCACGCATCTAAAAGACAAAGGCACGCTGCTGGCGGAACAGATGATCACGCACAGCTACCCGCACGACTGGCGAAGCAAAACACCGACGATCTTCCGCGCGACCGAGCAATGGTTCATCGCGGTGGACCGGCCGATCGGGCAGGCCCCCGACACGCTGCGGCAACTGGCCCTGCAACTGTGCCGCGCCGGCGGCGACGCGGGCGGCGTGCGGTTCGTGCCCGACTGGGGTCGCAATCGCATGGCCGGCATGCTCGAAAGCCGACCCGACTGGTGCATCAGCCGCCAACGCGCGTGGGGCCTGCCGATCCCCGCGTTTACCAACGCCGACGACAAACCGCTCCTGACGGCCTCCAGCGTGCGGGCCGTCGCCGCCGTCGTCGCAAAGCACGGATCCGACGCGTGGTTCACGCTCTCGCCGCGCGAACTATTGGCCGGGTACGATCCGAAACTTGACCCGGCGCTCTCCGCCGCCGATGCGGCTGCCTTCGCCGTCGAAGGTCTGTCGAAAGGCAAAGATATCATCGACGTCTGGTTCGAGTCCGGAACGAGTTGGTTTGCCGTCTGTCTCGCCCGAGGCCTGGCCGCCGAAGTGCCGGTCGATCTCTATCTCGAAGGCAGCGACCAGCATCGCGGCTGGTTCCAATCGTCGATGCTGTCGTGCCTCGGGGCCGCCAATCAACCGCCGTACAAAACGATTCTCACGCACGGCTTCGTCGTTGATCCCAACGGCAGGAAAATTTCCAAGAGTGATCCCAACTGCCCGACCGTCATCGACCTGCTCAAAAAGCACGGCGCCGACGTGCTGCGGCTGTTTGTCGCCTCGTCGGATTACCAGGACGACATCCGCTACGGCGTGAGTCTCATCGAAAAGGCCGAGGACAATTATCGCAAGATCCGTAACACGTTCCGGTACGCGCTGGGGAATCTGTACGATTTCGACCCGGCCGTTCACGCGACAGAGCCGGCCGACCACAGCATCGACCGCTGGATGCGGATGCAACTGCACGTGTTGATTCGCGACGTTCGCGAGGCGTTCGACGCGTATGAGTTCCACAAGGCCACGCGGCTGCTGCACGAGTTCTGTAATGTGCAGGCGTCGGCGGTGTATTTCTCTGCCCTCAAGGATCGGCTCTACTGCGAGAGTCCCGACGCGATTCGCCGCCGGGCCAGCCAGACCGTGCTGCACGAGACGTTGATGGCGTTGGTGAAACTGTTGGCCCCGATTCTGCCGCACACCTGCGAGGAAGTGTGGTCGCAGATTCCGCATCGCCCCGCGGTCGAGCCGGCGAGCGTTCACCTAGCCTTGCTGCCGGAGGTCGACGCGGACGTCCTGCGGCTGGCGACCGATCTCACGCCCGTCAACGCCGACGCGGCCACATTCACCGCCGATCAGCTCCAGGCCGGCCCCGCGTGGGTGTGGGCCCGGCTGATGGAGTGGCGCGACCAGGGGTTGGTGAAACTGGAAGCCCTTCGTAACTCCGGCGTGAAAAATCCGCTGGAATCCGAGGCGATTTTCCGCATCGCCGCCGCCAACGCGCCGCTACGGGAGTTGGTGACGATGTATTTGCAGGAGTTGGAGGACATGCTCGGCGTGGGCTACGCGCGCGTCGAGTCGGCCTCGCTGGCGGCGGGCGTGGAACTGGAAATCGACGTGGCCGACACCCGCGAAAAATACCCGCGCTGTGCCCGAAGCTGGAAACGCCGCCCCGACGTCGGCGAAGATAAGTCGCACCCCGAACTGTCCATCCGCGACGCCGTGGTGATCCGGCAGCGAGGAACGTAGACGAAAAAACCGAAATCCGAAGCACGAAATCCGAAACAAATTCCAAAGAGCCAAACACCAAATTCCAAACGGCACTTCAATGTCCTGGACACTGAAGTGCCGTTTGGGTTTTCGAATTTGTCGTTTGGAATTTGTTTCGCGTTTCGTGCTTCGGATTTATTCGCCTATACCGCCAGTGTCATTGCCGCCAGGCTCAGGGGGGGCAGTTTGATCAGGGCTTCGCCGTTTTTGAAGGTGATTTCCGTCAGCGGCTGCGGGACGATTTTGTCGGGGGCGTCGAACGTGTTGGCGTCGTTTTTGTCGCCGGTCAGCAGTTCGCCGTCGATGAGTTTCGTCAAGGACTGATCCAGCAGGCGGACGCGGACCTCGGCGGCGTCGGTCAGGCTGCGATTGGCCAGGAAAACGTGGAGTTTTCCGCCGGTTTTTCCGGGTTCGGCGTCGTCGAGAATGGCGGCGGTGTCGAGGTAGTCCACCATGCCGTCGGCCTTGGTTTCGTACTGCGGGCCTCGCACGGAGGTCCGGAGCGACAGGCCACCGCGGCGTTTGGAGATCATCTCGAACGCCCAGTAGATCGTCTGGCGGACCATACGATCGCCGTGGGTGAGGATCGGCGCGATCACGTTGACGATCTGCGCGATGTTGGCGATTTTCACCGCGTCGGCGTGGCGGATGAATGCCATCATAAACCCGGCCGCCACGAGCGCGTCCTCGACGTTGTAGACTTCCTCCAGCAGATGCGGCGCGAACTTTCCTCGTCCGTTGCCGTCGTTGGCACGATACCAGACGTTCCATTCGTCGAAAGCGAGCGTGATGCGTTTTTTCGACTGCCGTTTCGCTTGCACGAAGCGGCAGGCGGTGTCCATCTCCTGGATGTGTTTGCTGATGCGGGCCCCCTCGGCGAGATAGTTGGCCGAGTCGCCGTCGCGATTGCCGACGTAGCGGTGGATGCTGAGGTAATCGACGAAATCGCCACAGTGCTGTAACACGATGCGGTCCCATTCCATGTAGGTCGGCATCCAGAAGCCGCACGTCCCGCAGAGCACGGTCTCGATTGTCGGATCGACGTCCTTCATAATTTTGGCCGCCTGCTGGGCGCGAATGGCGTACTGATCCGCCGGCATGTGGCCGAGTTGCCACAGGCCGTCCATCTCGTTGCCGAGGCACCAGAGCTTGACGCCGTAGGGGTCGTGTTGGCCGTTGGCGGCCCGCATATTGCTCCACTTCGCGCCGACCGGGGAGTTGCAGTAATCCACCCACGCGCCGGCCTCCTCGGGCGTGCCCGTGCCGAGGTTCACCGAGAGCATCGGCGTCCACGAGAGCTTGCGGCAAACGGCGAGGAATTCGTCCGTGCCGAACTGGTTGGGCTCGATGCTCTGCCAGGCCAGGTCGCGAACGGTGGGGCGGTTGGCTTTGGGGCCCACGCCGTCCTGCCAATGATACCCGCTGACGAAATTGCCTCCGGGGTAACGCATGGCCGTCATCCGCAGTTTGGCCAACGCGTCCATCACGTCGCGGCGAAATCCCTGTTCGTCGGCGTGAGAGGATTCGGGATCGTAAATCCCCTGATACACGGCCCGGCCCAGATGTTCGAGAAACCCGCCGTAAATGCGTTCATCGACCGGCGCGACCGAAAATTCGCGGTGAAGCGTCAGCGTGGTGGCTTGCAGTGACATACCCTTTTCCTTTCTTTCTATACTTTTGTTTCTACTGTTCGTTCAGGCAATATCTGAGTTTAACACGCGATCACGACGACGGTGTGAATCTGTAGTTCGGCGATGGGCACGGTTATGGTTTTCGATGCCGGATCGTACCGCCAGGCCGGGACGGTGTTTTCCGGCTGAAGCGTGACGGACTTGGGTTCCTTGTCCACCTTCACGCGGATTTCCAGATTGGCCAGCGGCTGGATTTCGTCATACGCCCGGATTCGCGCTTCACTATAGATGCCGCTTGTGTTGATCAGGCTGACCAGCAGGTTGCCGTCTTTTTTCGCCGTGACGATATCGACGAACTTCGGACCCGTATACTCCACACAGGCTTCCGCGCCCAGGTCGGCGATGATTTCGGAGATCATGTTTCGCACGTGAAAATCCGGTTCGTGGAAATAGAATTCGAAGAGATTGTAATGTACGGCGACGATCGTGCCTTTGCCGTATTTCGTCTTGGTGACGGTGGCGAACGTATCCTTGCCCTCAACGAGCCCCGCGCCGCCGGTCATATGTTGTTTCACGATCTCGCAACCCTTGCCGACGGAAACGGTGGCGGCGGTTTTCGCGTACTGATTGACGCGGCGCGAACCGTTGAAAATGGAAATTTTCCGTTCGACGCATTCATCCGAAATCGTCACGTTCAACACATCCTCAAACGCCTTGCAGCACTCATGGCCGGTAATCATAAGATTCCCGCCGTTGTTCACGAAGGCCAGCAGGGCGGCTTTGCTTTCCTCGCGGATATATTGTATTTCCGGAAGAATGACGAGGTTTTTGTCTTTCAATCCTTCTGGGTTCAGCATGAAATCCATCAGGAAGCCGCACGAGCGCGCGGCATCGAGAATCAGCCGGACGGCGCCTTTGGTCGTCTCATTGCCGCCCGTGAAAAACAGGGAATCCGATTTGTTCCCCATATCGTAATTCGAATACAGGATACCGATATTCGAGAACGGTTTGCAGCCCTTGAGAATCGGCTCGCGATTGCGCATGAATTGGGCGACGGGTTTCAGTTCGTGGATTTCCCAAAGCCGAACCGAGCCGTCGCGGACTTGCGAATTATACACCTGAAATCCACCGCCGAGGGAAATGACGGCGGCGGCTTCACGACAGAGGGCGGCGGCGGATTTCACGGGAAAAATACTGGCCGGCTGGAAACCATAATAAAATCCCCATGCCATCAGATCCCACGGCATGTTCTGTTCGCACAAAACGCGGGCTTCAAATCGCGCACTGTTGTAACTGTCGGTCGGGGCGAAATCGCCGGAGAGATAATCCACATTCACGCACACCGGCTGGGGCATGAACGAGGTGAACGCCCAGTTGGACGCAATTTCGAAGTTTTTCGTTTTCGCGTGGACTTCGTCCACATAATGCGAAAGGTATTTGAAGTATTGTTTTCGGCAGAAGTTCAGGAATTCTCTATATTCTTTGGAGCGTTTATCGCAGGTCCCTTCTTTGGTTTTAATTAACTTCATGCCGCTTTCTTTTTCGAACGCGGCAAGGATGGCCGGGTCGAAATCTGGCAGGGTTGCCCAGCATTCGCCGTCCACCCAGACGGCATCGACGCCGTAATCGTTCGCCAGTTCGCTGAGTTGCGGTATGAGCAGGCCGTCCACATAGCCTTTGAATGTCGACGTCATGTTTTTGTGCCGTGTGCCGTCCTCGTTGGTGACGGCCCATTCGGGATGCAGTTCGACCGCCCGCGCGTCCCAGACGCCGGAGTAATGCGTCGTCAGCGGAATCCCGTATTCTTTGGTCACCTTCAGCCAGACCTTCAGTCCGTCGCTGACGATGCCTGGCGACGGATTGCCGACTTTTGTCGGGTAACTGGAATATCCCGGATGGCCCTTGCAGTCGCACTGAATATAGTCCGGGTGTAACGTTTCGACGATTTCGCGGACCATCGCTTCCGTGGTGTTTTTTCCGATTTCGGTCTCGGCTGTGCCGGAGTGGAAATCGAAGTGCAGTCCGAAGAATCCTTCCGAACGTTTTTTCATGATGTTTCTTCCTTCTTTTCCGCCGTGACTTTTTCCGTGATTGCGGGCACGATATCCAGCAAATTTCCGACAATGCCCAGGTCGGCGACGCGGAAGATGGGTGCATCGGCGTCGCGGTTGACGGCGATGATGGTGTCGGCGGTCTGCATGCCGGCCAGATGCTGCACGCTGCCCGACACGCCCAGGGCGACGTACAGCCTCGGCGTGACGGTTTTTCCCGACAGGCCGATCTGATGCGGGTAGGCAAGCCAGCCTCGATCGACGACGTCCCGCGTGGCCCCAAGGGCGGCGTCGAGGGCGTCGGCGAGTTTTCGCGCCACCGGCAGATTGTCGCCGCGTCCAATGCCTCGCCCGACGGTGACGACGGCATCGGCGTCGGCCAGGGCGTGCTCCTGCGAGTTTTCGACGAAGGCCAGCCGTTTGACGCGGGAACTGAGCCGATTCGTCGGCGCGGCGATACGTTCGATGGTAGCGCGGGCGTCGCGTTGTCGCGTATCGCGTTGGGCAGGCGGTGTGCTTTTGGGGCGGACGGTCGCCATTTGCGGGCGGTGGTTTGGTGTTTGGATCGTGGCCATGATGTTGCCGCCGATGGCGGGGCGGGTCTGGAGGAGATTGCCGGTTTGTGGGTCGATGTCGAGTGCGGTGCAGTCGGCAGTCAGGCCGGCGTGGACGCGGACGGCGACGTAGGGCATGAGCGTTCGGCCTGTGGAGGTCGCGCCGGCCAGCAGGATTTCTGGCGAGTGTTGTTCGATGAGCCAGGCCAGGCATGCGGCGTGCGGTTCGACGAGAAAATGGTCCAGCGCAGGCGACTCGACGGCCAACACGCGGTCGGCGCCTCGCGCGAGCAGTTCTTCCAGTTCGCTGTCGGCCAGCGCCGGCCCCAGCACGACGGCGGTCAGCTCGCACGGCCTTCTGTCCGCCAGCTCGCGTCCCCGCGTCAGCAACTCGTAGCTGATTCGCTGCATTATGCCGCCGGACTGTTCGGCGAGAATCCAGACACCGTGGTTCATATTCACTCCGTAGACTGTTAGACTGTTAGGCTATTAGACTGTCAGGCGCGGGCTTATGTGTGATTAGGCCTAATGTTTCATAAGCCTGCGCCTAACAGTCTAATAGTCTAACAGCCTAACAGCCTTTTCAGATTCCTCAGGCTTTCCAGTGCTTTTTCTTTCGGTCGGACGTCGATGATGAATTCGCGGACGTTCGCGTTGGCCAGTCGTGGGAGGAATCGCATGACGTCGAGTTCGCCGCTGCCGATGACGCAGTGGGCGTGATCGCCCCGGAGGTCGTGCAGCCGGGCCTGCCGGACGTGGGCGAGGTTTTTCACGAAGAAGGCTTCGGCGACGGGGTCGATTTCCCACCGTTGTGCGTTTTCGTAGACGGGCAGGTGAGGCGCGCGGCGGTAGGTTCGCGCGAGGTCCCAGCAGATGGCCAATCCGGCGTCGCCGAGCAGGGGCACGAGGACGTCGGCGACGGGCCGTGCCAGCCGGACGCACTCGACGGCGAGGACGAACCGTCCGGCGGCGAGGTTGATGAGTCGGCGGAGGTTGGCGTTCAAGGCGGCCAACCGCGCGGCGAGACTTTGCGGCGGATAGTCGAGTCGCGGCTCGGTGTCGGCGGGGCAGGCGGGCAGGGCGGACAACGGCAGCGTGACGACGGCGGCGGCGACGTCGTCGGCGAACTGGAACAGGCCTTTGTAGTATTCGAACGTGCCCGCGGCGAGGGTTGGGCTGGTCTCCATCAGCGACCCGCCGCCGGCGCGGAGGGAAATCGCGAGATTGTATTCCTCGCGGTACCGCCCGACGGCGTCGCGCTGGGCGGCGGAGAGCCGCTCGTGCGAGAGGGCGGGCATTTCCACGGCCAGTTGCACGCCGGCGAAATCGTTCTCGCGGGCGAACCGCATCGCGTCGATGATCGAGTCGTCGTAGACGGCCTGGTACGTTGTATTGGCGAGGATGGCGTTCATGGCTGTACCGATCGTTGTTTGAGGAATTCGACGACGCGGTCGGCGGCGGCGACGATGGAGGCCTGGTCGTTGGCGACGATTTTTTGTCCGCGTCGGGCGACGGTGGGCTTGAAGATGTTCACCACGCGCGTGGGCGAGCCGGCCAGGCCGACTTGGCCTGGGTCGATGCCCACGTCCTCGGCGGACCATGTGGGCACGTCGGCCTGCCGCGCCCGCTGCTTGCCGCGAAGCGTCGGCAGGCGAGGGCTGGCGACTTCCTTCACCACGGTCAGCACGCCGGGCAGGGACATTTCGAGGATTTCATAGCCGGTTTCGACGAGCCGCTGCACGCGGCAGCTATCCCGTGAGGCCGCCTCCACCTTGGAGACGTACGAGACGACGGGCAGGTCAAGGAAGGCGGCGATGCCTGGGCCGACCTGTCCGGTGTCGCCGTCGGTCGCGCGTTCGCCGCAGAGGATCAGATCGAAGTCGCCGAGTTTCCGGCAGGCGGAGGCCAGCACGCGGGCCGTCGCCCAGGTGTCGCTGCCGGCAAACGCGCGGTCGCTCAGCAGGACGGCGTGGTCGCAGCCCATCGCCAGGGCCTCCCGCAGGGCGGCGGCTGCCTTGGGCGGGCCCATCGACACGACGATCACCTCGCCGCCGTGGGCTTCCCGCAATACCAACGCCAACTCGATGGCGTACAAATCCAGCGGGTTGATGATGGCCTCCACACCGTCGCGCACCATGGTGCCGGTGGTTTCGTCCATCTTCACCGCGCTGGTCTCGGGCACCTGCTTGATGGTCACAATAATCCGCATGCCATGATGATATGCCAGAACGGGCGGCGGAGGCAAGAGTGACTGAAATCGCACGCGGGATAATCGGTTCTAATTTCCCTGTTTTTCGCAAAAAGACCGAAGGCCGAAGACTGAAGGCGCGAGAACCTGTCGCGAATGTTTTTTCGCAACGCCACGTCACGCCTTCAGCCTTCGGTCTCAGAAACGATCCCATCACGAAACTCGCACGAAAATAACGTTTTTTTGACGCGATAACCTTGGTGTCACACGAGCTACTCGGGCAGTTTTGTATCGTTCGCGATTTTTTCGACGGCCTTGTCGAACGCAGCCACGGCGTTTTGATCCGGGCGGTCGAGGAGTTTTCGCAGGGTTTTCAGGCGTTCGAGCGTGGCGGTGTTGTAGGGGAGCACTTCGTACAGGTCGGTCGTGCCCATGCCGGTGACGACCAGCAGGTATCCCGCGTCCGGCGCGGGCGGGCGCTGCCGCTGAAGGTTTTCCGCGTTTTCGAGGAAGCCGTCCCACAACAGTTGCTGGATGAGCTGGCTGGCCGTGCGACGGCTGATGACGGCGGTGAACCGTTTGCGTTCATCGTCCCGCCCGCCGCGTCCGTCGCGTTCGCTATCGGGTTTGTCGGAGGGTGTGACGGCCAGCACAGCCGTTTCCTGCGTGGAAGGCTCCTGCGTGTTGGTGAAATACGCGATCGTGAGCGTGAACTGATCGACGTTCTTGAGCAGCCTGACCGTCCGCAACGCGACGATGGTTGGCAGATCATCCAGGCCGATCTCGACCAGCGCGTCCTCGTCGACCTCGGCAGGCTGCGACGCGGGGGCGCTGGCGGGCTGTAACGTGGGACGAGACGTGGTGGTCGGCTGACTCATCGCGGCGGGTCGCGTCGCCCGTGTCGTCGGTCTTGCCGCCTCCTGTGCGTATACGACGGCAACCGTCAGCAGCAACACTCCGCAGGCCGATAGAAGTCCCAGCTTCATGGTGTTTTCCCCATGCGTTTTTCGTACGGAACGTCTTACAGCGCAAAGAGGCAAGCCGTTGCGAAACGTTCGCCGTCTTCATAAATCGTGTGCTCGTTTATTCGATCGACCCGATCTTGATGTCCAGCTCACTGCGGAGGCTGAGGCGGTCCTTTCGGCCGTCTTTGATCCACAGGATGCGGTCGGATTTCGCGAGCATTTTGTGGTCGTGCGTGGCTGTGATGACCGTGACCTTGTGGTCGTCGCACAGGCGGCGGAGCGTGTTGATGATCTCCTCGCCGGTGTTCAAGTCCAGGTTGGCGGTGGGTTCGTCGGCGAGCAGAATCGTCGGGTTCATCGACAGGGCCCGCGCGATGGCCACGCGCTGCTGCTGCCCGCCGGACATCTCGCCGGGGCGGTGCTCCAGCCGATGGCCCAAGCCGACCTCTTCCAACACTTCCTTGGCGCGATCGTGCGCGTCGTGCGTGCTCATGCCCGAAAACAGCAGCGGCAGCATCACGTTCCGCATGGCCGTCAGGGCGGGAATGAGATTGAACGCCTGAAAAATATATCCGATATGCGTGTTGCGAATGTACGCCAACTGGCCGCTGGTGAGCTGCGTCAAATCCACGCCGGCGATCGTCACGCTGCCCTGGGAAGGCTTGTCCAGCGCGCCGACCATATTGAACAGCGTGCTCTTGCCCGACCCCGAAGGCCCCATGACCGAGAGATACTCGCCCTTGTAAATCTCCATGTTCATATCCCGCAGCGCGTACACTTCCTGCCCGCCCATGCGGTAAATCTTCGACAGGTCCTTGCATTCGATGATAATGTCTTGTTGGGCTACCATAGTTGTTATTCCGTTTTCGACAGCTCCGCGTAAAACCGTACCGCGAATTCGAGGGAACGTTTTTTAGTTAACTGGTTGACTGGTTAACTAGTTAATTCCAGCCAACCGTTCCACTAGTTAACTAGTCAACCAGTTAACTAGTTAACCAACGCCGCTTCCTTCGAATAACCGTTTCATTGTTACCAACGCGCCGCATCCAGCCATCAGAACGGCAGTTTATTCACGCTTCGCGCCAGGAACGTGAAGCCGACGCCCAGCACGGTGATCAAGCCCACGCCGCACGCGAAGCCTGCCGCGATGACGGGCACGTACTGACGCCACTTCAGGCCCAACTTGCGTTCGAAGTAGAATTTACCCAGCAACGCGCCGATGAACTGCGGGATGACAATATGGGGCATCGCCTGGTTCAGGCCTCGAACTAGGCCATAGATCAACATGATCGGCAAGTGCAGCAGGCTCATCAGGCCAAAGAGCAGCAGGCCGAATCCCGCGCCGCCGGCCATGATCTTCCAGTTCAACGCCGACTGGAATGCCGAGTACCGTCCCAGCGTGGAGCTGTAGATGATGCTCTGGTTGGCGGCCTGGAGTTCCCACATCTTTTCGGCGAAGGGATACTGCGGCCCTGGAATCGGCGCGAGCGACCAGATGAACTGGGCGAAGAAGATCGACGCGATCAGCACGATGGGGACGAGGATCAGTTCGGTTTTCCAGATGGACCAGAACTTGGTACCGGTCAGTTCGGCCTGCCGGTAGAAGGTCGTGCGGTTGATGTCGAAGGGCTGAGGCAGGGGCATGAACCACACGGCCACGCCCTGGTACCCGCTGAAGATGAAAGACGCTTCGCGGACCATGGGGATGTCGATGACCTGGCCGGCCATACCTTCGAGCCGGGCGGTCACGTACGCCAGCAGCGGCGTGTAGAGGAAGGCGAAGACGAACAGGACGATCATGACACCGGGGTGCCAGTCGATCAGCCAGCCCGAGAGCAGGATGTACATGCTGGCGGTGAAGAAGTAGGTGCCCAGGATGAACGGCGCGGGGATGTCGCCTCGGCCGGCGGGGGGCTTGCCGAGGGCTTCGACTTTCATGCGGGCGTCGCGTTGCATGCGGCGTTGGGCGGCGGTGCGGCGCAGGCCGATGATGACCTGCGAGATGCCCGCGATGGCCAGGGCGATCGCGATGCCGATGCCGAAGCTGAAGTAGAAATCCATCTGGTTGTTGAAGATGGTTTTGATGGTGTCCTGGCCGGATTCCCAACTTCGCAGCCAGCCGGCTGGGTGAAGCACAAACGCGTTGGCGATGACCGTAATGAGCATGCCGATAAAACTGCCGAGCATCGCGAAGAACGGCAGCACCATGCCGATGATGAGCTGGGTCAGGTCGAAGGTCAGGCCCGTCGCGACGGCGGGCAGGAAGCTGCCGGTTTTTTCCGTCCAGTCGACAAAGGGGATCGGCAGGATCTGCACGGGCTTACCCAGGATCGCGCCGCTGATGACGGGCAGGGCGGTATACACCGCGCCGAACGAAAGCCCCAGCACACCGCCGATGCTGAAGACACGCCACCGCCAGCTTTCAGTGTGCTGTTTGCCTCGCGTCTCCTCGGACTGCTGCTCGGCCAGGGCGGTGATGCCCTGCGCGCCGATGGGGGCCATCGGGAAGGGAAGTTTTTCGATATCGCTGGCCAGGCGGAACAGCCCGTAACTGAGCACCGTGCCGTTGAGGCGGCCCATGATGGTGCTGAAGAGCACCAGCCCCAGCGCGGGGTACCACGCGGGGTTGAAGAAGTTTCGCTGTGCGAGGATGTCGGGATCCCGCGGCGCGACCCAGTGGGGGATCTGGTCGGCGATGCCGATGCCTGTGGCGGCCTGGCTTTGCACGAAGAACTGCGTGTACAGCAGGCCGGCGAACGGTTGGGCCATCACGGCGCTGGCCATGTAGAACAGCACGAACAGCTCGGGTCGGGAGAGGGTCTTGTGAGCCCGGCGGGCGACCTCGAGGAAGAGGATGACCGTCACCCACTGCGCCGCCTCGCCCACGCCCGCACCGGCCAACAGCCCCATGTACATCGCGCCGGGCACCATCAGCAGCGCGATGAAGATCGCGCCCGCCAGGGACGTCCAACTGAATCCCTCGGCGAACGTGCCCGGCGGCTGCATGATGTTGCGGAACTGCTCCAGTTCCTTATCCAGCCGAATGGTGGACGCCATCGGGACGGGAGCGTCCGGCTCGGGCGTGTTACGGTCGTCCTTTTTCGAATCGTTACTCACCGGCATACCTCGGTAACTGGTTAACTAGTTAACCAGTTAACTAGTTAACTAGTTAACAAAAAGGCTCCCTGCTGCCTTAGGTTCATTTTCACTCATGCGCTATGCAAACCGTGGTGCTACAACACTCCTGCGATGCTGTGCTGATCCATCGTTTCCACCGGCAGCTGGTCCCAGTTTTCGAGGGTCATCTGACGGTATCGTTCCATGATTTCCGGCGGCAGGCTTCGCCAGATCAATAGCTGTTTTCGGAGGTCGTTAATGAAGACGCGATTGGCCCGCCGCCAGTCGCCGGTGGCGCCGCTCAGGCGTGCGATGAGGATGCGCACCTCGTTGATGCCCTCGATGTCGCTGGGCTGGCTCAGCAGGGCGAAATTCTGATTCACGCCCAGGTCGAACGGCGTCAATGCCACGCGGGCCTTGAATCCGAGCATGTCGTTGTCGCGTTGTCGGAAGACCCCGCTGGAGGCCGTCGTGAACGTGCCCAGCGACGTGTCGGAGTAGCTGTCGAAGTGCTCCTTCAGGAAGCTCACCACGCCCGTGATGTCGTACGCGCTGACCGTGAACGGGAAGACCAGGTCGTACGTGTTGTTGGCGGGTTTGGGGATTTTCCAACTGCGCTGGATGCCCGGGTTGGCCGACCGGCTGGCCTTGAGGGCGGGGTAGATCGTCGAAATCAGCACGGTGCTCATGACGATCAGCACGGTGACGATGGCGTTGGTGGAGCTGTAGTTCATGGTCGGCACGTTGAAGCCGAAATAGCCCGACAGCACGCCCATCAGCCGCGCGACGATCTGTCCCAGCAGATACCCGCCCATGCCGCCGATGACGGCGTACATGGAGGCCTCGGCGAAGAACAGGCTGGCCACGTGCGGCGGGGCCAGCCCCAGCGAGCTGAACGTGTAGATTTCGCGTTCGCGGTCGCTGACGCTGCCGAGCATGGTGGCGAACACGATCAACCCGCCCAGCAGGACGGGGATGAGCAGGTCCTTGACGCCGCTGGCCGACGCCAGCGTGCCGAACATCATGCGATACACGCCGTTGGCGTCGCCGGCGTAGGTGGGCAGTTCCGCGATCTCGGCGGCCCGTTCGGCGAGTTCCTGCAATCGCGACGGGTCGCGTGGGTAGAACGTGACCGTGCGGACCAGGCCTCCCAATTCCTTGGCGGCGGTCGCGCTGATCACGACGACCTTGTCCACGCTGTAGGGCACGAACTGGGCGTTGGGCTGGTCGGCCAGTTCGCTCTGGGACTGCGTCGTGTTCTGCGACTGCCGGGTCATCATCTGTTCGAGCGCGTCGCCAGGCCCCGCCGACGTCGTGTAGTCCACCGGCATTGGACTTGAACCTTCCAGAATGTTGTACGTGCCGAACGTGTCGTTCAGGAAGCCCGCGAAGACGAACTGTTTGCCTTTGAAGAGCACCTTCGTCTTGCCGCGGTCTTCGGCGGTCAGGCCCAGGGCGGCGGCGTTGGCGCGGCTGACGAACAGCCCGTCGGTCGCCAGCAGGCGGACGTCGCCGTCGAAGAAGTTTTCAAGGTCGCTGACGGAGGCGCCCTCGTCGCCCGCGGGCGGACGGAGCAGGTCGAACTCGACCGCGTCGATGCCCACCGCCGCCGACAGGAGCGTCTTTTTCTTCGCCTCGCCGTCGGTCAGCAGCATATCCAGGCTGATCTGGTACTTAACCGAGTCCACGACGTCCTGCGGCGCGGGGCTGACCCAGTAGCGATACACCGCCGTCGCTTCCTTGGACAGGTGGCCTTCGAGGGACTCGATGACTTCCGGCCTCAGGGGCATCCAGAGCTGGTGGCGGATCATGAACCGCGGCGTCGAACCCGTCAGCGGGCCGACGTATTTTTTCCGCAGGCCCCAACTGCTGCCGAACGACGCGAACGTCAGGATGGTGAACGTCAGCAGTACGACGGTGGCGCTCGTCAGCAGCGTCCGCAGCGGGCGGCGGCGCATCGTCGAGATGCCCATGCTCACCGCCGCCATCATCGTCGACAGCCGCGATACGTCCGTGCTGTGCACCGTCGACGCCAGACCCTGCATCTTGCGGACTTCCGTTTGCAACTTGCGGACCATGATGAAGATGACCAGCAGGCTCAGCAGGATGATGGTGAAGGCCAGGAAAATGATGATCGGCGTGGCCGCGATTTTGAAGGCCGGGTTGACCATGTACAACACGCCGAAGGTCAGCAGGAAGAAGATGCCGAACCACATGATCTGGCGGTAAATGTGCGGCGTGCCGATGATCAGCCGCTCCAACGCGAAGGCGAACGGCAGCGCCAGCAACAGCAGTAGCACGACGGCCGTCACCAGGTCGTTCATCACGCCCACCAGCGGCACATACACGCGCCGGCTGAGCGCCGCCGAGGCTTCCAGGTCGCCAATGTACTGTCCCGTCCCGCCGAATTTCGTCGCGGCCTCGACGCCGTCGGCCTGGGACGCTTCCGCCTGACCGTCGGTCCCGGCCAGCCCTTCCGCCAGTCGGGGCCGCAACTCCTCGGCCTGACGACGGAATTCCAGGCCTCGCTCCTGGAGATTCTGCAAATCGTCCTGTGTGATGCGGTTTCTCGCCAGCAGGTCCAGACGGTAGCTGTTGAGGATGGCCGCGTCGCGCGACGTCTGATCGGCCACGCACAGGTGGACGTAGGGGTTCTCCAGGGAAATGCCGTCGCCCTCGGGCTTGCCCATCGAGTTGCCCAGCGTGACCATGGCGCCCTTGTTAAACAGCTTTAGGCCTTTATTTTCATAGGGGGCGAAAACCGTCAGAAGGTTTTCCGTTTCGATGATCAGGCGCTGGTCGAGCCTCATCTCCGCCGTGGACTGGGCCCGCATGACTTGCGTGGTGAGGTTGCTGCGATCATAGCCGTAGCCCACCACGGTGATCGGACGGGTCTTGAAGACCGTGTACACCGCCCGCTCGGGCGTGGTGTCGACGTTGGTTTTTGGGATCTTGGTTTCGTCGTTGGTAATGGAGCTGATCAGGCCTCGTTTTGTGTTGGTGCTGAGCAGGGCCGGATCGACGCCGGCGGGGGCGGGGATCATGGGGGTGTACTCGTCGAACATCGCGCAGAGGGCTGGCGCGTACCCGAGCCTCCACGGGCTGCCCACGGTGGTGGCGGCTGTCGGAGCGATTTCGAAGATCCCGTTGACGTTCGTTCGCCCCAGCAGGGCAACGTCGAAGCCCGGCGGCGATTTTTCGATCGGCCACCCGTTCCATGTGCCTGTGCCCTTCATCAGCAGCGCGACGATCGCGCCGCGGACGGGGCGGCTGCTCATCGCTTCGCCGCCGCCCAGACGGCGAACCGACGCGCCTTCCTGGCGGAGCTGCGACTCGTTCCACTTGGTGTCGTTATAGACGGCCGTGGGGGCGTTGCTCGGCTGGGTGAGGTCTTTCTCGGTGGCCAACTGGCGGAAAAAGATGGCCGCCTCGCCCGCCTGCGCGAGCATCGGGGCCGTGTTCAACGCCGCCACCGTGTCGCCCGGATGCCCCTGACGCACCAGGCGATCCAGCACCGTCATCGTCGAGACGTTGAAAATGGCGTACAGCCGGGCCGACGCGCCGCTGTCGACGAACAGCCCCGGCGCCAGCAGGCGGGGGTCGGTGTAATCGTTCCGTACCGCTTGATCGTCAAATCGGGCCAGCAACTTGCCCTCGCCCACACCCAGGTCGTTGCCGACCTTCTGGAGCATCTTGTTGACCCCGTTGTACACGCCGGGCTTGTCCTGGTCGATGTAGCCGCTGTCGTCGCCGTGGATGAACGTCCATCGCGCGCGGGCGTCGCCGAAATTCACCGCGATGTGCAGCATGACCTGCATGCCGTTGACCGGGCCGAACCGGTCACGCAACACCACCGCCGACCGCACGTCACGGATCGAATCGTTGATCTCCACCTGGCGCAACTCGTACAGCCGCGTCAACGTCTGGATCAACTCCTCGTAACGAGGAGCCATCTCCTCGGTGATCACCTTCTTGTCCAGGCCTTCCAACAGCTTGTTCCAGCCGCGGTCTAGAACGGCCTTTTCCGCGATGGTTTCGTCAATTCCGTCTTTTTCCGCCTGGAGCGCGGCGATCTCGGCGGCAACGCCCGGTTCGTCGGCGGTCTTCACGAGCCGATCAATCGTCCGGCGAATCTCGTCGCTGCGAATGCGCAACGGCCTCAACTCGTCGAGCACGTCGCCGCCGAAGGTCTTGGCTTCGCCCCGGATCAACTCGAACGTGCGATCCCAGACGGCATCGGGATCCAGTTCGCGAGGCAACTCGCCTTGGTAGTTCCCGGCCTCGTCGCCGGCCAGCGTGAAGACGCGTTTCCAGATGGATTCGGGCCTGACCGCATTGCGGGCCTGCGTGGAGAAAATGTTTTTGTCGCTGTCCGCCTCGGCGGAGACCGCGAGGATCCTCAGCACGCTCCGGGCGAACGCCCGCTCGCTCTGGAGGTGTTCGAGCTTTCGTTCGAGCGGTTGCCCGTTCGCCGAACCGGTCTTGCCACGGTTAATGGCGCCGTAAAAGGCCAGCGAGCCCGCGTGCTGGACGCTCTGGCCGTCGAAGAAGCAGAGGATGATGTTGCGGCGGGGCGGGTTGTTCTTGAGATACTGCGCGATTTGCAACAGCATGGCCACGTTGGCTGCGTCGCGGGCGCCGGGGGAAAGTTCGGGCACTTCGGAGAGGCTGTCGAGAGTCGCCGCCAGCACCAGCGCCTGCGGCAGGGCGTCGCCGAAACGCGGCTCGGTGCCAGGAATGATCGCGATGACGTTCCGCCCGCGGAGCCGTTGCCATTCGCTGGCCGCCAGCAGGGTGATCGTCCTCGTCGCCCCGGCCGCCCGCAGCCCCAGGCTGTCGGCGACGTCCTCGGGCATGAAAAATCGCGGCAGATTGGCCGGCACGTTGATATGGTGCCACGCCGTCGTCGACATCGCGTCCTTAGGCCCGACGAACACGACCGCCTGCGCGCCGAACGCGAACGCCTTGAGCCAGTTCCGCCCGCTGTCGGCGTAATCCATGACGACGATCTTGTCCTTGGGCAGCACGCTCCCGAACTCCGCCAGCGTGCCCTTGCCCACGTACACGCACTGCCCGGTAAGCCCCTCGCGAGGCGTGATCGGCGCCTGGAGGAAATTGTGACGCATCGGGTAAATCGCCCGTCCGCCGTCGGCGGGAACGATCTCTTTGCCGTTGACGATCAGCTTTGCCTCGGTACAGACCGGCTGATACAGGTCGAACTCCTGCTGATACATGTCGCCCGCGGGCAGGCCGATCTCCGCCAGCCGCTTCTGCACGTGGGCCGCCGCCGCCACCGAGCCGGCCTCGAACGGATCGCCTTCCCTCGCGGGTCTGCCCGCGCCGGCCAGCCGATGCGGATGCTTCGTCAACTCGGCGAGATCCGTCTCGAACTGCGCCTTGTCGAGCGTGAAACTGCCCGGCAGCGCGATCGGTTCGTCGTCGTCAGGCTCCGTCGCGCCCGCCAGTTCGCCATCGGCAGGCTCTTCCGACGTCGGAGTCTCCGTCGCGGCGGCCTCTGCCGGCGCAGCCGGCGCGGCGTCCTTGGTTTTCTCCTCCTTGCCGCAACCGAACAACGCGACGGCCAACATCAACACAACGGCGAATATTAATCGTTTCGCAAACACGTTATCCATACCTTGTGGCTTGCTTGCCCGACGTAGCTCCAAGAGCGGAGACGGGTGGCTTGTGGCTTGTGGCTTCTGCGCCTTCCGGGCCTTACTCATGTTCTTCGCCTCCGATGGAGCCGCGCTGCACCTTGACATCTTTGCGATCGGCGATGCGATCCACCTTGCCGTCGCGAATCCACAGGATGCGGTCGGCCATGTCGATCAGGCGGTGATCGTGCGTGGCGCAGATGATCGTCACGCCTCGCTCCTTGTTAAGCTTGAGAAGAATTTTGTGCACTTCCGCGCCGGTCTTGAGATCCAGGTTGCCGGTCGGTTCGTCACATAACAGAATCGACGGTTCGTTCGCCATCGAGCGGGCGATGGCGGTTCGCTGCTGCTGCCCGCCGGACATTTCGATAGGCTTGTGCGACCAGCGGTCCTTCAAGCCCACCATGTCCAGCAGGGCCATCCCGCGGTCGCGGGCCTCGTCGCCGATCGTGCCCGCGAAGGCCATCGGCACGGTGATGTTCTCCAGCGCCGTCATGTACAGCACCAGGTTGTAGGTCTGGAAAATGTAGCCGATCTTGCGGCAGCGGAGAAACGCCAGCTCCACCGCGCTGAGCTGGGCGACGTCCACCTCGTCGATGAACACGCGCCCCGCCGACGGACTGTCCAGCCCGCCGACCATGTTGAAAAACGTGCTCTTGCCCGAGCCCGAAGGCCCCATGACGCAAATGAACTCGCCGCGGTACAACTCGATGTCGATCCCCTGAAGGGCATGCGTTTGCACCTCGCCCATCTGGTAAATCTTCTTCAGCCCGCGCGTGCGGATAATCACCGGCTTCTTCTCGGTGACCTCCGCGGCGACGCTTGGTTGTGTCTGTGTCGTCATTATCTCATTCTCACTAAAAGGTCGCGAACAGCAGCCAATAGCCAGTAGCCAGTAGCCAACAGGGTCTTCGTTGCGACGGGGTAAACGCGAGCCTTCCGTTCGAGAGAGTGGTCTCGATGCTTCGCGGACTCGTCGTTTGGATCTTCATGGAAACTCCGTCAGTATGCTCTGGTTTATGGCAGACTTTTCCATACCTGATGGCTAATGACTACTGGCTATTGGCTTCCTTACTCGATTCGCATCGCTTCCATCGGCGCCAATCGGGCGGCGACGTAGGCCGGGTAGGTCGCCGCCAGGGCGGAGACCACCACGCCGACCACCATGCCGATGCCCATCGACGTCAGCACGTCCACCACGGGGAAGTTGGCCCACGCCAACCCGCCGTAGCTGGCCCAGGCTCGCAGCACGCCCAGGAGCAGGCCCAGCACCGCGCCAACCACGCTGCCGGCGATGCCCTGCATCACCGACTCCAGGATGAAGTTGATCATGATGAACCCGTCGGTCGCGCCGAGACATTTCATCGTCGCGATTTCGCGGAATCGCTCCGTCACGCTCATGAGCATCGCGTTGGCGATACCCACCACGCAGACCAGGAAGCTGACGATGATCAACCACAGCGTCCGCCCGCTGAAGCCCGCTCCGGCCCCCGCGCCCGCCTGGGCGACCGCCTGCTCCGTCTCCGCCAGCGACTGGGCGGTGAGGAAGTGCCTGGCGGTCTCCTGAATGGCCTCGGCGAACGGCTCCATCTTCTTCTGGAACGGCGGGAGTTCCTTCTGATAGGCGTCGGTGGCCTGGACGAACGCCCTGTCGCCGTTGGAGTCCTCGGGGAATTCCGACCGCTTGGGTTGGTGCGGCGCGACGGGAAGTTCCTGGCCGGTAAGATTCAGCCGGGGCAGGCCCTGGGCTTCGGCGCCCGTGGCGTATTCGGCGGTGGCCGACAACTCCGCCAGCCATTTCGATCCGCCCGACCGGCTCACTTCCTCGAACAGGATCTGGAAATCAATGTCCGCGGGCTTTTTCGACTTCCGGTCGGCCAGCTGCCGCTTCACGATCGGCACGTTCAATGCCGACCGAAGCTGCGCCTCGGCCGCCTTCTGCCGGGCCTCGGCCCGCACGATGGCCTTCTCCTCGTCGTTCATCTGGAACTGCTGTTTCGCCAGCACGGCAAGGAACGCGTCATCGGGGTTGGCCAATTTCTCGATCGCCGGCGTCGTGCCCAGGTGCTGCCGCACGGCGTCCAGCGCCTGCGCGTGACCGGCCTGTATCGCCGCCCGCGTCGGACGCGTCTGCTTCCACGCGTCCATGAACGAGCGGAAATCTTCCTCCCTGCCCGGCAGGACCCGCTCGCCTTTTTTCACCCCGACCATGAATTCGGCATAGGCTGCGTCGTCGCTGAGGAGCGCGAAAATCGCCGGCCCCTGTGCGGTGCCCACCAGGTGGCGGCGGGCGCCTTCCTTGAGCTGGTCGAAATACTCGTTCATGTACCCCTGCTGGTGACGCGCGACGTCCTGAAGCTGGTCCATGGCTGCGTCGTCGAGTCGGCCCCAGGCCTTCAACTCGCGATACCGCGGGTCGTCGACGCCTTTGAGGGTCAGCAGTTCGGCGGTGAGTTCGGCCTCGGTCAACTGCGTGCTCACCCGGCTGACCCATTTGTCGGTCAGCCGACGTGGGGCGGTCTTCTCGTCGATCACGCCGGCGACGCGTCGCGCGACGTAACTTTCGGTGAGCATCACCAGCAAAAACGCCACCGCCAACGCGATGATCGTTACGGTAATCCCCGCCCGGAACACGCGGAATTTGATGCCGCTCAGGACAAGTTCCAGGCACTTACTCAAGGGCAGGCTGACCTGTTCTTTTACGTCAACGCTCATGCGTGTCAGTCCTTACGTATTCGAAAAACCTACTTTTCGCGTGCTCGACGGTAAAAATAAACCGCTCGATTAACGGAACCTTTTCGTTGACTCGTTCATTCGTTAATTCGGTCCAGTGACCAGCCAGTAACCAGTTAACGAATCAACGAGTTAACGAATCAACAAACTCACTCTCGCCGCGCCGGCCTCGCTCACGAACTCCGGCGTTCGCTCACTGCCGCCACAAGACCTCGCTGCAGCATGATCTGCATGAACTGCGTCACGGGCAACTGGGCCTCCCGGTACGAGAGGCGGTGACTGGCGGCAAATTGTTCGATAATGTTCTCGACGGTCCGCTGCCCGTCGCACAGATCCAGCACGCTCAGCCCGACGCGGTCCAACTGCACCCGCCGGTGCGACGAAAACGGCACGATCCAGCTCAGCGGAGGCACCAGCCACGACGGACGACGCATCGGCACCGCCGCCACCGCGCCGCTGCCGTCCTCGATCCGGTCCAGAATCATCGAAACGTTCGCGACCGGACGCGAGTGCAGCAGGTCGTCCATGCTCCAGACCAGCCCGGCGGGTTGGCGTTTTTTTCGACCCACGCTCACAACTCCACATCGTCCACCACTACAGGCGGAGGCTGACAACACGCCACGCGCAACGCCGTCGGCAGGGCGATCGGATGGCCTTTTTTCGCCGTCATGCTCCAGGCCACGTGGTACAGCCGCAAGTCCGATTCGCACCGCCACGCGACGTCCAGCCGATATCGCCGCCAGCCTAGCACGGTCCCCACTGTACCTATTTTCGTCGCGCTAAGCAACTGCTGAGCGTCATGTCCGTTAAAAAGAACTTTTTCCGACCCCAGCACCCCGCTGGCGGGGGGCAACTCGCCTTTGAGCCACTCCTCCAGCGGTTTGGCCAGCCATTGATCCACCATCGCCAGCCGCTCGACGATCAATTGCGGCGGCTGTTTTTCGTTTTTCGTGCGCTCCTGCTTCTCCGCGGGGGCCGCGAACGTCCACGCCACGCGGCCGACCCGCGCGTTGTTGTCCGTCAGACGGAACCCAGCCGGCACGTCCGCCTCCAGGCCCAGCGCCCGCCAGGGCTCCGTTTTGGCGCCCTTGGCATCCGCCACCGAGACCGATTCCAGAATGTATCGCTCCAGGTCGCGATGCCGGTCCTTCGGCCAAACGATGACCGTCTCCACCAGCAGCCGCTGTTCCTTGAAAAATCGCGTCGCATGAATGACGCTGCCTTGTTTGCCCCGTCGGACAAACCCCTTCCACGGCTCGGGGACGCCTTTTAGCGGGAGGGTTTCCACGCCGTCGTCGTCGGCCTTTTTGGCGTCACGCTGGAAACGGTACAGCATGTCCTTCATGTCGGGCACGTATTTCAATGTCCGCCACCGCATGTCCATCCGCGTGTATCGCCGATCGACAAACGTCAGCCGTCCATCCTCCGGCGGCGCGAAGGCGACGGCAATTTCCCACAACGCCGGGTGCTCAATCGACACCCCGCGCCAGCAGGTTCGCTCCATCGGACAATCGCTTGTGTTGTTTAACGCCATGGGAGTGCATTTTACTCGAACTCTCCAACGGATGAAAATGTAATGTGTGACCTTGCCCCCGCTCTGGGGCTGTACGTTCTTGTGCACCCAGTCCCTTGTCGCCCTTGGCGTGTTTTGCTATGCTTGGCCGCCATGCAGGAGTACCGCGTCAGTCTGGATACGTATAACGGGCCTCTGGATTTGTTGTTGTATCTGATCCGGCGGGACGAGATTGATATTTATGACATTCCCATCGCGAGCATCACGCGGCAGTACGTCGAGTACGTGGGGATGATCCGGCAGCTCGACCCGAATCTGGCGGGGGAGTTTCTGGTGCTGGCGGCCACGTTGATGGAGATCAAGACGCGGCTGTTGCTGCCGCCTGCCGTCAGCGAGGAGGGTGGCGAAGCGGCGTCGACGAGCGATCTCGACCCGCGGGCCGAGCTGGTGCGGCAGTTGCTGGAATACAAAGCCTTCAAGGACGCCGCCGGCGACCTGGCGGAGGCCGCCGTGCTGCGGGCGCAAAAATTCGCCCGAAAACCTTTCCTCCCGCAGGCCGACCCGACCGAACTGGACATGGAAGACATCCAGGTCTGGGATCTGCTGGAGGCGTTCGGAAAAATCCTGGAGTCGATTGGCCGCTCGCCGGGGCAGCACGAGGTGATTTACGACGACACGCCCGTCGAGCTGCATGCGGAGGACATTCTCGACCGGCTTCGCGGGGAGGGGGCGTTGTCGTTCGCCCGCATCTTCGAGGGGCGGACCAACCGCGGCGAGATCGTCGGGCTGTTCATCGCGCTGCTGGAATTGGTTCGCCAGAAAAAAGTGCTCGCGGCCCAGGAGGAAACGTTCGGCGACATCACGGTGCAGCTGAATCCCGACCCGCCGGCGTCGTCCAACGAGGAGACCGCCGACGCTGAGGCGTTCATCGCAGGCGACCAGTCGCGGGTCGGCAAGGCACCGACAGGCGAAAACATGCAGGACAAGCCCAAAACGGACACAACAGACCTGGGCGATATTCAAGGTAAGATGAACGCGGATACGCTGAAATCAGCCGTTTTTAAGCGTAAAAATGTTGACGGAACGGACACCTTCACGACGATTGCCTATGACAAAACCAATGCCGTTCAATTGGATGGGAATGAATTAGGCGCAGCGAGCTCACGCAAGGAACTCAAGCAACAAGTAAAACGATATGCCAGAGAACATTTCGCCGGAACAGACATGGACGGCAGGCATAGAGAGATTTCCATGCCGAACGGGCATGCGGCAATCATCCCGATGGATGGAATCAGGCACACGTTGGGATATGCGAAAACCGACGACGATGTGTACGCCATTCTTGCATTGCCGACGCTTATCGAACGAGCTCAGTATCATCGTGATGGGAGTGCCGGACCGAACAGGCCAAACGTCGACCACGAGGAGTACTATTACGCCTCATTGAACATAGGAAAGAACCGATACGTCGCGGAAATGGTTTTTCATGTCCTGAAAGGGAACGAAAAACAAGACAAAATGGTGATTTTTCGGTCGTTTCATCATCAAAAAATTGAAGGGCTTGAGGATCAATGACCCACAAGCCCTTTACAGAGCCTGGAACACGCCAAGGTGGAACAAGCGGCAGAACCGCCCGAACCGATCCTCAACCACGCGCTCAAGGCCCAGTAGAATTATCGGCTTCAGCCCGAAAGAAATCAAGTGGAATTGGCAAAAACTAAAAGGAGGGTTGATGGAAGTATTTTCAAGGCAGGAGGGCACACTGAAGTGCGCTCGCCAATCCGTCTTCTATCAACCCTGTACGAATTATCGACGATGACTTGGAAAAAAATCAAGCATGGTGGGCGAAAATTTAGGAAGAAAACGCCATGAGCGACACAAAAAAATGTCCGTTCTGTGCCGAGGACATCAAGGCCGAAGCGATTGTCTGCCGATTCTGTGGCCGGAATTTGCCGGATGATTCGGCCGAGGCGGAGGAAAAAATTGAGGAAGAACGAATCTCGTTGCGTTATGTCGAGTCGACCAGTAGCGTGTGGATGATTGTGATTGCGGTCCTTGCGTTCGTTGCTCTTCTCGTCGGCGCGATCAACCCGACGGGTTTGCTCGAGTTTGACGACGTGTACTCCTGGGTTTACGTCATCGTCTGGTTGTCGTTCCTGATATTTATGGCCACCGCGGTACGGTGTTTTCTCGGCTACATGCGAATCATCGCGTTGTCGCACAGGAAGTAGTTGATGTGTGAAGGATACGGCATGTCTTATGAATCAAGGCTGACAGAATTGCAAATTACATTACCGCCCGCGGCGCCGGTGGGGGCGTATGTGCCGGCGGTGCGGGCGGGGAACTTGGTTTTTACGGCGGGGCAGTTGCCGTGGTGTGACGGAAAATTATTGGCCGTCGGCAAGGTGCCGACGGAGGTGAGCGTTACATCGGCACAGGCGGCGGCGCGACAGGCGGTGTTGCACGCGTTGTCGGCGGTTCGGGCGGAGGTTGGGACGCTGGACGCGGTGGTTCGCGTGGTTCGGCTGAACGTGTTCGTCAACTCGTCGGCGGGGTTTGTCGAGCAGGCCCAGGTCGCCAACGGCGCCAGCGGGTTGTTGACGGAAGTTTTCGGCCAGGCGGGGCGACACACCCGCGTCGCGCTGGGCGCGGCGGAGCTGCCGCTTAACGCGGCCGTGGAGTTGGATATCGTGGTGGAAGTGACATAGCCCACCGAATTCCGTGAGAAAAACGGGAACATTTAGGTGCGAATCTCCTGGTGGATATGGTACGATCCGTGGCATCGGGTGCGGTTTCACATCCCGTGTGGAATGAAATGACCAGGCGAATTGTTTGCGTAAACGTATTCATCCTGTCGGGCGTGCTCTTGATGAGCTGCTCGCCGAGCGAGTATGCCCGCCGGGCCGACAGGGACGCGTACAACACGTTGACGACGGCGCAGCAGGATGCGCTGGGCGGCTCGACGGGGTTTGACATTGCGTATCAGCCTCTGGCGGCCTCGACGGGGCCGGCGGAGTCGGAGTCCACCACGCAGCCGGTCCGGGGCGGCGCGATTCGCGTCGGGGACCGTTGCATTCCGCTGGGCGGCGAGACGACGGCCATCATCAGCGTTCAGGAGGCCACCGAGATCGCGCTGCGCAACAGCCGGCTGTACCAGTCGCAGAAGGAAGACTTGTACAGTCAGGCGTTGGCGGTGGCGAACGGGCGGCGGTTCTGGACATGGGGAGGTTTCGGCGGGCACGTGACGGGTCGGGCCGAGCACGCCGTCGGGCCCGGCGGGACGGAGACGAACGTCGGCGAGGCCGGCGTGCACGGCGAGGTGGTGCGGAAGCTCATGTCCGGCGGGCAACTGGTGCTGGGCAGCGGGCTGGAGGTCGCCAGCGATTTGTCCGGGTGGGGCGGCACGACGGTCGGCTCGCTGTTGCGGGCAAATTTCAGTCAGCCGCTGCTTCGCGGGGCATGGAACGGCCTGGCGTACGAACCGCAGTACCGGCTGGAACGCGACCTGATTTTCGCCGTGTACACGCACCAGCGATTTTCGCAGACGTTCGCCACGGATATCATTCGGCAGTACTATGGCGTGCTGGAGCAGCGCGACCAGTTGGAGAACGAGCGGACGAACATTGTCCGGCTGAAGGAAACGTTTGAGTTAACGAAGATTCTCGTGCAGGGTCAGCAGGTTTCGCCGATTGAGCAGGACCAGGCCGAGCAGAATCTGCTGGACGCCGAGGTGCGTTTGCGCAACAGCGAATCGGCGTACTGGGATGCGTTGGATCAGTTCAAGCTCAGTCTGGGCTTGCCGCTGGCGGCGCGGATCGACGTGGATTATCCCGGCGCGTTGGAGGCGTTGCAGGAGGCCGGGCCACTGTCGATGCCTCTGGACGTGGCGTACGCGACGGCGTTGGCGTTGCGGACCCGGCCTGACGTGCTCCGCCAGTTCGCGTCGACGCGGGACGCCGACCGCGACGTGGAAATCGCGGCCGACGGATTCCTGCCGCAGTTGAATCTGCTGGCAGGGATCAGCGCCACGGGCACGTCGCCGCGCCAGCCGCAGCGGATTCGCGACCACACGCGGCACGTCGGCGTGGAGTTGGAGTACAACCTGGACCAGACGGACAATCGCGACACGTACCGGCGGGCGCAGATCGCCGCCGACCGGTCGCGCCGCGGGTTGGAGGAGTTCATGGACACCGTGTCGCTGGAGGTGCGGCAGCGGTATCGTTTGCTGGATCAGTCGCGGCAGAATTACGATATTCAGCAGCGCAGCGTGCAGATCGCCCAACGCCGAAGCAAGCTCGCGACGCTCCAGTTCAAGGAAGGCATGGCCAGCACCCGCGACGTGCTGGAAGCGGAAGAGGCCCTGCGAAACGCGCAAAACGGAAAGACCAGTGCCTTGATCAGTTACACCACCACGCGGCTTGATTTTTTGGCCTCGCTGGGCATGATCGACGTGGATGAGAAGGGTGTCGTACATGAGCGAACAGAAGCCGTCTCCTTTGATCGAATCCAAAACCGCTACCCTTACGTTGGCGGCCTCTAAGCCCGCGAGCCAAGGCCGTCGGTTTGGCCGATGGTGGCTGATGGCGGGCGGCGCGGTCGTTGCCGTCGTGGCGGCCGTGGCGGCCTGGGGGTATTTCTCCGCGCCGGCGGTGCAGGATCTCGGCGAAACCGCGCGGGCGACGCGCGGCGCGATGACCATCGCCATCACCGAGGACGGCGAACTCGAAACCCAGGTCGTCTCGCGAGTTTCCAACGAACTGCCCTGGCCGGTCGTCATCGTCGACCTTCAGCCGCAGGGCACCTTCGTCCGAAAAGACGTCGACTGGATCATCAAGTTCGAATGCAAGGACCTGGCCGACGCGATCGACCGGCAGGAGCTTTCACTCACCAACGCCAAGTCCAGTTTTACGCAGGCCGAACAAAAGCTGGAACTGACGAAAGAGGAGGCCGCCTACAACATCGGCAACGCCGAACAAAGCGTCGCCGACGCCTTGAGCGATCTGGAACGCTATCTCGAAGCCGACTGGCCCAACGAACTGAAAAACGCCGAGAGCGACGTCGAGATGAACGAGAAGGAACTGAAAATCGCCAAGGCGCGATTGAAATTCAAGAAGGACGTCAACGAAAACCCCGAACTCAACAGCCCGTACAGCGGCAACGAAATCGAGGCCGACCAGTTGACGGTGGACCGGCTCCAGCGCGCGGTGGAACAGTCGCAATCGCGGCTGGATATTCTGACGCGGTTCGATTATCCGCGGCGCAAGCAGCAGTTGGAGACGGTGGTGAAGGATCGGGAGTTGCAGCTCAAGCGCACGCGGCTGAGCGCGTCGTCGGCGATCATGTCCGACACGGCGTGGCTGAGCGATCGCGAAATCACGCTGAAGAAGAATCAGGAACAGTTGGACGATCTTCGCGAGAAAGAACGGAAGTTGACCGTGACGGCCGACCGCGACGGGCTGGTGGTATACACGCCCGGCGGCCAGGGATGGCGGCGGCGGAACGACATCGCGTTGGAAAAAGGCGCGAAAATCCCTGAAAATATGCAGTTAATGATCATCCCGGACATGGGCACGCTTCGCGTCCGCACGAAGGTGTACGAGTCGATGATCGACCAGGTCAAGGTGGGGCAGCGGGCGTTCGTGCGGCTGGAGGGGCGGCGCGACGAGGTGTTCGGCGCGACGATTTACGAAGTCAGCACGCTGCCGGACCAGTCGAACTGGTGGAGCCCGGATGTGAAAATTTTCAACATTTACCTGCACCTCGACAACGCCGACCAGAACCTCAAGCCCGGCATGACCTGCCAGGTCGAGATGGTCCTCCGCGAACTCGACGACCAGACGCTCAGCGTGCCCGTGGCCACCGTGTTCAGCCAGCAGGACGAAAACTACGTCTGGCTGGTTTCCAACGGCGAGCCGGTAAAACGGACCGTCAAAACAGGCCTGCTCAGCCAGACACGCGTGCAGATCCTCGAAGGCATCACCGACGGCGACGTGCTCCTGCTGACCGAACCCAAAGGCACGCCGACGGAGACGCCCGGCGCGGATAAAACCAGTAAGCCGCGAACGACGACAACCACGCAGCCGACGACCCAACCGACGAGTCAGCCGGCCAGCCAACCGGCGGCGGAAACGCAACCGGCAAGTCAGCCGGCGGAAAGCCAGTAGCCAATAGCCAGTAGCCAATAGGTACGGAACGACAACAGCAAAGCGGCAATGAAAGCGGAAAGTGAACATGAAGGTTGCGAAAGCAGCATCGTGTGATGTGCAACAAATTTCGCCATACCCATTGGCTATTGGCTACTGGCTATTGGCTTTGCCCCCCTCGAACCGCAGGTCCGGTTTCACCAACAAGCACACGAAAAACCAATAATGTCTTTAGTTCGCTTACAAAATCTTCGCAAAGAATATCTCATGGCCGACGAGATGGTGGCCGCCCTGCGCGGGCTTGATCTCGACGTGGCGGAGGGACAGTACCTTGCCGTCATGGGGCCTTCGGGGTCGGGCAAGAGCACGCTGCTGAATGTGCTGGGATGTCTGGACCGCCCCAGCGACGGGCAGTATTTTCTCGGCGGGCAGGACGTGTCGGACTTTAACGATTCGCAGCTCAGCGAGGTGCGAAACCGGCAGATCGGGTTTATTTTTCAGAGTTTCAACCTGGTGGCCCAGTTGACGGTGCTGGAAAATATCGAGGTGCCGCTGTTTTACATGGGCATGCCGCGACGCCAGCGGCGGATGCGGGCGACGGAATTGGCCCAGCGCGTGGGGCTGTCGCATCGCACGGGGCATCGGCCTAACCAGTTGTCGGGCGGGCAGCAGCAGCGAGTCGCCATCGGCAGGGCGCTGGCGAACGACCCGCTGTTGTTGCTGGCCGACGAACCGACCGGCAATCTCGACACGCACACGACGGCAGAAATTCTCACGATTTTCCGCGAGCTGAGCGACGCGGGAAAAACCATCATCATGATCACGCACGAAGACGAGGTCGCCCGCCACGCCCAGCGCATCGTCCGCCTCCGCGACGGCGTGGTGGAGTACGACTCTGCCGTGTCGTAGCACGGAAAATCCGAAATCCGAAGCACGAAATCTGAAATAAATTCCAAAATCCCAACCCAGAAAACTCCAAACGCTCCGCTGTCCAAGTCACTTGGTTAGCGGAGCGTTTGGAGTTTGTCGTTTTCTGTTTTGGGATTTGTTT
>Ga0123353_10000306_pt1 | contig 61003 bp, 54 predicted proteins | sample TergutLab28metaG_3_FD_92763 | JGI IMG/M metagenome (GOLD analysis project Ga0123353, IMG submission 92763) | Labiotermes labralis P3 segment gut microbial communities from Petit-Saut dam, French Guiana - Lab288 P3 | ecosystem: Host-associated > Arthropoda: Insects > Digestive system > Gut ... | reverse complement strand
GCCGATCTGGCGAGGCGGGGACGCGAAGGCATGCTGGATCGCACGTCGAGCGGCCCCAACGCAGCGAGATCGGATGCGAAAGTCCGCGCAGTAGGCGGCGGATAAGGAGACATGCCCTAGGTCAGGTGGCGTCGCGCAGGAGCGCGTCCAACAGGCGTACGGCGCCCGCCTTGTCGAGCGGGTCGTTGCCGTTGCCGCACTTGGGCGACTGGACGCACGACGGGCAGCCGGCCTCGCACTCGCAGGCGGCTATCGCGTCGCGGGTGGCGCTCAGCCAGGTGCGGGCGGTGCGGTAGCCGCGTTCGGCGAACCCGGCGCCGCCCGGGTGGCCGTCGTGCACGAAGACGGTCAGCTGCCCGGTGTCGGGGTGGAGCGCGGTCGAGACGCCGCCGATGTCCCAGCGGTCGCAGGTCGCGAAGAGCGGCAGCAGGCCGATCGAGCAGTGCTCGGCGGCATGGGCGGCCCCCGGCAGGTCGAGGCGGTCGATGCCGGTCTCCTCGAGCACGTCCTCGGGCACGGTCCACCAGACCGCGGTGGTTCGCAGGGTGCGCTCGGGCAGGTCGAGCGGCGTCTCGTCGATGACCTCGCCCGAGACGGCTCGCCGGCGCAGGTAGGACGTCACCCGGCTGGACACGTCGACGGTGCCGGTGGCCAGCCGGCAGGCACCCCAGCCGGTCGACTCGGCCTCGGTCACGATCGAGATGTCGGTGACCTCGCGGGCGGTGGTGCTGAAGGCGACGTCGCGTCGGCGCATCACCGCGACGTGCTCGTCGAGGTCCAGCGACTCCACGACCCAGGTCTCGCCGCGGTGGAGGTAGACGGCCCCCTCGTGCGCGACCGAGTGGGCGCGGCCGCCGTCGACTGTGCCGACCACGCGCCCGCTGTCGCCCTCGATCAGCTGCACCGCGGTGCCTCCGGCCGAGCGGATGTCGGCGAGGGCGGCGGCCCGGCGGTGGTCGGTCCAGTACCAGCCGGTCGCTCGCCGGCGCAGCAGCCCGGCCTCGACCAGCCCACCGAGCACCTCGCGCGTGCGGGGGCCGAACACGTCGACCTCCTCGGCGCGGATCGGCAGCTCCTGCGCGGCCGCGCAGAGGTGCGGCCCGAGCACGTAGGGGTTGTCGGTGTCGAACACCGTCCCCTCGACCGGCCTGCCGAGCAGCGCCTCGGGATGGTGCACGAGATAGGTGTCCAACGGGTCGTCGCGCGCCACGAGCATGCCGAGCGCGGCGCCGGCCGCTCGCCCGGCCCGGCCGACCTGCTGCCAGAAGCCCGCCCTGGTGCCGGGATAGCCGGCCACCACCACGGCGTCCAGGCCGTGCACGTCGATGCCGAGCTCGAGAGCGTTGGTCGCGGCCATGCCGAGCAGCCGGCCGTCGCGCAGGTCGGCCTCCAGCGCGCGGCGCTCCTCGGGCAGGTAGCCGCCGCGATAGGCCGCCACCCGGTCGGCCAGGGCCGGGTCGACCTCGCCGAGCAGCTCGGCCGCCCGCAGCGCGACGGTCTCCACCCCGCGGCGCGAGCGCACGAAGGCGAGCGTGCGGACGTCCTCGATCACCAGGTCGGTGAGCAGCTCGGCGGTCTCGGTGGTGGCGGGTCGTCGTACGGGTGCGCCCTGCTCGCCGGTGTGCTCGGTCAGCGGCGGCTCCCACAGCCCGATCGACACCTCGCCCCGCGGCGAGGCGTCCGACGTCACCGCGGTCACGTCGAGACCGGTCAGTCGGCGAGCGGCGACATCCGGCTCGGCGACGGTGGCCGAGGCGAGCACGAAGACCGGCTCCGCGCCGTACGACGCACACACCCGCCGCAGCCGGCGCAGCACCTGGGCGACGTGCGCGCCGAAGACGCCGCGGTAGTGGTGGCACTCGTCGACGACGACGTACTGCAGCGACCCGAGGAAGCGGGCCCAGCGCGCGTGGCCCGGCAGCAGCGAGCGGTGGAGCATGTCGGGGTTGGACAGGACGTACTCACCGTGGTCGCGGGTCCACTCGCGCTGCTCGGGCGAGCTGTCGCCGTCGTGCGTCGCGACGCGTACGTCGAGCCCGAGGGACTCGATCGAGGCCCGCTGGTCCTGCGCGAGCGCCTTGGTCGGCGCGAGGTACAGGGTGGAGGCACCGCGTCGCCCGCGCGGGCCGCGACGCTCACGGATGCCGGTGAGGGCGGGCAGGAGGTAGGCGAGCGACTTGCCGGAGGCGGTGCCGGTCGCGAGCACGACGCTCTCGCCCCCGTGGGCGATCTCGGCCGCCTCGACCTGGTGACGCCACGGACGTTCGACGCCGCGCGAGCGGAACGCCGCGACGACCTCCGGGTCGGCCCACGCGGGCCAGGAGGTGTGCACCGCCGGCCGCGCCGGGAGCACCTCCAGGTGGGTCAGCCGGTCGCCGCGCCCGGGGGCGGCGGTGAGGCGGTCGAGCACGGCCCGCGCGTCGATCCCGCGGGCGGCGGGATCGGGGACGGGCAGCGCGCTCACCCCCTGATCGTGGCACGCCCCGCCGACGTACGCCGCGGCCGACACCTGCCCGACACCCGCGCGACACCGAACCGGAGAGGGCAGGGCGGCGGCACTCAGTGCCACGAGGTGCGTGGACAGCCGTGCGAACCCCGGGCTGCCGTGGTTTGATATGTCTCGCTGACGAGTCGCAATTCGTGGGGAGAGATCGTGGACCTGTCACTGTCGACGCGGGAGGTCGGTAGTCGCACAGTCGTCGCCGTGGGAGGCGAGATCGACGTCTACACCGCTCCGAAGCTGCGCGACACCATCACCGACCTCGTCGCCGGGGGCTCCTACCAGCTCGTGGTCGACCTGACCGCGGTCGAGTTCCTCGACTCCACCGGTCTCGGCGTCCTCGTCGGCGGCCTGAAGAAGGTCCGTGCCCACGACGGCGGCCTGGAGCTGGTCTGCAACAGCGACCGCCTGCTCAAGATCTTCAAGATCACCGGCCTCGCGAAGGTCTTCGCGATCCACGAGTCCGCCGACGCCGCGCTGGCCTGATCGGCGCGAGCGCGTCGCCGCGGTCGCGCCGCTGGATGGGCGCGAGCGCGTCGCCGCGGTCGCTCCCTCGCCGGGCTTGCGGCTCTCGGCTCCTCCGGTCGCTGGCGCTCCCTTCGTCGCCTCGCCCCGCGCGCCCGGCCGCGGTCGCTGCGGCGCCGCGCTTCCGCGCTCGCGGTCGAGGTGGTGCCTGGTTGTTCGCCGTTGGCGGCCAGACGCTCCCTCGCCGGGCTTGGCCGTCTCGCTCGCTCCGGCTCGCTTGTCTCCGTACGCTCGCTCACCGGCCGCGTCCGGCCTCGGTCGCTGCGGCGCCGCGCGCGCCCGCAGTCGAGTTGCGTAGGTCCACACTCGGGTCTGGCGGCAAGACGTTCGTAGGCGGCGCGGGTGGGTTCTCATCGACGTTGCTTGGGGCCATGCTGGTGGCATGACTGGTCGGACTCCCGGGAAACGACTGCTCGTCCTCGTGCTCGCTCCGGTGCTCCTCGCCGCGACCGGGCTCGCGCTGCTGCCGGGCGGTGGCGCGCACGCGGCGCCGGCCGGGCGGGCCGCCCAGATCCGGATCAGCCGCGTCATCGGCCACTCCGTCAAGGGCCGCGCGATCCACGCCTACTACCGCGGCACCAAGGGCGCCCAGCACGTCCTGCTGCTCATCGGCCAGATGCACGGCGACGAGCACGCCGGCCCGCACACCGCCAACTGGGTCCGGGCGAACATCCACCCGAAGCCCGGCTCGGGCGTCTGGGTGGTGCCGACGATGAACCCCGACGGCAACGCGCGCAACACCCGCCAGAACGCCCACGGCGTCGACCTCAACCGCAACTGGCCGACCAGCGGCTGGCGCCACACGCCCCGCGGCTCGGTGACGTACGGCGGTCCCAAGCCCGCCAGTGAGCCGGAGGTGCGGGCGATGATGCGGTTCCTGCGGGCCATCAAGCCCGACTACGTCGCCTCGCTGCACCAGGCGCTGCACGCCATCGGCCGCGAGGGCGACAAGCCCGGCTGGCTCCGTCGCCTCCATCGCAACCTCGGCCTGCCCGTGCGCGACCTCGGCGTCGGCAACCCGAAGGGCACCGTCTCCCCGACGATGACCGCCTGGTACGACAAGCGCTTCCTCAAGTACGGCGTCGCCACCACGATCGAGTACGGCGCCCACCCCAGCCACCACTGGGTCACCGTCCACGCCGGCCGCGGCATCGCCATGGCCGCCCGGGTCGTCTGAGCGTGGGCCGTGCCGAACTCCTACCGAACGTTGACGTACGTCGCATGTAGTCGTTCAATGATCACACGCGGATGGTGACGTCGAGGGGTGGTCGCGTTGTTCGGAACGCGGAAGATGCGGGTTGCCGGACGGCGGTCGCTAGTCGTCTTGGTCATGGGAGCGTTGCTGTTCGCCATGGGCGCGCTGTCATCAGTTGACGCGACGGCATCGTCGCCGACATATCCTGCGAGAACAGCTGCCCCACGAAAGTGCGAGCAACACAAGCACAAAGGGCACGATTGTCATCCGATCTCATCGCCGCGCCTTATGGCTTACCAATTCCGGCTTGGCTATTTCGGCACTGCCAATGGCGTCAAGTTGCCATCATGGGTGTTCAGGAAAGCGAAGGCCTATGTTCGCTCGCATCCTTCGGCGGCGCCCTGCAAGTTCAGGCCCAGCGGCTGCCGCGTCGCACCGGGTAGTCGCGAACTGCAGCGCAGTTGGCCATGGGACTGGGGATGGCTGAAGTGGACCGCGCGCGCACTCAACACCGCCCGGTGCATCTCCGGACCCGCTGGAAACGTCAGCTGGTTCTTCGGGTGTCGGGACATACCCAACTGGTCCAAGGCGTATCGAAAGGTGATGGTCAAGTGCGAGGGCACGGTGATCCTGGTCCCGATGTTCCGTGGCGGATTCAGGGCGATCGGGAGCGCCGCCTCTGCTTGCTTCTGGGGCGTCCTCAGTAGCCACATCGGATGAGATGGGGGCGGAGTGACGTGACGTCGAGAGGGAAGACTTCATACGCGCGAGAGATTATCCTCACGATCCTGTGCTTCCTTGCGATCGGCGCGTGGTTCTATGTCTGTGACCACTGGTTGTCCTGGATGTGGCGTTAGGTCGCTAGCGTGGCCCCGTGACCCTGGGACCCGATCTCGCAGCATCCCTGCGCTCCGCCCTCGAGGCCGCGGACTTCACTTACGACGCGGTCAGCGAGCTGCTCGGCGAGGCGGCCCACACGGCCCTCTCGCGCAACGAGACCACGCCGGCGCTGCGTCGTACGGCGAGGGACGGCGGGCCGCTCGCGACGCTGATCAAGCTCTTCCTGCTGCAGCGCGAGGTGCCGCACGAGGACGCCGAGCGGGCGCTCCCGGGGCTGGTCGACCAGATGGCGGCGGCCGGCTTCCTCGCGCAGAGCGTCGGTGAGGTCGCGGCCCGCCTCGACTGCCGGCCGTACGCCGCCGAGGGCCCGAGCAGCACCGACCTGTGGGTCGTCAGCGACCTGACCCCCGGCCTGGACGGCACACCGACCGTGGTGAGCGGCGACTACGTGCTCGGGATCAGCCAGGCGTCGTCCTCGTTGGCGCAGCTGACGCTGCGCGACGACGTGCACGCGGCCCTCGACCTCGGCACCGGCTGCGGCGTGCAGGCGATGCACCTCGCCGAGCACAGCGACCGCGTGGTGGCCACCGACGTCAACCAGCGCGCGCTCGCGATGGCCCGCTTCAACGCCTACCTCAACGAGGTCGACGACAAGGTGGAGGTGCGCGAGAGCAGCTTCTTCGAGGGGCTGCAGGGCGAGCGGTTCGACCTGATCGCCACCAACCCGCCGTTCGTCATCTCGCCGGCCACCGGCGAGCGGCTGGTCTACCGCGACTCCGGTCTGCCCGGCGACCGCGTCGTCGAGCACATCGTCCGCTCCGCGCCCGAGCACCTCACCGACGGCGGCTGGTGCCAGGTCCTGGCCAACTGGGTGATCGACCGCGATCGTCCGTGGGACGAGCGGCTCGCGTCGTGGCTGCCCGAGGACTGCGACGCGTTCGTGGTCCAGCGCGAGGTGCTCGACCCCGCGTCGTACGTCGAGCTGTGGCTCAAGGACTCCGGTCACCACCCGGCCACCGGCGGCGATCGGCGCCAGTACGCCGAGCGCTACGACACCTGGCTCTCCTGGCTCGAGCACCAGGGCGTGGGCGGCATCGGCTTCGGCTGGATCAACCTGCACCGCGCCGGGTCCGCGCCGGGGGAGCGCCGGGTCGAGCTGCTCGAGTGGCCCTACGACGTCGAGCAGCCGATCGCGCCGGCCGTCGGCGCGTGGGCCGGCCAGGTCGCGGCCGCCGCGGCCGTCGGCCCCGACTCCCGCCTGGTGCTGCGCGAGGACGTCGTCCAGGAGACGCAGGGTGCGGTCGGCGCCGAGGACCCCGCCACGATCGTGCTGCGCCAGCAGCGCGGGTTCCGCCGCGCCCGCCAGGCGGACACCGTCGTGGCCGCCGTCGTCGGCGCCTCCGACGGCGAGCTGACCCTCGGCCGGATCCTCGACGCCGTGGCCCAGATCCTCGAGCGCGACGCCGCGAGCCTGCGCGAGGCCTACCTCCCCGAGGTCGAGGACCTCGTGCGCGAGGGCTTCCTCGAGCCGGCCGCTGGCACACTGGGCCCGTGACGAACGCAGGCTGGTACCCCGACCCCGCGGGCACTCCCGACACCTACCGTTACTGGGACGGCCAGGCGTGGAGCCACCAGACCAGCACCGACCCGTACAGCGGCGGGCAGCCGTCCGCGCCGCAGCCGCCACCGTTCGCACCGCAGGCGCCGACCCAGCTGCCGCCTTCGTACGGCGCCGTGCCGGGTGCGCCGCAGCAGTACCCCTCCACGCCCCAGTGGAGCCCGATGCCCGGCAGTCCTGGCGGTCCCGGCGGCCAGGGCGGCTCCGGCGCCGGCAAGGTGATCGCCATCGTGGCCGGCGCGGTGGTCGTGCTCGTGCTGCTGGCCGTCATCGCGTTCGTCGCGGTGAAGGCGATCGGCGGCGGCAAGGGGAACGACACCGCCGGCTCGTCCCCGACGACCGGCGGCACCCCGGGCAGCCCGGTTGCTCCCCAGCCGAGCAAGCCGCTCGGCACGATCACCCCCAGCACGACGCAGTGCGACGGCGCCTCGCCGAGCCTGGGCCCCAACGGCGTCGGAACGACGATCTCGGGCGGCGGGATCACCTCGCCGTCCCTCACGAACCGGGGCTACAGCGCGTCTCCTCGGACCGCGAAGGCGTTCGGATTCGCGGAGCAGGCGACCGCAGTGGCCGAGGATGTCACGGGCAACTGGGTGTCGCCCCTGATGGTCGGAGCCGTGCCGAAGGCCGACGGGTTCTCCAGCGTCGAGAGCGCGGCGCGGGCGACGATGGTCTGCACGGCGAACGACCGGCATCTGTACAAGGGCGCCTACTCGCTGAAGCAGATCTCGGCCTCGGCCACGAAGGTCGACGGGCACAGCGCCTTCTCGCTGATCGAGGACATCCGGGTGCACGAGGCCGGCCTGACCGTGCCCGGCGACCGGGTCCAGATCGTCGTCGTCGACACCGGGAACCCCAAGAGCTACGGCATCTGGCTGATGGCCGTCCCGATCGGCAACGGCTCGCTCGAGGCCCTGCAGAGGACCACCTCGCAGCAGCTCCACGTGAAGTGAGACAGCCCACTCCGCGGCGTACGACGAGAGGAGGACTGGACAGGACGCGCTAACGTGATCGGCCGTGAGAGACCGGAACTCGGGCGCCGATCCCTCTCATCGGCAGATCCGGCACGGCAGATAGGCGTTTCCCTGTGGCACACAAGTTGGTGATCGTCGAGTCACCGGCAAAGGCCCGCACGATCGGCGGGTATCTCGGCGACGGCTTCGTGGTCGAGTCCTCGATCGGTCACATCCGCGACCTGCCGAACAACGCCGCCGACACCCCGGCCAAGATCAAGGACAAGCCGTGGGGCCGGCTCGCGATCGACGTCGACCACGGCTTCACGCCGTACTACGTGGTGCCGCGGGACAAGAAGTCGCACATCTCCAAGCTCAAGTCGCTGCTGAAGGACGCCGACGAGCTCTACCTCGCCACCGATGGTGACCGCGAGGGCGAGGCGATCGCCTGGCACCTCCTCGACGAGCTGAAGCCGAAGAGCATCCCGGTCAAGCGGATGGTGTTCCACGAGATCACCAAGCCCGCGATCCAGGAGGCCGCCGCCAACCCGCGCGAGCTCGACATGGACCTCGTCGAGGCCCAGGAGACGCGGCGCCTGCTCGACCGCCTCTACGGCTACGAGGTCAGCCCGGTGCTGTGGCGCAAGGTCATGTCGGGCCTCTCCGCCGGCCGCGTGCAGTCCGTCGCGACGCGCCTGGTGGTCGACCGCGAGAAGGAGCGGATGGCCTTCAAGGTCGCCTCCTACTGGGACCTCGAGGGCACCTTCGACGCCGGCGCCGACCGCGACCCGCGGATGTTCCCGGCGAGGATCTACTCCGTCGACGGCGCCCGCGTCGCGTCCGGCTCGAACTTCGGCGACGACGGCCTGCTCAAGTCGAAGGCGTTGAACGTCGTCCACCTCGACCGGCCCCGCGCCGAGGCGCTCGTGTCGGCGCTCGGCGACACGACGTACGACGTCCGCTCGGTGGAGTCCAAGCCGTACAAGCGCTCGCCGTACCCGCCGTTCCGCACCACGACGCTGCAGCAGGAGGCGAGCCGCAAGCTCGGCATGAGCTCCTCGGTGACGATGAGCGTCGCGCAGAGGCTCTACGAGAACGGCTTCATCACCTACATGCGAACCGACTCGACCACGCTCTCCGGCGCGGCGATCGGCGCGGCGCGGGCCCAGGTCCAGGAGCTTTACGGCGGCGAGTACCTCCCCGACAAGCCGCGGACCTACGCCAACAAGGTCAAGAACGCCCAGGAGGCGCACGAGGCGATCCGGCCCGCCGGCGACAGCTTCCGCACGCCCGCCCAGACCGGCCTGACCGGCGAGCAGTTCCGCCTCTACGAGCTGATCTGGATGCGCACCGTCGCCTCCCAGATGAAGGACGCGGCCGGCCAGACCGTCTCGATCCGGCTCGGCGGCCCGGCCTCGACCGGCGAGGACGTCGTCTTCTCCGCGTCGGGTCGCGTCATCACCTTCCACGGCTTCCTCAAGGCCTACGTCGAGGGCACCGATGAGGGCGGGCGCAAGGACGACCAGGAGACCCGGCTGCCCAACCTCGTGGAGGGCGACTCGGTGTCGGCCGCGAGCCTCGGCGCCAACGGCCATGAGACCAAGCCGCCGGCGCGCTACACCGAGGCCACGCTGATCAAGGAGCTCGAGGAGCGCGAGATCGGCCGCCCGTCGACGTACGCCTCGATCATCGGGACCATCCTCAACCGGGGCTACGTCTACAAGAAGGGCACCGCGCTGGTGCCCGCGTGGATCGCCTTCTCCGTCGTACGGCTGCTGACCGAGCACTTCACCCGGCTGATCGACTACGAGTTCACCGCGGGCCTCGAGGACGTCCTCGACGAGATCGCGCGCGGCGAGAAGGACAAGGTCTCCGAGCTGCAGGAGTTCTACTTCGGCTCCGACAAGCTCGCCGGCGTCAAGCCGCTGGTGGAGGGCCTCGGCGACATCGACGCCAAGGGGCTGGCGACCTTCCCGGTGGGTGGGGAGGACTCCGAGATCCACCTTCGGGTCGGCAAGTACGGCCCCTACCTCGAGGGCCCGGGCGACGACGGCACGGCGTTCGCCAAGCGAGCGAACGTGCCCGACGACCTGCCGCCCGACGAGCTGACGGTGGCGAAGGCGACCGAGCTGCTGGCCAACCCGGCCGGCGAGGAGATCGACCTCGGCACGCACCCCGAGACCGGCCTGAAGGTCGTGGCGAAGAACGGCCGGTTCGGCCCCTACGTCACCGAGCTGCTGCCGGAGGACGCTCCGAAGAAGGAGAAGCCGCGCACGGGCTCGCTGTTCAAGTCGATGAGCCTGGACACGGTCACCCTCGACGATGCCGTCAAGCTGCTGTCGCTGCCGCGGATCGTCGGCACCGACCCGGAGAGCGACGAGGAGATCACCGCCCAGAACGGCCGCTACGGCCCGTACCTCAAGAAGGGCACCGACTCCCGTTCGCTCACCAGCGAGGACCAGCTCTTCACCATCTCGCTCGACGAGGCGCTGAAGATCTACAGCCAGCCCAAGCAGCGTGGCCGCGCCGCGGCGACACCGCCGCTCAAGGAGCTCGGCAAGGATCCCGTCTCGGGCCAGCCGATCGTGGTGAAGGCGGGTCGCTTCGGCGAGTACGTCACCGACGGCGAGTACAACGCCACCCTCCGCAAGGACGACTCGGTGCAGGACATCACCCTCGAGCGCGCCGCCGAGCTCCTCGCCGAGCGCCGCGCCAAGGGTCCCGCCAAGAAGGCGACCAAGAAGGCGACCAAGAAGGCCGCGACGAAGGCGCCCGCCAAGAAGTCGGCGGCGAAGAAGACCGCCGCGAAGAAGACCGCCAAGAAGTCGTAGGTATTGATTCGTCGAGCGTGGGCGCCTCCGGTCTTTGGATTTCACATGGGATGCATCCCATGTGAAATCCAACGCCGGCCGCCCCGCCCGCCGTCGGACCCATCCCGTAGGTTGACGAGGTGACCAGGACGTACGCCGCCACGGGGCTCTTCGTGTGCTTCGAGGGCGGCGAGGGTGGCGGCAAGTCCACCCAGTCCCGGCTGCTGCGCGACTGGCTGGAGGGGCAGGGCCACACCGTCCGGCTGACCTACGAGCCCGGCGACACCTCCGTCGGCAAGGAGCTGCGCCGGATCGTCCTCGACCCGGCGACCGGCGCCCTCGCCAACCGCACCGAGGTCCTGCTGTACGCCGCCGACAAGGCCGAGCACGTCGACACCGTCGTGCTCCCGGCGCTCGAGCGCGGCGAGGTCGTCATCACCGATCGGTACGTCGACTCCTCACTCGCCTACCAGGGCGCCGGCCGGGTCGAGGACCTCGCCGGCGTCGAGGCGGTGCAGCGCTGGGCGACGCGCGACCTGCGTCCCCACCTGACCGTCGTCCTCGACCTCGAGCCCGCCGACGGGCTGGGCCGCTTCGAGGGCCGTGACCGGATCGAGGGGGAGTCGCTGGAGTTCCACCAGCGGGTGCGGGCGAAGTTCCTCGCGCTCGCCGCCGACGACCCGGGCCACTACCTCGTCCTCGACGCCCGGCAGGGCATCGACGAGATCCACGCCGCCATCCGCGAGCGCGTTGCGCCGCTGCTCGGGCAGGTGGCACCGTGACCATCTGGGACAGCCTGGTCGGCCAGCGCCCCGCCATCGAGGCGCTCTCGCAGGCCGCGGGGGGCCACGGGATGACCCATGCCTGGCTGTTCACCGGGCCGCCGGGGTCGGGCCGCTCCAACGCGGCGATCGCCTTCGCGGGGGCGCTCCAGTGTCCCCAGGGCGGCTGCGGCCAGTGCCACGAGTGCCACACGGTGCTGGCCGGCAGCCACGCCGACGTCGCCGTCGTACGCACCGAGAAGCTGTCGATCGGCGTCGCCGAGGTCCGCGAGCTGGTCCGCCGGGCGGCGCTCACCCCGATGGGCGACCGCTGGCAGATCCTGATCGTCGAGGACGCCGACCGCCTCACCGAGCAGGCGTGCAACGCGCTGCTCAAGGCGATCGAGGAGCCCAACGGCCGCACGGTCTGGATGCTCTGCGCGCCGACGGTCGAGGACGTCCTGCCGACCATCCGCTCCCGCTGTCGGCTGGTCACCCTCTCCACGCCGACCACCCCCGAGGTCGCCGGGTTCCTGACCGGCAAGGGCATCGCCGAGCCGCTGGCGTCGTACGCCGCCCGGGCGAGCCAGGGGCACATCGGAAGGGCGCGGGCGCTGGCGTTCGACGAGGACGTCCGCGACCGTCGGCGCGAGATCGTCGGCATCCCCGCCGGGCTGACCTCCCTCGGGCGCTGCATGGGCGCGGCGACGCTGCTGGCCGACACCGCCAAGGCCGAGGCCGACGCGATCACCTCCGAGCTCGACGCGCAGGAGAAGGCCGACCTCGACGCGGCGTACGGCGTGGTCGAGCGGGGGCGCCGGCCGCGTGAGTACGCCCCCGCGCTGCGCGACCTCGAGAAGGGCCAGAAGACCCGCGCGAAGCGACGTCACCTCGACGTGATCGACCGCGGGCTGACCGATCTCGTCTCGGTCTACCGCGACGCCATCGCGGTCGCGACCGGAGCGCCGGGTGCGCTGGTCAACGAGGAGATCCGGCCCGACGTCGAGCGGCTCGCCCAGACCTCCAGCCCCGAGCTGAACCTGCGCCGGATCGGCGCGATCTTCGGGGCCCGCGAGCAGATGATCGAGTTCAACGTGCCGCCGGCCTTGGCGCTGGAGTCCATGATGGTCGCGCTGATGGCACCGGCCGGATGAGCGACCGGGCGACTGATCGAGTGAGGGAGACCGAGGTGCGCAAGACCTTCGCCGCGCTGCTGGCGGCGGGACTCGTCCTGCTGGCGGGCTGCATGGACTCCGGTGGCGGCTCGTCGGTCTCGGTCGGATCGCGGACCTCGCCGAGCACCGGGTCGACGACCACCGCGGCCGGTGTCGGCAACCTGCGGGCCTACTACCACCAGACGATCCACTGGAAGGCCTGCGGCAAGGACCGCTGCGGCTCGCTGAGCGTGCCGGTCGACTACCACCACCCGTCCGCGGCCAGCACCAAGCTGGCCGTCGAGGTCGCGCCGGCGACGAGCGGCAAGGCGATCGGCTCGCTCGTCGTGAACCCGGGCGGCCCGGGCGCGCCGGGCGTGGACCTCGCGTCCGACGCGTCGTCGTACTTCGCGGCGCCGCTGCGGGCGGCGTACGACATCGTCGGCTTCGACCCGCGCGGCACCGGCAGGTCCAACCCGGTCGACTGCCTCACCGACCACCAGCTCGACCAGTTCGTCGCCGAGGACCCCGACCCGAGCACCCCGGCGGAGGTCAAGCAGTTCTCGGCCTCGGCCAAGGAGTTCTGGCACGGCTGCGAGAAGCGCTCCGACTCGCTCGTCGACCACGTCAGCACCGTCGACGCGGCCCGCGACATGGACATCCTGCGCGCTGCCCTGAAGCAGTCGAAGATGGACTACTTCGGCTTCTCCTACGGCACCAAGCTCGGGGCGACGTACGCCGACCTGTTCCCCAAGAAGGTCGGCCGGATGGTGCTCGACGGGGCGATGGACGTCCGGCTGTCGACGCGTGAGAGCGCGCTGCACCAGGCGGCCGGCTTCCAGACCGCGCTGACGTCCTACGTCAAGCACTGCGTGTCCGGCGACCACTGCTTCCTCGGGTCGACGGTCCAGCAGGGTCTGCACCGCATCTCCGCGCTGCTGGACTCCATCGCGAAGAAGCCGCTGCCCACGCAGTCAGGCCGCAAGCTCACCGTCGGCAACGCCTTCTACGGCGTCGTGGCGCCGCTCTACTCGCGCGGGATGTGGCAGTACCTCGACATCGGCCTCAAGCAGGCGATCCAGGGCAACGGAAGCGTGCTGCTCAGCCTGTCCGACGCCTACACGATGCGCGGCCAGAACGGCGGCTACACCGACAACAGCATGGAGGCCATCTCGGTCATCAGCTGCCTGGACGACCCGTGGTCGCTGCCGCCCTCGAAGATCCCCGGCCAGTACGCCGCCTTCGAGAAGGCCTCGCCGACCTTCGGCCGGGTCTTCGCCTGGGGCCTGGCCGCCTGCTGGGGCGACCCCATGCGCAACACCGACGACCCCCACCTGAAGATCGACGCGGCCGGCGCCGCCCCGATCGTGGTCATCGGCACGACCCGCGACCCGGCCACGCCGTACGAGGAGGCGGTCGCGCTCTCCCGCGAGCTCAAGTCGGGTGTGCTCGTCACCCGCAACGGCGACGGCCACACGGCGTACAACGAGGGCAACAGCTGCATCGACGACGCCGTCCACTCCTACCTGATCCACGGGAAGGTGCCGAAGAACGGCCTGCGTTGTTGATGCATCGGCGCGAGCGTTGCGCACGATCCCGATTCGGCCGCCGCTCGGCGCCCTCGGTATGCTGCACCGCACGTCGGCACGTCCGGCGTACGCCGCCTTAGCTCAGTCGGTAGAGCGAATCACTCGTAATGATTAGGTCGTCGGTTCGATTCCGACAGGCGGCTCCACGCAGAAGGCCTTGTCCGCACAGCACCGCGGCGGCAGGGGCCTTCGAGCTTCTCCGGGTGCCTGTCGCGCGCCGGTCGCGGATTTTCCTGTTTCGCCTCCAATGCGGTCATCGCCATGAACAATTAGATGCATGCCTCAACTGTTCTCGGGCGGACGAGCCGTGGGCGCGATCGCCGCCCTCGCGGTCGCCCTGTCAGCACTCGTCACGTTCACCGCACCGGCGCACGCCGGCGGCAGCATGACGACTGTCTCGTCGGGCGACGGCCTCAGCATGACGGTCTCCTCGCGGGGAACGGTCGCCTCGACGCACATCAGCGGCCGGCAGGTGTCCGGGCGGACGACGGCGTCGCTGTTCTCCATCCGCCGCGTGGGCGGAACCTCGAACCTGCTGAGGAACCCCAGCCTCGAGTCGCCGCTCGCCGGCGACCAGGCGTTCAACCAGTGGCACCTGATCCGCGGCAGCTTCGCGCCGCAGTGGGTCTCCGGCGTGGCGCACTCGGGCCACCGGTCCGTCCGCTTCCGCTCGGCGACCGTCGGCACCTCGTCCACGCTGCAGCAGACGATCGCCGTCAAGCCCGGCACCAGCTACACCGCCTCGAGCTGGATGCGGTCGCAGGACGTCAAGCCGACGGTCGCGACCGCGGAGCCGGGGACCGGGCCGTCGCCGGTTCGCCTGAAGGTCCAGCAGCTCGTCGGATCCCAGGTCGTGAGGACCGACCAGGCCTTCGGCTACAGCGACACGGCCGACTGGTACCGCAAGTTCGTCGGCTTCACGACCGGGAACGACGTGACCAGCGTCCGGGTGAGCGCCCAGGTCGTCGACGGCTCGGGCACGGTCTGGTTCGACGACCTGCAGGTGACCCAGCTGTTCGGCCACCCGTGGGGCAGCGGCCGCGGCACGGTGACCAAGACGCGCGGCGGCGCGCACTTCACCGGCGCGGCGAGCGGGCTGGGCATCACCGCCTCCCTCGCGTCGCAGCCGGGCGACATCCGCATCAACGGGACGGTCAGCTCCTCGACCAAGGCCGACGTCCCCTTCCAGCTGCGGGTGGCGGTGCCGCTCGACGCCGTGGGCTGGAGCTGGTGGGACGACCCGCGCCACAGCCGCACCATCGAGGCCGGCAGGACCTACGACTACCTCACCCAGTGGAACCTGCAGCAGACCTCGCGCTACCCGTTCAACACCGTCTCCGACGGACGGAGCGCGCTGACGATCGGCGTACCGCTCGACCAACCGAAGCTCGAGAAGGCCGTGTACGCCGCCGGCCGGCTGGACCTCATCTTCGACCTGGGCGTCTCGCCGGCGACCACGGGTCTCGGCGGAGCGAAGGTCCCGTTCTCGCTCGTTCTCTACAAGTCCGACCCCTCGTGGGGCTACCGGGCGGCCATCGCGAAGTACTACCAGCTCTTCCCCAGCAGCTTTCGCCGGCGGACCAAGGCGTCGCGGGAGGGCGGATGGTTCGGCGAGGCCCAGCGCTCGGCCCTCGACACCACGTCGCACGACTTCGGGCTCGGGCTCAACATGATCGCCCTCGGCACCGGCAACGGCGGCGGGAACGAGGACTGGGGTGGCGACTACCTGCCGTGGGACAACGCTCGGGGCATCTACACCACCGCCTACAACCACCACTGGGGCTACAAGCACCCGACCACCGGCACGGGGACACCGAGCTACGCCGCTGAGATGAGGAGCATCCGCACGGACGCGGCACGCAGAGGGTCGACGTACTCCGCGCGGAGGCTGCGGGACCGGTCCATCGCCAGCCTGAACTCGGGGGCGCGCGACAACAACAACCGCTACCTCTACGCCCGCTACCGCGGGTACATGCAGCACTACGAGAACCTCGACCCGCTCAAGGGGAAGCTCGACTGGCGCTCCGTCTCGCGCACCTACCAGATGGACCCGGCCCTCGCCGAGGCGCACCGGCTCGGTGCGAAGCTGGACGCGATCCACCTGGACTCGGTCTCCGGGATGCGCCGATGGGGTGCCGCCGACGACTACTACAAGCCGCACTGGGCCAACGCGCCGTACGGGCTGACGTTCTCCTACGACTCGGGACTCGTCGTGGACCGGCTGGCCTTCGGCGTCGCGGCGCAGCTGAAATACGTCTCGGACTTCACGCACGCCCACGGCATGTTCCTCAGCGCCAACTTCAACGGCAGCGACGCCCGCTCCGCCGCGTGGTTCGGCGCCTCCTCGGTCGACTACTTCGGGCTCGAGCAGGGGCTGCCGGAGAAGGCCAGCGGGGAGAACGACCCGTACTCGACCGTCGACGGCTACGCGCTCTCCAAGCGCGTGCTCGCCGATCAGCGGCCGGTCTCCACGCTCGACGCCGGATGCGACCTCCGCTCCGCCGACGACCTCCGCCAGCGCTTCGACCAGACCCTCCTCTACGGCATCTACATGGGCTGCGGTGGCACGACCACGTGGAACGAGACCGAGCGCAGCGTGTTCGCGAAGTACACGCCGCTGATCCGCGAGATCGACACCGCGGGCTGGCAGGTCGTGACCCTGGCGCGTGCATCCAACCCCGCGATCCAGGTGGAGCGGTTCGGATCCCTCGCCACGAACGGAGCGGTCTGGCTGGTGGTGCACAACCCGACCGACACCCCGCAGCAGTACACGATGACGGTGGAGGGCTCCGCGGTCGGCGGGCTGGCGGCGTCGGGGCTGGAGGGCGAGGACCGCATCACGGGGGAGCCCGTCGACGTGACCCCCGCCGCGACCAAGGGCGACGTCGCCTTCGGCGGCGCCCTGGCGCCCGAGACGAGCGCGCTGGTGAGGCTCCAGCCGGCAACGTCGTAGGACATGGCCCGGCCGGGAGTGCCAGGAACGGTCGGAGATCCCTCGCGTCAAGGAACTTCTCAGGGTGCGCCGGGCGTGGGATTCGCCGATCGGGGCGCTCGATCGCCAATACTCGGGCGGTGCGCTGGGTCGGTCGTCGTGGAGCTGTGTTCGTGGTGGCCGCCGCGCTGCTGCTCCCGCTGACCGGCGGCTGCGACGCCTCCTCCTCCCACGCCCGATCCGGCCCGCTTCGGGTCATGGTGGTGGGCGACTCGATCAGCCAGGGGCTGCCGGGCGACGCGACCTGGCGCTACTGGTTCGCGAAGGTGTTCAAGCGCCAGCACGTGCCGATGAGGATGGTCGGTCCGACCACGGGCGAGAAGAACGACCTCGAGACCTACGAGCTGCCGTGGAGCAACACCGCGCACGCCGCCAAGGGCGGTACGACGCTCGAGGACCACCTGCCCCTGGTCCGCTCCGAGGTGACCACCTACCACCCCGACGTGGTGGTGATCGAGCTCGGCATCAACGACCGCAAGGAGCACGAGAGCCCCGAGACGATCGCCGCCCAGACCAAGGAGCTGGCCGACCGGATCTGGGCCGCCGGCCCGCACGTTCGGATCGTCTGGGCCCAGATCACCGAGCAGGCGAGCACGGATCGCCAGCCGCGGGTCAAGCACGACAAGGCGACGGCCGCCACCGACCGGCTCGTCGAGTCGACGCTCGGGCGGGACCCGCGGGTCACCATCGCGCACACGCAGTGGTGGCGCGGTGGCCACTGGCGGCCGGTGTACGACACCACCGACGGCACCCACCCGAACGCGGGCGGGCAGACACGGCTCGCCCAGCAGATCGCATCGGCGTTCCACGTCATGGGCCTGCTGCCGGGCTGGCCGCACATCGCCCACCACCGCACCTGGGCGCCCGATCCGGTGCCGCAGCTGTCGGTCGGCTCCGCGGGTCGGCTGGTGGTCGACTGGGCGAAGGCCGCGATCGACTGCTGGGCGACCTCGTTCCGCGTCGTGGTCCGCAACGCCCACGGCCGGGTGGTGAGCCGCCAGCGGCGGCAGGCGAAGCCCTACTCCCGGCGCAACCACGCGTCGTACCGTCTGCCGGCGGGTCGCTACACGGTCACCCTCACCCCGACCCGCGGGTGGATGACGGGGGCGCCGTCCGGCCCCGTCGCCGTCCGGCTCGAGTCGCACCGTTCTCGTCGGACCTGACGGGCAACCCGGTGTTCATCCACCGGTCGGTCCTGGTTTCCTCCGGCGAGCGGGTGCCTCCCTAGCGTGCTCTGGCCATCCACCTCTCGTAGGGAGAAACCCTCGTGCACCTCCGCATCCGCAAGGTCCCGCTCCTCGTCGCCTTGGCGAGCATCGGCGTCCTGACCGCCGGTGTCGCCGTCGCCGGACCCACGATCGTCGGCAACGACTGGCCGTACGCCCCCGCCGCGAACGGCAAGACCTACACCCTCGCGGCCGTCGGCGACATCGCCTGCGAGCCCGATGACGCCGACAACGCCGCCAACCCCTCGGCGCTCAAGTGCGGCAGCCCGAGCCTCGGCGGGTACGACGCGGAGTTCGCCACCGCGAAGCAGGCCGACGCCATGAACCCCGACGCCGTCGCCCTGCTCGGCGACGAGCAGTACCAGGTCGGCAAGCTCAGCGACTTCGAGGGATCCTTCGAGCAGGCGTGGGGCGGCCTGAAGTTCCTCGAGCGCCCCGCCCCCGGCAACCACGAGTACTACTCGTATGCCAAGAAGGGCGACAACGAGGCCGGCCAGAACGGCAACGGCTACTTCGCCTACTTCAACGGCCACAACCAGAGCGACACCCCGAACAGCGCAGGCCAGGCCGGAGACGACACCGCCAGCAACCAGGGCTGGTACTCCTACAACCTCGGCAACTGGCACATCGTCTCGCTGAACATCGAGTGCAACTCGGATGCGTTCAACAACGACTGCTCGACGACCGACGGCGGAGTGCTGTCGCAGGAGACGCAGTGGCTGGCGCAGGACCTGAAGAGCAACAACGAGCCGTGCACGATCGCCTACTGGCACCAGCCGACGTTCAGCTCGACCAACCCGGGCACGAGCACCGTCCCGGCTTCCGCGCCCGGCGTCGACAGCCAGGAGGGCGGCGCCGCCGATGCGTGGTGGAAGCTGCTCTACGCCAACCACGCCACGCTGATCCTCAACGGCCACGAGCACGCCTACGCGCGCATGCGGCCGATGGACCCCGCCGGCAACTACGACCCGAAGCGCGGCATCCCGGAGTTCGTCGTCGGCACCGGTGGCGAGGCGCTCGACACCACGGCAACCAACGCCGACGGCAGCTACGCCAACCCGAACGTGGTCACGGCGTACGACCAGGGCTACGGAGTGATGGACCTCAAGCTGAAGCCGAGCGGCTACTCGTTCGACTACAAGCCCGCCATGGCCGGCGCCGGCTTCGGGTCGTCGGCGATGAGCTACAGCGACTCGGGCTCCGGGACCTGCCAGGGCTGACCGCCCGGAAGCCCACCCCCGGGACTCCTCAGATCGGTGCCCGGCCGGCCGATCGGACACGGACAACCACCGCCGCGGCGACGCGAAGGCGTCGTCGCGGCGGTCCCGCGTTCTAGGAGACCCGCATGTACGTCGTACGAAGGCTCACCGTCATCCTCGGCTGCATCGCCGTCGCGATCGGCCTGATGGCGGTCGCGCCCGCGTCGCAGGCGGCTCCGGCCGCGCCCGCCCGGACCACTGCCTGCGCCCGGGCGAAGGCGACGACCTCGGCGGACCTCGCCGCCAGAGCGCGCACCAAGCGCGGGATGGTCCGCGCCGAGCGCGCGCTGGCGAAGGCGAAGCGGAGCCACCGGCACCCGCGGATCGCCCACGCCCGCAAGGCGCTGCGGACCAGGACCAGGGCCCACCGGCGGGCGGTCACCGCCCTCCGCAACGCCCGCGCCGCCCAGGTCCGCGCCTGCGCCTCGACCGGCACGGGCACTGGCACTGGCACCGGCGGAACCGGCGGAACCGGGGGGACCGGCGGAACCGGGGGGACCGGCGGCACCGGTGGAACCGGCGGCACCGGCGGCACCGGCGGCACCGGCGGGACCGGCGGCACGACCGGTACGACGTCCTCCGCCCAGGGCCTGGGCGCGCTGCTCGCCGTGCTGAGCGCCCGCAGCGTGGGCGGGTCCGTGCCCAGCCTCGACCCGTCCGGCCTGACCAGCCTGATCGACGTGCTCTACCCGGGTGCGGGCGACCTGCTCAGCACCAGCCAGCTGACCTCGATCCTGGACGGCTACAACGGTCTGTCCGGCCTGGACACCGCCGGCCTGACCGACCTGCTCGGCGGCCTGAGCGGCACCGGCTCGCTCGACCCGAGCCAGCTCCTCGGCGTCCTCGGCGGCGGCAGCCTCGACCCGAGCCAGCTCACCGACCTCGTGAGCGTCATGACCGGCCTGCTCGGCAACCTCGACGGCACCGGCCTCTCGAACCCCACCGACCCGACCGCGCTGGTCTCGGCCCTGCTAGGCACGCTGCTCGGCGGTCAGACGACCGACCCGACGCAGGCCCTCGGCACGCTGCTCGGCATCCTCACCGCCGCCGGCAACAACGGCTCGATCCCGACGCTCGACCTGTCCCAGTTCACCAAGCTGCTGAACGGCCTCTACCCGGGTGCCAGCACCGCCCTCGGCTCGAGCGAGCTCACCTCGCTGCTCGGCGACTTCCCCGGCGCCGGCTCGATGAGCCAGAGCCAGCTCACCGACCTCCTCGACGGCCTGGGCCTCACCGGCCTCGACCCGAGCCAGCTGCTGTCGGTGCTGCACGTGAACGGCGCCAGCCTCAGCTCCGGCCAGCTCAACACGCTCACCAGCACGATCACCGGCCTGCTGTCCGGCGTCGGCAACGGCACGACCTTCACCGACCCGTCCAACCCGCTCGGCTCGGTCGGCTCGCTGCTGAACAACGTGCTCTGCCTGCTGCTCTGCTGAGTCAGACGGGCAGCCCGGCGACGACCTCGTCGAGCGCGGCCCGCTCGGTGCGGAACGCGTTGGCGGGGTGGTCGGGGTCGGCGTACCCGAAGGAGACGCCGCAGACGACGTCGCGGTCCTCGGGGACCGACAGCTCGGTGCGGACGACGTCTGCGTACATCGCGATGGCCGCCTGGGCGATCGCCCCGAGGCCGAGCGACTGCGCGGCGTTGAGCAGGTTGGCGACGTACCCGCCGCAGTCCATGACGCCGTAGGTGCCGAGCGCCTTCGGGGTCGTGATCACGGCGACGTGCGGGGCACCGAAGAACCGGAAGTTCTGCAGCATCTGCATCAGCCGCCCGTCGGCGTCGTCGCGGGCCACGCCGACGGCGTTGTAGAGCGCGAACCCGCAGGCGCGGCGGCGGTCACGGTAGACGCCCTCGTACGACGACGGCCCGGCGATGTCAGCCGCCTCGGGGCCCGACGTCACCCGCTCGACCAGCCGGTCGGAGAACGCTGCCGCCTCGTCGCCGGACAGCAGGTGCACCTGCCAGGCCTGGGAGTTGCACCACGACGGCGTCCGCTGGGCGATGGCGAACATGCGTCGTACGACGTCGGGCGGGACCTGGGCGGGCAGGAAGCCCCGGCAGCTGTAGCGGTCGGTCAGGAGCTGCTCGAGGACGTCGGCGGCGGCGCTGGCGGCGGTCACGGCCCTGACCCTAGAGCTCCTCGGAGTCGCCGGCTGCGGCGGCCTTGCGTGCGGCCTTGCGCTTGTCGTTGCGCGCGACGCGCTGCGCGTCGGCGAGGATCTCCTCGACGGACCAGAGCAGGTGCTCCCGCGTGTGCTCCTTGGCGAGCATCTCGTAGCCGATGAGCGTGCTGACGCCCCACACGGTGAAGGCCTCGGCGCGCTCGGGCCCGACCAGCGGCTCGAGCGCGTCGTGCACGACCTGGTAGCGCGCCTCGTCGACCTGGCGCTGGACGGCGGCGACGCGCGGGTCCACGCCCGCCCACACGCGGATCGCGGCCTCCGACGAGTGCGGCAGCTCGTACGTCGCCTGGACGATCAGCTTCAGCCGCTCGAGGGGGTCGGCCGTCTCGACGACGAGCGCGACGGTGTCCGCGGTGCGCTCGGTCATCCAGTTGTCGAGCAGCGCGTCGGTGAAGTCCTGCCAGCTGTCGAAGGAGTGGTAGAAGGAGCCGGTCGTGACCCGGAGCCTGCGGCAGAGGGCCGCCAGCTTGAGGGCGCCGTACCCCTCGGTGGAGAGGATGACGTGCGCGGCAGCGAACCACCCGTCGCGCAGCGCTTCGTTCCGGCTGAGTCTCCGGTCGGTCATCTACCCCCCAGGGTCGGCGTGTCGTCATGCTAGACGGCGCCGTCGTGGTATGTGGCCCGTGTCACGCTCTGGGCCGCGGGCTGGTGCGCCGCCGGGTCGCTCGACCGCGCGGTAGCGTGACCGCCGCGCGACGACGCGAGCCGCTACCCGAAGGAGGTCGTGCGATGAGCACGCCGATGAAGCTGGGAATGATCATCGACTACGCCGGCGGCTTCGCCGAGACCGTCGAGCAGCTGGTCGCCTACGAGCAGGCCGGTCTGCAGACGGTGGCGATCCCGGAGGCGTACTCCTTCGACGCGGTCAGCCAGCTCGGTTACCTGGCCGCGAAGACCGAGCGGCTGGAGCTGATGTCGGCGATCCTGCAGGTCTACTCGCGCACCCCGGCGCTGCTCGCGATGACCGCCGCCGGCCTGGACTTCGTGTCCGACGGCCGCTTCGTCCTCGGCCTCGGGGCCTCCGGTCCGCAGGTGGTCGAGGGCTTCCACGGCGTCAAGTACGACGCCCCGATCGGCCGCACCCGCGAGGTCGTCGAGATCTGTCGCAAGGTCTGGCGGCGCGAGGTCGTCGACCACGCCGGGAAGTACTACAAGGCGCCGCTGACCAAGGAGGACGGCGGCACCGGACTCGGCAAGCCGCTGAAGCTGATCAACCACCCCGTCCGCAGCGACATCCCGGTCTCCATCGCCGCGCTCGGCGAGAAGAACGTCGCCCTCGTCGCCGAGATCTCCCAGGGATGGCAGCCGCTGTTCTTCCACCCGGAGAAGGCCCCGCAGGCCTGGAGCGCCGCGCTCGAGGAGGGCTTCGCCAAGCGGGATCCCGCGCTCGGCGAGCTCGACATCCAGCTCCAGATCGCCTTCCACCTCGGCGAGCCGTCGCCGGAGGCCGTGCAGGCGGTGCGCAACCAGCTCGCGCTCTACATCGGCGGCATGGGCGCACGCGGCAGGAACTTCTACAACCAGCTCGCCTGCCGCTACGGCTACGAGGCGGAGGCCAAGGAGATCCAGGACCTCTACCTCTCCGGCAAGAAGGCCGAGGCCGCCGTCGCCGTACCCGCCGATCTGGTGGATGCCGTGACGCTGATGGGCGAGGAGGACGTCGTACGCCGCAAGCTCGACCAGCTGTACGCCGCCGGCGTGCGCACGCTGCTGACGAACCCGGTGGCCGCCGACCCCGCCGACCGCATCGAGCACGTGCGGGTGCTCGCGGGCCTGCTGGCCGAGCGCAACGCGCAGGACGGAGCCCGGGCATGAGCGAGCGGCGCTTCGAGGTCACCCGCGACGGCCATGTCGCCACCGTGGTGCTGGCCGGCCCCGGCGGCAAGCCGGTCATGGACGCGGCGTTCTTCGCCGAGCTCGGCTCGACGTTCGCCGAGCTCGACCGCGACGACGACGTCCGCGCGATCGTGGTGACCGGCAGCGGAGGCAACTTCTCCTTCGGCCTCGACCTGGGCGAGGCGGCGTCGACGTTCGGCCGGATGGGAGAGGCGAGCGGAGCCGGCGCGCGGGCCGAGTTCCTCGATCTCATCCGCGAGTGGCAGGCGACCCTGACCGCGGTGGCGTCCTGCCGCAAGCCGACCGTGGCCGCGATCGAGGGCTGGTGCGTGGGCGGCGGCATCGACCTGGCCGCCGCGTGCGACGTACGCATCTCGACCGCCGACGCGAAGTTCAGCGTGCGCGAGGCCAAGATGGCGATCGTCGCCGACCTCGGCAGCCTCCAGCGCCTGGTCGGTGTCATCGGCGACGGCCACCTCCGCGAGCTCGCGCTGACCGCCGACGACATCGACGCGACCCGCGCCCTCGCGATCGGCCTCGTCAATAGCACCTACGACGGCGCCGACGCCCTCCGCGAGGCCGCCGCCGGCCTCGCGGGCCGGATGGCCGCCAACTCGCCGCTCGTCCTGCGCGGCATCAAGGACGTGCTCGACGCCGAGCGCGGCCCGCGCGTCGAGGCCGGCCTGCGCTACGTCGCCGTCTGGAACTCCGCGTTCCTGCTCAGCGACGACCTCGGCGAGGCGATGACCTCCTTCATGGAGCGTCGGCCGCCCCGCTTCACCGGCCGCTGACGCGTTCGGCGCCCGCTGTCGGCGCGCGGTCGTAGGGTCGGGCCCATGACGAGCTGGGCGCGGTTCGAGGACGCCGAGCCGGCGCTGGCCGCGACCGTGCGGGCGGCGTTCGAGGGCCGGCGCCACCACACGATGGCGACGCTGCGCGCCGACGGCAGCCCACGCATCTCCGGCATCGAGGTGCGCCTCGACGACGGCGAGCTGACGTTCGGCTCGATGCCGGGGGCGCGCAAGGCCGCCGACCTGCGCCGCGATCCGCGCTTCGCGCTCCACAGCGCGACGACCGATCCGGTCGAGGGCCGGGAGGCGGAGTGGCCGGGGGAGGCGAAGGTCAGCGGCCGCGCGGTGCCACGCAGCAGCGACGACGGCGCCGACCACTTCGCCGCCGACATCGCCGAGGTGACCTTCACCCGCCTCGATCCGGGGGCGACCATGCTGGTCGTGACGTGGTGGACCCCCGAGCACGGCCTGCACCGGACCGAGCGCGCCTGATGGACCTCGCCTTCGACGCCGAGGTGATCGAGTGGCGCGGACCGGCGCCGTTCTACTACGCCGTCGTGCCCGAGCAGGCGGCCGAGGACATCGCCGACCTGGCCCGCGAGCTGACCTACGGCTGGGGCTGCATCCCGGTCACCGCCCGGATCGGGGAGACGCGGTGGACGACCTCGCTGTTCCCGAAGGACGGCGGCTACCTGGTCCCGCTGAAGGTCGCCGTACGACGGGCGGAGGGTGTCGACCTCGGCGACGTCGTCGGCGTGCGGTTGACGCTGGGCGGGTGACGCCCGCGGCTGAGCGCCCTACTCGCCCGGGCGGGGCCGGAGGGCGACCGGCTCGCCGACGTACCTCTCGATGGTCGCGCGCACCTCGTCGGGGAACGGCCAGGCGGAGGCGGACGGGTGGTCCCACATCACCTGGGTCGACTCGGCGACGATGGCTGGCGGGTGGTCGGCCGCGACGCGCAGCTCGAAGCAGCAGGTGAACGAGCTGCGGCTCAGGTGACCGACCCACATCCGCACCAGGAAGGGCTGGAACGGCACGAACCGCATCTCGGCGTGGTACTCCACCCGCTGCGCGGCGACCAGCTCGGAGATGCCGTCGGGCACGTCGCGGAAGAGCCCCGGCTTCTCTGCCCCGGCCGCCCCGGGGTCGGGCAGCGTCGCCGCCCCGGGGTCGGGCAGCGTCGAGAATCGCAGGAACATCTGGCGCGCCTCGTCGAGCACGCGCATCGCCTCGACGTTGTCGACGTGGCCGGCTAGGTTGATGTCGCGCAGCCGGGCCGGGATCTCGCACTCGAACACCTCGCCCACGCCCGCATCCTCCCAGCAGCACGGGCTACGGCTCGAAGCGGTAGCCGATCCACGCCGGTCGACCCGTCCTCCTGAGGGTTGACCTGTCAACTGTTAGTGTCGCGAGCGACGCCGGACGGATGTGGCACAGGTCATATCCGGACGCTGGGCACTTGGACACCGGTGTCACCGTTGGGGAAGTGCTTGGGCAAGAATCCCCAGTGCCGATGAGGGTTCTCGAGAACTCGGGTCCTAGAGGAGGGGAGTCAGCAGTGACTGAGCCGGTGCAGACGTTCCCGCCGCCGTTGCAGCAGCGCGACGAGCAGAGGCACCACGACGAGGAGATCGCCACGCCGGTCGACCCGGCCGCGCCGGTGATCGCGATCCCGTCGACCCCCACCGACGGCGTCGAGGTCTCCTCCGAGATCCCGACCCGGCTGCTGCCGTCGGCTCCGCGCGGGCCCCGACCGGTCGAGGCGCCCGCGGGCGTGGAGATCAGCTACGAGCAGTTCGGCCGCCACTTCATCCGTCGGGTGCTCAACCTCCAGCGGGTGCTCGGCACCATCGACGCCATGCTCGGCCCGTCGATCGAGCTGGGCCCGATCGGCGCCGGCCCCGGCCGTGCCTTCGCGAGCGTCAGCGTGGTCGGTCGCTTCAGCGGCACCGACGGCGTCGAGGTCCCCGCCGACCTCCTGACCTATGCCGTCAACCTGCCGATCGACGTGACGTTCACGCTCGACCTGCCGATGGACACGCTCCGGTTCGACGCCGAGGTCGTCGTACCGCTCAGAATCGTCGTCCACACGTGCGCTCCGACCGGTATCCGGATGGAGATCGAGCTGCCGACCGAGAGCGAGTTCAAGCTGGACATCCACCCGTCGACCCGGCGTGGCGCGGTGTTCCAGAAGGTCACCGGCCTGGAGTCCGAGCTGCGCCGCTTCCTGCTGAAGGTCGTCCGCACCGAGCTCAACAAGCCCTACATCCAGCGGGTGCTGTGCCTCGACATGGACACGCTGATCGAGGACGGCTGGGACCACCTGTCGACGTACTTCCTGCCGCAGAGCGCCGAGGACCGCAAGTAGCCGTCCAGCCCGGCGGTGGAGCGCGTGACGACGGTCACCTCCGGCCCTAGGGTCGGAGCATGCCGCTGCTCAAGCCCGTGCTCCCGGACGTCCCGGCGGAGGACTACCTCCGCCTCCCGCTTCGCGAGCGGCTCCGCATCGGCGCGCAGTTCTGGGCCGACCAGGGCTTCGGCACGCCCCGCTACGTCCACCTGATCTACATCCTCAAGGTCACCGTCTGGTACGCCGGCGGCGGCCTGCTCCTCATCGCGCTGACCACCGACGTCGGCTCGGTGTGGCACTTCGCCGACTGGTGGCGGGAGCCGATCGTCTACCCGCGGGTGATGGCGTGGACCTGCCTGCTGGAGGTGCTCGGCATCGGCGGTGCCTGGGGCCCGCTGTGCGCCCGGTTCACCCCGTTCACCGGCGGCGCCCGCTACTGGCTGCGCACGGGCACGGTGCGGGTCGCCCCGTGGCGCCTCCCTGGCACCGGCGGCGACCGCCGTGAGCCCCTCGACGTCGCCCTGTACGCCGCCCTGCTGGCGAGCCTGGTGCTCGCGCTGGTGTGGCGGCCGGCCGGTGACGGGCTGCCGCCGGCCTGGGTGATGCTGCTGCCCGTCGTACTGCTGGCGGCGAACGGGCTGCGCGACTCGATCGTCTTCCTCGCCGCGCGTGGCGAGCAGTACGCACCGGCGCTGGTCCTCGCCGGGATCCTCGGCCCGACCGACATGGTCATCGCCGGGAAGGTGCTGATCGTGACGGTGTGGCTCGGCGCGGGCAGCTCGAAGTTCGGCCGCCACTTCGTCAACGTGGTGCCGCCGATGGTCTCGAACGCCCCGTTCGTGCCGGGCGTCGCGCTGCGCAGGCTGCACTACCGCGGTGCGCCCGACGACCTGCGCCCGAGCGGGCTGTCGTGGTTCCTGGCCCACGTCGGCGGCACCTGCGTCGAGATCATCACGCCGCTGGTCCTGCTCTTCACGACCAACGCCACCGTCGCCCTCGTGGCGGCCTGCCTGATGGTCGCCTTCCACACCTTCATCACGCTGACCTTCCCGCTCGCCGTGCCGCTGGAGTGGAACGTCGCCTTCGGCTTCCTGGCGGTCTACCTCTTCGTCGGCCACGGCGCCGGCGACGGCTACTCGGTCGCCGACTTCTCCCACCCGTGGGCGCTGGTGCTGATCGCCGCCTGCCTGCTGACCTTCCCGGTGCTCGGCAACCTGCGGCCCGACCTGGTCTCGTTCCTGCCCTCGATGCGCCAGTACGCCGGCAACTGGGCCAGCGCCGTGTGGGCCTTCGCGCCCGGCGCCGAGGCCAAGCTCGAGCGGCTGGACCTCCCGGTGCAGCTGATGACGCCCCAGCTCTGCAAGCTCCTGAAGTACGACGAGCCGACGGCCGAGCAGGCGATGTCCCTCATCACCGCCTGGCGCTCGATGCACAGCCAGGGCCGTGGCCTCTACTCGCTGCTGCTCGACCGGCTGCCCGACATCGACACCCGCACCATCCGCGAGGGCGAGTTCATGTCCAACCTGGTCCGCGGCTGGAACTTCGGCGACGGCCACCTCCACGACGAGCGGATGGTCGCGGCCGTCCAGGCGCGCGCCGGGTTCGAACCCGGCGAGGCGGTCGTGGTGTACGTCGAGTCCCAGGCCATCCACCAGTCGTTCCAGCGCTACCGGGTGATCGACGCCGCCCGCGGCGTGGTCGAGCGCGGGACCTGGGAGGTCGCGGACGCCGTGCGCGAGCAGCCGTGGCTGCCCAACGGGCCGATCCCGCTCACCGTCACGTGGCTGCCTCCGGAGGTCGATCCTGTCGAGACCGCCACCGCCCCGGGTGTTGGATAGAGGCATGTCGAGCGCGGTCGTCGTCGGTAGCGGCCCCAACGGGCTGGCCGCCGCCCTCACCCTCGCGGCGGCGGGCGTGTCGGTGACCGTCGTCGAGGCGGCCGACCGGATCGGCGGTGGCGTGCGGTCCAGCGAGCTGACCGTGCCGGGGCTCGTCCACGACGACTGCGCTGGCTTCCACCCGTTCGCGACGGCGTCGGCGTTCGCCCGCGAGTTCGACCTCGAGGGTGCGGGGCTGCGGTGGCGCTGGGCGCCGTACGAGTTCGCGCATCCGCTGGACGGCGGTCGCGGAGCCGTCCTGCAGCGGTCCGTGGCCGAGACGGCGCGGGTGCTGGGGGCCGACGGCGGCGCCTGGATGCGGACGTTCGGCCCGTTGGCCGAGCGGTTCGACACGATCAGCGAGGAGTTCCTGCAGCCGGTCGTGCACGCGCCCGAGCACCCGATCCACCTGGCCCGCTTCGGCCGTGCGGCCGCCCAGCCCGCCGCGCTGCTGGTCCGGCGCTGGCGGCTGGAGGCGGCCCGCGCGCTGTACGGCGGCGTGGCCGCCCACGCGTTCACCCGGCTCGACCGCCCGTTCTCCGCGGCGGTCGGCGTCGCGCTCACGACCGCCGCCCACGCCTACGGCTGGCCGGTCGCCGAGGGCGGCTCGCAGGCCATCGCCGAGGCCGTGTGGCGGCGCTGCGAGGAGCGCGGCGTCAAGCTCGAGCTCGGCCGCACCGTGAGCTCGATCGACGAGCTCGGCGCGGTCGACCTCGTCCTCCTCGACACCGCTCCCGGGGCGGCGGCCCGGATCGTCGGCGACCGGCTGCCCCGGCGCGTACGCCGGGCCTACGAGTCCTTCCGCCACGGACCCGCGGCGTTCAAGGTCGACTACGCCGTCCAGACCGGCGTCCCCTGGGACTACGAGCCCGCCCGCTCCGCCGGCACCATCCATCTCGGCGGCACCTTCGAGGAGACCGCCCGGGCCGAGGCGGACACCAACGCGGGCCGGATGCCGCAGCGGCCGTTCGTGCTCGTCGGCCAGCAGTGGCTCGCCGACCGCACCCGCTCCGTGGGCGACGTCCACCCGCTCTACGCCTACGCCCACGTCCCTGCCGGGTACGACGGCCCCGACGGGCCGGTCGTCGAGGCGATCACGGCGCGCATCGAGCAGTTCGCGCCAGGCTTCCGCGAGCGGATCGTCGCCACCCACGTCCGCTCGGCGACCGCGATGGAGGCCTACAACGCCAACTACGTAGGCGGCGACATCGCGACCGGTGCCACCGGCCTGCGGCAGATGGTGTTCCGCCCGCGGGTCGGCACGTCGCCGTACTCCACGGGGGCGAAGGGGATCTACCTCTGCTCCGCCGCCACGCCTCCCGGGGCGGGTGCGCACGGCATGTGCGGCCACCTCGCGGCGAAGGCCGCCCTGCGCTCGCTCGGCTGAGCCCGGCCGAACCGTCAGCGACGTCTCAGGGCGCTCTCAGCGACTCCTGTCATCGTCGCCGGATGGACGAGTCCCAGGAGTCGATCCAGCCGGACGGGATCATCCGGCCGACCGCGGAGACCGGCGAGCAGCGGCGCGAGCGCCGTCGTCGTACGGCCATGGTGAGCGCGCGCTGGGCGGCCTCCGCCGCCGTCATCGCAGCGATGACCGCGGGCGCGGCCGCCGTCAACGCCGACGACGGCGCACCGAGCCCGGACAACGTCTTCTACGCCGATCCCCCGACGAGGGCTAGCCGATCTCGCGCTCGCCGCGGACCGGCACGAGCAGGACGGCGGCCAGGGGCAGCACCCCGGCCAGCGCGAAGCCGGCGCCGTACGACGTCGCGGCGATGACCGCGCCGGCAGCCGGAGGCACGACGGCCGCGACGACGTACTGCGTGGTGTTCTGGATGCCCAGCGCCCGGCCGGACCAGAACGGCCCCGCCCGCTCGGCGACGGCGGCGTAGGCGAGCCCGTTGTCGGCGACGGTGATCGCCGACGCGACGACCAGCAGGACGACCGCGGCGATCTCGGCGAGGGTGCCCGACAGGCCCATCAGCGCGCCCAGCAGCAGCATGGTCGCGCAGGCTGCCCAGGCGATCCAGCGCATCGGGCGCAACCGGCTCGAGACCGCGTCGGACAGGTGGCCCGCACCGATCCGGCCGGCGGCCCCGATCAGCTGGGTGCCGGCGACGACGACCCCGGCGGCTCCGGCGGCCCAGCCGAGGTCCTCGACCAGCCAGGTCAGGCCGAACGTCCAGACCACGAACTGCGGGACGACCAGGATCGCGGAGGTGCCGTGCACGCGGGCGAGGTAGCCGTCGGCCCGGTAGGGGTTCGGCGCCTCGGCGGCCTGGTGCGCCGGCGGGCGCGGCGGGTCGATGAGGACCGCGGCGACCAGCACCAGGGCGACCGCGGCCAGGCCGGTCGGAACCCAGATCGCCACCTGGGCGTGGGTGTGGGCCGCGATGACGGCCATCGTCAGCGCACCCGCGCCGACGCCGAGCGGCTGGGCGCACTGCCGGATGCCCATCGCCAGGCCGCGCCGCTCCGGCGGGAACCAGCCGACGACGACCCGGCCGGACGCCGCGTTGGTGGCGCCCGAGGACGCACCGGCCACGAACAGCGCGATCGCCATCGGCGCGACACCGCCGGCCAGCGAGGCGACCGTGCCGGCGGCGACGACGCCCGCGAGCCCGATCAGCATCGCGAACCGCTCACCGCGGCGGTCGACGACCAGGCCCCACACGATCAGCGTGCACATCAGCCCGGCCATCGACGCGGCCGCCACCGCGCCCGCCTCGGCCAGGCTCATGCCGCCCTCGGAGTGCAGCGCGGGGATCAGGAACGCCGGCCCGTGGACCATCGCCGCCGAGCTCGCCTGGGCCGTCGTGCTGACCACGAGCATCGCCCACCGCCGAGCAGCACCGATCCGCTCGTGCGCCGGAGCCCCGATGTCGCTGACCATGCGACGACCCTCCCACATCCTGTCCGAATAGTGGGAAATGGATCTCGTTATATGGGATCCCAGGCGTAGCGGCAGGCGCTGATCGGCGGGTCAGTCTCCCGAGGGCACGATCGCCGACAGGACCGTTCCGTCGGCGCGCTGGACACCGGTCGGGTTGGGCGGCTCGCCCTCCAGCCGCGGCCCCTGGTGCTTCAGCGGTACGACGACGGGCTGGTCCCTCGTGACGGTGACCGGCTCGCCGCGCACCTGGAAGGTGAGCGGTCCGCTGCCCGCCTCGATGGTCAGCTCCAGCTCCTCGGGGCGGACGCACACCCGGACCCGGGTCTTGCGCAGCGTGAGCCGGAACGTCAGCGACTCCCACGACTCGGGGAGCCGCGGGTCGAGCTGCCACTGCTCGTCGCCGCGCTCGGTCCCGAAGTCGCGGAAGCCCCCGAAGCCGCTCGCCAGCGCGCTCCACACGCCGCCGGTCGACGCGACGTGCACGCCGTCGGAGGTGTTGGCGTGCCGGTCGTTGAGGTCGACGAACAGCGCGCCGAGGAAGTAGCGCAGCGCCAGGTCGGCGTACCCGACCTCGGCGGCGATGATCGACTGCACGACGGCCGAGAGCGTGGAGTCGCCGGTGGTGATCGGGTCGTAGTAGTCGAAGTCGGCCTTCTTCTGCTCGGCCGAGAACTCGCCGCACTGCAGGAAGAGCGCCAGCACCACGTCGGCCTGCTTGAGCACCTGGAAGCGGTAGATCACCAGCGGGTGGTAGTGCAGCAGCAGCGGACGCTTGTCCAGCGGTGTGTTCTCGAGGTCCCACGCCTCGCGCTCGAGGAAGTGCAGGTCCTGCGGGTGGATGCCGAGGTACTCGTCGTACGGGATGGACATGCCGTCCGCGCAGTCGGCCCACTCCCGCGCCTCGTCCTCGGTGAAGCCCGTGCGGCGCACCATCTCGTCGTACGCCGCCGGGTCGTCGCGCCGCAGCTCCCAGACCGCGTGGGCGGCCCGGCGGAGGTTGAAGCGCGCGAGGACGTTCGTGTACAGGTTGTCGTTCACCACGGTCGTGTACTCGTCCGGCCCGGTGACGCCGTGGATGTGGAAGGTCCGCCGGGCCTCCTCGCGCCAGAAGCCGAGGTCGGCCCAGAGGCGGGCGGTCTGCACGAAGATGTCGATCGCCCCGCCGGCGAGGAACTCCTGGTCGCCGGTCGCTCCGACGTACTGGCTCAGGGCGTAGGAGATGTCCGCGTCGATGTGGTACTGCGCGGTGCCGGCCGCGTAGTACGCCGAGGCCTCCTCGCCGTTGATCGTGCGCCACGGGAAGAGCGCGCCCTTCTGCGCCAGCTCGCGCGCGCGGGTGCGCGCCGCGGGGAGCAGCGTGTGCCGGAAGCGCAGGGCGTTCCGCGACGCCCACGGCATCGTGTAGGTCAGGAACGGCAGGACGTAGACCTCGGTGTCCCAGAAGTAGTGACCGCCGTAGCCGGAGCCGGTCACGCCCTTGGCCGGGATGCCCTGACCCTCCGCTCGAGCGGCGGCCTGCAGGATCGAGAAGAGGTTCCAGCGCACGGCCTGCTGGATGCCGGGCTGGTGGGGGATCTCGACGTCGCCGCGCTCCCAGAAGATGTCGAGCAGCCGGCGCTGGGCGGCGTACTGCTTCTCGACGCCCTCCTCCCAGGTGCGGTCGAGGGTGCGCTCGCAGCGGTCGAGCAGCTCGCGCGGCGGGACCGAGTCGGCGTGGTGGAAGGAGACCAGCTTGGTCAGGGTGATGGTCTGGTTCGGCTGGGCGGCGATGCGGTAGATGACCTTGGCGAGGTCGTCCTCGGAGTGCGCGCGCACCGAGTAGTCCGCGTCGGTCTCCATCCGGTGGTCGACGGCGACGCCGAGGGTCTGGCCGGACTCGGTCGTGCGGTAGCCGAGCTTGAGCCGGCCGGTCTCCGGGTCGGCGTCGTGGATCTCCGGCTGCAGCACGCGCCGGTTGAACGCGGACGCCTTGCGGGGATCCACCGGCTCGGTCGCGTCCTCGGCGAGCACCTCGTCCTGCCGGTTGATCAGCTGCGAGGAGATGGCCACCGAGGCGCGGTAGTTGAGCAGGGTCACCTCGTAGGTGATCACCGCGAGGTGGCGCTGCTCCAGCGGCACCATCCGGGTGCTGCGCACGCGCACGCGCTTGCCGCCGGGGGTGCGCCAGACCAGGTCGCGGGTGAGGGTGCCGGTCCGGAAGTCGAGGGTGCGCTCGTACTCCAGGAGGTCGGACTTGCTCAGGTGGAGCGGCTCGTCGTCGACGTACAGCCTGATCACCTTGGGGTCGGGCGCGTTGACGATGGTCTGGCCGACGCGGGCGAAGCCGAACGCCTCCTCGGCGTGCAGGATCGGCCACGTCTCGTGGAAGCCGTTGAGGAAGGTGCCGTCGGCATAGGCGTCGCGGCTCTCCTCGTAGTTGCCACGCATGCCGATGTAGCCGTTGCCGACCGCGAACAGCGACTCGGTGGTGCCGAGGTCGGCGGCGTCGAAGCGCGTCTCCACCAGCCGCCACTCGTCGGCGGGGAAGCGGGTGCGGTCCATCGGGTCCGTCGGCGGCGGCGCGACGTGGGAGGGCCCCATCCCGTCGCCCAGCGGCGGCGTCACGGGACGAGCTCTCGCAGGTCGACGACGACGACGTCCGCGCCGCCCTCGGTGAGGGCCCGCACGCCGGCGCCCCGGTCGACGCCCACCACCAGCCCGAATTGCCCCGCGCGGCCGGCGGCGACGCCGCTGACCGCGTCCTCGAGCACGACCGCCCTGCCGGGCGGCGAGCCCAGCACCTCCGCGGCGTGCAGGAACGTGTCGGGCGCGGGCTTGCCGGCCAGGCCGAGCTCGGCCGCGACGGCACCGCTCACGACGGTGTCGAAGTAGTCCTCGACGTCCGCGGCCCTCAGCACGGCGGGCGCGTTGCGGCTCGAGGACACGATGGCCATCGGGGTGCCCTGCTCCTTGAGCGACTCCAGCAGCGCCACCGACCCCGGGTACGCCGTCACCCCCTGGTCGGCGAGCACCTTCGAGAACATCGCGTCCTTGCGGTTGCCGAGCCCGCAGACCGTCTCCGCAGTCGCAGGGTCGCCCGGGTCGCCCTCGGGCAGGTGGATGTCGCGCGAGGCCAGGAAGGAGCGGACCCCGTCGTACCGGGGCCTGCCGTCGACGTAGGTGTAGTAGTCCGCGTCGGTGTAGGGCGCCACCTCCGGCCGGTCGGCGAGCAGCTCGCCGAACATCGCGGCCCAGGCGCGCATGTGCACCTCGGCCGTGGGGGTGATCACCCCGTCGAGGTCGAAGAGCGCGGCGGCGTACTCGGTCCAGTCCAGCTGCTGCTGAGGCATGACGATCAGGCTATCGGCCGTCGCGTCCGTGGGGTGTTGCGTGCGGGCGAACGGGGTGAGTGGGCCCAGGATCCGGCGTCGGAGGCCCTGTTCTGGTGAAATGGAGGTCATGGGTCTCATCGGGTTCGCGAAGAACCGCGTCGGCGTCTGGCTGCTCAACCGGACCATGAAGGATGGCATCGACCTGCGGAAGCTGCGCTTCCTGCCGGAGTCGGTGACCCTGCCGCTCAAGCGTGACGGGCTCGACCCGCTGCCGCGACTGATGGCGGTGCAGGGCGAGGAGCCGGTCAAGAAGCTGGCCACCCTGTTCGGCAAGAGCGTCTGGCTGGTCAGCGGGTACGACGCCGCGCGCGAGGTGCTCGCCGGCGACGCGGGCACCTGGTCCAACGACCTCGGGCAGTTCGTCTCGCAGGAGGGCAAGACCGACGAGGAGCAGATCGGCGGCCTCGGCATGACCGACCCGCCGCTGCACACCACGCTGCGGCGCTACCTGACTCCGGAGTTCACGATGCGCCGGCTGGCGCGCCTGCAGCCCGGCATCGAGGAGATCGTCGGCAAGCGGCTCGAGGCGATGGCGGCGGCCGGCGCCGACGGGTCGCCGGTCGACCTCGTGCAGGAGTTCGCCTTCGCCGTGCCCTTCGACGTCATCTGCGACCTGCTCGGCCTGCCGGTCGACGACCGGGCGCGCTTCCTCGAGCTCGGGGTCGCCCGCTTCGACCTGACCGAGGGCGGCGCCGGCGCGTTCGGGGCGCAGAAGCACACGCGCGAGTTCCTCATCAACGCCGTGCGTCAGCAGCGGAGCAACCCGGGCCCCGGCCTGATCGGCGCCCTGCTCCAGGCCCACGGCGACGACCTCGACGACGTCACGCTCGGCGGCATCGCCGACGGCGTCTTCCTCGGCGGCTACGAGACCTCGGCCTCGATGCTCGCGCTCGGCGCCTACCTGATCTCCACGAACCCCGACGCCGTCCGGATGCTGCGCTCGGACCCCGACTCCGTCGACCGCGTGGTCGAGGAGCTGCTGCGGCACCTGTGCGTCGTACAGCTGGCGTTCCTGCGGTTCGCCAAGCGCGACGTGACCGTGGCGGGCGTGGACATCAAGGAGGGCGACGCCGTCGGCGTCTCGCTCCTGGCCGCCAACCGCGACCCGGTCCTCGGCGACGGGCTCGGCGACTTCGACCCGACCCGCGAGTCCACCCGCCACCTGGCCTTCGGCTGGGGCATGCACCGCTGCGTCGGTGCCGAGCTCGCCCGGATGGAGCTGCGGACCGCCCTCCGCATGCTCGCCGAGCGCTTCCCGGGCATCTCGATGGCCGCCGAGATCGGCGACCTGGAGTTCCGCAAGCTCTCCGCCGTGTACGGCGTGGAGGCGCTCCCCGTCTTCCTCGACGAGCGGGTCGCCGAGCCGGTCTGAGCCTGTATCACCGATTCGGCGGGTGTCCGCCCTGCGGCCGGGCTGGACGGGCAGCGAGAACCTGTTCCATCATTTCGGGATGCCTGGGGAGGATCCGACCGCTGTCGTCCGCTATGTGCCGGGTGGGGGCGAGGCGTGGAGGAACCCCTGGCCGGCGTACTCACGACTGCGTGACGAGGACCCGGTCCACCACGTCGTCCCCGAGCGCCACCCCGAGCACGACTTCTACGTCCTCAGCCGGCACGGCCACGTGCTCGACGCGGCGGTCGACGTCCAGACCTTCTCCAGCGCGCAGGGACTGACGGTCGCGTACGACGACCTCGCCAAGCTCGGGCTCGCGGCCGACCCGCCGTTCGTGATGACCGATCCGCCCGTCCACACGGCGTTCCGGCGGCTGGTGGCGCGCGGGTTCACGCCGCGGCAGGTCGGCGAGCTGGAGCCGAAGGTGCGGTCGTTCGTCCGCGAGCGGGTCGCCGCGATCGCGGCCGACGGAGGTGGCGACGTCGTACGCGAGGTGTTCAAGCCGCTGCCGAGCATGGTGGTGGCGCACTACCTCGGTGTGCCCGAGCAGGACCGGTCGCGCTTCGACGACTGGTCGACCGCGATCGTCGCGGCCAACGCCGCCGGCGGAGCGGCCTCCGCGCTCGAGGGCGCATCCGGCGCGCTGGCCGAGCTGATGGGCTACTTCGGCGAGCTGGTCGGGCGCCGTCGTTCCGAGCAGGCGCGGGGGGAGGTGGCCGAGGACACCGTGTCCCACCTCGTGGCCGCGGCCGACTCCGCCGCCGGCCCGGATCTGACGGCGGTCCTCGGCTTCGTCTTCACCATGATCACCGGCGGCAACGACACCACGACCGGCATGCTCGGCGAGGCGGTCCAGCTGCTCGCGGAGGACCCCGAGCAGCGCGAGGACCTCGCCGCGTCGCCGGGCCTCATCCCGGACGCCGTCGAGGAGTTCCTGCGGCTGAGCAGCCCCGCTCAGGGCCTCGCGCGCACCACCACCCGTGACGTCGAGATCGAGGGCGTCGTCATCCCGGCCGGCCGCCGCGTCCTGCTCCTGTACGGCGCCGCCAACCGCGACTGGCGCAGGTACGGCGCGGACGCCGAGCTGCTCGACATCCGCCGGCGCCCGGGCCAGATCCTCGCCTTCAGCCAGGGACACCACCACTGCCTCGGGGCCGCGGCCGCCCGGCTCCAGGCCCGGGTCGCCCTCGAGGAGCTGCTCGCCGCCGTACCCGACTTCGAGGTCGACCTCGACGCCGTCACCTGGGCGCCCGGTGCCTACGTGCGGCGCCCCACCTCGGTGCCGCTCGAGGTGCTGTAGCGGGCCGATCGTGCCTGGCCCGCTTCGACACGCCCTGGTCGCGTCACAACTAGCCGACCCGGACCAGCAGCACCGACGCGACGGCGGCGGCGAGGCCGCAGACCTGGACGCGGTGGACCCGCTCGCGCAGGACCAGGACGGCGAGGGCGACGGTGAACGCCGGGTAGAGCGCGATCACGACGCTGCCGACCGCCAGGTCGCCGGCCTGGAACGTCAGGTACATGGTGGCGTTCGCGACGACGTCGACCGCTCCGACGAGCATCGGACCACCCCAGGCGCGCACGCCACCGGCCCACGTCGTACGCCCGGCGGTGTCGCAGGCGCGGCTCTGCAGCAGCAGGATCGCGAGCACGACCGCGCTGGCGACCGCTCGTGCCACGACGAGCGGCAGGATGCCCGAGCCGGCGGGCACCTGGGCGGTGAGGACGAAGCCGAGCGCGAACGCCGTGCCCGCGCCCAGCGTGAGCAGCAGGGTGCGGGCGCTGATCCGCCGTCCGGCGCCGAGGTCGCAGCTGACCAGGGTGGCGCCCGCCAGCCCGAGGCCGATGCCGGTCCACGTGAGCAGACCCGGGCGATCGCCCTCGCCGACCGCGACGAGCACGGGGATGGCGGCGCCGAGCACCGCCGTCACCGGGGAGACGACGCTGATCGGGCCGACCGCCAGCGCGCGGTAGAACCACCAGATCGCGAACGCCATCACCGCGCCGGAGGCCGCGCCCCACGCCAGGCCGGACGTCGTGACGTGGCCGGGAACCAGCGGCACCAGCAGGGCCGTGCCGAGCACGGAGGTGGGGTAGGCGATCGCGATGACGTGCAGCGGGTCCTGGCGTCGTGAGGCGACCCCGCCCAGGTAGTCGCTGACGCCGTAGGCGGCGGACGAGACCAACGGGGTCAGGGTGGGCACGGCAGCTCTCCTTCCGTTCGAGCAGGGGACGATCCGCCTTCTACGCTGCCCGGTCGGGAGGTTCAGCACCAGCGATAATTCGCAAAGGTCATTTAGCATTGCTGAATGCGCGTCGGCATCGAGCAGCTCGAGACCCTGATCGCCGTCTGCGACGCCGGCAGCTTCGTGGGCGCCGCGGGCCAGCTGCACATCACCACCGGCGCGGTCAGCCAGCGGATCTCGGCGCTGGAGAAGCAGATCGGCCACCCGGTCGTGGCCCGCAACCAGCCGGTGACGACGACCGAGATCGGCCGCGAGCTCCTCCAGATGGCCCGTCAGTCCCTGCTCCTGCAGCAGGAGACGGAGGCCCGGCTCGCCGACGTCCTGCACGCCGCCGACCCGACGGTCCGGATCTCGCTCGCGGTCAACGCGGACTCCCTGTCCACCTGGTTCCGCCCGGTCGTGCAGACGGTCGCCGCGGAGCAGCGGGTTCTCCTGCACCTCCGCATCGACGACCAGGACCGCACCGCCGATCTGCTGCGGTCGGGCAGCGTGCTCGCGGCCGTCACCACCCACGCCGACCCGGTGCCGGGCTGCTCGGCCGAGGCGCTCGGGAGCATGCGCTACCTGCCGGTCTGCTCCCCGGCGATCGCACCGCCGCCCCGCCAGCGGCTCGCCGGCTACCTGAGCACCACGCCGATGCTGCAGTACGAGAGCCGTGACGCCCTGCCGCTCGACTTCCTGGCGAGGTTCGGGGTGACGGTGCCACCGCCGGCGCACTTCATCCCGTCGAACCGCGAGTACTTCGACGCCGTCTGCCTGGGTCTCGGCTGGAGCGTGCTGCCCGAGGGACAGGTCCGGTCGGCGCTCGACGATGGCGACCTGGTCCTGCTGCACCGGACCGCCCGCCTCGACGTCACCCTCTACTGGCAGCGGTGGCGCATCGCGTCCACCACCCTGGACGACATGTCCGAGATGGTCCACCGCGCCGCGGCCGGGTCACTTCATCGCTGAGCCCGCTCCAGCGCGCTCGCGCTCCGCGGCACGGCGCCCATCGGGTCGTCGTACACGGGGGCGAGGGCGACGGTCGAGGCGGCGATCGCCTGGATGCCCGAGCCGAACCGCGTGAACGACACCGGTACGTCGGTCAGGGCGCCCGCCTTGAAGCTGGTGAGCACGTCCTCGAGCACCGGCGGGCAGCCGGTGAACGCCTGGCCGACCAGCACGACGCGGTCCGGCGCCGTCATGTCGCGCACGACGCCCGCGGCCGTGCCGAGCATCCGCGCCCGGTCCCGCAGCAGGCCGAGCACGCGCGGGTCCTCCGCTGCCTCGTAGACCGATCCGATGTCCGTGCCGGACACCTTGCGCGCGGCCCGCGCGGCCCGGACGACGGCCTCGTCGCCGGCCGCGACCTGGAGGCAGCCGGTCCGGCCGCAGCGGCAGGCCCGTGGGCTCGCCGTCGGGAAGTGCGTGAGGCTGCCGACCCGCGAGACCTCGACCATCCCGCCCTTGGCCACGGCGAGCGCGAAGCCGATGGTGTCGCGCGCGTAGACGTAGAGGGTGACACCGGGTGTGCCGTGGCGGCGATGCAGGAACTCGCTGGCGGCCACCGCCGCGATGTGGTCGCCGGTGTGCACCTCGAGCCCGGTGAGGTCGGCCAGCTCGCGCCCGTGCGCCGCCGGGTCGAGCCCGAGCTCGAGCCAGGGCGCCACGATGCCGGCGGACAGCGGCGCGCGGTGGGGGAGCGAGCCGAGCAGCGACGCGGCCACCTGGGAGAGCGCCGGCAGGTCGGGCGGGGCGCCGGCCGACCGTCGTACCGTCTCGTGCGCGACGACGCGGCCGGCGAGGTCGGCGAGCGCCACGGTCGCGATGCGGCGCCCGAGGTGGACCCCCGCGACGACGTACCGCTCCGGGTCGATCTCGACCGGCACGCCCGGCCGGCCGACGGCGCCGCTCCGGATCCGGTCGGGGCGCTCGCGCAGGACGCCCGCCTCGACGAGGGCGGTGACGGCGCGGCCGACCGTGGCGACGCTCAGGCCGCTGCGGGCGACGACCTCGTCGCGGGTGGCCAGCCCGGCGGCACGGACCTGCTCCAGCACCTGCGCCGAGGTGCTGCCGAAGCGGCCGCGGGTCACCGTGATCATGGGGGAGGGGATCGGCATGGCGATAAACTACAGCAAAGCACTAGACAAACTAGATAACGGGTCGGCGTGGCGCTGCCGTTCGGCTCACGGCGATCGGAAGCGTTGTCGGGGCGCGGCGTCTCGCGGACGGTTGGAGAGCCCTTCCCCCGACCAGCGAGGAACCCATGACCATCCAGATCGAACGCCCCGCCACCACCCCGACCCTCGACGTCGTCAAGCTCGGCTCGCACATCGGTGCCCGCATCGACGGCGTGAGGCTGTCCGGCGACCTCTCGCCCGAGGTCGTCGCCCGGATCCGGGCGGCGGTCCTTGAGCACAAGGTCGTCTTCCTCCGCGGCCAGGACCACCTCGACGACGACGCGCAGATCGCCTTCGGCGAGCTCCTCGGCCCGCTCACCACGGCCCACCCGACCGTGAACACGGGCAGCGCGCGCGTCCTGTCGCTGAAGGCCACCCGCGGCATGGCCGCCAACTCCTGGCACACCGACGTCACGTTCGTCGACAAGGTTCCGGCATTCTCGATCCTGCGCGGCGTGACCATCCCGGCGTACGGCGGGAGCACCAACTGGGCCAACACGGCGACGGCGTACGACGCCTTGCCGCCGCAGGTCAAGGCACTCGTCGACGACCTGTGGGCCGTGCACAGCAACGACTACGACTACGCGCACTCCTTCGACACCGAGGACCGGGAGAACCTGCAGTACGAGCGCGAGGAGTTCACCCGGATCATCTACAAGACCGAGCACCCGGTCGTCCGGATCCACCCCGAGACGGGCGAGCGCGCCCTCGTGCTCGGTCACTTCGTGCAGCACTTCTCCGGCCTGAGCTCCAAGGAGTCGACGGCGCTGTTCAACCTGCTCCAGGACCGCGTCACCAGGCTCGAGAACACGATCCGCTGGTCGTGGGCCGAGGGTGACGTGGCGATCTGGGACAACCGCGCGACCCAGCACTACGCCGTCGCCGACTTCGACACCCAGCCGCGCGAGGTGCGCCGGATCACCGTCCAGGGTGACGTCCCGGTCGGCATCAGCGGCCGCAGCAGCCGCGTCATCGAGGGCTCCTCCGACCTCTACACCCGCCTGGACGAGCTCATCGGCTGAACCTGCCGAGCGTGCTGCTGGATCCACCCGCACCACCCCCGGTCGCCGGACTCACGCAGCACCGGCGACCGGGGTGCGTCCGGATTGCGCGCGGGGACACCGGGATCACCCGGCGCGCGACTCCTTGGCTGCATAGTGGCGGATATGGCGCTAGAATGGCGCCATGCCGACCATCCAGATCAAGGACGTGCCACCGGAGACGTGGCTGACGTTGCGCAAGCGGGCGGCGGCGTCGGGCCGGTCGCTGCAGGAGTACCTCAAGCGTCGGCTGATCGAGGAGGCATCGGCGCCGACGCTGGAGGAGGTCCTCGACCAGGCCGCCGCCCGGTCGGGCGGCTCGCTCGCCTTCGCAGAGGCCGTCGAGGAGCTGCAGGCCGGGCGTGCTGGTCGTTGACGCCAGCGTCCTCGTGACCGCGCTGACCGACGCGGGAGCGCACGGGGAGACGGCTCGCGCACGGCTGCGCGGCGAGCAGCTCCGCGCGCCCGAGCTCATCGACGTCGAGGTGATCTCGGTGCTCCGCGGCCGGGTCGCCGGCGGGAAGCTGCCGGAGCATCGGGCGCAGGACGCGGTCAACGATCTCGCCGCCCTGTCGTTCCCGCGAGCATCGCACCGGCCGCTGGCCGGCCGGATCTGGGCGTTGCGGCACGACCTGTCGGCCTACGACGCGGCGTACGTCGCGCTGGCGGAGCTGCTCGAGGTGCCGCTGCTCACCGCGGACGCGCGGTTGAGCAGGGCGTCGGGCCCCCGCTGCGCCTTCGAGGTCCTCGGCTGATTCGGGGCTCAGCGCGAGTGGGCGCGCCGGGTCAGATCGGTGACGGCGAGGACGTCGGGATCGCTGAGCATCTCGACCTCGGTGACCAGCCCCGTCTCGTCGTCCAGCACGAACCCGAAGACGACCTGTGGCACGCCGCGCAGCTGCCACGTCGCGGCGGCGTACCCGTCGAGCACGATCGGTACGACGGCCCGCGCCTGCCCGCAGAACCGACCAGCGACGGCCTCGGCGCCGACCAGCAGCGGCTGGGCGCCCATGCCGACCGCGTGCCCGTCCGCGCGTACGACGGCGTCCGGGTCGAGCAGTTCCATCAGGGCCGCGAAGTCGCCCGCCTTGGAGGCCGCGAAGAAGGCGTCGACCACGCGTTGCTGGCGTGCCCGCACCTCGACCGCGCTCGCCGCCTCCGGCTCGCGGACGCGGCGGCGGCCACGGCTCGCCAGCTGTCGCACGGCGGCGGCCGAGCGCCCGGTGATCGCCGCGATCTCGTCGAACGGCAGCCCGAACAGGTCGTGCAGCACAAAGGCGAGCCGCTCGGCGGGCGAGAGCAGGTCGAGCACGACCAGCAGCGCGGCATCCACCGACTCGGCCAGCTCGGCCTCGTCGACCGGCCCGGCTGCGGCCGACGGCGCCTCGGCCACGGCGTCGAGCGACGCGGCGTCGCGGCGCCCCCGGGCGCGCAGCCGGTCGAGGCACAGCCGCGAGGTGACGGTGGTCAGCCACGCGGGCGGCCGCTCGATCTCGGCCTGGTCGGCCGCGTCCCAGCGCAGCCATGCCTCCTGCAGCACGTCGTCGGCCTCGTCGGGCGACCCGAGCATCCGCACGGCCACGGCGCGCAGGCGGCCACGCTCGCCCTCGAACACCGCGTCCCCGGGTGCGGCGCCACTTGCTGGATGATCGTGGGTCACGGTCACATCCTCCTCTCGTCGTACGTCATCACCTCGACGCGCGGAGCGACCGCGACGTGACAGCCGATCCCAGGAGAAGCCATGCCCGCCCTCAGCCTGTTCGCCGTCCTCCACCCGGTGACCGACCTCGAGGCCTCCAAGGCCACCTACACCGCCCTGCTCGGCACCGAGCCGTCCCAGGACGCCCCCTACTACGTCGGGTACGACGTCGACGGCGTCCAGGTGGGCCTCGTGCCCGGCGGCTCGCAGACCGGGATGGCCGGCCCGCAGGTGCAGTGGATGACCGACGACCTCGAGGGCACCCTCGAGGCGCTCGTCGAGGCCGGTGCGACGGTGGCATCGGCCCCGCGCGACGTCGGCGGTGGCATGCGCGTCGCCGTCGTTCAGGACCCCGACGGCAACGAGTTCGGCGTCGTGAGCCCGAACGTCGAGGCCGGCTGAGCCACCCGGAGGGCGGTCGGGCCTGTCTGGCCTGTCGAGACCGTCGGTGGGCCGGCGTACCGTCGGCGGCATGACTCCCAACGAGCTGCTCACCGAGGCGATCGGGCGGGTCCTCGAGTCGGTCGAGGGCGTCCTCGACGGGCTCGACGAGGAGGCGCTCACCGCCCGTCCGACCGCCGACGCCAACTCCATCGCGTGGCTGATCTGGCACCTCACCCGGGTGCAGGACGACCACGTCGCCGACGTCGCCGAGGTCGAGCAGACCTGGACCGCCCAGGGCTACGCCGATCGCTTCGGCCTGCCGTTCCCCGTCGAGGAGCACGGCTTCGGCCACACCTCCGAGCAGGTCGGCCAGGTGCGCGGCGTCCCGGCGGGTCTGTTGCTCGACTACTACCGGGCGACCCACCAGCAGACGCTCGACTACCTCGGCACGGTCGGCGAGGACGACCTCGACCGGGTCGTCGACACCCGTTGGGACCCGCCGGTGACCCTCGGCGTGCGGCTGGTCAGCGTGGTCAACGACTGCACCCAGCACGTCGGCCAGGCGGCGTACGTCAAGGGACTGCTGGGCGGCTGAACATCCCCTGCTCACGGGGTGGATCCGACCTGCCAAGATCGGATGCATGTCCGACAACCGTGAGCTCGCGCGGACGCTCGACCTCTCGCTTCGGGTGGGGGAGGTCCTGCTCTCGTCCGGCGCCGGCGCTGCCGATGTGACCGCGACCATGCGGGTCATCGCGCACGCGTACGGCATCCGCAACCCGACCGTCGACGTCACCTTCACCCAGCTCGCCATGAGCGCGCAGACCACGCCCGACGAACCGCCGCTGCTGCAGATGCGCAGCGTGACCCAGCGCGAGATCGACTACGAGGACCTGACCAGCGTCGACCACCTCGTCCGCGACATCGCGGCCGGCCGCGTCGACGTGGCGGACGCCCGCGCCCAGGTCGCCCGCATCGTCTCCTCCGGCCACGCCCGCAAGCGGTGGGCGGCCACCGCCGGCTGGGGCGTGATGTGTGCCGGCATCGCCGTGCAGCTCGGCGGCACCTGGGAGGGCGTGCTGGTCGCGTTCGTCTCGGCGGTCGCCATCGACCGGCTGCAGCTGTTCATGGGGCGCTTCCGGCTGCCGTTCTTCTACCGGCAGATCGCCGGGGGCGCCGTCGCGACGCTGCTCGCAGCCGTCGCGACCAGGTTGGCCGCCCACTGGGTCCACATGGACGCCTCGGCCGTCGTCAGCGCCAACATCATGATGCTGCTGTCCGGCATCGGGTTCATGGGCGCGATCCAGGACGCCCTGACCGGCTTCTACGTCACCGGTGGGGCACGGGTGCTCGAGGCGGTCCTGGCGACCGCCGGCGTCATCGCCGGTGTGACCGGCGGTCTGAGCCTCTCCTCGACGATCGGGCTGGACCTTCCTCCGCTCGTGCCCGCGCGCACCGACCTCGTCGGGATCGGCGTGGCCGCCCTCGGCGCTGGGTTCGGTGCCGCGGCGTTCGGCTTCGCGTCGTACGCACCGAAGCGGACGCTGCTGCCGATCGGCCTGCTCGGTGCTGCGGCGCTCGGAGTCAGCAGCGCCATCGCGCTGCGCGACTTCGCCGGAGCCTGGGCGACGGCGGTGGCGGCGTTCGGTGTCGGCCTGGTCAGCTTCACCATCGCCGGCCGGCTGCGGGTCCCGCCGCTCGTGGTCGTCGTACCTGCCGTCGTACCCATGCTTCCTGGTCTCTCCATCTACAAGGGCCTCTCGCTGCTCTCCGCGGCCTCCCACCCACGGGTGGGGCAGGGCCTGCTGGCGATGGTCACCGCCGCCTCGATCGCCATCGCCCTCGCCGCCGGCGTGATCCTCGGCGAGTACGTCGCCCAGCCGGTCCAGCGCGAGGCGCGACGTGTGCCGCACCGGCTCGCCGGCCCGCGCCTCGTCGGCGTCACGCGGATCCGCCGCCGCACCCGCTCGGGCCTGCCGCGGCCGCGTCGTGGCGGTCCGCCGGGCGCTCCCGGCGGCCCTGCCGAGCAGACGCCCGACCCCACGCCTTAGCGTCGGGAGGCCGCCGTGAAGGCCGTGACGTCCACCGGGATCGGCTGCCCGACGGGTGCGCTGGCGAGCAGCTCGACGGCGAGGTCGACGTACGAGCCGCTGCCGGTGCCGATCCGGAGACGGCTGATGGTCCAGACGTGCGCCCCGCCCTGGTACGCCGTCGCGGTGCCCACGGTGAACCGGGCGCTCGCACCCGGCGCCAGTGAAACCGGCCGCGGCCCCGGGTCGCGGACCTCGTACGTCGATCGGTCGGCGACACGGATGCGCAGCCGGCGCGGGCGATCCTGGCGCCAGCCGGCATGGCCTTCGGCCCGCACGACGGCGTACCCGTCCAGCACACAGCGCCGGGTGCCGGTGTTCCGCAGCGCGATGGTGAGGAACGGCTGGCTCATCACGCTCCCCGATCTCACGACGTGGGCCGCCAGGACCGGGTCCGCGCAGGCGGCGACGCCTGCCGGTCGGGCCGAGGCCGGTGCGCAGGCGGCGAGAAGCAGCAGCGACATCAGCGCGAACGCGCCCTGTACATGTGTTGTCCGCATGCCTGTTGGGACGGGCGGGGAGCGGCTCGGGTTGCGCGCCGGTTGGTAACGGCCTGATAACGCCGGCGCCCACGGCGTCAAGGGATTGGCCGATGATTTCGGCCAACTGGCAGGATGCGACGCAACAGAACCAGAAAGGCAACAACATGCGCCGTGGAACCCTCGCAGTCGCCGGAGCGCTCGTCGCGACCGGCCTGACCCTGGCAGGTTGCGGATCCAACTCGCTGTCCGGCGGCGCTGCCAAGCACGCGACCGGCACCGTCACCCTCGACAAGAAGGCGGCGGCCATGGTGCCCGCGGCCCTGAAGAAGAAGGGCACGCTCACCGTCGGCAGCGACGCGAGCTACGCCCCGAGTGAGTTCCTCGCCGGTGACGGCAAGACCATCGAGGGCTTCGACGTCGACCTGTTCACCGCGGTCGCGAAGACGATCGGCCTCAAGGCCGACTTCCAGAACGCGAACTTCGACTCGATCATCTCCGGCATCGACGCCAACAAGTACGACGTCGGCGTCTCGAGCTTCACGATCAACTCCGATCGCGAGAAGCAGGCCGACATGACCAGCTACTTCAACGCGGGCATCGAGTGGGCCGTCCCCTCCGGCGACCCGAAGAAGGTCGACGTCAAGAGCCCGTGCGGCTTGAGCGTCGCGGTCCAGACCGGCACCGTCGAGCAGACCGACGACCTGCCGCCGAAGGTCGCCGCATGCAAGAAGGCCGGCAAGCCGATCACGGTGCTGCCCTACGTCCACCAGACCGACGTGACCACGGCGGTCGTCTCCGGCAAGGCCGACGCCATGCTGGCCGACTCGCCGGTGACCCAGTACGCCGTGAAGCTCGCCAAGGGCAAGCTGCAGACCGTCGGCGGCGTGTACGGCGCGGCGCCGTACGGCTTCGTCGTCTCGAAGGACAACAAGGGTCTGTCCCAGGCGATCGCCCTGGCGCTGAAGGACCTCAAGGCCAACGGCACCTACGACAAGATCCTGACCAGCTGGGGCGTCCAGCAGGGCGCGATCAGCAGCTTCCAGGTCAGCCCGCACGTCGCAGGCTGACTGAAACCCGATGAGCTCGACCCCCGCGTCCACCCTCCCCGGCCCCGCCGGGGAGGGTGACGGCCGTCCGGGCCCGATCCACGCCGTACCGGTGCGCCGTCCGGCGGTCTGGGTGTCGGTCGTCATCACGACCATCGTGGTGCTGATGGTCGCCGACGTGCTGGTGACCAACAAGAACATCCACTGGCCCTTCGTCTTCCAGGCGATGATCCAGTCGCCGGTGATCCGCGGCCTGCTGCTCGGCACGCTGCTCGGCACCGTGGGATCGATGGCGCTGGGCGTGGTCCTCGGCATCACCCTCGGGGTGATGCGGCTGTCGGACAACTGGGTGCTGCGCTGGGTCTCCTGGGTGTACGTCTGGTTCTTCCGGGCGATCCCGCGCTACGTGCTGCTCAGCACGATGGGCGTGCTCGGCTATCTCTGGCCGAAGGGCCTGGAGGTCGGTGTTCCGTTCCTGCACCAGGTCGCGGGCTGGTTCGGTGGTGAGCTCGACCCTTACATCACCACCGTCAACGCAAACCACCTGTTCGTCGGGCTGCTCGGCGGCATCCTCGGTCTGGGCCTCTCCGAGGGCGCCTACATGGCCGAGATCGCGCGTGCCGGCATCCTCTCGGTCGACCAGGGTCAGCACGAGGCGGCCCACGCGCTCGGCATGAGCAAGTCCACGACGATGCGCCGGATCGTTCTGCCACAGGCGATGCGGGTGATCGTGCCGCCGACCGGCAACGAGGCGGTGGGCATGCTCAAGGACACCTCGCTGCTGGTCGCGCTGCCGGTGACGGCCGAGATGTTCTACCAGCTCAGCGCGATCGGGAACAGGGAGTTCGAGCCGTTCGCGATCAGCGTCGCGGCGATCCTCTGGTACCTCATCCTCGGCAGCGTCTTCATGGCCGTCCAGGCCTGGCTGGAGCGCCGGTACGGCCGCGGCTTCGGCAGCAGGACTGCGACCGAGTGGGGTGCGGCCGCGCGGGTTCTCGGCCGCCTGAACGCGGGTGCGCGATGAGCACGCCGTCCCTCGTGCACGCGGTGAACGTGCACAAGAGCTTCGGTCGCAACGAGGTGCTCAAGGGCATCGACCTCGACGTGTCGTCCGGCGAGGTCGTCTGCCTGCTCGGGCCCTCCGGCTCGGGCAAGACGACGTTCCTGCGCTGCATCAACCAGCTGGAGAAGATCGACGGCGGCCGGATCTGGGTCGACGGCGAGCTGGCCGGGTACGTCGAGAAGAACGGCCGGCTGTACACCCTCCCCGACAAGGCGATCGCAGCGCAGCGTCGCGAGATCGGGATGGTGTTCCAGCGGTTCAACCTCTTCCCGCACAAGACCGCGCTCGAGAACGTCACCGAGGCGCCGACCAAGGTCAAGGGTCAGTCCCGGGCCGAGGCGACCAAGCGCGCGCACGAGCTGCTCGAGCGGGTGGGCCTGGCGGAGCGCGCCGACCACTACCCGGCGCAGCTGTCCGGGGGCCAACAGCAGCGCGTCGCGATCGCGCGAGCGCTCGCGATGGACCCGAAGCTGATGCTCTTCGACGAGCCCACCAGCGCCCTCGACCCCGAGCTCGTCGGCGAGGTGCTGCGCGTCATGCGCGAGCTCGCCGACGCCGGCATGACGATGATCGTGGTGACCCACGAGGTCGCCTTCGCCCGTGACGTGGCCGATCGTGTCGTCTTCATGGACGGCGGCGTGGTCGTCGAGGAGGGCCCCGCTGCGCAGGTGATCCGCAATCCCGAGCACGAGCGCACCCGGGCGTTCCTGTCGCGCATCCGCTCCCAGGAGGAGCAGCACGAGGTGCCGGGCGCCTGAGTCCGGCTCAGCCTCAAATCACCGATCCCTCGCTACTGCGCGGCACCACACGGGCCCGCTGGCGGCGTTGGGCACGCTCGATGGTGCAACCAGACCGCCGTCGCGCGCCCGCCTTGCCATCACACCCGTCTGGTGCCGCGCAGCTCACGCGAGGGATCGGTGATTTGAGGCTCAGCCGGCGGAGACGCTTACCCGGTAGCGCCAGAACACCGGCACCGCCAGCACGGCGATCACGCAGCCGACCACGACCAGTACGCCGCCGCCGGCTGCCGTGGCCGCCGTACCGACGAGGGCGGCGGCGCCACCGTGGGCGACGTCCGCGAGGCGTGGACCTCCCGCGACGACGACGGTGAAGACGCCCTGCAGCCGTCCGCGTACGTCGTCGGCCGCCGCCGACTGGAGCATCGAGGACCGGAACGCCGCGGAGGCCATGTCCGCCGCACCGCCGACCATCAGCGTGAAGACGGCGAGGGCCAGCCAGGGCGTGGTGTCGGCTGCGTGGTCCGCGATGCCGACGGCCACGCCGAAGCCGGCCATCGCCAGGCCCCAGACGATGATCGACCACACGACGGCCCGGCCCTGCGCGGTCATCCGTGAGACCCAGCCGGAGAACACGCCGCCGACGACCGCGCCCGCGGGGATGCCGGCGAAGAGCAGCGCGAACGCGAGACCGCCGTCGGTCGGCCCGTGGAAGCTCTCGTGGGCGATCTGCGGGAAGAGCGCACGCGGCATGCCGAAGAACATCGCGATGATGTCGACGACGAAGGACATCCGCAGCACGGGGTGGTCCTTGAGGTAGGCCAGCCCGTCGATGACCGAGCGCAGCCCGGGCGCGCGGCCGCTGGTGCCCTCGATCGGCAGCGGCGGCAGCCTCCACACCGCCCACCACGTCGCGAGCAGCGAGCACGCGTCGATCAGGTAGAGCAAGGAGAAGCCGGTGATCGGGATCAGCGCGCCGCCGACCAGCGGGCCGGCGATGCCGCCCGCCTGCATCACGGTCATGTTCAGCGAGTTGGCGGCCGGCAGCAGCTCGTCGGGCAGCAGCCGGGGGAGCACGGCGGTCCGCGTCGGCTGGTTGACCGCGAAGAACGCCTGCTGGATCGCGAACAGCCCCAGCAGCAGCCACACGTTGCCGAGCCCGAGGGCGGCCTGCAGCCAGAACAGCGCGCTGCACACGATCAGCCCGGTCGTCGTCACGCGTAGCAGCAGCCGCCGGTCGAAGTGGTCGGCGAGCGCGCCGCCCCACAGCCCGAAGACCACCAGCGGCACGAGCCCGAAGATGCCCGTGAGCCCGACGTACGCCGAGGAGCCGGTCTCGGCGAAGATCTGGGCCGGCACGGCGACGACCGTGAGCTGGGCGCCGATGACGGTGACGATGTTGGCCGACCACAGCCGCCGGAAGTACGGGTTCTGCAACGGCCGGGTGTCGGCCAGCATCCCGCGTAGATTCACCAGTGCAGGCTACGGATCGGTGGGGATCCCAACCGAATCGCGGTGACCGCGACCGGTGTCACAGCCCTGGTGCAGAGGGTTGTCGAGACCTGTCGAAACGGCACCGTCCCGTTCGTGGCCTGGGTGAGGCGGCCGAACGGGCCGCGACCGGAGGAGAAGAAGATGACGCACTACCTGATGTCCGTGCACGGTGCCGCCGAGCGCAACGAGTTCGGTGACTACGGCTCGAAGGAGGAGATGGAGCAGGCCTTCGCCGACACCGGCGCGTTCAACGAACGGCTGCAGCAGCAGGGCTACTGGGTGTTCGCGGGCGGCCTGCAGCCGGCCGGCACCGCGACCGTCGTCGACGGCCGTGGCGACTCGCCGGTGATCACCGACGGCCCCTATCTCGAGAGCAAGGAGTACATCGGCGGGTTCTGGGTGATCGACGCACCCGACCTCGACGTCGCCCTCAAGCTCGCGGCCGAGGGATCCAAGGCCTGCCGCGGCGTGGTCGAGGTCCGGCCCTTCGACGGGCTCGCGTGACGCCGGTGGTCGAGGAGGTCGCGCAGCGACCGTCTCGAGACCCGGGCCGGGCAGCGGTCGAGCGGGTGTTCAGAGAGGAGCACGGCCGCCTGGTCGCCGCCCTGGTACGCCGCTTCGGCGACCTCGACCTCGCCGAGGACATGGCCGCCGAGGCACTGGTCGTCGCGCTCGAGCGCTGGCCGGCCGACGGCGTACCTCCCAATCCCGGCGGGTGGCTCACGACGACGGCCGCCCGGCGCGGGATCGACCGGATCCGTCGCGAGCGGCAGCGCGACGCGAAGCACCAGGCGGCGGCGATGATCGAGGACGACACGCCTCCCGAGCCGACCGGGCCGGTGGAGGACGACCGGCTCCGGCTGATCTTCACCTGCTGCCACCCGGCGCTGGCGCCGGAGGCGCGGGTGGCACTGACGCTGCGGATGCTGGGTGGCCTGACCGTGCCGGACATCGCGCGGGCGTTCCTGGTGCGCGAGACGACGATGGGCCAGCGGATCAGCAGGGCGAAGGCGAAGATCAAGGCTGCCGGCATCCCGTTCCGCGTGCCCTCCGCCGAGGACCTGCCCGAGCGGGTGTCCGCGGTGCTCGCGGTGATCTACCTGGTCTTCAACGAGGGCTACCTCGCGGGTGCCGGCGACGACCCGGTCAGCCGCGACCTCACCGACGAGGCGATCCGGCTCTGCCGGCAGCTGCGCGAGCTCCTGCCCGACGACGGCGAGGTCATCGGTCTGCTGGCGCTGATGCTGCTCATCGACGCCCGCCGGGCCGCGCGCGTCTCGGCCTCGGGCGAGCTCGTCACCCTCGAGGAGCAGGATCGCGGCGGCTGGGACCGCGACCTGATCGCTGCCGGTCACGCCCTCGTCCGGGAGCGGATCAACGCGGTGGCGCGCACGGGTGAGCGGCCCGGCCCCTACCAGCTGATGGCCGCCATCAACGCGGTCCACACCGACGCGCCGTCGGTCCGCGACACCGACTGGTCGCAGGTGGTCGCCCTCTACGACCAGCTGTACGCCGTCCAGCCCACCCCGGTCGTCGCGCTCAACCGGGCCGTCGCAGTCGCCGAGCTCGACGGGCCCGCGGTGGCGCTCGCGCTCGTCGACTACCCGGCGATCGCCGTACCCCTCGAGGGCTACCACGCCTGGCACGCCACCCGCGCCGACCTGCTGCGCCGGCTCGGCCGCGGCGCCGAGGCCGCCCGGGAGTACGACGCCGCCATCGCCGCCACCGACAACTCCGCCGAACGCGCGCATCTCGGGAGGCGCCGCGACCAGCTGGTGATCGCCTAGGTTGGCGAGGTGACCATCGAGCCGATCTCGCTGCCCGCCGACGACTGGACCACCTGGCTGGAGGAGCGTGCGAGCGAGCAGCTCGACCGGGCGAGGGCCCTCATCGAAGAGGTCCGATCGGCCGACACCTCGCGGCCGCTGGACGTCGTACGGCTCTGGGACCGCGCGCACGGCCACCTCGGCAACGCGATGGCCGCGGGCTACCTCCTCGGTGAGGTGCACCCGGACCCCGACGTGCGCGAGCTGGCCGACCGGGTCGCGCAGGACGCGGAGCGGCTGTCCACGCAGTGGAGCCTCGACCGCGGCCTGTACGACGTCGTCGCGGTGCTCGACGAGCAGGCGCTGGCCGACGACCCGCTCGCCGCGCGGATGCTCGCGAAGGTGCGCCAGGACTTCAAGCGCTCGGGCGTCGACCTCGACGACGCCACTCGCGCGCGGATCGCCGCGATCCAGGAGCGGATGGTCGAGCTGGACCAGGAGTTCGGCAAGGCGATCCGCGAGGACGTCCGCACGGTCGGCGTCGCGCCCGAGCGCCTGGCCGGGCTGCCCGACGACTGGCGCGAGGCCCACCCGGCGGGCGAGGACGGACTGGTCGCGGTGAGCACCGACTACCCCGACTTCGTACCCGTCCGCACCTTCGCCGAGGACCGCGACCTCCGCCGCGACCTGTCCGTCGCCTTCCTCGATCGGGGCTGGCCCCGGACGGAGCCGATGCTGACCGAGCTCTTCGACCTGCGCCAGGAGCTCGCCACGACCGTGGGCTATCCCGACTGGCCGTCGTACGACGCCGAGATCAAGATGATCGGCTCCGGCCCGGCGATACCCGAGTTCGTCGATCGGATCGCCGCGGCCGCGCAGGAGGCGATGGAGCGCGACCTGGCGGTGCTGCTGGAGCGCTACCGGCGCGACTTCCCCGAGGCCAGCGCGATCGAGTACTTCGACTCGGCGTACTACCAGGAGCTCGTCCGCCGCGAGAGGTACGACGTCGACGGCCAGCGCGTGCGCGGCTACTTCGACTTCCCGAAGGTCCGGCAGGGTCTGCTCGAGGTGACCGGCCGCCTGTTCGGGCTCCGCTACGAACGGGTCGACGTCCCGGTCTGGCATGACGAGGTCGCGTCGTACGACGTGTTCCCTGCCGACGGCGGCTCGACCGCCGGACGGCTGGGCCGGATCTACCTCGACCTGCATCCGCGCGACGGCAAGTACAAGCACGCCGCGCAGTTCCCGCTCGTCAACGGTGTCGCGGGGGAGCAGATGGCCGAGGGTGTGCTGGTGTGCAACTTCTCCCGTGGGCTGATGGAGCACGACCACGTGGTCACGCTGTTCCACGAGTTCGGCCACCTGCTCCACCATGTGCTGGGCGGACAGGGCCGATGGCACCGGCTGTCCGGCGTCGCGACCGAGCGGGACTTCGTCGAGGCGCCCAGCCAGATGCTGGAGGAGTGGGCCTGGGACGCCGAGGTGCTGCGCACCTTCGCCTCCGACGCCGCGGGCGAGCCGATCCCGGCCGACCTGGTCGAGGCGATGCGCGCCGGCGACGACTGCGGCAAGGGGATCCAGGCCCGGACCCAGATGTTCTGCGCGGCGATCTCGTACTGGTTCCACGCCGACCGAGCACGGCCTGCGGCAGCGGTGCCGGACCTGACCGGGCGGATGCGCGAGCTGCAGGAGCGCTACTCGCCGCTGCCCTACCTCGACGGCACGCACATGTTCGCGAGCTTCGGCCATCTCGGCGGCTACAGCTCGGCGTACTACACCTACATGTGGTCGCTGGTCATCGCGAAGGACATGTTCAACGCCTTCGACGCCGCCGGCGACCTGTTCGACGCCGACGTGGCCGGTCGCTACCGCGACCGGGTGCTGGCCCGTGGCGGGGAGGCGGATGCCGCCGACCTGGTCGCCGACTTCCTCGGCCGGCCCTCGTCCTTCGACGCGTACGCCGCCTGGCTGGCCCGCTGAGTGGCGGTAATTCACTGGGTTCCCAGTGAATTACCGACCTCTGGAGGGAAATTTCGCGCCAAAGCCGGGTATTTCACTGGGTTCCCAGTGAAATACCCGGCTTGGTGACGACGCGATCAGGCGGTCTTGATCGCCGAGATGTCGAACTCGAGCTTGATCTTGTCCGAGACGAGCACGCCGCCGGTCTCGAGCGCAGCGTTCCAGGTCAGGCCGAAGTCCTTGCGGTTGACGGTGGTGTCGCCCTCGAAGCCCACGCGGATGTTGCCGAACGGGTCCTTGGCGGAGCCCTCGAACTCGAACTCGATGGTGATCGACCTGGTCTCGCCCTTGACGGTGAAGTCGCCGGTGACCTCCCAGTCCTCGCCGTCGCGCTTGACCTCGGTCGAGGTGAACGTCCACTCGGGGAACTTCTCGACGTCGAAGAAGTCGGCGGAGGTCAGGTGGCCGTCACGGTCGGCGCTGCCGGTCTTCACCGACGCCGGGTTGATCGTGACGCTCACCGTGGAGTTGGCCGGGTTGTCCTCGTCGATGTGGGCCGTGCCGCTCCAGTCCTCGAAGTGGCCGCGCACCTTGGTCACCATCGCGTGGCGCGCGATGAACTGGACCTGGCTGTGCGAGGTGTCGATCGTGTAGTCGCCGGTCAGGCTGTCGACGGCGGGAGTGGTCTGGTCGGACATGCTGTCTCCTCGGTGAGAGTGTCGGAACGGATTGGTTGAAGTCTCAACCAGCCTAACCGGAGTCCATGACGGGCTATTCCGTCCGACGCGAATTTCTCGCGAACTCTCCCGGGGATCGCCACCGGCCGCGGCGCCTCCCCGATCGGGAGGCGCCGCGGCCGGTGGCTCGAAGGTCTGCAGTGTCAGGCAGCGTGACTGGTCGGCGCCTGTGCCTGGCCGACCGTGATCCAGCACGCCTCCATGTGGGTGCGGCCGTTCGCGTCGGTCACCGGCAGCCACCGCATCTCCAGGCGGTCTTCCTTGGTGTCGTACATGAGTCACCTCCTGTTCACTTTCTGTTAACCAAGGTAGCACCAACTCCACCCTGGGACCACTCGACCGCCCGATCGTCGCATGAGCGCTCCACTCCGACCCGCGGCATCCCCCTATGACGCCGCCCGCGCCCCACCCCAGGCTGACCGCCGCCTCCCCCGGCCAAGACGCCACTTCTTGCCCGATATCGGGCAAGAAGTGGACAAAGCCACCGGTCTACCCGCACGATCTGCCCATGCCGGTCGATCAGCAGCTCCTCGCGCACGTCATGGCCGGCACCGGCCTGACCTCGGCCGAGGCGACCCGACTGGTCGAGGACGTGGTCGCGTTCCACCGCGAGCCGGTCGCGGACGTCGTACGACGCCGGCACGCCGAGCTGCGTCGCAGCGGGCTGCGCAACGAGCAGATCTTCACCCGCCTGCGCGCCGAGCTCGCCGAGCGCGTCGTCGCGGCGCCCGACCTCTCCGAGCGGCAGCTGCGCCGCCTCATCTACAGCTAGTGGCGTGCGCCAACCGTTCAATGATCTCTGACACGCGTCACTAGATCCCGGACCCAACGAAAGGGCCTCTCCCATGTGCGGCATCGTCGGATACATCGGCAACCAGCAGGCGGCCCCGCTGCTCCTCGAGGGACTCACCCGCCTCGAGCACCGGGGCTACGACTCCGCCGGCATCGCGGTCGTCGGGCCGACCGGCATCCGGGTGGCCAAGCGGGCCGGTCGCGTGCGCGACCTCGCCACCGGCCTGCCCAAGCGGTTCACCGGCAAGGCGGGCATCGGCCACACCCGCTGGGCGACCCACGGGCCGGCCAACGACGTCAACGCCCACCCGCACACCGACGCGAAGGGCCTGGTCGCCGTCGTCCACAACGGCATCATCGACAACGCCTCCGCGCTGCGTGCCGAGCTGACCGACGCCGGGGTGGAGCTCGCCTCCGACACCGACACCGAGGTCCTCGCCCACCTGGTCGCCGGATCCGAGGCGACCACGCTCGAGGCGAAGGTCGCCGAGGCGCTGTCCCGCGTCGAGGGCACCTACGGCGTCGCCTTCGTGCACGCCGACTTCCCCGACCGCATCGTCGTGGCCCGCAACGGCAGCCCGCTGATCGTCGGCGTGGGCGACAAGGAGATGCATGTCGCGTCCGACCTCGCCGCGCTCGTCCGCTACACCACCACCGTCGCGCACCTCGACGACGGCGAGATGGCGACGCTGACGGCGACCGGCTTCACGTCGTACCGGCTCGGGGCGGGGGGCGCGGTCGAGGCCGCCGGCACCCGCAAGGTGACCGAGGTCGACCTCGATCCTGACGCGTACGACGCCGGCGACCACGACTCCTTCATGCACAAGGAGATGCTCGAGCAGCCGGCCGTGGCGGAGCGCGTCCTGCGCGGGCGTCTCGACGAGCGCTTCGGGACCGGGCACCTCGGCGGGCTCAATCTCGACACCCGGCAGCTGCGGGCGTTCCGCCGGGTCAAGATCCTCGGCTGCGGATCGGCGTACTACGTCGGGCAGATGGGCGCCGCGCTGATCGAGGAGCTGGCGCGGATCCCCGCCGACGCCGAGGCGGCCTCGGAGTTCCGCTACCGCAACCCGATCGTCGAGCCCGACACGCTCTACGTCGTCGTCAGCCAGTCCGGCGAGACCATCGACACCCTGCTCGCCGTGCAGGAGATCCAGCGCAAGGGCGGCTTCGTCGTCGGCCTGGTCAACGTCGTCGGGTCGGCCATCGCCCGCGAGGTCGACGGCGGCATCTACCTGCACGCCGGACCCGAGATCGCGGTCGCGTCGACCAAGGCGCTCACGAACTCGTTCCTCGGCTTCGCGATGCTCGCGCTCCAGCTCGGCCGCGGCCGCGACCTGTCGATGTCCGACGGCAAGCGGCTGATCGCGGCGCTGACCCGCCTGCCCGAGCAGATCCAGCAGGTCCTCGACCGCGAGGACGACCTCGCCGCCGTCGCCGAGCGGCTCGCCGAGGCCGAGAGCCTGTTCTTCGTCGGTCGCGTGCGCGGCTTCCCGGTCGCGCGCGAGGGCGCGCAGAAGTTCAAGGAGATCAGCTACCGCCACGCGGAGGCGTACCAGACCTCCGAGCTCAAGCACGGGCCGCTGGCGCTGATCGCCCCCGACGTACCGACCGTCGCGATCGTGCCCGACGACGAGCTGGTCGAGCGCAACGTGGCCGCGCTGCACGAGATCGCCGCCCGCGGCGGGCCGCTCGTCGTCGTCACCCACGAGGGCGTGGACCTCGGCGACGTGGTGAGCGGCGAGTGCACGCGGATCGACGTACCTCGCAGCGAGCGCGAGCTGGACCCGATCTTGATGACCGTGCCGCTGCAGGTGCTCGCCTACCGTGCGGCCACCTCGCTAGGCCTCGACGTCGACAAGCCGCGCAACCTCGCCAAGTCCGTCACCGTCGAGTGAGACCGGCGCCGACGTCCTTGCCCCGGGCGTTACCGTCTGCGCGATGGCCGACCGGCGGCCGGAGGAGGCAACCGACGATGCGTACGACGCAGGCGGCGCTCGGCGGCGCCCTCGGCGCGGTGCTGGCGCTCGGCCTGTCCGCGTGTGGCGGCGGCAGCGGTGCCACACCGGCTGCGAAGCCCTCGACCGCCGCCGCCGCGGCCGGCTACTGCTCCTTGGTGAAGCAGTCCTCGTCCGGCCTGACGCCGACGCCGCCGACCTCGCTCGGCACCAACCCTGACGCCGCCACGCTCCGCACGTGGATCGACTCGGCGGTCGCCCCGCAGCTCAAGCGCACCGCGGCGATCGTGGCCGACGCGCCGGCCGAGGAGAAGGCGGACTGGAAGGCCCTGCAGAAGGCGCAGAACGGCGTCGTGTCAGGTCTCCGCTCGCTGGTCCGACCACAGACGTTCGGCTCCTGGAGGCGGATGTCGCGACAGGCCCGCACGCTGAGGCTGGTCGAGGTCCTGCTCAAGCCGTTCGCGTCGGACAAGGGCCTGTCGAGCCGGATCGCCAGGGACGTCAAGGCCGACTGCGGCGTCGACATCCACGGCTGATCGGCGTCCGGCAGCACGCTGCGCGGGGGTCGGGTGAGGCAGCGCACCGCGCCGCGGAATGCGGCGTACGTGGCGTAGCGCACTACCGTTGAGCGGTGACTTCCCCCGACGTACCCGCCGACTCCGCCGAGCAGGGTGCCGCCAACGGCGGCGAGAGCGGCGAGGAGTCGACCACCTTCGCCGACCTCGGACTGGGCAAGAGCGTCCTCAAGGCCCTCTCCGACGTGGGCTACGAGACCCCGTCCGCCATCCAGGCTGAGACGATCCCGCACCTCCTCGAGGGCCGCGACGTCCTCGGCCTCGCGCAGACCGGCACCGGCAAGACCGCCGCGTTCGCGCTGCCGATCCTCGACCGGCTCGACCTCTCGCAGAAGACGCCCCAGGCGCTGGTCCTCGCACCCACTCGTGAGCTCGCGCTCCAGGTCTGCGAGGCCTTCGAGAGGTACGCCGCCCACTCCAAGGGCGTCCGGGTCCTGCCCGTCTACGGCGGCCAGGGGTACGGCGTACAGCTGTCCGCGCTGCGACGCGGCGTGCACATCGTGGTCGGCACCCCCGGCCGGATCATGGACCACCTCGAGAAGGGCACGCTCGACCTCACCGAGCTGCGCTTCCTGGTGCTCGACGAGGCCGACGAGATGCTCAACATGGGCTTCGCCGAGGACGTGGAGACGATCCTCGCCGACACCCCCGGCGACAAGCAGGTCGCGCTGTTCTCGGCGACCATGCCGGCCTCGATCCGCAAGCTCTCGCAGACCTACCTGACCGACCCGGTCGAGGTCACGATCGAGCGCAAGACGCGCACGGCCGAGAACATCCGCCAGCGCTACCTGATCGTCAGCTACCCGCAGAAGGTCGACGCCCTCACCCGCATCCTCGAGGTCGAGAACTTCGAGGCGATGATGGTCTTCGTCCGCACCAAGAGCGAGACCGAGCTGCTCGCCGAGAAGCTCCGCGCCCGCGGCTACGGCGCGATGGCGATCAACGGCGACATCCCGCAGCAGGCCCGCGAGCGCACCGTCGGCCAGCTGCGCGACGGCAAGCTCGACATCCTCGTCGCGACCGACGTCGCCGCCCGCGGCATCGACGTCCCGCGAATCACCCACGTCGTCAACTACGACATCCCGACCGACACCGAGGCCTACGTCCACCGCATCGGCCGCACCGGTCGCGCGGGCCGGTCCGGTGACGCGATCTCGTTCATCACCCCGCGCGAGCGCTACCTGCTCAAGCACATCGAGCGCGCCACCCGGTCGACCCTCGAGCAGATGCAGCTGCCGAGCGTCGAGGCCGTCAACGAGACCCGCCTCGCGCGGTTCGACGACCAGATCACCGAGGCGCTCGGCTCGCCCCAGATCGAGTTCTTCCGCGAGGTCGTCGGCCACTACATCCGCGAGCACGACGTGCCGGAGGCCGACGTCGCCGCTGCGCTCGCCATCGCGCTGCAGGGCGACACCCCGCTGCTGATGGAGCCCGAGCCGGAGCCGCAGCGCCGTCCGCGTCGCGACTCCGACCGCGACGACAAGGGCGGCCGTGGCGACCGGGGCGGCCGCGACCGTGACCGGGGGTCGCACGACCGTGGACCCCGCAGCGGCGGCCCGCTGGCGTCGTACAAGATCCAGGTGGGCAAGCGCCACCGGGTCGAGCCGCGGATGATCGTGGGCGCGCTCGCCAACGAGGGCGGGCTCGACCGCCGCGACTTCGGGCGCATCACGATCCGGGGCGACTACTCGGTCGTCGAGCTGCCCGCCAAGCTGCCGGAGGGTGCGTGGGAGCGCCTGAAGGAGACGCGCATCAGCGGCAAGCAGATCGAGCTGTCGCGCGACTACGGGCCGCCGAAGGGTCGCAAGCCGCGCGACTGATGAACGACTGATGGCCGCAGCGAGGGAGAACAGGTTCGCGAGCGTGGCCGGCATCGCCGGTCTCGTCGTACTGGTCGTCGCCCTGCTGGTCGCCGCCGTCCGGTGGGGGAGCAGCAACGGCGACCCCCTGGCCGGCGCACCGCACGCGTCGTCCTCCGCTGTCGCGTCCGCCTCAGGTACGCCGACGCCGACCGCAGCGACCGCCACGACCTCCCCTGTGGCGGACCAGCGCCGAGGCGCCATCGCGCACGTCCCCCGCGCGGTGATCCTGCGCCAGCTCGCCCGGGTCGCCGAGCGGATCGCCCAGCACACCCCGATGCCGACCGCACCCGCAGGCATCAGCCCCGGCACCAACCAGGCGCTGGGCTACCACCTGCTCATCGAGTTCGGCTTCGCCGCCGACCAGTGGCCCTACCTGAACGCGCTGTGGACACGCGAGTCCGGGTGGAACTACCTCGCCGAGAACAAGTCCTCCGGCGCCTACGGCATCCCGCAGTCGCTCCCGGCCGACAAGATGGCGGTCGTCGGCCCCGACTGGCGCAGCAACCCCGAGACCCAGATCAAGTGGGGTCTCGCCTACATCGCCGCCCGCTACGGCACCCCCCAGGGCGCCTGGGCCCACGAGACCAAGTTCGGGTGGTACTGAGCTGGATGGCGCGAGCGTGTTCTCGCTTCGCTCGTCCACGCTGCCGCGCCGCGGTCGAGCTGCTGCCCGGTCGCGCTCCGTTGGCGGCCTGCGGGGCGCTGCGCGGAAGTAGCGCCAGTGTCGCCTCCGGTCGCTCCTTCGTCGCTCCCTCCGGCTCCTCGGCGCGACTTCCGCGACGGCGCGCCTTACG
>Ga0123353_10000305_pt1 | contig 61052 bp, 59 predicted proteins | sample TergutLab28metaG_3_FD_92763 | JGI IMG/M metagenome (GOLD analysis project Ga0123353, IMG submission 92763) | Labiotermes labralis P3 segment gut microbial communities from Petit-Saut dam, French Guiana - Lab288 P3 | ecosystem: Host-associated > Arthropoda: Insects > Digestive system > Gut ... | reverse complement strand
GTTGGAGTTGACCAGGACGACACGCAGACCTTCGGCTTTGAGCACCCGGCACGCCTGGGTGCCTGAGTAGTCGAACTCGCACGCCTGGCCGATGACGATCGGACCAGAGCCGATGACCAGCACCGAGCTGATGTCGGTGCGCCGGCCCCCGCGCGGTGCCACAGGCGGTGGGACGTTGGTGGCCGGGCGGTCACACGTGGGTGCGGGTGCGGCCTGGACCTGTGCGAGCAGGTCGTCGTCGGAGCGTCCTTCGAGGGCCTCGCCGGAGAAGATCCCGGCCCGTAGCACGTCGCGCCCACGCAGGTGGGCGGTCAGGGCCCGGGTGTCGATCTGCGCGATCCCCACGACGCCGTCAGCGAGCAGGTCGTCGTCCAGGCGCCTGGTGGCACGGAAGTTCGACGCCACACGGGACGGGTCACGGACCACCAGGCCCGCGACGGTGACGTGGTCCGACGTGCGGTCCTCGTCGTTGGTCCCGGTGTTGCCGATGTGCGGGGTGGTCATCACCACGATCTGGCCGCGGCGCGCCGGGTCGGTGAGCGTCTCTTGGTACCCGAACATCGCGGTGACCAAGACGATCTCGCCGAGCGTCTGGCCCACGGCGCCGTACGCCGTGCCAGCAAAGCTCCGGCCGTCTTCGAGCATGAGTACTGCGGGGGTCATCGTGGTTCCTTTGTCTCGTTCATTCATCTGTGCACTGCCGCTGCGACCCAGCTCGCGCCGTCGTACGACTGTGTCTACGACGGCACGGGCTGGGTAGCCATCACGTCGCCGGTTCGACGAGGCGGCCGTCCATCACGGTGGGACGTCCGTGCAAGAACGTCGCCACCACCCGTCCGGGCAGCTCCATCCCGGCGAACGGGGTGTTCACCGACGCTGTGGCCTGGTCAGCCGGGACGACCACACGCCGGGCGTCGGGGTCGACCACGGTGAGGTTGGCCGGTTCGCCCACTGCCAGGGGCCGGCCCTGGTCGCCGACCCGGCCGATACGCGCCGGTGTGGCCGACATGACCCGGGCGACGTCCGCCCAGGTCATGGCACCAGTGTCGACCATGGCGGCCTGGACGACGCTCAGCGCCGTCTCCAGCCCGGTCATACCGAACGCGGCGGCGGCCCACTCGCAGTCTTTGTCCTCGCGCGGGTGCGGGGCGTGGTCGGTGCCGACGGTGTCGATCGTCCCGTCGGCCAGGCCGGCCCGCACAGCCTCGACGTCTGCGGCGGTGCGCAACGGTGGGTTGACCTTGAAGACCGGGTCGTAGCTGCGGACCCGTTCGTCGGTCAGGTACAGGTGGTGGGGGGTGACCTCGGCGGTGACGTCGATCCCGCGGGTCTTGGCCCAGCGCACGATCTCCACCGACCCGGCGGTGGATAGGTGCAGCACGTGCAGGCGTGAGCCCACATGCTCGGCGAGCAGCACGTCGCGTGCCACGATCGCCTCCTCGGCGACCGCAGGCCACCCGGCCAGGCCTAGCTCGGCGCTGACCTGCCCTTCGTGCATCTGGGCTGTCGTGGTCAGGCGTGGTTCTTGGGCGTGCTGGGCGATCACCGCGTCGAACGCCTTGGCGTACTCCAGCGCGCGCCGCATGACGACAGGGTCGGCCACGCACTTGCCGTCGTCGGAGAACACCCGCACCGCGGCGTGTGACTGTGCCATCGCCCCCAGCTCGGCGAGGCGTTCGCCGCCGAGCCCGGCGGTGACGGCCCCGACGGGGCGTACGTCCACGTACCCGGCGTCGCGGCCCAGCTGCCACACCTGCTCGACGACACCAGCGGTGTCGGCGACCGGGAGGGTGTTGGCCATGGCGTGCACGCAGGTGAAACCTCCCAGCGCGGCTGCGCGGCTGCCCGAGGCGATGGTCTCGGCGTCTTCACGGCCAGGTTCGCGCAGGTGGGTGTGCAGGTCGACGAGGCCGGGCAGGAGCACCAGACCGGAAACGTCGAGGCGTTCGGCTTCGGTGGCCTCGGCGGTCCCGGCGGCGGTGGCGCCGATGACCAAGATCGTGCCGTCGCCGACGAGGACGTCGGTGGGCTCGCCGCCCAGCGGCCGGACGCCTTGGAGCAGGTAGGCGGTCATTCGGTCTCTCCTTGCATGTGGTCGGCCCCGGTGAGCAGCAGGTACAGCGCGGCCATACGGACCGCGACCCCGTTGGCGACCTGCTCGACGATCACCGCGCGCGGGCTGTCAGCCGCGTCGGCGGAGATCTCCAGGCCCCGGTTCATCGGTCCTGGGTGCAAGACGATGGTGTGGTCGGGCAGCCGTGCCAGGCGCCGGGCGTCCAGGCCGTAGTTGCGCGTGTACTCCCACGGGCTGGGGAAGAACCCGCCGTCGACCATCCGTTCACGCTGGATACGCAGCATCATCACCGCGTCGGGACCGGCGTCGAGCACCTCGTCGAAGTCGTACGACACTGCGCAGGGCCACGGTTCGACCCCGACAGGGACCAGCGTCGGAGGGGCGACGAGGGTCACTGTGGCTCCGAGGGTGTGCAACAGCTCGACGTTGGACCGGGCGACCCGTGAGTGCAGGATGTCGCCGACGATCACCACGTCCAGCCCGGCCAGGTCACGTCCGACCGGGTCGGTCGCTGCGCGTAGGCCCACGAGGTGGTGGCGCAGGGTGTAGGCGTCCAGCAGGGCCTGGGTGGGGTGCTGGTGGGTGCCGTCCCCGGCGTTGAGCACCGCCCCGCGGGTCCACCCGGACTGCGCGAGCACGTGCGGCGCACCGGAGGCCTGGTGGCGGATGACCACCGCGTCGGCGCCCATGGCCTGCAAGGTCAGCGCGGTGTCTTTGAGGGACTCGCCTTTGGACACGCTCGACCCGCGGGCGGAGAAGTTGATGACGTCGGCCGACAGCCGTTTGGCTGCTGTCTCGAAGGAGATCCGGGTGCGGGTGGAGTCCTCGAAGAACAGGTTGACCACTGTGCGTCCGCGCAGTGTCGGCAGCTTCTTGATCGCCCGTTCTTGGGTGGCTGCCATGGCGGCGGCGGTGTCGAGGATGAGCACCGCCTCGTCGCGGCTCAGGTCGCTGGCGGACAACAGGTGCTTCATCGTTGCCTCCTCGGACCGGTGCCGGTACCGGAGTCGATGAGCACCGCGTCGCGGCCGTCGGTCTCGGCCAGCAGCACCCGGACACGTTCGTCGGCGGCGGTGGGCAGGTTCTTGCCGACGTAGTCAGCACGGATGGGCAGCTCGCGGTGTCCGCGGTCCACGAGCACCGCCAGCTGGACGGCGCGGGGCCGTCCCAGGTCGTTGAGCGCGTCGAGGGCGGCGCGGATCGTGCGCCCGGAGTACAGCACGTCGTCGACGAGCACGACGGTCTTCGCGTCGATCCCGCCACGTGGCAGCGACGTGGTGCCGATGGTGCGGGTGGGCTGGTCGTCCAGGTCGTCGCGGTGCATGGTCACGTCCAGCAGGCCGACCACCGCGGTGGCGTCCACCCCCTCTTCGACGTCTGCCAGGACGTGGGCCAGCCGTCGGGCCAGCGGTGCGCCGCGTGTGAGGATGCCCAGGACCACGACGTCGTCGGCGCCTTTGTTGCGTTCGAGGATCTCGTGGCCGATACGTACCAGGGCCCGGCTCATGTCTTCACCGGTGAGGATGGTGCGTGCGTCGCCGGGAGGTTCGTCGGGCTGCTCCGGGCTGGGCCTCGGGCTGTCGGTGGGTGCGCTCATGCGCCTGACTCCCTTCCCCGCCTCTCCGGACGGGCCTTAAAGGATGTCTGTCGGGGCCCGATCCTAGCCCTGAGGCGACAGCGCCTCCAACCGGCGCGCGGACGCCCTAGCCGAGCAGGGTGGGTTTGAGGTCCATGATCCGCCCGAGCAGGCCGTTGACGAACGGCGCGGACGTGTCGGTGGACAGGTCACGGACCATGGCCACGGCCTCGTCGACAGCGACGGCGTCAGGCACGTCGTCGTTCCACAGCACCTCCCAGGTGCCCAGGCGCAGGACGCAACGGTCCACGGCGGGCATACGGGCCAAGGTCCAGCCTTGCGAGTAGGTGGTGAGCAGCTCGTCGATACGTCCGGCGTGGTCCAGGACGCCTTCGACCATCTGCACGGCGTACGGCGGCAGGGGTGAGACGTGGGTGCCAGGGTCGCCGATCCGTTCGGCCAGCAGGACCGCCGGGTCGACGTCGCGCTGTTCGGCCTCGAACAGCACGTCCAGCGCCCGGCGCCGCGCCTTGGTGCGCGAGCCCAGGTTGCTCATGGTGTGGGCATCAGTCGTTGACGCGGCCCAGGTAGCTGCCGTCGCGGGTGTCCACCTTGACCTTGGTTCCCGGTTCGACGAACAAGGGGACCTGGATCTCGTAACCGGTCTCCAGGGTCGCTGGTTTGGTCCCCGCCGACGAACGGTCGCCTTGCAGGCCCGGTTCGGTGTAGGTGATCTCCAGCACCACGGACGTGGGCAGCTCGATGTACAGGGGGTTGCCGTCGTTCATGGCGACGATGGCGGTCTGGTTCTCCAGCATGAAGTGGGCCGCGTCGCCGACGATGTCCCCGCCGATGTGCATCTGGTCGAAGTCGGCGGTGTCCATGAACACGTACTCCGACCCGTCGGAGTACAGGTACTGCATCTCGCGTTTGTCCACGTTGGCGGTCTCGACCTTCACCCCGGCGTTGAAGGTGCGGTCCACCACCTTCCCGGACAGGACGTTCTTCAAGGTGGTGCGTACGAACGCGCCCCCCTTGCCGGGTTTGACGTGCTGGAACTGCACCACAGTCCACAGCTGCCCGTCGATGCGCAGCACCATGCCGTTCTTCAAGTCGTTCGTCGTCGCCACTGCTCGTTCTCTTTCCCTCGGAGGCCGGGGGACATACTAGTGGACCTTCAACCGTCAGGTCGCGGTCACCTTGGCGTAGGCAGCGGCCAGCAGCGCCGGGTCGGGGCCTTCGAGGCGGACAGGCCGGGCCAGGGCCTCCAGGACGACGAACCGCAGCAACGACCCGCGGGCTTTCTTGTCCCGGCGCATCGCCACCAGCAGCTGGTCCCAACGGTCGTCGCGGTAGGTGGTGGGCAGGCCCAGGCTGGTGAGCAGCTGGCGGTGACGGTCCACGAGGGCGTCGTCGACCAGACCAGCCAACCGGGCGAGCTCGGCGACGTAGACCATCCCGACGGACACCGCCTCGCCGTGGCGCCAGCGGTAGCTCTCGACCTGCTCGATGGCGTGGCCGAAGGTGTGCCCGTAGTTGAGGATCTCGCGCAGGTACGACTCGCGCAGGTCTTGGCCCACGACGTCGGCTTTGACCTGCACTGCCCGCCCGACCAGCTCGCGCAGCACCGGGGACGACGGGTCGGTGGCACCAGCGTCCGCGACGAGGTCGAGGATCACCGGGTCAGCGATGAACCCGCACTTGACCACCTCGGCCAGCCCTGCCACCAGGTCTGCCTGCGGCAAGGTGGCCAACGTCGCCAGGTCGCACACCACACCCGCGGGTGGGTGGAACGCCCCGACGAGGTTCTTGCCCTCGGCGGTGTTGATACCGGTCTTGCCGCCGACGGCAGCGTCCACCATGCCCAGGAGCGTCGTAGGGACCTGCACCACTGCCACCCCGCGCAACCACGACGCGGCGACGAAACCGGCCAGGTCGGTGGTCGCTCCCCCTCCCAGGCCCACCACGGTGTCGCTGCGGGTGAACCCGCTGCGGCCCAGCACCTGCCAGCACGACGCGGCGACCTGCGCAGTCTTGGCCTCCTCGGCGTCGGGGACCTGTTCGAGCAGCACCCTGCGGCCAGGCAGCACGTCGGGCACCTTCTTCGCAGTGCCAGCCAGTGCCGCGGGGTGGATGACGAGCACGGAGGTACCGGGTGGGCCGACCAGGGGGCCGAGGACGTCCTCGGTGAGCAGGTCCTGGCCGACCACCACGTCGTACGGGGTGGTCCCGGCCACGGTGATCTGCGTCGTCACGGGGCCTGCCCTGGTGTGCTGCCCACTGCTGCGGTCCGGGCCACCTGGAGCAGCCTCTCGATCTCGGCGGCGACCCCGTCGGGGGTGAAGTCGTCGGTGAGGACCTGCAGCGTGGAGACCTGCTCGTACACCGGGTGCCGGTCGTCGGCGACCAGCTGCCAGCGGTCCGGGTCGCCGGCGAGCAGCGGACGTGTCGCGGCGCGGGCGATCCGCTCTGCCGCGACCGGTGCGGTCACGTCGAGGAACACGATGATCCCCCCTGCGGCGGCGTACCGGCCCAAGGCGGTGCGGGTCGTCAGGTCCAGCACAGCACCCCCGCCGAGGGCCACGATCCCGTCATGGCACTCCATCGCCCGGGACACGGCCTCACGCTCGAGCTCACGGAACCTGGCCTCGCCGGCGTCGGCGAAGATCTCGGTGACGCTCTTACCAGCGGTGGTCTCCACCTCTTCGTCGGTGTCCAGGGTCACCAGCTGCCAACGCCGGGCCAGTGCCCGCCCCACGGAAGACTTGCCAGAACCCATCGGCCCGCACAGCACCACAGTCGGCCCCGGGTGCGGCGAAGAAGGCAGGGACTGGCTGAGCATGCCCAGATCCTATCGAGGGATGAGCCGACCGACCGCCACAGACGGTGGCGGGCTGCTCAGGGCTGGGCTGCCAGGGCGTGGTGCACCAGGTCGACGACCTGGCGCAACACCACCGCGTCGACCTGGCCAGGGGCCGAGGCAGGACCGACCGTGCCGAAGGTCGCAGCCGAGCCGAAAGTCTGGCCGGCCAGTCGTGTCACCACCCCCAGGGGGCCCATGGCGACGGTGACCAAGGGTTGGTCCAGGCGCCGTGATGCGGTGAGGGTCGCTGCCAGGAGGGTCAAGACGTCATCAGGGGTGTGGGGGGTGACTGCTGCTTTGCACATGTCGACGCCTGCGGCGGCCATGGCGACCAGGCGCGAGACGATCTGCTCGGCGGACGGTGTCGCGGTGGTGTCGTGGCTGGAACCGACCACCACAGCACCGGCGTGGTGGGCAGCAGCCACGACCTGGGCCACCACCGCGGGGCCGAGCGCAGTCTCGACGTCGACACCTGCGACCAAGTGCTCGTCGAGCAGCACGCGGTACCGCTCGACGTATGCCTCTACGTCGCCAGCGTCGTCGGTCCGGGCCCCACCTTCTGCCCCGGTGCGGTAGGTCACCAAGACCCCTATGCTCCCGGCTGCTCCGGCCAGGGCACGGCCAGCGGCCACGACACCCTCAGGTGACAGGTCCGCCATATGGTCCAGGCGCCACTCCAGCACGTCCGCGGCACCCAGGGCTGCCCGCGCCTGCTCGACGAGGGCACCAGTGCTGGTGGCCACCAGGGGCACGATGACGACCGGGGCACCAGCGCCGACCTGCGCGGTACCCAGGCGCACGGTCCGGGTCACGACGGCATCACCGCATCGCCGCAGGCACAGCAGCCAGGTACGCCTCGAGGTTGCGGCGCACCTCGTCGAGGCTGTCCCCACCGGTCTTGTCCACCAGCGCCTGGGCCAGGACGAGCGCCACCATGGCTTCGGCGACGACAGCGGCTGGTGCCACCGCGCACACGTCCGAGCGCTGGTGCTGGGCTTTGGCCGGTTCGCCTGTGGCCACGTCCACAGTGTCCAAGGCCCGGGGGACGGTGGAGATGGGTTTGACGGCGGCACGCACCCGGACGGTCTCGCCGTTGGACATCCCGCCTTCGAGACCACCGGCACGGTTGGTCCGGCGCACCAGGCCGTGCGGACCTGGTTCGATCTCGTCGTGGGCGGCCGACCCGCGCCGTCGCGCTGTGGCGAAACCGTCGCCCACCTCGACACCTTTGACGGACTGGATCCCCATGAGCTCGGCGGCGAGCCGGGCGTCCAGGCGCCGGTCAGCCTGCACATAGGTGCCCAGCCCGGACGGGACACCGAAGGCCAGGACCTCGACGACACCGCCGAGGGTGTCCCCGTCGGCCTTGGCAGCGTCGATCTCGGCGACCATCGCCGACGACGACGCACGGTCGAAGCACCGCACCGGGTCGGCGTCCAGCGCTGCGACATCGTCGGGACCAGGGGCCGGGGTCGTGCCGGGTACCTCCACGGTGCCGAGCGCCACGACGTGAGACACCAACCGCACCCCCGCGGCCTGCTCCAGCAGACCAGCAGCCACAGCACCGAGGGCGACGCGCATCGCGGTCTCACGGGCGCTGGCGCGTTCGAGCACCGGCCGGGCGTCGTCGAAACCGTATTTGCGCATCCCCACGAGGTCGGCGTGACCAGGCCGCGGGCGGGTCAGCGGGGCGTTGCGCGCCCCGTCGAGCCCGTCGTCGACCGGGTCCGCAGCCATGACCTGCTCCCATTTGGGCCATTCGGTGTTGGCCACCTCGACCGCGACAGGTCCGCCCTGGGTGCGTCCGTGGCGCACCCCGGCGACCAGGCGCACCTGGTCTTGCTCGAACGACATCCGGGCACCACGGCCGTAGCCGAGCCGACGGCGGGCCAGCGCCGCCTCGACGTCGCACGTGGCGACACCGACCCCAGCCGGCATCCCTTCCAGGACTCCGACGATGACAGGTCCGTGGGACTCCCCCGCGGTCAACCAGCGCAGCATGGCTCAGATCCTGCCATGCCCGGCGTACCAGCTCGACAGGTCGTCCAGCCCGCCCAGCTGGTCAGCTGGAGGGTGCGAACTGGCTGTCGCTGATCGGTGCTGGTGGTTTCTGGCCAGGTACCGTCGTGACCGGGGGCTGGATGAGCAGGTAACCGTTGATCACGACGCCCACGTCGCCGGGCGCCACCGGTGGCACCGCAGCCTCGGTGGGTTGCAGGCCCTTGATCTCGATGGTCTGGACCAGCACCAGCCGCTGGTCGACCTGCTGGAGGTCGTTGACCATGGCCAGGGCACCGTCACGGGGACCCTGGAAAGCGATCGTCACAGGCAGAGCCATCCCGCTGGCCACGACTGGGGCGTTTGTGCCGTCGGTTGCCTCACCGTCAGCAGGTGGTGGCGCCAGGGTCGCCCCGCCGATCGCGATGGCTGACCCACCGTTGATAGATGTGACCACCACACCGTTGGTGTTGGCCATACCGCCGACCATCGTGGTGTAAGAGTCCCAGCCGGCGTGGTCCGGAATCTGCTTGTGCAGGTCGTTCAGGCCAGCGCGCAGCTCGTTGATACGCGAGAACTGCCCTTGGAGCGTCGCGTTCTGGGTGCGCAGCGTGGTGTTCTGCGCCTCGACCTGCTCACGCTGGTTGTCGGTGTCGGCGGTGGAGTCCATCACCGGGCCGATGAGCAGGAAGTACGCCGCTGCGAAGATCGCGATCACAGCCAGCACACTCCCGCCGACCCACATGCTCAGCCTGCTGTTCATCTCAGTCCTCGCCGTTGTCGAAGGGGCTGGGCCGCAGTGCTCCCTGGTTGAGCTGGGCGGTCACGACGATCCGGTAGAAGGTGCTGTCAGCGTCGGAGACCAGTGTCACGGACTCGGCGCGGGCCTCGCTGAGGCCGGCGATCGAGTTCATCGCGGCGACCAGAGCCCCAGCGTCCGGCACGGTGTTCGAGCGGGCGGTGATCTTCACCTGTCCGATACCGGGTGCGCTCAGGCCGTCGACCGGGTTGACCTCGCCGCTCATCAAGGTGGCGACGTTGCCGTCGATCCGTTCCAGGGCGGTTCCTTCGGGCAGGACGCCCACGGCACCGCTGATGTACACCTTCCAGTCCACGTCGGTGGCGAACGCCGAGGAACGGGTGGCTCTCAGCTGGTCCTGCTGTGCCAGGATCTGCGGCACCTCGGCGTACCTGGCCTGTTCGGCGCGCAGCGCGCTGGTCTGGTCCTGGGCCTCACGGAGCTTGTCCTTGGCGTCGCCGTAGCCGATCTGGAGCACACCCCACGCGGCTGCTGACAGCACCAGCGCGCCGACGACAGCGATCACTGCCCACCGCTTGGCCGTGTCGGCCTTGCGGGCGGCGCCGACCTCCGGGGGCAGCAGGTTGACCTGGGGCACAGGGACGTCCGGCAGCACCAAGGGCGCGGCTTTCTTCGTCCTGGTCTTCGCAGCGAGCTGGGTGATGGCGCTCATGCCACGCTCCTCAAGGCCAGGCCGGTGGCGATGGCGAACTCGTGCTGGCGTGCCAGCCGGGACGCGTCGATACCCGCCCGTGGTGACGCCTCCAGGGCGTCGAAGGGCTGGCCGATGGTCACCGGCAGGCGGGCCGAGTTCGACAGGTACTGGCCGAACCCTGGCAGCGACACCCCGCCACCGGTCATGACGATGCCGGTCACGCCGTGACCGGGGTTGCTCGCCGCGTAGTAGACGAAGGTGTTGCGGATAGCCTCGACAGCGTTGCGGGTCACCGACCCGATGACATCAGCGGCCTGCGCGGTCTCAGGTGTCGATCCCTGGCCGAACCCGACACGGCGTTTGAGCCCTTCGGCCTCGGCAGCGGAGATCGACAAAGTGTCAGCGAGCGTGTCGGTGACGTCTTGGCCCCCGGCTGCGAGCAGGCGCACCACACGGGGCACCCCGTACGCCGCGACGACGACGGTGGTCACCCGGGCGCCGACGTCGACCAGCCCGACGACGTGCCCGAGCATCTCCGCGTTCAGCAGCGCACGGCACTGGGCGAACGCGGCCAGGTCCACGGCCACGGGGGTGAGCTTGGCCAGCTGCACAGCCCGGACGTTGGCCTGCACAGTGTCTTTGGTCGCTGCCACGAGCAGACCTTCGACGACGGGACCGGTGTCGCCCTCGTGCTGGGACAGCGGCATGTAGTCCAGCAGGGCGTCCTCGATGGCCACCGGCAGCATCTCGCCGACCTGGAACGGCAGGGCAGCCTTGATCTGCGGCTGGGACATCGACGGCATCTCCAGGTCACGGACGATGACGCGCTGGTTGCCCACACCGAGCACCACGTCGGTGCCCGAGAACTTCGCTTTGCTCCACAGCTGGCGCAACGTCGTGGCCACCGTGTGCGGTTCGGCGACCTCACCGTCGCGGACAGCACCTTGGGGCAGCTCGACCTCGGCGACGCGGGTCACCGTACCAGGGGCGGAACCTCGCCCCGGGGCGACCTCGACGGCGCGCAGGTGCCCTGTGCCGATGTCCAGGCCGACGACTTTCGACGCGCTCACACCGCGCTCCCCTCGACTCGTGGGTCGTGCCGCGGTGTCCGGTGCGTGGTGCAGCACGCAGCGACTGCCGTCGCACGACCTTCCATGCCCGCACCTATCGGGACGGTGCGGCGCTGCTTGAGGGATACCGGCTCAGTGCTTGGCTCACAGGGACATCGTGCTCAGGTACGCCGACCACACCTGCTCGCCGACGGCGACGCCGAGCGCGGCGCCGATGATCATCGACGGGCCGAAAGGCACTTTCGTCTTGCGCCCGGCCCGGCGTGCCACGACGAGCACCAGCGAGACCAGCCCGCCGACGGCGAACGCCGCAAAGGCACCGAACGCGAACGGCCCCCATCCCAGCCACGCTGTCGCAAGGCCCAGCACCCCGGCGAGCTTGACGTCGCCGAAACCCATCCCGCCGAAGAACCACAGGACGAAGTAGAAGACGAACAGCGCGGCACCTCCGATAGCCCCACGCCCCAGCGCACCCCACTGCGCGGTGCCACCCGGGTTGAGGCTCGCCAGGACCAGCAGCACACCCACGACGGGGTACGAGGGGAGCACCAGCGTGTCAGGCAGACGCTGGCAGTCCAGGTCGATGAGAGCCAGGGCGATCCCCACCGCCGCCAGGTACAGGTAGGCCGGCAAAGGCCAGGTCAGGCCGAACTTCGCGGTGACGGCGACGAACGCCAGGGCCGTGCCCGCCTCGACCAGCGGGTAACGCACGGAGATCGGTGCTCTGCAGTCGCGGCACTTGCCGCGCAGCACCACCCACGAGACCAGCGGCACGTTGTCCCACGCCCGGATCGGGTGCTCGCAGGCCGGGCAGGCGCTCGGTGGCGAGATGACGGACGCGCCTCTCGGCACCCTCCACACCACGACGTTCAAGAACGAGCCGACCGCAAGGCCCAGCACCGCGGCACCGATGAGCAGGACGGCAGTCACGAAGTATCACCCACCACGTCGAACCGAACGCCACAAGGCGTCATGCACGCGGTCAGGGTACCGTCCCGGCAGCGGGCGGGGCGCGACGTCAGCGGTGCGCCCCGCCCCCCGGGGGGCCGATCAGGACTTGATGTACCCCTGTGCGTCGTAGGCAGCACCGACCTCGGCGACCTGGGTCGCCTTGAACGTGGTGATCGCCGGCTGGAGGAACTTCGGCGGGGCGATGTTCTGCAGCCTGGTGTCGTAGGTGAACTCGGTCCCAAAACCGGAGGCACCACCTTTGTAGCAGTTGGTGCACTCGGTCGGGTCGAGGTACTTCTGGGCGACTGTGCCGAACAAGACGATGTTGCCGCGGTGGGCCCCGACGTCGTAGTTCTGGACCGCCATCGTCCCGGCGACCGACAGCATGGCGCCGTCGACCCGGATGTGCTGGACATTCAGCAGGTTCTCTCCTGCCGGCGTCACCGGGTGCCACATCACGACAGCTTTCTGCCCGACGAGCCCCAGCAGGGAGCCCGGAGTGGCGTAGGAGACACCGCCTGTGGTGTCGCTGTTGTTGCTGGCGATCCACAGGTAGTTCTCCGCGGCGACCGACATATGCCCTTTGAACTCACCTTTGACGAAGACGTCCCCTGCGGTGCACCCGTACGGGTACAGCACCCGGGACTTGTTCGGGTCTTCGCCGGCGAGCGGGTAGCCCAACCCGTTACGCGAACCGTCAGCGGCATCGCAGCGGTTGCCCATCTCGAGGGGGCTCTGCTCGGTGTAGTTGACGTTGGTCGGGCTCGACGGCACGCTCTGCACGAACACGAGGCTTCCCTCGACGACAGGGATCTTCGCCCCGTTGGGGTGGCCGAGCTGGTTCGCGTCGGTGCCTGGTTTGCCGCAGCGGTCGCTCACGTCGCGCGCGGCGGTGTCACCGTCGCCGGCCGTCTGCGTGGCCCGGGTCCACCGCGAACGCACTGTCATGGTGCCGTCGGAGTGGAAGTCGATCGATGTCGGCCCGGTGTACAGGCAACCAGGGTTGGTCGCCAGGTCGTAGCGGGTCTCACGTTTCATCTCTGCGTTCGTCGGCGGCAGCTCGATAGGAACCTCGGGCTGCTGCGGCGGCACAGCGAAGCTCGGAGGCGGCCCTCCGCAGGCGTACGGCCGGTACAGCTGGGCCGGGTTCTGGGCCAGCGGCATCGTCAAGAACATGTCGTTGAACGTGCCGTCGCACACCAGCGGCGAGTCGTTGGAGTAGAACGGGCCGTTGAAGACGTCGCCGGCGCCGTAGTAGACGTCACCGTAGTTGGGGGCCTGCATACCGCAGGTGCGTCCTTCCCAGGCGTACTTCAGACGGTTGTGGTCGAAGTCCCAGTTGGTCGCGGTCTGGCAGGCGGCACCGTTGGCCGAGCTCTGCATGATCTCGTAGTCGCTCCAGTACAGGAACCGGATGAAACCTTCTTGGCCGATCGAGGCCACGACGGTGCGGGTGTCTTCGCCGACAGCACCGGTCGAGCGCAGCCGGATACGGCCCAGGGCTTCGTACTCGGAGATATCGACCTCGTAGCGGAACCGCGCTTCCTCGTCACCGACGGTCAGGCTCGGGACGATCCCCCACGTGCCGCCTGGGATGGTGTCGAAGGCCGGGTTCGGCGTCGGGGGTGCCACGACCGCCGACGCGCTGTCGACGCTGAAGGGGGCGGCAGGGTTGCCGTAGCGCCAGTAGTCGGAGTTGGTCGTCAGCAGCGACCTGTAGTCCTCCACACCGGCGTAGGCCGCAGCGAGGGCCGCGTCCCACGAGGCGGTGTGGCGCCCGTGCTTGTGGGAGTTCAGGGCCATCGCGGTCCCGCCGATGACCAAGGTCGCCATGATCGCGGTCACAGCGATGACCACGACCAACGACATCCCGCTCTCGTCACGTGTGCGGCGCATCATCAGTCCCCTACGGTTGTGGTGGGTGTTCATCCGTGGCTCCCTGCGGGAAGGTTGCGCAGCCCGATCACGGTGGTGACCACCGTGGGTTTGGTGCGCGGGCCGGTCTGGGTCTCGGCGTCGAGGCGGACCGCGCCGACAGTTGTTCGCTGCTCTTTGGTCAGCGGGCTGGCGCCGCCGACCGTCACAGTGTCGCCGTCGTCGTCGTAGGCCAAGAAGGTGAACAGGGCTTTGCCGGACCCGGGCTTGGCGGTCAGGCCGTGGGCGATGGTCCGGGTCGACGACGGGGTGTCGGCGGTGGACGGGAACGTCCAGTACGGGTCAGCCGACTCTGGGTCGACCAGCCACCGTTTCTCGACGAGGTTGCCCTCGGCCGTGACCTCCAGGCGCACCAGCATGGGCGGGGTGGTCATGGGGTCGGTGTCCACCACCGTGTAGAAGGTGACGGCTGTGGGTGTGGCCTCGACGAAAGCGGGGCTGTCGGTGGGCTGGTTCTTGACCTTCAACGGCACCGCGCCGCGCAGCAGCTTGGTGACCTGGTTGGTCGCTGCCGACGCCTCGTTGGTGTTCTGGTTGGTCACCTGGGACGTGGACATCTGGCGCTGGACCGTGGTCACGAAGGTCATGACCAGGGTCCCCAGAAGCCCCATGAGCATCATGACGACCAACGTCTCGGCCAGGGACATCCCAGCCTCGTCACGGGTGCGGCGCATCAGTGCCCCCTCGGGTCGAACGTCACCATGCCGCCGCCCTCACCTTGCAGGTTCTGCTTGGTGTTGTAGTTCGGGTCACCCAGCGGCTGCATCCAGTTCTGGTTGATGGGACCGCCGTTGAGCGTCATCTTCCACGAGCCATAGGGCAGCGCGATGGCGATCTTGTCGTTGACCACGTAGCTCTCGGCGCTGCCGAAGGAGTACGTCAGACCAGGCTGGTTGTCGCAGCCAGGGTCGCCGGACACCTTCGTCGACTTCATGGGGATGGCGACCAGCTCTCCGGCGGTGCCGGACGGCAAGGTCAGCACGACCACACCCATACGCACGTCCACATCGGTCGTCACTCCTGGCGAGGCGTTGAACGGTGCCGACGCCGGTCCCGGCGGGGACCAGAGCTGCGGGTCGGCCGCCTTGCACGAGCCGGCGACGACGGTGTAGCCGGAGGTGAACGGGTGCACCACACGGGACTGGATCATGGCGGTCGAGGCCGTCAGGTCGAGCATGATGTTGCCGTTGGGGTTGCCAAGGGTCACCGGCAGGCTGGCGACGGTGCGCACGGGCAGACCCGCTGGTAGCTGCCAAGCAGGGTGGGTCCCGCTGGGGTCCAGGAGGCGGTTGTAGTCGTCGGCGTAGGCGAAGTGCAGGCGCAGCGTGGCGCCTTCGTCGTACTGGAACTGGACCGGGGTGACCTCCCCCGGCGTCACAGAGGTCAGCTTGGCGGGGCGCTCGTTCTGCTGCTCGTCGACGAACCCCGGTTTGTAGATGGAGACGGTCTCGTCGCCGGCTGGCAGGCCCAGCAAGAAGGCGCAGCCCTGGGAGTTGGTGACAGCGCTGGCGCCACCTGCCTGGACACGGACCCCGCCGCGGCCGGTGCCGTCGGCGCCCAGGACGGTGACCATGATGATGCCGGTGGCCGAGGTGAGGTGGAGGTCACGTGCGGTCACCAGGGTGTCTGAGGTGACCGGCCGGGTCCCTGAGCGCATCCCTTCCCAGGTCACCGTCACGGTGACCGTCGCCAGGTAGCGCTGGGTGGCCAGCACGCAGTTCTGGTCGTCCTGCTCGTCGACGGGGATGGTGGTCCACGACACGGACCGGTCGACGTGGAACGAGGTGCCGTTCTGCGCTGGAGGGTCAAAAGCGCGGTTGACGATAGAGGTCGTGTCGCCGATGGCACGGACCGCGTCGATCTCCTGCGCTGCGAGGTTCGCGGCGACCTGCCGGTTGCGCGCGTCACGGGTGACCTGGAGCATCGAGATCGTCGCGAAGACCGAACCGGTCGACATCACTGCGAAGATCAGCAGCGCCACCATCACCTCAGCGATGGTGAAACCGTCGTCGCTACGGCGCACCTTCTCTCGCAACGCCCTCATGGTCACCCGCTCCTCAGATTGGTCGTCGTCGTCCTGTGTGTGGGGGTCTGGCGCAGACCCGGCGGTGCCGGTGAGGACAAGCCCTCACCGGCACCAGCGGTGTGTCAGCGTCAGCTCTTGGTGATGACGCCGGTCTCGGAGGAGTACACCCAGGTCCCACTGACGTTGGCGTGGGTGCCGGTGAGGGTGTAGCCACTGGCGACGGGGGCGAACTCGATGGAGACGCCGGTGGTCCCGTTGAAGCCGTTGTCCTGCCAGCCGCCCGCGGCGACGACGCCGTTGGCCGACACCGTCGTGGGAAGGCCGGTGTACGCGCCGTTGTGGTCCGTCGAGTACGACTCAGCGGCGGTGGCGGCGTTCTTCAGGTCCGAGGTGACCTGGGAGGCCCAAGCCTTCTCGCGCTGGCGAAGGAACGCCGGGATGGCGATAGCGGCCAGGATGCCGATGATGACGACGACGACGAGGAGCTCGATGAGCGTGAAGCCACCCTCGCCCCGCTGACGCTTTTCCATCACCTTGCGGATCTGTGCGCTCATGTGTGTGCCTACTTTCGGTTTCAGTGTCAGGGACTTGCGGATGCGAGGTTTCTCCCGCCTCCGACTATGTTCATCGACCTTCGAGTTGCAGGCATGAGTTGGTGGTGGTATAGCAACCCGTTCGGACCAGGTCAGATCGTCACAGCGCAGGCCAAGGTGTCTGAAGACCCCCAGAAAGGCACTGCGCCCGCCGGACGGCACCGGGGTCTCCGGGCGGGCCGACGGGCGCACGGTGGTGCCCGGGGGTCTGGGGCTGGCTACTGGACGAGGTCCATGATCGAGAAGATCGGCATGTACAAGGCGACGATCATGCCGCCGACCACGATGCCGAGGAAGGCGATCATGAGCGGCTCGATCAAGCTCGTCAGCTGGGAGGTCGTGGACTCGACCTCCGCGTCGTAGAACTCTGACACCTTGTTGAGCATGGACTCCAGGGAGCCGGAGTCTTCACCTGTGGCGACCATCTGCACCACCATGGACGGGAACACCGGGTGCTTGCCCAACGGACCGGCCAGGGACTTGCCCTCGCGCACCGACTCCTTGACGTCCTTGACGGCTTGTTCCACCGACCACTGGCCCGAGGTCTCCCCCACGATGTCCAGGGCTTGGAGGATCGGCACCCCAGCGCCCACCATCGTGCCGAGGTTCCGTGTGAAGCGGGAGATGGCGATCTTCTTCACCAGGTCCCCGAACACCGGGACACGCAAGACGAGCGGCTGGTAGACCGAGCGCACAGAGTCCTTGTTCTTGTTCTTGCGCCACCACACGGTGAACGCGACCGAGGCCACCACGATGATGGGCACGACGAACCTCATAGACTCGGACATGGTGACGAGCATCTGCGTCATGGCTGGCAGGTCGCCGCCGAGGTCTTCGAACATGCTCTTGAAGATCGGCACGATGAAGATGAGCATCCCGAACGTCGCCAGGATCGCCATGACGAACACGACCATCGGGTAGGTCATCGCCGACTTGATCTGCCCGCGCAGCTTGACCTCGGCCTCGAAGTTGTTGGCCACCGAGTCCAGCGACTCCTCCAGGAACCCGCCGATCTCGCCCGCCCGGACCATGTTGACCATCAGCGGCGGGAACACGTCACGGTGCATGGCGACCGCTGACGACAGCGACTGCCCGGCTTCCACGTCCCCGCGGACCTGGGCCAGAGTCTTGCGCAGCGTGGGGTTCTCGGCCTGCTCCGACACGATCGTCAGGGTGCGCAGCAGCGACAGGCCCGCGCTGATCATGGTGGCGATCTGACGGGTGGTGACCGCCAGGTCCTTGAGCTTGACGCGTTTGCCGCCGAGGCTGATCTCGGCGTGCATCCCGGTGGTCGAGACCTCTTTGATGGTCAGCGGCGCCACCCCGAGGGAACGCAGCTTGGTGGCGACCTGCGCCTGGCTGGACCCCTCGAGCTTTCCTTTGGTGATCTTGCCGTCGGCCTCGCGGACCTGGTACTCGAACACTCGTGACTCAGCCATCAGTGGCCTCCTAACCGTCCGCCGCCGACGTCTTGCATCGAGCTGGCACCCTGCAGCATCCGGACCTCACGGCCGGTGAGCTTGTTGAAGTCGTCGACGTGGTGGGCTTTCTCCAGGCCGGTCTCGTAGGTGATCTTGCCGGTGCGCACCAGGTCAGCCAGGGCCTGGTCCATGGTGTGCATCCCCATCTCGGAGCCTGCCTGCATCGCCGAGTAGATCTGGTGGGTCTTGCCCTCGCGGACCATGTTGCGGATCGCCGGGGTGGCCACCATGACCTCGGTGGCCACGACCCGCCCCGCACCGTTGGCACGGCGGCACAAGGTCTGGCAGACCACACCCTGCAGGGCCGCGGACAGCTGGGTGCGCACCTGGGCCTGCTGGTCGCCGGGGAACACGTCGACGAACCGGTCGATGGTCTGGGCCGCGTCCTGGGTGTGCAAGGTCGCGAACACCAGGTGGCCGGTCTCGGCAGCGGTCAGCGCCACTGACATGGTCTCCAGGTCGCGCAGCTCGCCGACGAGGATGATGTCGGGGTCCTCACGCAGCGAGTGCTTGAGCGCGTTGGCGAACGACCATGTGTCGGTACCGACCTCGCGCTGGTTGACCAGGCACTTCTTGTGGTGGTGGAGGAACTCGATCGGGTCTTCGACGGTGATGATGTGGTCGTCGCGGGTCTCGTTGGCCAGGTCGATGATGGCTGCGAGGGTCGTGGACTTACCCGACCCTGTCGGTCCGGTGACCAGCACCAGCCCGCGCGGCAGCGACGCGAACGCCGCGACGCTCTTGGGCATGCCCAGCTGGGACAGCGGTTTGATCCCGTACGGGATGAGCCTGAACGCCGCACCGACGGCTTCGCGCTGCTGGTACAGGTTCACGCGGAACCGGCCCACGTCACGTACGGTCATGGAGAAGTCCAGCTCCAGCTCGGCCTCGAACTTCTCGCGCTGGGCCTGGGTGACGATGGCGTACAGCACCCGGCGCAACGGTTCGGCAGCGAGCACGCCGAAACGTTCCAGGGGCTGCAGGTGGCCAGAGACACGGACCATCGGCGGGGACCCGACAGTCAGGTGCAGGTCGGACGCCTCCATCTGGACCATCTCAGCCATGGCGGCGTTGATGTCGAGGTCGTCCTCACGCACCTGCGTGAAGTTGCCGAGCCGGTCACGGATGTCGGTGCCGCCGCGCTGCGACGCCGCGGCCGGGGGGCCTGACGACGGGTGCGGCTGCTGCGCTGGGTTGACCGACGCAGCTGGCGGGTAGGCTGGCTGCGCCTGCGTCGGAGGCTGGGAAGGCGACGGCACGGTGAACTGTGTCGGCTCGGCCCCCTGGTGAGGTCCGGGCGGCGGCTGGACCCACCGCTGGGGCGGTGTCTCGGGAGCGTTCGGCTCTGGTGCAGCAGGTGCTGGCGGCGGTGTCAGCCGTCCGCTGGGTGCTGCGGCCTGGCCGGGCGCTGGGGGGCGGGCCGACGGCTGCCGTTGTGGCCGAAAGCCGTCCGGCAGTCCCTGACCGCCGGGTTCCGAGCTCTTGCGGGACGACGGAGAATACTGGTTGCTCACGCGACCACCCTCATGATCTCTTCCAGGGACGTGCGACCGTCGAGCACTTTGGCCCAACCATCGTTGCGCAGGTCGACCATGCCTTGCTCCAGCGCGACGGCGCCGATGTCAGCGGCCGAGCCGTGGGCGACCGCCAGGCGTTCGATCTGCTCTGTCACAGGCATGACCTCGTGCAGCGCGACCCGGCCGCGGTACCCGGTGCGCGAGCACGCCACGCACCCTACCGGACGGCGCAGGTTGGGCAGGGGCACGGACTCGTCCCACGGGAACCGCGCGGCCTGCAGCTCGACAGGGTCAGGCTGGTACGGCTGGGCGCACCTGTCGCACAGCTTGCGCGCCAGACGTTGGGCGACGACGCAGTCCAGGGCCGACCCGACGAGGAACGGCTCGATCCCCATCTCGGTGAGCCGGGTGACGGCCGACGGGGCGTCGTTGGTGTGCAGCGTGGACAGCACCAGGTGGCCGGTGAGGGCCGCCTCGATGGCGATCTGGGCGGTCTCGTGGTCACGGATCTCACCGAGCAGCACCACGTCGGGGTCCGAGCGCAAGATCGAGCGCAACGCCCCGGCGAAGGTCAGGCCCGCCTTGGGGTTGACCTGCACCTGGTTGATCCCTGGCAGGCGGTACTCCACCGGGTCTTCGACGGTGATGACGTTGATCTCTGGGCGCGCCACGGCGTTGAGCGTGGCGTACAAGGTGGTGGACTTGCCCGACCCTGTGGGCCCGGTGACCAAGATCATCCCGTACGGCTTGGTGAACGACTCGCGGTAGGTGTCGTAGTTCTGCTCGCCGAACGACAGGTCGCGCAGGTCCAGGCTGGCGGTGGAGTTGTCGAGGATCCGCATGACGATCTTCTCGCCCCACACCGTCGGCAAGGTCGCCACACGCAGGTCGATCTTGCGCCCGGTGTGGACCACCGACATACGACCGTCCTGCGGTTTGCGGCGCTCGGCGATATCGATGTCCGACAGGATCTTCACACGGGAGATCACCGCGTTCTGCATGTGCTTGGGCGAGTTGTGCACCTCGTGCAGCACCCCGTCGATGCGGTACCGCACACCCAGGCCGGTCTCGGAGGGTTCTATGTGGATATCAGAGGCGCGGTCGGTGATCGCCTGGGTGACCAGCAGGTTCACAAACTTCACGATCGGGGCGTCGTCGTCTCCGACTTCGCTGGCCTGGGCAGACAGGTCGGTGAGGGTCGGGCCCTCGTCCTCGAAAGCCGAGGTGAGGTCTTCCATCTCCCCGTCGGCGCGGCAGTACCGGTCGATCGCGCGCAGCAGGTTGTCGTAGGTGGCGATCACCGGACGCACCGAGTACCCCGAGGCTGCGCGGGCGTCGTCCACCGCGACCACGTTCGACGGGTCGGAGGTGGCCAGCAGCAGGTACCCGTCGGCGAACCCGACAGGCAGCACAGTGTGCCGACGGCACAACGCCGCGGGGATGGTCGTCACAGCCGTGCGGTCCACGGCGTAGTCGTCCAGGTCGCAGAAGATCAGGCCGACCTGCGCAGCCAGCGCCCGTACGAGCTGGTCCTCGCTGAGGATGCCCAGCTCGACGAGGGTCCGGCCCAGCGGCGTGCCGCGCTGGGACTGCTCGTCCACCGCGGTCATCAGCTGGTTCTGTGTGACCAGGCCCTCCTCCAGCAGAACCTCTGCCAGTTGTTTCACCCATCGCCTCCCAGGTCGCGCACACGAATCGTCTGCACGGCCCATCGGCAACGACGGCCAGATGTGAGAGATGTGCTCGCCGGTGCCCCGGTCAGCGCCTGTGCCCCCGATCAGCCAGCGGTGCTCAGAGCCTCACCCAGGGCCTGGTCCATGGTTTCCAGCGGCGCGCGGTGGCCCGTCATCAGACGGACCTGTTCGGCTGCCTGGTGCACGAGCATGCGCTCGCCGCCGACGCAGCGGCCTGCGGCGCGGCGCCACGCAGCACACAACGGGCTAGGACGGATGTCGTAGCGCACGTCCAGCAAGGTCCCGGTGACGTGCGCCAAGGACTGTTCCAGCGTGTCGGTGCCCTGCGGCACCGTGGACACCACGACGTCGCAGTCCGCCGCCAGCGTCGGCGCCGCTGACCAGCGGCGCAGCGAGACGTCCAGGCCCATCTTGCGGCCCAGGGGCAGCAGAGGAGCGGCTCTTGGCACGGACCGCACGACGACCACCGGCGAACGCACCCCGAGCTGGCCCAGGGCAGCCAGCGCCGAGGCGGCGGTCGCCCCACCACCGAGCACCACCCCGGTCGTGGCCGACGTCACACCGGCCTCGCGCAAGGCGGCGACGATCCCGTGGACGTCGGTGTTCGCCGCGGTGCGCCCCGCCGGGCCCAGCAGCAGCGTGTTGGCCGCTCCGACCGCCTGGGCCGTCGGCTCGGCGTGGTCAGCCAGGAGCAACGCAGCGCGTTTGAGCGGCATGGTCAACGACAGGCCCGCCCAGGTGCTGTCGAGTGTGGCCAAGAAGCCAGCGAGGTCGGGTTCGTCCACGTCGTGGCATGAGTACGTCCAGGTGTCCAGACCCAGAGCCGTGTACGCAGCGGTGTGCAGGGCTGGGGACAACGAGTGCGCCACGGGGTGGCCGAGGACTGCGGCGCGCGGCACGCTACCCGCCGTCTGGCGAGTAGTCGTTGTCCTTCAGCCAGTCGATGAGCTCGCGCTTGAACTGCTGGAACTCGTTGTAGTCGGCGGTGAACTTGGTCTCCCCGGTGTCGAGGTTGACCGTGCACCAGTAGACCCAGTTGCCTTCGGGCGGGTCGAGGACCGCCTCGATCGACGCCACCCCCGGCGAACCGATCGCACCTGGCGGCAACCCACGCACCACACGCGTGTTGTACGGGTTCGTGGTGTCTGCCAGCTGCTCTTTGGTCAGCCTCAGGGCGGAGGTGTCCAGGCTGTACGCGGTCGTGGCGTCGGCCTGCAACGGTGTGCCAGAGCTCAACCGGTTGCCCACGGCCCGGGCCACCTTCCCCCGGTACTCGTCCTTGTTGACCTCACGTTCGATGATGGAGGCGGTGATGAGGACCGTGTGCCAGTTCTCCACGGGCACGTCTTTGGCCTTCAGCAGGTCGGTGGTGCGCTCGACCATCTGCTTGAGCACCTGGACCGCTGTTGCGTCTGAGGCCACGTCGTAGGTGCCGGCGGCCAGCCAGCCCTCGACGATCCGCTCGGGGTGCTCGTCAGGGTTGATGCCGTCGACCTGCCAGAACTGCTCGGGTATCCCCAGCGCCTTGGGGTCGGCGATCGCCGCGTCGAAGGCCTCCGGGGTGATCTTGGTGTTGGAGACGACCTTCTCTTTGATCTGGGCGACGGTCAGGCCTTCGGGGATCGTCACGCGGCCGGACTTGCGGTTGGTGCGGTCCAGGAGAGCGGACAGGGCGCCAGCCGCGCTCATATGCGTCTTCAGGCTGTAGGTCCCCGGTTGGATGGACGCGCAGTCCGGGTTCGCGGTGCAGACACGGATGAACGCCTTCCGCGAGGCCACGACGTCGGCTTCGTACAGGGTCGTGGCGATCACCGCGCCGACGTCCCCCTTGTTCACGACGATATCGACCGGCGTCTCGCCTGGGCCTGCGTAGTCGGAGACCTTCTTGTCGTCGAAGATGTGCATCCATGACAGCACGATGTACCCCACGCCGAGAAGCATGCCCAGCACCACGGTCATGACGACGACAGTGCGGGCCCTGTGCTTCTTCTGGGGTCGTTTGGGCTTCTCGGCGGAGCCGGTCTTGTCGAGCGCCGCCCAGCCGCCGGTGGGAGGTTCGTCGGCTGTGCTCGTGACCAGGGTCGACGCCGAGGTCGGTATCGGCCTCGGCTGGGGCACAGCCTCAGGTACGGCTTTCGGTTCGGCCCGTGGGCTCTTGCGGCTCGCAGGGGCAGGCTGGCTCAGGCTGGCACCGGTGGGAGGCCAGGCTGGTTCTACTGGTGCGGGGGGCCCCGAGGGGCCGGGAACCGGGGCTGCGGGCTCCCGGACGGGTGCCGGACGCTTGGCCGCAGGAGGTGCCGGCGCAGGAGGTGCCGGCGCAGGAGCAGGGGTCTGGTCAGGAACCGGCGCAGCAGGTGCGACAGGGACAGCCCATGACGCGGTCATCGACACTGGTTTGGGGGGCAGGCCCGCAGGCGGCGGGGCTGGGAACGCCGCTGGGGCAGAACGCGGACGTCGCGGTTCGGCCGCCGGGCGCTGCGGAGGCAGCTCGTCGAGGTCTCGGGTCGTCTCCGGGGTGCAGACGGACCTGCTGTCGGCCCTGCGGGACGGTCGTTCGGTGCGCCGGTCGGGTCCGTCCAGCGGCCGGGTGACTTCGGAGCGGCGCGCAGCCGGAGCCGGTCCAGGCCGGTCTTCGTAGGAGCGCCGGACCGGAGCCGGTCCAGGCTGGTTCTCGTAGGGCGGGTCCAGGGGTCCTGTGTCACGCCTGCTGCGGCGAGGTTCGCCGGTGCGGTCGGCCGCGCGGTCCAGCACACGTTCGACGCCACGGTCGGGCCCGCGGTCAGGTGCAGCGCGGCGCGGCGGACGTTCGGAGCGTGCGGGAGCAGCCGGTCGCGTCTCCACCGGCCCGGTCGGAACCGGACGGTAGCCGCGCGGAGGGGTCGCGTGCTCGGCCTCGCGGTCGGACGAGCCGTACCCGCGCTGACGCCGGGGCTCTTGCTCGACAGGGGCTGTCGACAAGGGACGGTACGACGAGGAGGACGACGCAGGCTCACGCCGCGTCTCGCGCAGCTCACGGCGCGAACGACGCGGCTGGTCGTCGTCGTACTGGTCGCCACGTGCAGCGCCAGCCGACCGACCATCCAGCAGGCCGCTACCAGCCCACCGTTGCGTCCGTCGTTCGTTCACTCGTCGTCTCCCAGGTTGCTGCCCTGTGTTGCTGTGCCCGTTGGTGCCGGTGCGCCCTCAGGCTCGGCCTGTGTGCCTGCCGGGATCACGGCCGTCCCTGGTCGTGATCCGGTGGTCCGTTCGGCCTCCAACGCGTCTTGCAGGATGACCACCGCTGCTGCCTGGTCGACGACCGTCCGGTGATCGCGGGACGACCGGCCGGACGCCCGCAGCGCTTGTTGAGCCACTGTTGTAGACAGCCGCTCGTCGAGCAACCGCACCGATACAGGTGCGATCGCCAGCGCTAACGACTCAGCGTACGCGCGTGCAGCCCTCGCTGAGGCCCCTTCGGCGCCTGAAAGATGAACCGGCAGGCCCACGTAGACGCAACCTGCACCGCGGTTTCGGACTTCGCCCACAACCAGTTCTAACGAAGAAGAGCGCGAAAGGGTTGCCACCGGGGTGGCCAGGATCCCGTCGGGGTCGCTGGCGGCCAGCCCGACACGTACCGACCCGACGTCCACGGCCAACCTGGGGGCGCGCGGTATCGCCGGATCGGTGCCAGTGCTGGTCAGGGTGCCACTTCCTGGGCGATGGCTGCCAGGGCGTCGGGTAGGCGAGCAGTGTCCGAACCGCCTCCTTGGGCCATTTCGTCACGTCCGCCGCCACGTCCGCCGAGCACCTGGGAGGCGGTGGTGACCAACGCACCGGCGCGGGTGCCGGTGTCGCGGGCCGCCTGGTTCGTCGCCACGACGACCGCCGCCCGATTTTTCACCACCCCTGCGACGGCGACGACGGCAGGGGCGGATTCACCCATCCGGTTGCGCACATCCGTGGCGAGGGTGCGCAGGTCGTCGGCAGAGGCGATCTCACCAGCGTCGTGGACGACCAGCTGTGTCTTGCCCACGGTGGTGGCGTTGGAGGCCAGGTCCCCGGCAGCCGAACGCAGCGCAGCGGTGCGCAGGGTGTCGATCTGGCGTTCGGCGTCTTTGATCTTGGTCATCATCGCCGACACACGGTCGACCAGGTCGTCGGGCCGCGAGCCCAGCAGCGTGGACAGCTGGCCCACCAAGGCCCGTTCGTGGGCGTGGGCCTCGTAGGCCCCCGCACCGACCAGCGCGTCGATCCGCCGGACCCCTGAACCGATCGAGGCCTCGCCGAGCAGCGTGACCAGGCCGATCTCTCCCGAGCGTTGGACGTGGGTGCCCCCGCACAGTTCCAACGACCAGCCGTCGCCGATATCCACCACGCGCACCTGGCTGCCGTACTTCTCCCCGAACAGCGCCATGGCGCCGCGTTCGCGGGCCTGGTCCAGCGACATCACCGCATGGGTGACCTCGAGGTTCTCCTGGAGCCGCAGGTTCACCCGCTCTTCGATCTCGGCCATGGCCGCTGCGGGAACCGCTGTGCCGCGGCGGAAGTCGAACCGCACCCGGCTCGGGCCGTTCTCCGACCCAGCCTGGGTGGTCTCGGTGCCCAACGTCTCCTGCAGCGCTTTGTGCAGCAGGTGCGTGGCGGTGTGGGACCGGGCGATACGGCCGCGGCGGACGGTGTCGATCGTGGCTGTGGCACTCTCACCGACGGCGATGGTGCCGTCCACCAAGCGTCCGCGGTGCACGTTCATCCCCCTGATCGGGGCCTGGACGTCATCGACCTCGACACGGCCTCCCCCTGACGCGCTGATCGTCCCGTGGTCGGCGAGCTGGCCACCGGCCTCGGCGTAGAACGGGGTGGTGTCGAGGACGACCTCTACGTCAGCAGGGGCGGTGGCTGCTGGCATCGGCACGCCGTCGACGAGCAGCGCCACGACACTGGCGGACGTGCTGGTGTCGGCGTACCCCACGAACTGCACCGGGCGGGCCAGGTCGGCGCGGACTGTCTCGTAGGCGCCCAGGTCGCTGTGCCCGGTCTTCTTGGCCAGGGCGTCAGCACGGGCGCGGGCCTTCTGCTCGTCCATGAGGCGGCGGAACTCGGCCTTGTCGACGGCCACACCCTGCTCGCCAGCCATCTCCAAGGTCAGGTCGATGGGGAAACCGTACGTGTCGTGCAAGGTGAACGCTTCGTCGCCGGCCAAGACCACAGGTGCCTCACCCTTCGCGGCCGCCTGGGCCTTGCGCACAGCGACGTCGAGGATGGTGGTGCCCGAGGCCAGGGTCCGCAAGAACGCCTCCTCCTCGCCGTAGGCGACCTGGGCGATCCGGTCGAAATCTGCTGCGACGTGCGGGTACGACGGGGCCATAGCGTCTCGGCTCACCGGCAGCAGGTGCACGAGCACCGGTTCGGCCACCCCCAGCAGCCGCATGGACCGCACAGTGCGGCGCAACAGCCGGCGCAGGACGTAGCCGCGCCCTTCGTTGCCCGGCCGCACCCCGTCGGCGATGAGCATCAACGACGAGCGCACATGATCGGCGACAACCCGGAACCGCACGTCGTCGATCCTGGCGCCACCGGTTCCGTAGGTGCGCCCGGTGACCTGTTCGGCTTTGGTGATCACCGGGAAGACCTCGTCGGTCTCGTACATGTTCGCCTTGCCCTGCAGCAAGAAAGCCAGACGTTCGAGCCCTGCCCCGGTGTCGATGGACTTCGAGTCCAGCTCGCGCAGCAGCGGGTAGTCCTTGCCTTTGCCCTCTCCGCGCAGGTACTGGTCGAACACGAGGTTCCAGTACTCCAGGTACCTGTCCCCTCCGGGGTCCACCGTCCCCCCGACGGCCTGCGGGCCGAAGTCCGGGCCGCGGTCGTAGTGGAGCTCGGCGCACGGACCCGCCGGCCCGGGCTGGCCGGTGTCCCAGAAGATCTGCTCACGTGGCAGCCGGACCACCTGGCTGGCGTGCACCCCCACACGACGCAGGACGTCGGCGGACTCGTCGTCTTCGTCCCAGATGGTCACCCAGATCTTCTCGCCGTCCAGGCCGTACCCACCATCGGCCAACGGCTTGGTGCTCAGGTCCCAGGCGTACTCGATCGCCCCGGCCTTGAAGTAGTCGCCGAAGGAGAAGTTGCCGTTCATCTGGAAGAACGTGCCGTGCCGGGTGGTGTGCCCGACATTGTCGATGTCGTTGGTCCGGATGCATTTTTGCACGCTGGCGGCCCGCGGCCACGGTGCGGGCTCGGTACCGACGATGTAGGGGATGAACGGCACCATGCCGGCGATGGTGAACAAGATCGACGGGTCTGGGGAGACCAGCGGGACCGACTCGGCGATGTGGTGGTCGTGCGCGGCGAAGTAGTCCAGCCAGCGCTGGCGGATGTCGGTGGTACGCATATGCCCTCCCACAGGCGGACGGTCAGGATGTGGCTGGCCTCAGACCCATCAGAACGAGTAGCCCGCAGCGTCGTCCTCGGGGTCCTCGGTCGGCTGGTCGGACCAGTCGGCGAACTGCCGGGCCAGCCGTTGCTTGCGCTGGCGTGCCGTGGCTTTGAGCTCGTCGACGTCACGGTCGCCGATGAGGGCGGCCATCAGCTCGGCCTCTTTCTCGTCACGTCCGGCCCGGAACTGCTCAAGGGCCCCTCGCACACCCCGGGACACCGAGATCGCCGTGTCCACCGCCCCGGCGGCTGGCTCAGGCACCACCTGGGCGTACCACTGGCGTCCTTTGTGGATCACCACGACGGTCAGGCCCACACCTACTGCGACCCAGAACAAGCGGCGGGTCATCGATAGCCCCCCAACGCCCGCCGCACCCCAGCGCTGAAAGCCGCGAGCTTGAGCAGCGGACGCCCGACCGTCGCCGAGAACAACGCCGTCAACGCGGCCACGTCCTGGGAGACCTCAGCGGCTGAGGTCGTGATCGTGTCGACCCGGGCCACCTGGGTGTTGGACGAGGCGACCAGCCCGGCCGCCTCGTCGATCACCGGTACGGCGTGCTCGGTGAACTCGCGCACGCTCGCGCGGGCCTCGTCGAACACCTGGCCCAGCTTGAGCAGCGGCACGGCCGCCGCCCCGACGAGCAGCACGAACGCCGTGGCCGCGATGAGACCCGCGATGTCACCACCGGACATGAGATCCTCCTCTACCGGCCCCCGCACACCTCAGCGGGCGTAGTACTCCACGACCAGCTGCACGTCGCAGGTGATCGGCACCTCAGCGCGTTTGGGCTTGCGGGTGAGCACAGCGGCCAGCTTTTCCAGCTGGACGTCCAGGTAGCCGGGCACGGCGGGCAGCACGTCGCGGTGCGCACCAGCGGCGGCGATCTGGAACGGCACGGTGGCCTGGCTCTTGGGCTTGACCTGGATGGTCTGGCCTTCTTTCACCCGGAACGAGGGACGGTCGACGATCTTGCCGTCGACCATGACGTGCCGGTGGGTGACAGCCTGGCGGGCCTGGAGGATGGTGCGGGCGAACCCGGAGCGCAGCACCAGCGCGTCCAGCCGGGTCTCCAGGTCTTCGACCAGGGCCTCACCGGTCAGGCCGGGGGCTTTGCGGGCGTTGGCGTAGGCACGGGCCAGCTGCTTCTCACGCAGGGCGTACTGGGCGCGCAGGCGCTGCTTCTCACGCAGCCGCACCGCGTAGTCGCTCTCGGTGCGCCGACGGGCACGTCCGTGCTCACCAGGTGGGTAGGGGCGCTTCTCGAAGTGCTTGACGGCCTTGGGCGTCAGCGCCAGACCGAGCGCACGGCTCAGCCGGACCTGACGGCGCGAACGGGTCACGTTCGTCATGTGTCGTTCTCTTCCTGTCGTTGTCCACGTCACGACCCGCAGGACCTGCGGGTGTGGGGCCGACCATGGTGGCTAAGACCCCAGGGTGTGCTCATATGAGCAGCCGCGTCATCGTAGCCGATGACCTGGGGTGGCGACGAACCGAGTCACAGGTCCGCGTCGCCCAGACGCTGGCGGACACGTTCGAGGCGTTCGGCGACCTGGCGTTCGTAGCCACGGTCGGTGGGTTCGTAGTACCGCGTCCCGACGAGCACGTCGGGCAGGTACTGCTGGGCGGCCACGGCGTGCGGGGCGTCGTGGGCGTACTGGTAGCCCTGGCCGTGGCCCAGACGTCCGGCCCCGGCATAGCTGGCGTCGCGCAGGTGCGCCGGAACAGTACCGACAGCGCCTTTGCGCACGTCAGCCAGGGCTTTGTCGATACCGAGGTACGCGGCGTTGGACTTCGGGGCGGTGGCCACGTGGACGACTGCTTCGGCCAGGACGATCCGCGCCTCGGGCATCCCTATGAGCGCCACCGCCTGGGCTGCGGCGACAGCGGTCTGCAGGGCTGAGGGGTCGGCCATACCCACGTCCTCGGCGGCGGCGATCATGATACGCCGGGCGACCCACCGCGGGTCCTCCCCCGCGGCGAGCATCCGTGCCAGGTAGTGCAGGGCAGCGTCCACGTCCGAACCGCGCATGGACTTGATGAAGGCGGAGATGACGTCGAAGTGCTGGTCCCCGGCGCGGTCGTAACGCACCGCGGCGACGTCCACAGCTGCTTCCACGTCGGCGACGGTGATGTCAGTGGTGTCGCCGACGGCTGCTTCCACGATGGTCAGGGCGCGACGAGCGTCCCCTGCGGCCAGACGGACGATGTGGTCCAGCGCCTCGTCGTCGAACCGTACGGCGCCAGCCAGACCGCGTTCGTCGGTGACAGCCCTGGTGACCAAGGCAGCGACATCGGCGTCATCCAGGGGGTGCAAGGTCAGCAGGAGCGAACGCGACAGCAACGGCGCCACGACGCAGAACGACGGGTTCTCGGTGGTCGCGGCCACGAGGGTCACCCAGCGGTTCTCCACCGCAGGCAGCAGGGCGTCTTGCTGGGTGCGGCTGAAACGGTGCACCTCGTCGATGAACAGCACCGTCTCGGTACCAGCGCGGGCCAGCAGACGCCGGGCGTCGTCGATAGCGGCACGCACCTCCTTGACCCCTGCGCTCACCGCCGACAGCTCGACGAAACGCCGTCCGTGGGCCACGAGGTAGGCCAGCGTCGTCTTGCCCGTTCCTGGCGGGCCCCACAGCAGCAACGAGGTGACAGCGGGGGCACCAGGTTCGAGCAGGCGCCGCAGCGGCGAACCGGCGACGAGCAGGTGCGCCTGGCCGGCGACCTCGTCCACCGTCGTTGGGCGCATCCGCACAGCCAGGGGCGCGTGGGCTGGGTCCACTGTCGGCGTGAGCCCTGAGGCGTCGAACAGGTCCACGTCCGAAGCCTACGCGCCGTCGGGCGACGGCCGCGGCACCGGCCGCCCAGACCCCCGTCCGAGTGAGCGATGTTTCTGCCTGGCACACATGTTTCTGGCAGAAACAATTGTGTCTGGATCCGTGCAGAAAAGGGCTCCAACCACCAGGAAACGGCTGCTACCGTCGCAAGCGTGCACCCCAAAGCAGTCTCATAAAGACGGCACAGGAGATGACCTGCACAAACATGGAACGCCAGTGCCGGTCCGGACGCACCACAGCTGTCCCCCGGCAGCCCGACCCAGAAAGGTGAGGCCGTTGTCCATCCCCTACCCGACGCCCCAGGCACCCACACAACGGCCGCCGGCCGGGTCCGGCTGGGAAGTCCCGGGTCAGCAACCACCCCAGGGGTACCCCCAGCAACCAGCCTCCCAGCCCTTCGCCGCCCACGAACAACAAGCCCACCAGCTCGCGGCCCAACAACACGCCCAACAGCTGCAAGCCCAGCAGATGCAAGCCCAACAGCTGCAAGCCCAACAGCTGCAAGCCCAGCAGCTGCAAGCCCAGCAGGCGCAGTGGGCCCAGCAGCAGGCAGCATCGTCGCCGATGTCGCAGTCCCAGCAGCTCCTGGCGCGGCATCTCCAGCAAGAACAAGCACAACGCCAGGCCCAACAGCTCGCGGCCCAGCAGGAACAAGCACAACGCCAGGCCCAACAGCTCGCGGCCCAGCAGGAACAAGCGCGACGCCAGGCCCAACAGCTCGCGGCCCAGCAGGAACAAGCGCAACGGCAGGCCCAGCAGCACGCGGCCCAGCACCGGGCGCAACAAGCCGCGTCGCAGACCCAGCAGGCCCAGCTGACCCAGGCGCAGTGGGCAGCCCAGCTCGCAGCCCAGCAAGCCCAGGCCCAGCAGCAGGCCGAGGCGCACCAGGCGCAAGCCGCCGGGTACATGACACCGACCGCAGGGCAGCAGGGGCACCAAGCACAGCTGACGGCTGGTGGTCCGGCACCGGCCCCGGCGGTCCCCCAGCGCCAGAGGTGGGGTGGACCCGGTCCGCAGATCCCCCCGCTCCCGCCGTCCACACCAGGGCCCAGCTCGCGGGCCATGAGCCCGTCCACCGCATGGGGTCACCCAGAGCCCGAACCGTCAGCCGGTGCTGGTCCCCAGGACGCCCCCAACGAGCCGTCCGCCTCTGACATGCGCAAAGGTTTCGCACTGGCGTTCCTGGCCGTCCCCGTGGGGATGGTGCTGGCTTTCGCGGTGTCGTACCTGTCCTACAACGTCGGCATACCACGGTTTGCCTTCGTGGCTCCGGGCATCGTGGCAGGGTTCGGCGCTGTGTGGCTGTTCCGCCGCAAGGTTGGCGACGTCACGACCAAGGGGATCGTGCGTCTGGCCATCGTCGGTGTTGTGTCGGCTGTCTTCCTTGTCGTCGCGGCGCTGGCCGGTGACGCGGTCGTCATCATGGGTGAGGTCGGCAGCCAGTACCTCGTCGAGGGCCTCATCATCGTGGTCAAGGCGAACGTCGTGTGGTACGCGCTGTTCGCCGTGTGCAACTTCGCGGGCCTGTTCGGCGCGCTACGCACCCTCAAGTAGGGCGCACGCACCCTCAAGCAGGGCATACGCACCCTCAAGCAGGGTTAGGCGCCCTCGAGTGAGGTCGGTTTGGCATCGACGCCGGCCTCTGTGCGCTGCACGGCGGTGATGGGGGCGGGAGCACCGGTGAGGGGGTCGTAGCCGCCGCCAGACTTGGGGAAGGCGATGACGTCGCGGATGGACTGACCACCGGCCAGCAGTGTCACGACACGGTCCCAGCCGAACGCGATCCCGCCGTGCGGCGGTGCCCCGTAAGCAAAAGCGCTCAGGAGGAAGCCGAATTTCTCGGCGGCCTCGTCCGGCGCGATACCCATGACGGAGAACACCCGTTCTTGCATGTCGCGGCGGTGGATACGGATCGACCCTCCGCCGATCTCGTTGCCGTTGCAGACCAAGTCGTAGGCGTAGGCCAGCGCCTCGCCCGGGGACTGCTCGAACCGGTCCGCCCACTGCGGGGCAGGAGAGGTGAACGCGTGGTGGACAGCCGTCCAAGCACCTGAGCCCACAGCGACGTCGTCGTCTTCACCGGTCGGTTTGAACAGGGGCGCGTCGACGACCCAGACGAACGCCCAGGCGTCGTCGTCGATCATGTCTGCACGCCGCCCGATCTCCAGACGGGCTGCGCCGAGCAGGGCCCGGGCCTGAGACGGTTTGCCCGCGGCGAAGAACACCGCATCACCGGGCGCGGCACCTGTCGCCTCGACCAGGCCCTCACGCTCGCCGTCGGACAGGTTCTTGGCCACCGGGCCGGCAAGTGTGCCGTCCTCAGCGACGGTGACATACGCCAGGCCTTTGGCGCCACGCTGTTTGGCCCACTCCTGCCAGGCGTCGAAACCGCGCCGGGGCGTCGACCCGCCGCCTGGCTGGACGACAGCACCGACGTACGGGGCCTGGAACACCCGGAAAGGTGTGTCGGCGAAGTACTCGGTGAGGTCCACCAGCTCGCACCCGAACCGCAGGTCGGGTTTGTCGGTGCCGTAGCGTGCCATGGCGTCGGCGTAGGTCATACGGTCGATCGGTGTGGCGATCTCGTGGCCGACCAGCGCCCACAACGCGGTGACGACGCGTTCGCCGACGCCGATGACGTCGTCCTGGTCAACAAAGCTCATCTCGATGTCGAGCTGGGTGAACTCTGGTTGCCGGTCGGCGCGGAAGTCCTCGTCGCGGTAGCAGCGCGCGATCTGGTAGTACCGCTCCATCCCGGCAACCATGAGCAGCTGTTTGAACAGCTGGGGGCTTTGTGGCAGGGCGTACCACGACCCGGGTGCCAGACGGGCCGGCACGATGAAGTCTCTGGCGCCCTCAGGGGTGGACCGGGTCAGGGTCGGGGTCTCCACCTCGACGAAACCTTCGGCGTCGAGCACTGCCCGGGCTGCAGCGTTGGCCTTGGCCCGCAACCGCATGGCGTGCGCCGGGCCGGGACGGCGCAGGTCCAGGTAGCGGTAGCGCAGCCGGGCTTCCTCCCCCACGGGTTCGTCCACGGCGGACGAGACCTGGAACGGCAAGGTGGCGGCCTCGTTGAGCACGACGACCTCGTCAGCCATGAGCTCGACCTCACCGGTCGGCAGCTGCGGGTTCTCGTTGCCCTCAGGGCGGCGGGCCACCTCGCCAGTGACCTGGAGCACGTACTCGGCGCGCAGGCCATGGGCCACCTGCTCGTCACGGACCACCACCTGGGCGATACCAGAAGCGTCGCGCAGGTCCACGAACGCCACGCCACCGTGGTCACGACGACGGTCCACCCACCCGGCGAGGGTGACGGTGGTGCCGATGTGGTCAGCACGCAGTGAACCTGCGGTGTGGGTGCGCAGCACGACGGATCCTCCGGTAGGTCAGGCGCGTTGATCGGCTGATCAGCCGCGCGAGTCTTGGGCGGCCTGCTCGGCCTGGGCCAGCCACGCCTTGCGCGCCTCCAGCGCGGTGCGGGCGTCGGCGGCTTTGCGGTCGTCACCTGCGGCAGTGGCTGTGGCCAGGTCGTCTTCCAGGCTGGCTATCGCCGCGTAGAGCTGGGCGACCATCCCTTCGGCCCGCGCGCGGGTCTCGGGGTTGGTACGCCGCCAGTGGGCGTCGTCGCTGTCGCGCACAGCGGTCTCCACCGCGCGCATCCGGGCTTCGACACGCTGCACGTCAGCACGCGGCACTTTGCCGACCTGTTCCCAGCGGGCCTGGACCGAGCGCAGCCCAGCTTTGGCCGCGGCGAGGTCTTTGACCGGCAGCAGGGCTTCGGCCTCGGTGAGCAGGGACAGCTTGACCTCGAGGTTCGCGTGGAACTCGGCGTCGACCTGCGCCGACTGGGCGTTGCGCGCAGCGAAGAACTTCTCCTGGGCGGTGCGGAAACGGGCCCACAGCGCGTCGTCGACCTGGCGCGAGGCCCGCCCGACGGCTTTCCAGCGGGTCATGAGGTCCCGGTAGGCCCCAGCGGTGACCCCCCAGTCGGTGCTCGTGGCCAGCCCCTCAGCCTCGGTGACGATCGCCTCTTTGGCGGCTTTGGCCTCGGTGTTGCGGGCCTCCAGCTGGGCGAAGTGGTGGCGGCGCTCACGGTCGAAAGTCGTGCGGGCGTGGCTGAAACGTTTCCACAGCGACTCTTCGGCAGCACGTTCGAGCCGCGGACCGCTGCGCTGGGCGTTCTTCCAGTCGTCGAGCAGCTGGCGCAGCTGGTCACCGGCCGGGCGCCACTGCATACGTTCGGTGTCGGTGGCAGCGATCTTCTCAGCCTGCTCGACGATGGCCGTGCGTTCGACGAGAGCCTGCTCTCGCGCCGCGGCACGTTCAGCCTCGACAGCCTGCCTGCGGGTCTCGGCGATCTCGTGCAGAGCCTCCAGACGGGCTCGCAGACCGTCGAGGTCACCGACAGCCGCCGGTTCGGCGAGCTCTTCAGCCAGCTTGGTGAGGGTCTGGTCGATCTCCTTGATCGACAGGTCGGTGGCGCTCAGCCGCTGGGAGAACAAGGTGACCTTGGCGTCCAGGTCCACGAACCGGCGCACGTACAAGGTCAAGGCGTCGTCACCAGTGGCACCGGGGACCTGCCCGACAACCCGCTCCCCCGCTGCTTCCACCACGGACACCGTGCCGTCGTCGGCCACTTTTCCGAACGTCGCCGCGAGGGCGAAGGCGGCTGGGTCGACCGGCGGCGGGACGGGGGCAGCATGCCTGCGACCTGGACGCGTGCCGCCAGGGCGCGGCGCACCCGGACGCGGGCCCGGGCGCCCGGCCATAGCAGCAGGTGTCGGCCGGGGCTTACGGGGTTTGGCGCCGTCAGGCTCGTCGTCGCCAGCGCTGGCCGCCGTGGAAACCTCAGGGCTGTCGCCAGCGGGGCTGCCGTCAGCACCGTCCTCGGCTGTGCTCTCGTCGGCGGGGCTCTCGTCAGCAGCGGGGCTCTCGTCGGCGGGACTGTCAGCAGGGGTGTCGGCACCAGCACTGCTGGGACTGTCGCCAGCCTCGTCAGCTGGGCTTTGGACATCCAGGCTCTGGACATCCGGGCTTTGGGCACTGTCGGTGGTGTCTGCGGGCCCGGCAGGTTCGTCGGCCTGCGTCTCGGGTGCGGCTTCGCCGGACGGTTCGCTCTTGGGCCCGACGTCGGACGTCGTTGTCTCGACGGCTACCGCAAGGTCCTCGTCCTGGGGCGGGGTCTGGCTCACTGGGTCTCCACCTTCTGGATCGTGACGGGCGAGGCCGGCATCTCCTGTCCTACCGTGCCCGTCGCTGCGATCATCTGCACGACTTCAAGACCGGAGGTGACATGTCCGAACACTGTGTACCCCCCAGCCTCGTCCGAGGGGATCATGGCGTCGTCGTAGAGGATGAAGAACTGCGACCCCATCGACTCTCCGTTGCCTGACTGACGGGCCATGGCGATCGTCCCGGCGGGGTAGAGGTCGCCTTCCGGCGCGTTCTCGACAGGCCCGAAGCTGTAACCGGGCCCGCCGCCCCCGGTGCCTTCGGGGTCGCCACACTGCAGGACGGAGATCGCCGTGGCCAGCCGGTGACAGGTCAGCCCGTTGAAGAACCCCGCCTGGGTGAGGAAGACAAAGCTGGCCACCGCCTGGGGAGCGGCCTGGCCGTCGAGCTCGATCTGGAGCGTCCCGGCGACCGGGTCGCCGTAGATCCCGTCCTGGCACAGGTCGATCGCGCCCGACCACACCCGGGCCTCGGCCACGTCCGGGGCAGGTGCTTCGTCGAAAGAAAGCTCGAGGGGGGTCGGCCGTGGGCAGACAACCGCATCCGGAGGAGAGGCCTCGGCCACAGGCGGCGCGTTGCTGGTACGGGTCGCCACAATCCCCACGGTGAGAGCACCAGCCAAGAGCGCACCCACCGCGATGAGACCGACCATCTGGTTTCGGCGACGCTTCTGCTGCGCCTTGGTCATGCGGACAACCTGCTTGGCGTACCGGCGACGGGCGTACTCCCGTTCGCGGGCTTTCTTGCTCCCCACCGTCCTCCTCCGCTTGCTGCTCACGACCGCGTCAGGTCCTGGCCCCGGCACAGTCTAGTCTCACCAGCCCGTGCGCTAGCCAGCGGGTGCGGTGTGCCGCACGACCCCGCGTCGTGGCTCACTGCCAGGAAGTGGCAGGATCGAGCCATGGCACGTATCCGCCCCCTGTCTGGTTTCCCCGAATGGCTCCCGGTCGGCCGGCTCGTCGAACAGCATGTGCTCGACGTCCTGCGGCACACTTTCGAGCTGCACGGCTTCGCCGGGATCGAGACCCGGTCCGTCGAACCCCTTGACCAGCTGCTGCGCAAAGGCGAGACCTCCAAAGAGGTGTACGTGCTGCGGCGCCTCCACGAGCAAGCCGAGGCCGGACAGCGCCGTGAGGAGGGGCTTGGCCTGCACTTCGACCTCACCGTGCCCTTCGCCCGGTACGTGCTGGAGAACGCCGGGCGCCTGGTGTTCCCGTTCCGGCGGTACCAGGTGCAAAAGGTGTGGCGTGGTGAGCGCCCGCAGGACGGTCGGTTCCGCGAGTTCACCCAGGCAGACGTCGATATCGTCGGCGACGGGACGTTGCCGTACCACGTCGAGGTCGAGATCCCCCTGGTGATCGCTGACGCGTTCGCCGCCCTGCGCGACGTCGGGGTCCCACCCGTGCAGATCCTGGTCAACAACCGGCGTGTCGTCGAAGGGTTCGCACGTGGGATGGGCCTGGCCGACGTCGAACCAGTGCTGCGCGCGGTGGACAAGCTCGACAAGGTCGGGCCCGACGTCGTCGCCGAGCTGTTGGGCACGGAGGCCGGAGCCAGCGCCGCGCAGGCCGCCGCCGTCCTGGAGCTGGCTGACCTGCGTGGCGCCGACGAGTCGGTGACCGACGCTGTGGCCGCCCTGGCGGCACGCCACAGCGTCGCCGACGAGATGCTCACCACAGGCCTGGGCGAGCTGGCAGCACTGGTGGGAGCGGCTGCGCGCCGTGCGCCTGGCACGGTGGTCGCCGACCTGAAGATCGCCCGTGGCCTGGACTACTACACCGGGTCGGTGTACGAGACGGTGCTCGTGGGCCACGAACAGCTCGGATCGATCTGCTCCGGTGGCCGGTACGACACCCTGGCCTCCGAGGGCGCCCGCACGTTCCCCGGTGTGGGCCTGTCGGTCGGGGTGACCCGCCTGGTGTCGCGCCTGCTGTCGGCGGACCTGGTCACCGCCACCCGGCCGGTCCCCTCCGCAGTGCTCGTGGCGGTCGTCTCCGAAGAGACCCGCGACGCCTCGGACCTGGTCGCCCTGGCGCTGCGCTCGCGTGGTGTGCCGGTGGAGGTCGCCCCCGCCGCGGCCAAGTTCGGCAAGCAGATCGCCCACGCTGACCGCCGCGGTATCCCCTACGTCTGGTTCCCCGGCGAGACCGACGAGGTCAAGGACATCCGCTCCGGCGACCAGCAGCCAGCCGACCCGGACACCTGGACCCCGCCCACCGACGACTGGTGGCCGCGGGTCGTCCCTGCAGCACCAGACCGCTGAGTTATCCACAGGCCCTCCACGCGGGGCCTGTGGGCTGTGCCATGCTCGAGGGTATGTTCACCTGCGCTGATGTGCTCGACGACCTGGGCGACGACGCACCATCTCCCCCTGTGCTGCTGTACCGCGCCGATATCCCGCCTGACACCTGGGCGGGGTTGCTCGCCGACGGCCACTACCGACGGCTCACCGACGGCTGTGCCCTGCGCGCCGACGTCACCGAAGATGTCGAGCACCGTGCCTGTGCCCTTCCCGGCCCGTTACCGGCACGGTCGGTGGTAGCCAGGACCAGCGCGGCCTGGGTGCACCTGGGTGGGGTGGCACCTGGCCGTGTCGACCTGGTGGTCCCCCCAGGGCGCCGTGTCGACCCGTCGCTGGACTGGCGCTGCACCGAGGCAACCTTGACCGCGGCCGACGTCGTGACAGTGGGCGGCCACCCGGTGACGACCGTGACCCGGACCCTGTTCGACCTGGCCTTCGCCCCCGACGCTGCCCATCTCTGGACAACCCTCGTCGCCTTGTGCGACTCCGGCGCGGACCCGGCGTCCGCGCTGGCAGCCGTCACCAGCCAGCGCGGCTCACGCCAGGCGCGCAGTCTCCTGGCACAGCTGGTGCCCTGACCCCACAGTGACCCTCACACGTGCACCGCAGGTTCGACAGCCGCTTTGGCACCGGTGATGCGGTACACGTCGTACACGCCTTCGACCTTGCGGACCGCGTCGAGCACTGACGCCAGGTGCGACGGCTCAGCCATCTCGAACAAGAACCGCGACAGGGCGACACGGTCGCGGGACGTCGAGACCGCTGCGGACAAGATGTTCACGTGGTGGTCCGACAGCACCCGGGTGACGTCGGAGAGCAACCGGGCACGGTCGAGCGCCTCGACCTGGATCTGCACCAAGAACAGGTGGGGGTCGTCGGGGTCCCACTCGACATCCACGATGCGGTCAGGCTCGCGGCGCAGCCCCTCGATGTTCACGCAGTCGATCCGGTGCACCGAGACCCCTGAACCGCGGGTGACATACCCGACGATCGGGTCTCCGGGCACAGGGGTGCAGCATTTGGCCAGCTTCACCCACACGTCGTCCAGCCCGTGGACAGTGACCCCTGCACCCTCACGGGCCTTGCGTTGCAGCCCTGGCCGGGCAACCTCGGCGAGGTCCTCTTCGTTGGCCGGCTCGCCGCCGATGGAGGCCACCAGGCGCGACACGACAGTGGTCGCTGCGACCTGGTTCTCGCCGATCGCCGCGTACAGGGAGGTGACGTCGACGTAACGCATCTCCTGGGCCAGCGTGACCAGGGCCTCGTGCGACAGCAGCCGCTGGATCGGCAGGTTCTGCTTGCGCATGGCCTTGGCCATGGCGCTCTTGCCGCGTTCGACAGCCTCTTCGCGGCGTTCTTTGGAGAACCACTGGCGGATCTTGTTACGGGCCCGGGGGCTCTTGACGAACGTCAGCCAGTCCTGCGAGGGCCCGGCAGTCTCGGACTTGGACGTGAACACGTCCACGACGTCGCCGTTCTCCAGCGCCGAGTCCAGCGGCACCAGGCGTCCGTTGACCCGCGCGCCCATCGTCCGGTGGCCGACCTCGGTGTGCACGGCGTAGGCGAAGTCCACCGGGGTGGACTCCTGCGGCAAGGCGACGACATCGCCTTTGGGTGTGAACACGTAGACTTCCGAACCCGCGATCTCGAACCGCAGCGAGTCCAAGAACTCTGAGGGGTCGGCGGTCTCGCGCTGCCAGTCCACGAGCTGGCGCAACCAGGCCATGTCGGAGGGCAGGTCGACCTCTTCGGTCCGGGTGGACTTGGAGTTCTCCTTGTACTTCCAGTGCGCTGCGACGCCGTACTCGGCACGCCGGTGCATGTCGTGCGTGCGGATCTGGACCTCGACCGGTTTGCCGTCCGGCCCGATCACCGTCGTGTGCAACGACTGGTAGAGGTTGAACTTCGGCATCGCGATGTAGTCCTTGAACCTGCCCGGCACCGGGTTCCAGTGCGCGTGCAGCACCCCCAGGGCTGCGTAGCAGTCGCGGACCGTGTCGACCAGCACCCGCACGCCGACCAGGTCGTGGATGTCGGCGAAGTCGCGGCCCCGCACGATCATCTTCTGGTAGATCGAGTAATAGTGTTTGGGCCGACCAGTGACCAGGGCTTTGATCTTGGCGGTGCGCAGGTCGCCGATGACCTCTTCGCGCACTTTGGTCAGGTACTCCTCGCGAGCCGGAGCACGTTCGGTGACCAGGTGCACCAGCTCATCGTAGACCTTCGGGTACAGCGTGGAGAAGGACAGGTCCTCCAGCTCCCACTTGATGGTGTTCATCCCGAGGCGGTGGGCAAGAGGGGCGTAGATCTGCAGCGTCTCGTGCGCGGTGCGTTCGGCGGACGACGTCGACACGTGCTGCAGGGTCCGGCAGTTGTGCAGCCGGTCGGCCAGCTTGATGACCAGCACGCGGATATCGCGCGCCATGGCCACGACCATCTTGCGGACCGTCTCGGCCTGGGCGTCGTCGCCGTAGGTGACTTTCTCCAGCTTGGTCACCCCGTCGACGAGCATGGCTATCTCTTCGCCGAACTCTTCGCTCAGCTGTCCCAGGGAGTAGTCGGTGTCTTCCACCGTGTCGTGCAGCAGGGCCGCAGCCAGGGTCGACGGCATCATGCCCAGCTCAGCCAGGATCGTGGCCACCGAGATCGGGTGGGTGATGTACGGGTCGCCGCTCTTGCGCAGCTGGCCGCGGTGGGCACGTTCGGCGACGACGAACGCCTGCTCGATCACCGCGATATCGGCTTTGGGATGGTTGTCGCGCACCGCCGCGAGCACCGGTTCTATCGCGGGGAACGCCACGGTGGAACGTCCGCCGAAACGGGCCAGACGCGAACGTACCCGCGCTGCGGCGGTCTGCTGGGTGTCCGGACTGGCCACAGAAAGGTCGTCAGCGGGTCGTTCGGCCATCTGCACCTCCTCCGGCACCGTCGTCCGGGCGGCAACCAGACGTTGGACGTTCGAGTCTACGCAGCCTGGCAAGTCCTCGCGGCCGAACCGCGACTACCGAAGGACTGTTCGCGAAAGGTTGGTGGAGCGTCGTCGCGATGACGCTCCACTACGCGAGAGCGAGCAGCGCGGTGGTCGGTACGTCAGGCAGCTTCGCTCGGCCGTGCAGGTCCAACAGCTCGATCAAGAACGTCAGCTGGACGATCTGGGCGCCGCACCGCTCCAGCAGGCGCACAGACGCCGCGGCGGTCCCACCGGTGGCCAGCACGTCGTCGACGACCAGGACCCGCGAACCGCTCGGCACGGTGAACGGGTGGACTTCGACTGTCGCTGTGCCGTACTCCAACGTGTAGCTCTCCGAGACGGTCGGTCCAGGCAGCTTGCCGGCTTTGCGGACCAGCGCCAGCCCGACGCCCAGCGCCGTGGCCACCGGGGCGGCCAGCAAGAACCCACGCGACTCGATCCCCACGACCAGGTCCACCGGGGTGGTGGCGGTCGCGGCGATAGCCTCGATCGTCTCGGCGAACGCTGGCCCGTCGGCCAGCAGCGGGGTGATGTCGCGGAACAGCACCCCCGGTTCGGGGAAGTCCTGGACCTGCCGCAGCAGCAGGTCGATCCGGGAGGACAGGTCCGAGCCGTCGTTGGTGGAGGTCATCGTTTCTTCCGTCGTGGTTGGGCTGCCTGGCCCTGGTGCGCACCGGGCTGGAGCTGGCCGACCTTGGCCAGAGCCTTCTGGTCCTCTTCGCTCAGACCTGGAGCGGCAGCGGCCTTCGCCCGGGCGGCGAGCACCTTGCGGGTGTGCGCCTTGATCGGCCGTTCGAGCTCGCGCAGCGTCACTTCCATCGGGGTGGCGAGGAAGACCGACGAGACCGTGCCGATGGCCATACCGACGAACAGCGCCAGAGCCAGGTCGCGCAGCGTCCCAGCGTGCTGGACGAACGCCCCGACGACGAGGATCGCCCCGACCGGCAGCAACGCCACGACCGAGGTGTTGATCGACCGCACGAGGGTCTGGTTCACCGCGAGGTTCGCCTTCTCGGCGTAGGTGTAGCGCATCTGGGACAGGGTGTCGGCAGTGTTCTCGCGGACCTTGTCGAACACCACGACGGTGTCGTACACCGAGTACCCCAAGATCGTCAGGAACCCGATGACGGTCGCCGGGGTCACCTCCCAGCCCACAGCGGCGTAGACCCCGACCGTGACCACGAGGTCGTGCAGCAGCGCGACCAGCGCTGCGACAGCCATCTGCCAGTTGCGGAAGTACACCGTCATGACGATGAGCACGAAGACCAAGAACCATCCGATACCGGTGATGGTCTTGCGTGAGACGTCCGCACCCCAGGTGGGGCCGATGAACGTGTGGGAGATATCCGCTTCGGTGATGTCGAACGCCTCCGCCAGCCGCGTGACCAGCTCAGGCACGTCGGACTGCGGCAGCTCGGACATCTGGATACGCATCTTGGACTGGCCGACGACCACCTTCGGCGACTCGCCCGGAGCCACCGCGAGCACTGTGCTCGTGGCCAGGTCCTGCGAAGGGTCCTTCACGTTGTTCAACGTGAACTGGGTGCCGCCGGAGAACTCGATACCGGGGGTCAGCCCAGGTTTGACGAGCAGCCCCACCGCGATGAGGGTGGTGAGCACACCGAGACCGAACCACCACCACCGGCGTGCCACGATCTGGTACGAGCGGCGGCCGGTGTACAGGTCGTTGCCCCAGGCCCCAAAACCCTGTGCCATCAGTCCACGCTCCCCTCGTCAGCAACGGCTTTCTTGCGGGCCGCGGCGCGGCGTTCGGCGATCGTCATCGGCGCGTCGTCGGAACCCGGCACCCGGGCGTAGGACGGCGCTGGGACATCGTCTTCGGGGACGTCGTCGTCGGGTTCGTCGGACACGACACGGTCGGCTTTCGGACGTGAGATCCGGCCTCGTCCGGCGTAGTGGGCGCTCACCCCCAGCCGGCGCGGGTCCAGACCAGACCACGGGTGGCCCTCGGCGAAGAACCTGCGTTTGGCCAGGACCTGCATCATCGGGTGGGTGAAGCCGAACACGATGACCAGGTCGACCAGGGTGGTCAGCCCCAAGGTGAACGCGAAACCACGCACCCCGCCGACCGAGACCACGTACAGCACGATCGCGGCCAAGAAGTTCACCGCGTCGGACGCCAGGATCGTACGTTTGGCGCGGCTCCAGCCGTGCTCGACCGCAGCACCGAGCGCACGGCCGTCGCGTAGCTCGTCACGAATACGTTCGAAGTACACGATGAACGAGTCGGCTGTGATACCGATCGCGACGATCAGACCACCTACCCCCGCCAGAGAGAGCCGGTACCCGTAGCTCCACGACAGCAGCGTGACCACTCCGTAGGTGGTGACGGCCGCGATCCCCAAGGACCCGACGGTGAGCAGACCCAGCACCCTGTACTGCGCGAAGGAGTAGACCACCACGAGCAGCAGGCCGAACAGGCCCGCCATGAGGCCTTTCTGCAGCTGTTCAGACCCGAGGGTCGCCGAGATCCGGTCTTCGGAGAGCTTTTGGAAGTTCACCGGCAGGGAGCCGAAGTTCAGCTGCTGGGCCAGCGTCGCCGCCGACGTACGGTCAAAGCTGCCGGAGATCTCCGCACGGCCGTCGGGGATGACCGCGTTGATCGACGGGGCCGAGACGACCATCCCGTCCAGGACGATGCCGAACCGGTTCTGCGGGGACGTCATGGGCAAGAGCCGTTTGCTGACATCCCCGAACTGCTTGGTGCCCGTGGAGTTGAACTCCAGGTTGACCACCCACCGGGTGCCGACCCCACCGCCCTGCAACGTCTCCAGACCCGAGCTGGCCTTGGAGATCTGCGCCCCCTCGACCTCCACCGGACCGAGGATGTACTTGCCGATCTCGCCAGTGGTCGCCAGCGCTGCGAGGTCGGAGTCTTTGGCGTTCTTCGGAGGCAGGTCGCAGGTGACGAACGCCTCGTCGGGTTTGCCGATCCGGCCGCCGGTGAGGTTCTCTCTCTTGGAGCAGTCGAGCTCGTCGAACTCCTTTTGCACTGCCGGGGTGATGTAGTAGGCAGCGTCCGACGCCGACGAAGGTTTGTCAGGCCGCGCAGGGTCCGTGGGCTCAGGCTCAGGTTCGGCCGCGGCGGCTTCCTCGCCGGTCTGGTCAGTGCCCTCGGTGGTCCCTTCCTCGCCCGCGCCTTCCGTGGGGGTGCCTTCTTCGGGGGTCGGGTCCTCGGCGGGCGGCTCGGTCTTCACCGGCAGCCCAGTGCCGACCAGCAGCACCGGGCGGAACTCCATCATCGCCGACCTGCTGACCAGCTCCAGCGTCTCGGGTTTGGGCTCCCCAGGCAGGCCCACGACGATCATGTAGCCGCCCTGGCTGGAGATCTCAGCCTCAGCGACACCGGAGGCGTCCACCCGCTGGCGGATGATGGCGATCGCCTGGTTGATGTCGTCGCTGGAGATGTTGGTCTGGCACCTGACCTCGCCGGTGTCGTCGGTCAGGTCAGCGTCAGAGGTCACCGTGTCGGCGATGGGGACAGGGCACAAGATCAGCTCGGTGCCGCCCTCCAGGTCGAGGGCGAGCTTGGGGGTGGTGGTGGCATCGCTCCATATGACCCCCGACCCGATCGCGGCGAAGAGCGCGAAAACCGCGACACCGAGGAAGAGGAGCGTGCGGACCGGCCGTTGCCGGCGGACAGGTGGAGCCAACGTTCTGGTCTTCCTCGTGGTTCGGCAGGTTCGGTCGGCGACCGAACCCGGTCAGGACTTCTTGTCGTCAGGGATGTCGGGGTCCAGGCTCGACACGTCGTCGGGGACCTCGAACTCGTCGATATCCGATGCGTCGAGGTCAGGTTGGTCCTCGGCGCGTACGTCGTCGGTCTCTTCGCAGACCTCAGGCAGCGGCGGACCCACCTTGCGCACGATCGCCGCCCGGGCCCAACGCTGCTCGACACCGGGTGAGGTCTCGAGCACCATGACGTCACCGTCAGCGCGGACCACCGTGGCGAACAGCCCCGAACCGGTCATGACTTCGTCGCCTGGTGCCAGGGTGCTGCGCATATCCCCCATGGTGCGGTTCTTGCGGTTGTTGAGGAACCACGGCACCGCGAAGATGGCGAAGAGGATGAGGATGAACGGCAGCATGCCGCCGAAGCCGCCACCGCCTCCTGCTGAGGCTTCTTGAGCCAGACCGGTGAGCATAGGTGTCCTTACGTGTCAGGGTAACCGGGGGCGAGTCTAGGCCCACCTGGTGCCCGGCCCAACACCGCAGCGCCCAGGATCGCCCATGTGAGGGGAGTAAATCGGAAAGGACCCCCATCGGATGCGGCACCGGACCCGCGGGGGTCGTCGGTCGTCAGCCGCAGCGCTGGTGCGGCTCTCTTCGCGCCCCCGAGGGCGCGTCCCGTCCGGCCTACCTGGGACAAGACCCTTGCGGTCCACTGCGCTCGTCACTGGAAAAGGACCCCCGACGGGCCAGGTGGGACCAGTCCCAGGTGGTTCCAGGCGGCGGGAGTGGCGACCCGGCCTCGAGGGGTCCGGGCGACGAAACCTTCTCTGACGAGGAACGGTTCGGCGACCGTCTCGACTGTCTCTGGCTCTTCGCCGACGGTCACCGCGAGAGTGGTCAGGCCCACCGGTCCCCCGCCGAACCGTCGGCACAGGGCGTCGAGGACTGCCCGGTCCAGCCGGTCCAGACCCCGCACGTCGACCTCGTACACCTCCAACGCCGCACGGGCTGCGGCCAACGAGCAGGTCCCGTCACCACGCACCTCGGCCCAGTCACGCACCCTTCGCAGCAACCGGTTCGCGATCCGTGGGGTCCCGCGTGACCGGGCGGCGATCTCGGCTGCCGCGTCGTCGGCCAGGCGTACCCCCAGCAGGCCCGCCGAACGCACCAGCACCCGCACCAGCTCGGAGGCGTCGTAGAAGTCAAGGTGGGCGGTGAACCCGAACCGGTCGCGCAACGGCGCTGGCAGCAACCCTGCCCGCGTGGTCGCACCGACAACCGTGAACGGCGGCAACGCCAACGGGATCGCCGAGGCCCCTGCCCCTTTGCCGACGACGACATCCACCCGGAAGTCCTCCATCGCCACGTACAGCAGCTCTTCTGCGGCCCGGGCCAGCCGGTGGATCTCGTCGATGAACAGCACCTCCCCCTCCTCCAGCGACGACAGCACCGCCGCCAGGTCGCCGGCGTGCTGGATCGCCGGCCCGCTGGTCACCCGCAGCGACGCCCCGAGCTCGGCCGCGACGATCATGGCCAAGGTGGTCTTGCCCAGCCCTGGTGGTCCGGCGAGCAGCAGGTGGTCGGGAGCCCGTCCGCGCCCGCGGGCCGCGTCGAGCACCAACGACAGCTGGTCGCAGACCACCCGCTGCCCCACGAACTCGGCGAGTGTCCGGGGCCGCAGCGCTGCCTCCGCGGCGCGCTCAGCAGCATCGGCACCAGGACGGACCAGAGACGCGGCCTCGACCTCGTCGACGTCGGACGGCCACAGGTCAGCGACCGGCGGTTCGTCCGCGTGCGCAGCCGGCCGGACCGAGGAGCTCTCGGTGTCAGCCACGGGCACCACCCAAGGTCCGCAGCGCCGCCCGCAACACTCCAGCGACCTCGTCGGCACCGACCGGGTCGCCCGAACCGTCAAGCACCTGGTCGACCGCGGCGGCTGCCGCACGCTCAGGCCAACCCAGCCCTGTCAGCGCCTCGACGACCTGGCCGCGACGGTCGTCGGCCTTGGGGGTCGCAGACGTGGCGGTGCCAGACCCGCTGGGTGGCCCGATCCGGTCCTTGAGCTCCAGGACGATGCGCTGGGCACTCTTGCGCCCCACCCCTGGGACACGCTGGAGCGCCGCCAGGTCCTCGTCGGCCACAGCGCGGCGCAGCCCGTCTGGTGTGTGGACCGCGAGCATGGCCAACGCCAGCCGCGGACCGATCCCGCTGACCGTCTGGACCGTCTCGAACACCTCACGCTCGTCGGTGCTGGCAAAGCCGAACAGCGTCAGCGCGTCTTCCCTGACCAGCAACGACGTCGCCAACCGAGCCGGTGACCCGACCCGCAGCCCCGCAAGCGTCCCCGGGGTGGCCTGCAGCGCCAGCCCGACCCCTCCCACCTCGACGACCACAGCGTCCAGCCCGACGGACAGCACCTCGCCATGCACCGATGCGATCACCGCCCAGCTCCCTTCCTCACGTCCTGCACCTTCGCGATATCGCCCCACTGTCTCACGTGACGAACACCTGTACGACCGACACGCCGGGCGCCTCCCAGGTCCACCGCCGGGCACCTGCGACGATAGCCGGTGTGCGCGTCCTAGGAGTCGACCCCGGCCTGACCCGCTGCGGTCTTGGCGTCGTCGACTCCCTCCCCCGCCGCCAGGTCCGCTTGGTCGCCGTAGGCGTAGCCCGCTCCGACACAACAGCCGATATCGACCAACGCCTCCTGCTCGTCGCCGAGACCATCGACGACTGGCTAGAACGCCACGCCCCCGACACCGTCGCCGTCGAACGCGTCTTCGCCCAGCACAACGTCGGCACCGTCATGGGTACCGCCCAGGTCGCCGGTATCGCCATGCTGGCCGCCGCCCGCCGCCGCATCCCCGTCGCCCTGCACACCCCGTCTGAGGTGAAGGCTGCCGTCACCGGCTCAGGCTCCGCCCCCAAAGCCCAAGTCCAGACCATGGTCGCCCGCCTCCTGGACATGCCCACCCCCCCGACCCCCGCCGACGCCGCCGACGCCCTCGCCCTGGCTATCTGCCACCTGTGGCGCCCCGCTGGCGCCCTGGGCACCCCCCAACGCGAACCCGGCGCCCTCACCCCCGCCCAACGCACCTGGGCCGCCGCCGAACAAGCCGCCCGCCGCAGACCGCAAGGTACGAAACCATGACGACAGACTCTGACTTCTTGCTCTTCGATGGCCCAGGCCCGACCATCACCAACGAGCAGGTGGCCGAGCTGCTCGACGAAGAAGCCGGTTCATTGAAACCTGAGCCTCGGGCTGAATGAACCGGCTGCGGGACGGCAAGAAGCGGCGCCACTACTTCACATGCTTGACGGCCGAGGCGATGAGGTCGACCAGTGGCTGGCCGCCAAGGTGATGCACGTCCCAGGCTGCGACGAGTCCATGCTGCTGGTCGGGCACCGTCCAGCCACGCTGGTAGTCGCCACGAGTAGCTACGACCCTCAGTCCTCGTCGTCCAACGCGGCGAGGACGTCGTCGGAGGCGGAGAAGTTGGCGTAGACGTTCTGGACGTCGTCGGAGTCTTCGAGGGCGTCTACCAGGCGGATGACCTTGCGGGCGCCGTCGGTGTCGACTTCGATCTCGGTGGCGGGGTAGAAGACGACGTCGGCGGAGTCGTACTCGATACCGGCGTCTTGGAGGGCCTGGCGGACGGGGACGAGATCGGTTGCTTCGGTGAGGACTTCGAAGGAGTCGCCGGAGTCGGTGACTTCTTCGGCGCCAGCGTCGAGGACCGCCATCATGACGTCGTCTTCGGTGGTGCCTTCTTTAGGGACCACGACGACGCCTTTGCGGGAGAACAGGTAGGCGACCGAACCCGGGTCGGCCATAGCGCCGCCGTTGCGGGTGAAGGCGACGCGGACGTCGGAGGCGGCTCGGTTGCGGTTGTCGGTCAGGCACTCGACGAGCACCGCGACGCCGCCGGGTGCGTAGCCTTCGTAGAGGATCGAGTGGTACTCGGCTCCGCCTGCTTCGGCGCCGGAACCGCGTTTGACGGCCCGGTCGATGTTGTCGGCAGGCACCGACGACTTGCGGGCCTTCTGGACCGCGTCGTACAGGGTGGGGTTGCCGGCAAGGTCAGGGCCACCGGTGCGGGCCGCCACCTCGATGTTCTTGATGAGCTTGGCGAAGAGCTTGCCGCGTTTGGCGTCGACCAGGGCTTTCTTGTGCTTCGTGGTGGCCCACTTGGAGTGACCGGACATCGCGTGGTGCTCCTTCGGCGTCTCATGCTCGTCTAGCGGTTGCCGCGGACGATGTCCACGAACAGTCGGTGCACCCGGTCATCGCCTGTGACCTCTGGGTGGAAGGCGGTCACGAGCAGCGTCTGCTGGCGCACCGCGACGATCCTACCGGCGGCTGGCCCGTCCTCCACGCGGGCGAGCACCGTGGCGCCAGGTCCGGCCTGCTCGACCCACGGGGCACGGATAAACACGGCGTGCACCGGGCCGCCGTCGAGACCGTCCACGTGGAGGTCGGTCTCGAAAGAGTCGACCTGGCGGCCGAAAGCGTTGCGGCGGACGGTGATATCCATCCCGCCGAGCGTCTGCTGGTCAGCGGTCCCTCCGAGCAGCCGGTCGGCGAGCAGGACCATCCCGGCGCACGAACCATAGGCGGGCATGCCGTCACGCAGACGGTCGCGCAACGGGACGAACATGCCGAAGGCACGCAACAGCTTGTCGATCGTCGTGGACTCACCACCAGGCAGGACGACCGCGTCGAGCGCGTCCAGCTCGGACGGGCGCCGCACCGGCACCGGGTCAGCCCCAACGGAACGCAGCGCGGCGCAGTGCTCACGCACATCCCCTTGCAGGGCCAGGACTCCGACGACGGGTGGCACGAGGGCTGATCCTAGTGCACCAGTGCACGAGCGCCCTTGCCGTGGGCGAGGTTGCAGGCTCACCTGGGCGCGTGGCTGGCGAGACAGTAATGACGGTGGGGCGAACATCGTGACCAAATTGGTATCGCGCAATCGGGGCACACCGTGACAAATCAACCGAATCGTCCGCTGTGTCTGGGTACCTTGGCCGCGTGACGATCGAATCGACCGCCGCCCAGGCTGCTGCGCTTGGGTTGCTGAAACAGGACGTGGTGCTGACCGCCGACCTGCTCAGCCAGCTGCACGACGGTCTTTCCGAGATCTACGCCGACCAAGCCGAGTGGACTTCCCCGCAACGCAGGCTCTACGGGCTCCCGCCCTGGGCCTCGCGGAAGGACAGCTGAAGGCACTAAGGGCGTGTCTCGTCAAGGTGGCGCGTGACACCGTCCCAGCCGTCGAGCAGGCCGCGCACGAGCTCGACCAGCCCCAGGGGAAACACCTCCAGGTCCACTGCCGCGAGCTCGTCGAGGGTGAACCAGCGCAGGTCGTCGAGCAGCTCTTCTTCCTCTTTGGTCCAGCCGGACGTGGTCACCGTGGTGCCAGGGCCGACCCGGGCGTAGAACAGCTCTTCGTCCTGGCGCCAGCGTTCGAAGACGAAGTCGAACACTGCTGAGCGGGTGAACACCGGCCCGACGACAGCGTCGTCGGCCAGCTCGATACCGGTTTCCTCACGCACCTCGCGCAACGCGGCCTCGCGGAACGTCTCACCGTCGTCCAGGCCCCCGCCGACGACGAGCCACCAGCTACGAGACTCCTGGTCAGCGTCGTGGCCACGCAGCATCAGCACCCGGTCGTCCGGGTCGACGAGGATCACCCGTGCAGCACGGCGGAACCGCAGGCCGAGCGCCTGGCTCGGCTTGGGGTCTTGGGGGGCCGTCACCATCCCCGGTCGGCCAGACGGTGCGGGGCTGGTACGTCGTCGACGTTGATCCCGACCATCGCCTCCCCCAGGCCGCGCGAGACCTGGGCGATGACGTCCGGGTCGTCGTAGAACGTCGTGGCTTTGACGATCGCCGCAGCCCGGGCGGCAGGGTCGCCGGACTTGAAGATCCCGGACCCGACGAACACTCCCTCGGCGCCGAGCTGCATCATCATGGCAGCGTCCGCAGGGGTGGCGATCCCACCTGCGGTGAACAAGACCACCGGCAGCCTGCCAGCCTGCGCCACCTCGGCGACCAGGTCGTAGGGCGCACCGAGTTCCTTGGCGGCCAGGTACAGCTCGTCGGCCGGCAGGGACGTCAACCGGCGGATCTCGTCGCGCAGGGTGCGCATGTGGGTCGTCGCGTTGGACACGTCACCGGTACCAGCCTCCCCCTTGGACCGGATCATCGCCGCGCCTTCGCAGATACGCCGCAGCGCCTCGCCCAGGTTCGTCGCCCCGCACACGAACGGCACGGTGAACGCCCACTTGTCGATGTGGTGGGCGTAGTCGGCGGGGGTGAGCACCTCGGACTCGTCGATGTAGTCCACCCCGAGCGACTGGAGCACCTGCGCTTCGACGAAGTGCCCGATACGGGCTTTGGCCATGACCGGGATGGACACCGCGGAGATGATCCCGTCGATGAGGTCCGGGTCGCTCATACGCGCGACCCCGCCCTGGGAGCGGATATCGGCAGGCACACGTTCGAGGGCCATGACAGCCACGGCTCCAGCGTCCTCGGCGGTCTTGGCCTGCTCGGGGGTGACGACATCCATGATGACGCCACCTTTGAGCATCTCGGCCATCCCCCGCTTGACACGGGCGGTGCCGACGGTGGGCTGCGGGTTCTCAGTGCTCACAGTGTTCCTCACAACAGGCGTTCTTCAACACGCTACTTCGGGTCGGGGCGGTGCCATGGTACCGATGCTCAGGGCAGACCCCTCACCTCAGCCGTGGCGCTCGCTCATCGTCATGGGCATGGAGTCGTCGAGCTCGAGCGTCGTAGGCTCCACGGCGCTGCCAGCCAGGTGGAACGTGCGGACCATCCACCCACGACGCACACGCAGGGCCTGGGCGACAGCCTCGTTGTGGATCCGGCGGGCCAGCTGGACGCGGTACCACGCGGCAGCGAGCTGGTCGAGCAGCTCGGCGCCCAGCGGGTCGGCAGCCAGGCGGTCCACCTCCGCCTCGTCGGACAGCATCTCGGTCAGCGCTGCGGTGAGCTCGCTCTCAGCCGGACCGGGTGTGACCTGGGCAGCCGGAGCCACGAGCCCAGCCGGCGCGCCCGGGACCGTCGTCGTGGACACCCCCAGCTGGCGCCACTCGGACTCACCGAGCACAGCCGGGGTGTCCGGCGCCGCGGTCGACGCTGTCGTGGACACCGCCAGGGCCTGCCACGCCGACTCGCCGAGCACCACCGAGCTGACGGGGTCGAGCAACCCGGAGGTGGCCAGCTCGGCGGCGACGGTGCCCCGGCGCACCAGCTGTGCGGCGACCACAGCCCGTGCGGAGACCACCTTGCGGTGCAGCCGGTCCAGGCGTGAGGCCCGCAACCACACCACCCACAAGACGAGCAACGCCACGATGATGAGCACGGCGACGACCTCAAGCGGTCTCATCTGACCTCTCCCCTGTCACGGCGCAGCAGGCGCAGCACCGACTCGTCTTCGCCGACGGGTGCGTCGCGTCCGGCGACGGCCATCTCGTACACGGCGAGGATCTGCTTGGTCACACTGCTCCAGTCGTAACGACGCACCACCTGGGCGGCGCGCGCGCGTGCCTCGACAGCCAGTGCTGGGTCGGCGAGCACCCGCACCAACGTGGCGGCCAGGTCGGCGCTGTCGCCGTTGCGGAACAGCACCCCGGCTCCCCCGTCGTCGAGCACCCGCCGGAACGCCCCCAGGTCGGAGGCGACCACGCAGGTGTCGGTGGACATCGCCTCGACCAGGACGATCCCGAAGCTCTCCCCACCGGTCTGGGGGGCGCAGTACACGTCTGCTGAGGCCAGCAGGCGGGCTTTCTCGTCGTCGGTGACGGTCCCCAGCAGCTCGACTGCTGCGGCGACCTGCGGCCCGGCGGCAGCGACCTGCTCAGGACCAGTCTCGCCGCCCCCGGCGATGAGCAGGCGGATCCCCGGGATCGTCTTCTGCACCTGGGCCACCGCCCCGAGCAGGACACCCAGGCCTTTACGTGGCTCGTCCAGACGGCCCAAGAACGCCACCGTGGGGCGCTGTGGGGTCCCTGTCCAGGCAGGGTCGGTGGGAGCGGCGGCGAAACGGTCGACGTACACGCCGTTGGGGATCACCACCGCGTCGCCGCCGAGATGGTCGACGAGGGTGCGCCTGGCGTCTTCGGACACGGCGATCCGTGCGGTGATCTTCTCCAGGGACTGGCGGACGAACGGGTAGGCGATCTGCAACGACCGTGACCGCACCAACGACGAGTGGAACGTGGCCACGACCGGCCCTTCCGCGATCCACAACGCCAGCATGGCCAACGAGGGTATGGCTGGCTCGTGCAGGTGCAGGACGTCGAACTGGTTCGCTGCGAGCCACTTACGCACCCGGGCGGCTTTGACAGGGCCGAACGCCAGGCGTGCCACCGACCCGTTGTAGTGCACGGCCAGGGTCTTGCCTGACGGGACGACGTACTCGGGCACAGGTGTGTCATCACCGGCGGGAGCCAGCACGGAGACTTCGTGCCCGTCGTCCATGAGCGCCTCGGCCAGGTCGCGCACGTGGAACTGCACACCACCGGGGTGGTCGAACGAGTACGGGCACACCACCCCGACCCGCAACGGCCGTTCTGACACCATCACGTACCCTCCGCCGCACTGTCGCCATCACCCTCGGCGCCGTCTGTGTCGGCACCGGCGGGCGCGGCCTGCGTGGTCTGGGCGTTTCGGTGCCGGTCGCGGTCACGGTCGAGGTCGTCGACGAACACGCGCTGGAGCATATGCCAGTCCTGGGGGGTCTCAGCGATGGCCTGGGCCAGGCGGTCAGCCCACTGCTGGGTCATCGCGTGGATCCGCTCGCGTCCTTTGAGCGTCTCGTCGGGGACGACCGGGTCGGAGAACGCCACTTTGACCCCCCACGGCGACCCGGCCAGGCGTCGTCGTTCGCCGTGCAGGCGTTCGTAGGTGATCGCGACGGTGCACAGCACCGCCTTGCCGTCGGCGGTCAGCGCCGCAGGTCCGGGGGCCACCCGAGCCCGGTGGCCGAACAGGTCCACCTCGACCCCGCTGTGCGACAGGTCACGGTCGGCCAGCAGCGGTATGAACTGTCCGCCGCGGCGCGCGGTGCGCATCAGCTCGCGGAACACCTGCCCGCCTTCGCCCCGGCCCAGCGCGAGGATGCGCATCCCCGCTTTCTCGCGCACGTCGAGGAAGTCGAGGAACAGCTGCTCTGGTTCGAGCCGTTCGGCGACAGTCGTCGTCGGGGCGAGGTTGCGCGAAGCCCACCCCCCGGCCATGTCCCAGTTGCCCAGGTGCCCGAGCGCCGCGACGACGGACTGGCCAGCGCCCAGCCGTTCGAGGGCCCAGTCTTCGTTGACCAGACGGACCCTGGCGTCGACCTGTTCGACGCTCAGACCAGGTTGGACGAGCATCTCGGCGTAGTAACGCAGGTACGACCGCATCCCCGCGTGTGACAGCCGCCTCAGGCCCCGACGGCTCAGGCCCGGGCGCACCCGGGTGAGGTTGGCCTCCAGACGCCGCACACCTTTGCCGTGCACCAGCCACGCGACATCAGCACCCAGCACCGCCAGGGCGCGGACCAACGGTTCGGGCAGCCGTGGTGCCCACCGGAACGCCTGCGCCAGGATCCAAGCGTTCACGTGTCCTCCGGGTCTGGTCCGGGCAGTGCCTTGGCCTGCTTGTACACCGTCGCCATCCGTTGCACCACAGTGATGGCCGAAGCCAGCGCCAGCAGGCCGAGCACCACGGTGAGCACCACCGGCGGCAGGCCCAGCCCGACGAACCCGGTGGTGAACAGCACCACGACGAGCCGGTCAGCCCGTTCGGCGATCCCGACCTTCGCGCTCAGCCCCACCCCCTCGGCGCGCGCCCGGGCGTACGGCACGACCGACCCGAGCACCAGGCACGTCAGCGCGAGGACCATCGTCAGCTTGTCGTCGCCGCCGCCGGCGAACCACAGCACCAGACCGACGAAGATCGCCGCGTCGGCGAAACGGTCCATGGTCGAGTCCAAGAACGCCCCCCACGGGCCGGACCGTCCCGACTCACGCGCCATGATCCCGTCGAGGGAGTCGGTGAGCACCAACGCCCCGATGACCGCGGCCCCGACGAACAGGTGCCCGGTCGGGAAGGCCCACAAAGCGACGACGACGGCGGCGACCGTCCCGGTGATGGTCACCGCGTCGGGGGTCACCCCCAGGCGCAGCAACAACCGGGCCAGGGGGGTGAACACCCGTGACATCGTTCCGCGCAGACCGTCAAGCATGTCAGGGCCCCGAAACAGCAGAAGCAGAGCCAGCAGGACCAGCTGTCACCTCGGCCCACGCCGCAGCCAGGCGGGACCGGCTGTCGGCGAGCAGCTCAGGCATGGCACGGGTGCGAGCGACGATGGGCAGGAAGTTCGCGTCCCCGGACCACCGTGGCACCACGTGCTGGTGCAGGTGCGCGGCGATCCCAGCCCCCGCGACCGCTCCCTGGTTCATACCCAGGTTGAACCCGTGAGGTTTGTAGGAGTGGGCCAGGGCACGGATGGCGGTGCGGGTCATGGCGGTGAGCTCGCCAGCTTCTGCCTCGTCGAGGTCCAGGTAGTCCGCGACGTGCCGGTACGGGCAGACCAGCAGGTGCCCGCAGTTGTACGGGTAGAGGTTGAGCACGACGAACGTGTGCTCACCCCGGGCGACGACCAGGGCGGTCTCGTCGTCCTCGTCCTTGCCGCGGCAGAACGGGCAGGTGGGACCTGGCCGGTCGTCGGGGGGTTTGGCGGCTCCGCCGATGTAGACCATGCGGTGCGGGGTCCACAGGCGGTGCACAGAGTCCGGGACCCCGGCGGGGTGGTTGTCCTCAGGTGGCGGTGTCTGGTCCATGGCTCACACCTGCACCCTGTCGCGTACGGCTGCCACAACACGTGCGACGGCTTCGTCGACGGGCACCTGGTTGTCCTGGCGCCCGTCGCGGTACCGGAACGACACCGCGCCTGCGGTGACGTCCTGCTCGCCCGCGATGAGCACGAACGGGATCTTGGCAGTCGCGGCGTTGCGGATCTTCTTGCCGAAACGGTCGTCGGAGGTGTCCATCTCCGCGCGGACCCCCTGGGCACGCAAAGCGGCGACCACCTCGGCCAGGTGCGGTTCGAACGTTTCGGCGACGGGCACAGCCAGGGCCTGCACTGGTGCCAGCCACGCCGGGAACGCCCCGGCGTAGTGCTCGACGAGGATCGCGAAGAACCTCTCGATCGACCCGAACAGCGCGCGGTGGATCATCACCGGGCGCTGGCGGGAACCGTCCGCGGCGGTGTACTCCAGCTCGAACAGCTCGGGTTCGAAGAAGTCCAGCTGGATGGTCGACAGCTGCCAGGTGCGCCCGATCGCGTCTTTGGCCTGCACGGAGATCTTCGGGCCGTAGAACGCGGCGCCACCGGGGTCGTCGACCAGGTCCAGGCCGGAGGCTGTGGCGACCTCCCGCAGGGTTTCGGTCGCCTCTTCCCAGGTGGTCTCGTCACCGACGGACTTGTCGGGGTCCCGGGTGGACAGCTCGAGGTAGAACTCGTCGAGCCCGTAGTCACGCAGCAGGCCCAAGACGAACTCCAGCAACGACGCCAGCTCGTCACGCATCTGCTCGCGGGCGCAGTAGATATGCGAGTCGTCCTGGGTGAAACCGCGTGCCCGTGTCAGCCCGTGGACCACCCCGGACTTTTCGTACCGGTACACCGTGCCGAACTCGAACAACCGCAACGGCAGCTCGCGGTAGGAACGTCCGCGCGAGGAGTAGATGAGGTTGTGCATGGGGCAGTTCATCGGTTTGAGGTAGTAGTCCTGCGCTGCCCGGCGGACCTGCCCTGCGCTGTCGCGTTCCTCGTCGAGCTGCATCGGCGGGTACATCCCGTCGGCGTACCACTCCAGGTGCTTGGACGTCTCGAACAGCCGTGCCTTGGTGATGTGCGGGGTGGAGACGAACGAGTACCCGGCGGCCAGGTGCTGGCGCCGCGCGTAGTCCTCCATCTCCATACGCACGATCCCGCCTTTGGGGTGGAACACCGCCAGCCCCGACCCGATCTGGTCAGGGAAGCTGAACAGGTCCAGCTCGTTGCCGAGCTTGCGGTGGTCGCGCCGTTCAGCCTCGGCGAGACGGTCCAGGTGCGCGCGCAGGTCGTCTTTGCAGGCCCAGGCGGTGCCGTAGATACGCTGCAGCTGCGGGTTCTTCTCCGACCCGCGCCAGTACGCCGCCGCCGACCGCATGAGCGCGAACCCGTTGCCGATGAGCTTGGTGGACGGGACGTGGGGGCCGCGGCACAGGTCCTGCCAGGCCACCGAACCGTCACGCCGACGGTTCTCGTACATGGTCAGACCGCCCAGACCCACCTCGACCGACGCCCCGTCAGTGTCGGTGGCGTCCCCCTTGAGCCCGATGAGCTCGAGCTTGTAGGGCTCGTCCGCCTCGATCGTGCGCGCCTGGTCCTCGGTGACCTCCACCCGGTGGAACGTCTGCCCCTCTTTGACGATCCGTGCCATGGACTTCTCCAGGGCTTTGAGATCGTCGGGCGTGAACGGGGTGGTGACGTCGAAGTCGTAGTAGAACCCGTCGGTGATCGGTGGTCCGATCCCCAGCCTGGCCTGCGGGTCCACAGCCTGCACCGCCTGGGCGAGCACATGCGCCGCCGAGTGCCGCAGCACCATCAACCCGTCCGGCGAGTCGATCGTCACCGCTTCGACGCTCGTCCCTGCCACCAGCGCGGCATCCAGGTCCGCCAGCTCTGCGTCGACCCGCATGACGACGACCTCGCGCCGTCCCGCGAACAGCTGCGTCCCCGTCGTACCCGCAGCCACCGTGGTCGCCACACCGTCAACCGTCAGGTTCACCGACTCAGACACAGCACTGGACTCCTCACATAGACCTGGTGCGCCATCCAACCCGGCCTCTGGACGACCGGAGCACACCCCCGACGATGCTACCGACCCCAGACCCACCCGGCTGACCACCACCGCCAGCGGGTCACCAGGTCGGCCCCCGAAAACGCCCGACCGTTGGCCATACCGTCCTTGTCGTGCCAAACCCGGCACGTGACGACAGGACCGACGTCCAAAACACGCTGGGTAGGCTGACCTGGTGAGTGCCAAACCTCTCATCCAGCCCAAAGACCCGCGTTTCAACCTCGCGTCGTTCCTGCTCGCCACGGCAGGCTGCCTGGTGTTCGGGTACCTGTTCGGACGCGGTGTCGCAGGCGAGTCAAGCTCGTACGCCTGGGGCATACCTGTCGGGCTCGCCATCGGTCTCGTGGTGTGCCTGTGGTACTGGTCGGAGAGCCTGACGTACACCGGCGCACTCAACGACGACCAGATGTTCGGCCTGCCGGTCAGTGGTCCGGCCGTGTTCGCCATGGGCGCCACCGTCGGAGGGTGGTTGCAGGCACACCAGTGGGTGTTTTTCGCCGTTGTCACCGCAGCGCTGCTGGTCTTCGGCATCTGGGGTTCCACCCGCGAGCGGCGCAGACGCAACCGCCGGCAGGCTGAGCTCGAGTGGTTCCAGGACCTGCTGTCCAGGGGTTGCCGCGCCGCTGCACACGTCACCGAGGCGGTGCTGACCGGCGAGCGCATCACCCGTGAAGGCCAGACCGACGTCCCCCGGCAGGTCCGGTTCACCGTCCAGTTCGCCGACAGCACCGGGGTGCAGCACGAGGTCGCCAAGAAGGCGTACTTCTACCTGGCCCGCACCCCGGGCACCGGTTGTGCGGCGACGGTGCTCTACGCCTCTTCCAACCTGGAACCGGACAAGGTCATCGTGGTGCTCGAACCTCCGCACAACGTCGAGCTGAGGCTGCGCCACGTGGCGTCAGAACCTCTCGCCGCCCGCTCGCTCGCCATGGACGACGGCACCCAGGTCGACCTGTGGGCCTCGTCTGTGCTCGTCGCACGTACCTCGACCGGTGTGGAACCCGACCCGGGCACACAGCTGGTCGTCATCGACGAGTCCGGCATCTCAACCCCCCATGCCCGCCTGGACCTCATCGACGGCACCTGGCAGGTCACCAACACCGACACGTTCAGCTCGGTCGCCGTCACCAACGCTGGCGAGCTGTCCCGTCTACGGCCAGGCGAGTCAGCCCCAGCCGGAGAACACCTCCGCCTGGGCCCTGTGGGCATGCGCCTGCTCCCCCACAGCACCCTCGGCCACACCCAAGAGGCCCCCGAGCTCTCCGCCCTGTGCACCAGCCACGACGGTCGCGCCTGGTTCATGTAGCCGGATCGGGCGTACCTGGGTATGGCTGCGTCGGCGAAAGGGGTTTGCGGCGGAGCACCAGGACCAACGCCACCAACGCGACGACGAGAACCACCACGAAGGCGCCCAGGCTGCCCAGCATGATCCACAACCGCGTGGGAGTGCTCTTCTCCTCCTGGGGGTCCAGGTAGCTGGCCAGTGCTTTGGCGTCGTCGCGGGTGAAGGAACCGGAGATCTCCGCCTTGCCGTCCAAGATGACCGCGTTGATCGACGGCGCGGAGACCACCAGGCCGTCGAGGACGATACCGAACCGGTTCTGCGGCGGAAGCAGGGGCAGGAGACGTTCGCTGACCGCCGCGAACTGGCGGGTTCCCGTGGAGTCGAACTCCACGTTCACCACCCACCGAGTGCCCTGGTCACCTCCCGCCAATGTCTCGATCCCCGCAGTGGCATGGTCGATACGAGAACCATCGACCTCAACAGGTCCAAGGATGTACTTGCTGATCTCCCCCGTCGCTGCGAGCGTTGCGAGGTCGGAGTCTTTGGCGTCCTTCGACGGCCGGTCACAGGTGACGAAAGCCTCGTCGGGCCTGCCGACCCGGCCACCGACGAGGTTCTCCCGCTGAGAGCAGTCCAGCTCGTCGAACTCCTTTTGGACCGCTGCGGTGATGTAGTACGCAGCGTCTGACGGCGACGACGGGCTGGCGGGCCGAACCTGCTCGTCGACGACTGACGGCTCGGCAGCCAGCACACCCGCACCGGTCTCGAGCACCGGCCGGAACTCCAGCACCGTCCTGCCGACTGACTCCGCCGCCCTGGTTCTGGGCTCCCCAGACAACCCGACCACCGCGTCCGACGGCGGTGGTCCACCCAGCAGACCAGCGACGACGATGGTGCAGATACCAGCAGTCTTCATGTCTGTTGCCCCCTCGGGATGTGCCTGCGCCGCAGCCTATCGCGAGCCCCTTCACCCAGACCACCACCGCTGACGCTGGCCGCAAGCGACAAAGGTGTGCTTGGCTCGTCGTACCGCCGAGCACACGTCACGACTGGTCGATGATGTGGGACCGTCCCCGCAGGAGGAACCCGAGATGCCGAAGACCCCCAGAGTGCACAAACGCCCCCTCCAGCCAGGCGACAAAACGATCCTGCTCGAAGCCACCCTCATCGACCTCAACTGGAACGAAACCCGGTTCTGCGAACAGGACGTACTCTCAAACCCTCAGCTCGCACACTACGCCACGCTCGTGCCAGAACGAGGAGACTTCGGAGTCGTCGCCCTAGACCCCACCAGCTGGCTCGGCGTCGTGTGGGTGCTCTTCTTGCCCCCACAAGACCCCGGGTACGGGTTCGTGGAACCCGGGATCCCCGAGCTGTGCGTCTGCGTCCAAGAACCTGCCCGCGGCGCAGGCCTGGGACGAGAGCTCATCAACGACGCGATCTCGATCGCCCGCACCCAAGAACTCCAAGGCATCAGCCTCTCGGTAGAAGCCGGAAACCCCGCCCGGCACCTCTACGAGTCCCTGGGCTTTGTCGACGCAGCCACCAACACACCCGGAACCATGGTCCTACGGTTCTGACAACCTGGTGGCCGGCCCAGCCGCCAGTTGGCCAGCACCGAGACGGTCGGCGGTAGGCGGTCGCAGCACGGGCCTCGTCGATCAGTTGCAGGGCGGCCTCGACAGACCGTCATCACACGAGGAGCACCTCCGGGCACAGATTCGAGTTCAGCCACCTCGTCTCCACGTTCTACCCGACGGGTCAAGCGCCCATGAAGCACCGGATTGGTGCGACACGTCGCGCCCCACGAGCGTGCGGCGCGGCTATGGCTGGGCCACAGGCTCACTGGCCCCGTGTTGGGGCACGCCTAGGCAGGACAACGGCCCCTGATCTACGTTTGCGCAGGTCAGGGGCCGGTGGTTGTGGTGGGCGATACTGGGATCGAACCAGTGACCTCTTCCGTGTCAGGGAAGCGCGCTCCCGCTGCGCCAATCGCCCATCGGTACTGCCTTCGAGGTGGAGACGGGAGTCGAACCCGTGTTGACGGCTTTGCAGGCCGCTGCCTCGCCACTCGGCCACTCCACCGTGGAGTCTCCGAGCGGATGACGGGACTCGAACCCGCGACCCTCACCTTGGCAAGGTGATGCTCTACCAACTGAGCCACATCCGC
>Ga0123353_10000304_pt1 | contig 61195 bp, 55 predicted proteins | sample TergutLab28metaG_3_FD_92763 | JGI IMG/M metagenome (GOLD analysis project Ga0123353, IMG submission 92763) | Labiotermes labralis P3 segment gut microbial communities from Petit-Saut dam, French Guiana - Lab288 P3 | ecosystem: Host-associated > Arthropoda: Insects > Digestive system > Gut ... | reverse complement strand
TCCCGGGCGGGGCTCAGGAGCGGAAACGGCCGCGCTGCTGCTCGATCAGGGCCTCCTGAAGGTCGACCGTCCCGTCGTTGCGCACCCACTGGCCCTCGGCGCCGAGCACCCAGGCACGCGTGGTGGGCGCGAAGGCCAGGTCGAGCAGATCCGCGACGCCCTGCTTGGTGCGCTCGTCGGGCAGCCTCCGCCAGCTCCGACTGCTCGGCACTCAAGTACGCCGACCACCGGACGTACAGGGGCGCTTTCACCAGTTCTGTTGACCCGCAGGAGGCATGTAACGAACGAAGCTGGCGACCTTTGGCAGGTAGTTGAAATCGGGCGTAGATCTGCTCGGGCAGCCCCAAGGGGTCTGGGAGACCTCGACAAACTCAGCGACGCCGCCCGCCCGCCCTGCTCCACGTCCTCGACGGCCTGGCTCGCCAACACCCGCATCCGAGCAGCCCTCGACAACGCCAGCTGAGCTACTTCCGGCGCTGCTTCAGCAGCGCTTTCGCTTCCTTCCCGAACACGGGATGGTCACGCAGCCCTTCAACGACCGCTCGTCCGCGGGCGTCGCCGACCGTGAGGATCGGACGAATGAAGTGGATACGCGTGCTTCCACGGGACGTCTCGTCAAGTAGGACGATCAGATCGTCAAGGTGCTCCGGCCTGGCCGACGCGGCCAATGCGGCGGCCAGACCCTCTGTTGCGTCCGGGCCCTCAGCGCGCAAATACAGGTCGCGAAGACGGTCCCAGTGGACGGCTGCCGGCGCAACGGCCATCGCCCGTGCGACGCCCTCCAGGACGCGATCGGGGTATCCGCCGCGCTCCAGGTGCTCCAAGAGGACCGGAAGGGCCGTCGGGTACGGATCCGAGGTGTTCACCAGGTCCCACACGGAGTCGACAGCAATGCCACGGTCGTGCAGATCCTCCAGGATCGGACGCTGGGCTTCGCGCCACTTGGCTGCTCGTTGCTGGCGCTCTGCTTCACGCTTCGCGGCGGTCTCCTGGAACTCGCGGTCCTGCGCGAGCTGTGCCATCAGCTCCGCGGCGCTGATGCCGCCCGCACGCTTGTCTCCACCGGTCATGGGATGAACCTCACTTCCATCGTGCGGCCGCCAGGCGCCGTCCGGGTATTAGCCGCGCCGGTGTCGAACTGGACAGAACGTGCAGCGTGGTCGTAGGTGGTGTAGGCCAAGGTCGACGCGCATGCTGGGCACGCCAAAGGGCCGTGCGACGCAGGGGCGACGCCCAAGTAGGGCTCGGTGTAGTCGTAAGCAACGGCAGGCGGACCGCGCTCGGCGGTGGTATCAGTCGGAAGCGCGCCGCGGTGTTGGCCGTCGTAGCCGTACGGCTGCGCGACGGCCGCAGCCGGTGCTGGAAGGGCCACTGCCTCGACAGTCGGGGCGAGGCCGAGGAAGGCGAGCGCCGCGGCGACGGCGATTGAAAGCAATCGAACGATGGGACTCACGACGGGGTGTCCAGCCGATCCAGCCACGTCCGTAACGCACGGGTCATCGTCGACTCATCAACCACGAGATCCCCAGTTGCGCCGTGCGACTGGTGCCGCTCAAGGCCGTCGTCTCCACGGACGACGTCCAGGCCGTGGAGGGTCTGAGCTAGCTCCTCGTGGAGCGGCTCTGCGAGCGCGTCTCCTTCGACCCACGGAGTCACGAGTCGGCATGCGGCGGCTCTGCTCAATCGTCCATCCAGAAGGGCGTCGACGAGGAACGCGAGTGCGTGTGAGGTGAGGCGGTAGGCCATCATCGCCACCTTCCGTCTTCAATTCGGGCCGCAAGGCTTTCGTCCGAGATCACCATCGACGTAACTGGGTCGCCGTTCAATTCGCGAATCACGACGTCGTTCTGTCCGTTGCCTCTTGAGAGGACTCGAATCAGCCGCGTCTCATCACCTCGGACTTGGGTGTAGAGGTCGCCGTTGGCCCAGACGTGCTCGGCGTCGACTCCCCGACCGGCAGCGTTGAGCTCGTTGTGCGCTCGCCCCGGTAGTCCGGCCGCACCGCGTTCGCTTTGCATCGCGCGGAGCCGGCTGGCGATGAAGCCGTCTCCTTCGTTTGCGGCGCTGCACGGTTGCTGGTCCGCTTGGGAGTCTTCGGCGAGTGAGTCGGCGTCGGCTGTGTCGTTGCTGGCGCCTTCGATCTCACCGTCGATCCACTCGTCGATGGCGATGTCTTCCTCGGGCTCGGCTGCGGTTGCGGCGCCACCGGTGGCGATTTCTTCGGTGGCGTCGACGACTACGTCGGCGACGACGTCCGCGCCGATCATGGCGGCCGTGCAGAGGAACCCGTCGGTGCACAGTCCGGTGGGATCGGTCAGGGTGGTCGGGCTGTCGCTGGCGTAGCTGTAGGGCTGGCCGGTGAGGTCGACAAGTGGGTCGGTGGTGGTGAAGGTGGCGTTGGAGGCGTCGTAGTAGCGGGCGCCGAGGTAGATGAGCCCCGTCTCGGGGTCGGTATAGCCGCGGCCGTATTGCAGAGCGGTGCTCGTGCCGCTGTGGTCGATGGTTTGACCCCACGGCGTGTAGCTGTAGCTGCCGGTGACCGCGCCGGTCGCATCGGTGAGGACGCGGGTGGACCCGAGCGCGTCGGTGAAGTAATAGTCGGCGGACGTGGATGTGTTGGCGCCACTGGGCATTGACTCCAACGGCGCGCCGCTGGGGCCGTAGATATAGTCGGCTGTTCCGTCGGTGAGGAGCTGTGGGGCCGAGTTGGTCGCGTCGTAGGTGAAGTGGGTCGTGGTTGGGCCGGATCCGTCTCCGTTGGGGACGGTCTTGGTGACGCGTAGACCGTCGCCGTTGTAGGCGTACTGGGTGGTTTGCTGGCCTGCAGGAAGGAACCAGCCCTCGACGTCCAGGGTGAGGTTGCTTCCTGAGGTGATGGATTCGACGTCGACGGCTCCGGCCGGGCTCAGGCCGGTCTGCACGTTGCCGCCTCCGGTGGTGGAGCCGGTGTAGGAGATGGAGCGGCCTGGGGGTCGGGTTTGGTCTGCCGGCCAGATCACCGTTCCGCCGTCGCTGCTCGGGGCCCAGGCGGTCGCGGAGAACAGGACCGCGGTTGCCGACGTCGGCACCGGGCCTTCTCCGGCGACCTGGACACTCGTCACCTTGGTCGTCGAGATCGTCGTGCAGGGGCTGGGCGTGCAACTGCCGGTGCTGTTACGGGTGTCGAGGATCCGCTGCGAGCTGCCTGCGGAGGTGGAGTAGGGCACGAAGACTGAGCCCGTGCCGTTCGAGCTGGTGGTGTAGTAGCCGGCCAGGTCCATGGCGAAGTCTGAGGCAACTGTGGTGTTGAGGTCGATCTTGCCGGTGGCGGTGAGTGGTACGACCACGAGGTCTGATGCGTCGCCGGCGCTGGTCATCGACAGGTCGCGCCAGGCGGGCTGGATCTGGTCGGAGGGCCAGGCTGTGGCGTGGCCTGTTGCGCTGGGGTTGAACGCGGTGAGCGTGAAGGCGACGGCGGCGACCCCTGTGGAGGGGATGCCGCCCTGGCCGGCGACCTGGACGGCGACGGTGGCGCCGGCAGCCAGCTGGCTGCACGGGTGCGGCGTGCACGTTCCGGTGCCGTTGCGCGTGTCCAGGATCCGGGTGCCGTTGATCGATTCGTAGACCGATCCTGACTGGGCCGCTTGGGCGGTCGGGGTCTGGTACCAGCCGACGACCTGGACGACGACGTTGCCTGCGGCGGTTGTGTTGATGTCGATCTTGCCGTCGTTACCTACTCCGACGACGGTGGTCGTCGAGGCTGCCACCCCGGAGGCAAGGCTCATCGAGCGACCGACTGGCAGAGCAGCACCGTCGGGGTAGGCCACGATCCGGCCGCTGCTGCCGGGATCGAACGCGGTGATGTTGAGCACGACCGAGTTGATGTTGGTCGTGGGGAGACCTTGTTGTCCGTCCACGGGAAGGACGAGCGTCTCGCCGGCGGTCAGCGGCGCGCAGGACGGGGTACAGGTCCCGAGCCCGGTCCGGGTGTCGACCAGCCCGACCGGACTGACGGGGTGGTAGGTGGATCCTGCGATGTGCTGATCGGAGGTGGTGGCCGACACCATGTGGTTCTGGGCGTCGTAGCTGTAGCGGCTGCCGGCCGGGTCTGCCGGACTGCCGCGAGTCCGGTTGCCGTCGTTGTCGTAGGTGTAGTTCGTCGTCGTGTTCTCACCGCCGGCGGAGAGCTGGCTGGAAGTGAGCTCGGCGCCTGCGTCGAAGGTCTGGGCGAGGGTGCCTGCCGGGGTGTCGAGCCTTGTCGGGTTCCCGATCTGGTCGTAGGCGTAGTTGCTGACGGTCGTTCCGCTCGATCCACTGACGCTGGCGCTGCTGGAGGTCAGGCGCCCCACAGTGTCGTACGCGCTCCGCGCCGTGCCAGTGATGGCGCCGGAATCGGTCTCGGAGCTGACCTGGCCGCCGGCGGTGTGGGCGTAGGAGATCGCGGCCAGGGTGGAGCCGCCCGCGGACGGGGTCAGGGCCATGGTGGCGGGCAGTCCGTCGGGATCCGGCTTGGTCGTGGCGGTGTCGCCGTTGGGCAGCGTGGTCGAGATCAGGTCGCCTTCGGCGTCGTATCCGAAGGACGTCGTGGTGGCCGAGCCGGCACCGCCGTTGGCAGGCGTCGCTGTCAATGACTCCATCTGATCGGCAGCGTCGTAGGTGTAGGTGACGACCTGGCCGTCGGGATAGGTCAGCGAGGTGCGGTTGCCGTCCAGGTCGTAGCCGTAGGACGCGGTCTTGCCGGCGCCGTCGGTGCTGGAGGTCATTCGGCCGAGCGTGTCGTACTTCCAGGTCGATGTCCCGGATGCATCGGTCATGCCTGTGCGCTGCCTCAGCGTGTTGTAGGAATAGGTCACGCCGGGTGTGCCGTCGTTGTAAGCCAGCGAGGTCAGCAGTCCGTCCGGGTCGTAGGCATTGGTGGTCGTTACGCCCGCTGGGCTTCGCGAGGTAAGCAGCCTCCCGGCGGCGTCGTAGGTGTCGCTGGTGACCCGGTTGAGCGGATCGGTGCTCGACGTGAGCTCGCCCAGGTTGTTGTAGGCGTAGGTGACGGCCTTTCCTGCGGCGTTCGTTCGGGACGCGAGCTCGCCGTTGGCGTCGTAGGTGCGGTGGGTCGTGTTCCCCTCGGCGTCGGTGGTCGAGGACAGCTCGCTGTCCGCGTCGTAGGTGTAGGTGGTCTTGTCACCGTTGGCATCGATCTGGCTCGTCCGGTTGCCATCCGCGTCGTAGCCGTAGGAGGTTGTTCCTCCCTTGCGGTCGGTCGCGGACTTGATCTGGCCGGTGCTGGTGTACGTCGCGGCGGTCGTCTTGCCGTCCGGGTCGGTCGACGAGGTCTGTTCGCCGTCCGCGTCGTAGCCGAGGCTGGTGGTGTCGCCGAGGCCGTCGGTGACGCTCTTGAGATCTCCCGTGGAGGTATAGGTGCTGGCAACGACGTGACCCGAGGGGCTCGTGATCTTTGTTGGCAAGGCGGGGAAGGATCCGTCGTCATATGCGTAGCTGGTGGTTGCGGGCACCGCGCCGGCGCCAGTTCCCAGCGGCGTCGAGCTCGACGTCAGGTCCCCGAGCGCGTTGTAGGCATCGGTGGTCATGACGCCGGTAGGCGACGTGGTGGTCAGAGGCTCGCCGAAGCTGTTGTATGTCGAGCTCGTCGTGTTGCCGTCGGGGTCGGTGATGGTCGCGACTTGGCCGCCGCGAGCGTAGGTGTAGGAGGTGGTGTTCTTGTCGGGGTCTGTCGCGGCGGTCTGCTCACCTGCGGCGTTGTAGGTGTAGGTCGAGCTCTCGGCATTGGCCGAGCCGGCAGCCTGCGTGCGCCTGGTCAACTCGCCGAGAGCGTTGAAGATCTCGACGGTCGTCGACTGATTGGGCTCGGTGATCGACGTGGTGGCTCGCCCATTGGTGTTCACCCCGTAGACGAAGCTCGTGACCCTGCCGATCGGATCGGTCTGACTCACGACGCGGCCCAGGTCGTCGTACTGGTCACTGGCGGTGTTGCCATCTGGGTCCACGATCTTGGTCAACAGATGAGTCGGCCCGTAGGTGTAGGTCGTCACCCCGCCGGCGGAATCCGTGACGCTGGTCAGGTCCCCATCAGAGCTGTAGCCGTACGTGACGGTCCGCCCCAACGGGTCTGTCACAGAGCTGACGTCTCCCATACCGTTGCCCGAGGCGACGTAGGTCAGAGCCAGCTGTCTTCCAGATGCTCCGGTGATCGTTGTCAACTGACCCGAGCTGTTGTACCCGAGAGTCGTGGTCTCGCCGGCCGGGTCGGCGACTGACAGCTCGCGGCCGGAGGCGTCGAAGGTGTAGGTCGCTGCACCCCGCACAACGAACGTCCAGCTGCCGTCCGCGTTCTTGGTCAGTGCAGCGAACGTTCCGGCGTCGGTAGGGTCGTAGGCGTCGCCACTGGCCGGCGCTGTGAATTCAACCGTTGCCCCGCCGGGTTGTGTGACCGTCACTTGCCCGGTCGAGGAATCTGTCGCCAGACTCGCATCATATGAACTGGTCCAGCCGCGACCCAGCGTCGAGCTGTGCGCTGCCAGGGCGGCCAGCGAGTTGTAAGTGCGCGACCAGGCAACAGCAGGCCCTCCTCCGGCCACGTTGAGGTCTGTCGCCGACTCGACGAGATTCCCCGAGCCACAATTGACAGGATCGCCGGCGCAGGGGAACTCCACGTCCGTCGACGGGTTGTCAGGCCCCCAATTGTCCGACAGGGGCTGAGCAGCCCCGACCGACACCGTGACAACGAAGTCTGGATCCGGCACTGCGCCACGATCCTCCAGCGCCACCGACCAGGAGTTGGCGCCGGTCTGGGTCACCGTCCCGCCCGGCCCAGGCTCGTTGCCCGAGCCGGTCGACAGGTACTGCCCACCAGTGGTTCCGTCCGAGAAGGCCACGACGATCGACGACCCCGCATCAATCGACCCGACTACGTGCTGGGCAGATCCCGACCCCTGGCATGGTGAACAGACAGAGACCTGCGTGCTGCCGAGCTGCACGGAGACCGAGTCACTGTCGCGCTCGGTGGCGTTGACCCTCTCGACGGCCACCCACACGCTGCCGCTGACCGAGGCCGACATCGCAGGCCCGTCTGCCACCGCAGGCCCGGCCGAGGTGACCACGGTCGCCCAACCCGACCCGACCATGCACGCAAGGACGAACAAGATCCGAAACGCCGCACACGAGCGGCCCGTCAACGAGCGAGCACTCACCTTTGGTCGACCCACGGCCGCAACCTCCACAGGGGCGGGCCACCCACAGGCCCGAGACACGGCGAACCTAACCAGGACCCGGCTCCCACGGCCATCCTCCGATCGGACCAACCACAAGTCACCAAAGGACTAGTCAGCCGATGCCGCCACCAGCGCGAGATCGCAAACGGGCTACGCACGTCGCACGAGGTATCAGACGACCCGCTACCGAGGCTGCCGGCCTACGAGCGGAAACGGCCGCGCTGCTGCTCGATCAGGGCCTCCTGAAGGTCGACCGTCCCGTCGTTGCGCACCCACTGGCCCTCGGCGCCGAGAACCCAGGCACGCGTGGTGGGCGCGAAGGCCAGGTCGAGCAGATCCGCGACGCCCTGCTTGGTGCGCTCGTCGGGCAGCCGGACCAACACCTCGACGCGGCGGTCGAGGTTGCGGTGCATCATGTCCGCCGACCCGATCCAGTACGCCGGGTCCCCGCCGTTCTCGAACGCGAACACCCGGCTGTGCTCCAGGAACCGGCCGAGGACCGAGCGAACGTGGACGTTCTCGCTCAGGCCCTCGACCCCCGGGCGGAGCGCGCAGATGCCCCGGATCAGCAGCTCCACCGGCACCCCCTCGCGCGAGGCGAGGTAGAGGGTGTCGATGACATCCTCGTCGACCACGGAGTTGGCCTTGATCCGCACGCGGGCGGGCCGGCCCGCCTTGTGGTGGGCGATCTCCGCGTGGATCTGCTCGACCAGGCCCGTGCGGACCGAGTCGGGGGCGACGAGGAGCTCGACGTACTGGGCGTTGCGCGACCACCCGGACAGGTTGTTGAACAGGTGGGCGACGTCCTCGCCGATGGCCTCGTTGGTGGTGAGCAGCCCGAGGTCCTCGTACATCCGCGACGTCTTGGGGTTGTAGTTGCCGGTGCCGATGTGGGTGTAGCGGCGGATGCCGTACTGGCCCTCGTCGCGCACCACCATCGCCAGCTTGCAGTGGGTCTTGAGGCCGACCAGGCCGTAGACGACGTGGCAGCCGGCCTGCTCGAGCTTGCGGGCCCAGCGGATGTTGGCCTGCTCGTCGAAGCGCGCCTTGATCTCGACCAGGACGAGCACCTGCTTGCCCGCCTCGGCGGCGTCGATCAGGGCGTCGACGATCGGGGAGTCGCCGGACGTGCGGTAGAGCGTCTGCTTGATCGCCAGCACGTGCGGGTCGGCGGCGGCCTGCTCGATGAAGCGCTGCACCGAGGTGGCGAACGAGTCGTAGGGGTGGTGCAGCAGCACGTCGTTGCGGCGTACCGCCTTGAAGATGTCGACCGGCGCGGCCGACTCGACCTCGGCCAGCAGCGAGTGGGTCGTCGGCAGGAACGAGGGGTACTTGAGGTCCTCGCGGGGCAGGTCGGCGATGCCGTGCAGGCCGCGCAGGTCCAGCGGACCGGGGACCTTGGAGACCTCCTGCTCGCTGATGTCGAGCTCGGAGACGAGCAGCTCCAGGATCGACGGCGCGATCGACTCCTCGACCTCGAGGCGGACCGGAGGGCCGAAGCGGCGGCGCAGGAGCTCCTTCTCGAGAGCGGCGAGGAGGTTCTCGGCGTCGTCCTCCTCGACCTCGAGGTCCTCGTTGCGGGTCACCCGGAACGTGTGCGCCTCAAGGACGTCCATGCCCGGGAAGAGCCGGCGCAGATGTGCGCCGATGACGTCCTCGAGCGGCACGAACCGCGAGTTGCCCAGCGGGATGAACCGCTCGAAGTTGGAGGGAACCTTCACGCGGGCAAAGTGCTCCTTGCCCGTCTTCGGGTTGCGGATCATCACCGCGAGGTTCAGCGAGAGCCCGGAGATGTAGGGGAAGGGGTGCGCGGGATCGACCGCCAGCGGCGTGAGGACGGGGAAGATCCGCTCCTTGAAGAGCTTCTTGCAGGCCTTCTGCTCCTCGCGGTCGAGGTCGGCCCACCGGACCAGGTGGATGCCCTCGCCCTCCAGCGCCGGGCTGATCCGGTCGCGGAAGACCGACGCGTGGCGCAGGCTCAGCTCGGTGGTGCGCTCCCAGATCATCTCCAGGACCTCGCGGGGGAGCAGCCCGCTCGCCGCACGTACGGCGAGCCCGGTGGCGATGCGGCGCTTGAGACCGGCCACGCGGACCATGAAGAACTCGTCCAGGTTGCTGGTGAAGATCGCCAGGAACCGCGTGCGCTCCAGCAGTGGCAGCGACTCGTCCTCGGCGAGCTCGAGCACGCGCTCGTTGAAGCGGAGCCACGACAGCTCACGGTCGACGAACCGGTTCGGGACCTCCTCGATCGCCGTGACGACCGCGGGATCCGGGACGTACGCCGACGCCTCGGTCGTCGGATCCTGCGGCGCCCCGGTGTCCTCGGCGCGGTGGAGGCCTACGACGTTGGGCTGCGCTTCGGTCGACATGCGCCGATCCTCCCACCGACCGGTGAACGCGGGGTGACGTGTTGCGTAGGGTGACCGCGTGACGCTCAGGACCACCATCGAAGGCGCCGGACTGCGCGCCATCACCTCGCTCCCGGCCCCGATCCAGCGGATGCTGAGCGGCGGCTCGACCGTGCTCGACGGCCAGACCCTCGCTGCCGACCTCCGCCTGATGCTCAAGGTGCAGGGCCTGATGCGGCCCGAGATCGACGACGCTCCCATCGAGGACGTCCGCGCGAGCATGCGCCGCGACTCCGCGATGGCCGGCGGCCGTCAGCCGATCGGTGCGGTGCGCGAGCTGACCGTCGCCGGCCGGCCGGCGCGCCACTACCTCCCGAGCACGCCGATGGTCCCCGCCGGTGAGCCGGGTCCGCTGCTGGTGTTCATCCACGGGGGCGGCTACATCGAGGGCGACATCGACACCCACGACGCCACCTGCCGGCTGCTGGCCGAGCTGTCCGGCGTACCGGTGGTGTCGGTGACGTACCGGCTCGGGCCCGAGCACAAGCTCCCCGCCGCCCACGACGACGCGTACGCCGCCTTCCGCGACGTCCACGAGCGTGCGGCCGAGCTCGGCGCCGATCCGCGACGGATCGCGGTCGGCGGCGACTCCGCGGGCGGCAACCTCGCGGGCTGGGTGTCGATCGCCGCGGCACGCGACGGTCTGCCGGTGGCCTTCCAGCTGCTGATCTACCCGGTCACCGACGGCCTGCACCCCGGCCCGAGCCACCGGATGTTCTCCGAGGGCTTCTACCTGACCAAGGCGTTCATGGACCGCGCCGACGACTCCTACACCAGCGACCGCGAGGAGCTGCTCGACGAGCGGATCAGCCTGGTCCGCGCCGAGCTCCCGCAGGGCCTCGCTCCGGCGTACGTCGCGACGGCGGGGTTCGACCCGCTTCGCGACGAGGGCGAGGCCTACTCCCGGCTGCTGGCCGAGGCAGGGCACGACGTCGAGCCGCGCCGGTTCGAGGACCAGATCCACGGCTTCGTGAACATGCTCGTCGTACCGAGCTGTCGCGCCGCCACCGTGGAGGTGGCGGCACGACTGCGTGCCGCGATGTCCGCCGGCTGAGCGGGCGCAGCAGCGTCGGGCGAGGAACGAGTGACGCGCTCGCGCAGCTCAGCTCAGATGTCGGCGCGCCACTGCTTGAGCTGGCCGACGAAGTCGACGGCGTCGACCATCGAGGCGTTGATGACGAACGGGTCCATGCCCTTGCGCGCGAACCGCATCTCCCAGCCGGGGTCGCCGGGGGTGCCGACCTGCTCGACCTGCGTGGACGCGTTGCGTACGTCGAACCGGTGGGTGGTCTCGCCCTTCTTGACGTAGACGAGCCCACGCACGACCGAGACCTCGGTCGGCTGGACCCGGGTGCGGAGCGCGGCCCACGCCAGCCCGATCGTCAGCAGCACCATGATGATGCCGAACGGGCTGAGCAGGGTGTGGTTGAAGAGCGCCAGCAGCGCGATCATGCCGGCCACGACGGCGGTGGCGCCGAGCACGATGGACAGGATCCGCGGGTCGCTGCCGTCGCCGGTCAGCTTGATGCCGTTGTCCTCGCCGCCCTCGAAGAGGCTGAGGGGCTCGTGGTGCGCAGCCGCGGGGCGAGCCTCGAGCTCACCGATCCGACGCCGTGCCTGCGCGAGCTCCTCGGTCAGGCGCTGGACGTTCTTCTCGCTCTCGGCGAAGCGGCGGGAGAGCTCGTCGTGCTCCGCCCGCAGCGACTCGCCCGGTTCTGCGTCTACAGGTCCGGTCGCCACTGTCGGAGTGCCTCCATGAACGTCTTGGGGTCGACTGTCTTCGAGTCGATGGTCACCGGCGACATGCTGCGCCGGAGCACCATGATCCTCCATCCGCGACGGCCGGGCACACCCGCCTGCTCGATCTGCGTGTTCGGGCTGGTGAGATCGAAGCGGCTGTTCATGTCCCCGACGGTCACCTTGAGCATGCCGTGCTTGTCGATGTCGACGGTCCGGGACGAGTTGTTGACCTTGAGCGCGACGCCCAGGAAGACCGCGGTCAGGACCGACATGACCACCGCGAGATCCATCTGCGAGCGCAGGGTGTGGTGCAGGGCCTGGTAGCCCACGACCGCGGCGCATCCGAGCGCGAAGAAGATGAGGGCGGGCGCGAGGCTGTCGCTCCCGCGCTTGGCGTGGAACGTGCGATGCGTGACCCCGGCCGCGACCTCGGGCTCCGGATCGGCGAGAGGTACGGCGGAGTCCTCCGCCTCGTCCTCGGGGACCTCGACCTCCGCCGTGTCGGTCACCGGATGCGGCGTCTCCACCGGCGTGAGGAGCGGCTCGACGGCGAGCTGGGCGGTCGCGGGCTCGGTCGTCTCGGGCTCGGCGACCTCGGCCGCAACCGGCTCGGGCTCGTCTGCGACCTCCTCCGCGACCGGCTCGGGCTCGTCCGCGAGCCGCTCCTCGGCCGCCGGGGCAGCGTCAGCCGCCTCCTCGGCCGGCGTGGCCGGCTCGGGCTGCGCGGACTCGAAGAGGGTCGAGGGCTCGTCGTCGGCGGTGCGGGAGTGCCAGCTCTCGAGCAGGCTGGCCGTGGGGGTCAGCGAGGCAGGCTCGTCCTCCTCTGCGCCCGAGCGGTCGGCGGTCGTCGCGTCGCTCGGAGCGTCCGTCCCCTCGGCGACCGAAGGCTCGGTGACCGAAGGCTCGGCGACGGAAGGCTCCGCGAGGGCGCCTCCGTCGAGGACGTCGGTCGAGTCCTCGTCCTCATCCGGGTTGTCGGCGGCCACGTCGGCGGCGGAGCGGGTTCCGGAGAGGGAGCGCCAGCGGTCGACGGCCGACCCGGCCTCGGCGGGGGAGTCGGCCGCCTCGGCGGCCTCCTGCTCGGCGCGCTTGGAGTGCCACAGCTCGAACAGGCCGCCCGCGGCGACCGCACCCGCGGCCGCGCCGGCGGCTGCAGCGGTGTGATGCTCACCGTGGGCGTCGTCGTCGGTCTCCGCGGGGGCGCTGGTGGCAGCAGCCTCCGGCGTCGCCGGCTCGGTGGGGTCGGGCTCGTCGTGACGGCGGCTGGCGAGGTTGCGCCAGCGCGCCATGACCGAGGTGTCATCCGGCTGGTCGACGGGCTCCTCGGGCGCAGGCGGCGTCTCCTCGGCGGCGGGCTCTGCTGCGGGCTCTGCTGCGGTCCGCGAGGCGCTCCAGCGGTCCAGCAGGTCGGCGTCGGCCGCCGGCGCCTCCGCCGCGACCGCCACGGACTCGTCCTCGGCCTCCTCGGTGGGCCCGGACTCCTCGATCGGGGCGGGCTCATCGGCCGCGCCGGCAGGCGTCGTACGCGACGAGCTCCAGCGGTCGAGGAGGTCGGACTCGGGAACCGCCGTCGCCGCCTCGGGCTCGGCCACGGGACCGGGCTCCTCCGGCGCCTCAGCAGCCTCCGGCGCCTGGGCGGCCTCTGCCGCCTGCGCGGCGGCGTGCTGCTGGGCCAGCTCGGCGTGGGCGCGGGCGACCTCGGCCGCGAGGGCCTCCGCCCGCTGCTCGATCTCGGCGCGGGCGCGGGCATCGGTGGCGGCGCGGTCCTCGGCCTCGGCACGGGCCTGGGCGGCCTCGGCGGCGAGGGCCTCGGCGCGAGCCTCCGCGCTCTCGCGGGCCGCGGTCTGGGCCTTGAGGTCGGCGAGGCTGCGAAGGTGTGCGTCGGCGAGATCGGCGGTGCGCGCGTTGGCGGCGGTCGTCGCCTCCTCCTGCGCGCTGGCGGCGTGCTCGGCGGCGGTGCGGGCGGCGGCGGCCTCGTCGGCTAGCTCGCCGACGCGGCGCTCGGCATCGAGCCGCGCCTGCTCGTGCTGCTGGGTGACGTCGGCCGCGTGGCCCCGGGCCTGGGCGGCCTCGGCGGCAAGGGACTCGGCGCGTGCTTCGGCGTCGGCGCGGGCCCGGGCGTGCTCGGCGGTGGTCTGCTCGGCGGCTGCCTTGGCGTCGGCGGCCTCCTGCGCGAGCTGCTCGGCGCGGGTCTCCGCGTCGGCGCGGGCCTGGTCGTGCTCGCTGGTGGTGCGGGCCGCCTCCTGCCTGGCCTGCTCGGCCTCGGCGGCGAGGGCCTCGGCGCGTGCTTCGGCGTCGGCGCGGGCCTGGGCGTGCTCGGCGGTGGTGCGCTCGGCGTCCTGCTTGGCCTGCTCGGCCTCGGCGGCGAGCGCGTCGGCGCGAGCTTCGGCGTCGGCGCGGGCCTGGGCGTGCTCGGCGGTGGTCTGCTCGGCGGCCGTCCTGGCGGAGGCGGCCTCCTGCGCGAGCTGGTCGGCGCGTGCTTCGGCGTCGGCGCGGGCCTGGGCGTGCTCGGCGGTAGTGCGCTCGGCGTCCTGCTTGGCCTGCTCGGCCTCGGCGGCGAGCGCCTCGGCGCGGGCCTCGGCGGCCTCCCTGGCCTGGGCCTGGCTCCGAGCCTCCTCCAGGCCACGCTGGTGCTCGACGGCCAGCTCGGCGGCCTTCGCCTCGGCCTCGGCGCGTGCCTGTGCCTGCGCGGCGGCGGCCTTCTCGGCCTCGAGACGCCCGCGGGACGCCTCCAGGAGCTGCTGCTGGGTCTCCATCAGCTCCAGCTGGAGCGAGGACAGTGCGGTCTTGTGCTCGGCGGCCGAGCGCTCGAGCTGGGTGAGCGCCTCGGCCGCGCGCTGCTCGGCCTCGGTGCGGGCCTGGTTGGCCGACGTCGCGATCTCCTCGGCGGCGACCAGCGCGGCGGAGGTGGCCTTGTGCTCCTCGGCGAGTACGGCGGCCGACTCGTGGGCTGCCGCTGCCGCGCTCTGTGCCTCGCGGGCCAGGTCGAGCTGCTGACGCGCGGCCTCCTCGGCGAGGCGCCGCGCCTCGTGGGCCTCCTCGGCGAGCCGGGCCTGGTTGGCGGCCGACTCGTCGGCGGCGACCCGTGCCGCGCTGTGCTCCTCGGCCTTGGCCGCGGCCTGCTGCGCACGGGTCTGGGCGGCCTCGGCGGTCTCCAGCGCGATCCGGGCGAGCTCGGCCTGCTGGCGGGCCGCCTCCTCGGCGGACTCGCGCGCGGAGTGGGCCTCCTCGGCGAGCCGGGCGTGCTCGGCGGCCGCTGCCTCGGCGGCCGCACGCTCCTCGGAGGCCCGGCGGGTGCGCTCGCCGTGCTCCTCGGCGCTGGCGGCGGCCTGCTCGGCGAGCACCCGGGCCCGCTCCTCGGCCGCGGTGGAGGCCTCGTGGGCGGCGAGCGCGAGGACGGCCTGCTGACGCGCGGCCTCCTCGGCGAGGGTCCGGGCGGCGGCGATCTCGGCGGAGCTTCGCTCGGCCGCCTCGCGCGCCTCCAGCATGTTGCGGGCGAACTCGGCGTGCTCGGCTGCCATCGCGGCGGCCTGCTCGGCGAGGGTGCGGGCACGGTCCTCGGCAGCGGTGCGCTCCTCGTGGGCGCGGCTGGCGGCGGCGGCGTACTCCTGCGCCTGGGACTCGGCCTCCTGGCGGGCCCGGGCGGCCTGGGCCGCGAGCTCGGCCTGCTCGCTCGCGTTGCGCTCGGCCTCCTCGCGCTTGGCGTGCGCCTGGGCGGCGAGCTCGGCCTGCTCGTTGGCGTTGCGCTCGGCCTGCTCGCGCTTGGCCGACTCCGCGCCGGCGAGCTCGGCACGCTCGCGAGCGGCGCGCTCGGCGGCCTCGCGGGCCTGCGCGGCCTCGCGGGCGAGGGCCTCGGCCTCGGTGCGGGCCTGGTGGGCCTCGGCGGCGGTCTGCGCCTGCTCGCGGGCGAGGCGGTCGGCGTCCTCGCGCGCCTGGCTGGCCTTGCTGGCGGCATGCTCGGCGGCGATCCGCTCGGCTGCCTGTACGGCGGCCGCCATCTCGGCGTCGCGACGCAACCGCGCCGCCTGCTCGGCGACGGCGTGTGCGCGCGCGGCGTCGGCGCCGGTGAGCGGCTCGGCGACCTCGGCCGCGGCGGCGGCCAGCTCGTGCTCGGGCTTGGCCGGGGCGGGTCGCGGGGCGCCTGTGAGCGGTCGGGTCGCGGCCTCCTTGCGGCGCCAGAGCCGGCGCTGCGGCGTGGCGGGGCTCGGGTCGGCGAACCCGCCGTCGATCGCCCGGGCGATGACCTGCCTTCCCGCATCGTCGTCGGGGTCCTCGCTGTCGGGTGCGGCGTGGGCGCCGCCTTCGGCGAGATCGACGTCGTCCATCGACTCGGCACGGCCCACCAGGCCGGTGAGGTCGGGCCGCTCCCGCTGGTCGGCCTCCTCGGCCTCGCGCAGCATGTCGTCGTCGATGATCGGGAGCGGGTCGGTCAGGGGGTCGGGCACGCGCGGCGCGGCGGTGACGTCCTCGGCGGGCACGGAGTCGAAGCCGATCGGCGCGAAGGACTGCTCCTCGGCGGGCTCGGCCGCCTCGGGACCGGTGGAGCCGGTCGTCTCGGTGGCGGGCACCGCCGGCTCGGCGTGGGCGGCCTCGTCCTCGGCGTCGTACGACGCCGGCGTGTCCTGGACGTGTGTCGTGCTCGGCTGCTCTGCGTCGTCCTGCGGCCCGTCCGCCGCCTCGTCGCGCCCGAGCGAGCGGTTGATCACGGCCGCCCAGTCGTCACCGGCACCCTCGTCGGCCGCGGCCCGCTCGGGCCCTCGGCTCTCGTCGGGCACCACGAACGCGGACCAGTCCACGCTGTCGTCGCCCTCGGGCGCCTCGGTCTCCGACGACGGAGCGCTCGGGCCACGGCTGGCGACCAGGTCGGCCAGCCCGCCGCCGCTCGTCTCGTCGCCCTCGGCGTCGCCTCCGAGGCGGAGGAGCGTGGCCGCGTCGTCGGCGTCCAGGTCGTCGACGACCGGTGCCTCGTCCTTCTCGCGGCGCAGTCGACCGACGAGCCCGCGACGACGGCGCGGCTCAGCGATCCGGGACTCCTCGGGTCCCGGATCGTCGTCAGTGACCGAACTCATAGGGGCTGATGCTACCTAGGGGAAGAGGGCAAGCACGGATGTTGGACCAGTCCCGCCCGAGCTGATCGGCCCTGGTTCGGACCGAACCCTAGCCGGAGACCGACCCACTTCCGACGATACGTCGCTACACACACGCCGATACTGCACGTGCGTGTCGGCCGCCGCGTGCCCGAAGCCGAGGGAGGAGTAGAGGCGCCGTGCCGGATCGTTGTCGGACTCCACGTAGAGCAGCACCTCGCCGATCCCGCGCTCCGCGAGGTGGTGGAGGCCGGCGACCGTGAGGACGCGCCCGAGACCGCGGCCCTGGGCGGCGGGGGAGACGCCGACGACGTACACCTCGCCGTGCCGCTCGTCGTGGCGCTTGGTCCAGTGGAAGCCGAGCAGGGTCCCGTCGTCGGCGACGGCCAGCAGCAGGTCGGCCGGGTCGAACCACGGCTCCGCCATCCGCTGCCGCAGCCCGTCGAGATCGAGCGCACCCTGCTCGGGGTGGTCGGCGAAGGCGGCCGCGTTGACCGCGAGCAGCGCGTCGGCATCGCCGTCGGTGAAGTGGCGGATCGTCACGTCCGCGGGGATCTCCACCGGCGGCAGCTCGCTCGAGCGTCGGCGCATCACCCACAGCTCACGCACGGCCTCGAACCCGAGCCGGGAGGCCAGCGCTCGGGCGGCGGGGCTGTCGCCGTGCGACCAGGCGGTGAGCTCGCCCGCCCGCCGGCAGGCGTCCTCGGCCAGTCGGCGTCCCAGCCCCGCGCGCCGGCAGGCTGGGGCGACGGCCAGGTCCAGGCCGCCGGCGGCCCGCATCGCGAACCCGTCGGCGGTCACCCACGCCTCGCCGAGGCCGTGGTGCCGGACCCGGAGGTCGGCCGCCTCGTCGAGCGGGTCGGGCTCGCCGGCCAGCCGGCAGCGCCGTCGTACGTCGGCGACGGCGGCGAGAGCCGCGGCGCCGGTGAGCGAGGTGGCCATGAGGAAACGTTAACCGGGGAGACGTTCACCCACCGCGCAGTCACCTACCACCGCACAGCCCCGAGGCGGCCGGGGTCAGGACTCGGCAGCGACCTGCTCCGGCGCGGCCGCGGCGGCCGCCGCTTTCGCCTCGGCCTTGCTCTGCCCGACGAACCGGTAGCCGACGTTGCGCACGGTGCCGATGAGGGTCTCGTTCTCGGGGCCGAGCTTGGCGCGCAGACGTCGTACGTGGACGTCGACGGTGCGGGTGCCGCCGAAGTAGTCGTAGCCCCAGACCTCCTGGAGCAGCTGCTGGCGGCTGAACACCCGGCCGGGGTGCTGCGCCAGGAACTTCAGCAGCTCGAACTCCTTGAAGGTGAGGTCGAGGGTGCGGCGGCCGACCTTCGCGGTGTACGTCGCGTCGTCGACCACCACCTCGCCGGACCGGATCACGTGGGCCTCCGGGTCGGCGGCGTTGCGCTCGGCGTCGCGGCGGCCGATCGCGAGGCGGATCCTGGCCTCCAGCTCGGCCGGTCCGCAGGTGTGCAGGACGACGTCGTCCATGCCCCAGTCGTGCGCGACCACCGACAGCCCGCCCTCGGTCACGACGAGGATGACGGGGGCGTCGCTGCCCGTCGTACGGATGAGGCGGCAGAGGTCACGCGTGCCGGCGAGGTCCTGGCGGCCGTCGACCAGCAGCAGGTCGGCGTCGGGGGCCTCGAGGAGCGCGGCGCCCTCGGCGGGCAGGATCCTCACCTGGTGGGCCAGGAGCGCGAGACCCGGAAGGACCTCGGCCGACGGCTGCAGGGCGCTGGTCAGGAGGAGCAGCTTGCTCATCCGGCATTCTCCTCACCGGACCACCGGGGGTTCTCCCCGTTGCGGACCGAGTCGGCACCGAAACGCCACGTCGAGCTCCGGCTCTATCGAGTGCACGGCAGGATAACGAAAAGCCAACGAACCTGGAAGGGTTGACGCCATGGGTGAGATGCAGGCCATCCGGGTGCGCTACTGGGCGGCCGCGAGGTCTGCCGCGGGTGTCGCGGAGGAGAACGTGGCGACGACCGGGTCGATCACGCTCTTGGCGCTCCGCGAGGAGGTCGTACGACGCCACGACGCCCGGCTCGCCGACGTGCTCGCCGTCTGCTCGGTCCTGGTGGGCGACCAGCCGGTCGCGTCGAGCGACCCCGGCGCCGTGGCGGTGCCGCCCGGCGCGACCGTCGAGTTCCTGCCGCCCTTCGCCGGCGGCTGACCCGCCGACGCTCGGCAGACGGCCCGGTGTGGCGGCGCGCCGACGCCTCGCGATGCACGCACCCGGAGCAACCCCAGCCGTCCGACAACCTCACGGACGAACCACTAGACTCCCCACGCGCCCGCCGGGCGCCCGGACGTCAAGGGAGAACGAGTGCTGGGGATCGCGGGAGCGCGCAGTGGTGGCGAAGGCTCGCCCGCTGCCCGCTGGGCGGTCCTGCCGATCGTCCTGATCGCGGCGGCGCTGGTCTACGTCGCCACCCAGAGCCTGATCGGTGCGCTGGCCGCGGTGGTCATCGCGGCGTACTTCACCGGCGCGCTGGTGCTCGGCACGACCCGGCTCGGCGTGATCACGCTGATGGGGTGCTTCCTCACCGCGCCGGCGTACAAGGGCCTGGTGCCGGGGGCCGGGACGGTGACGCCGACCGACGGCCTGCTGGTGGTGGGCTTCGCGCTGCTGCTGCCGGTGATCCTGAAGGGCCGCATGCACCTGCCGGCGACCTACCTCGTCGGCGCGACCATCGTCGCGATCAGCGGCATGATCGCGACCATCGGCTCCGACAGCATGCTCGAGAGCGCGCTGGGCGTGACGTTCTGGCTGTTCGTGATGGTCGCGCTGCCGATCGCGGTCAACATGTGGCAGCCGTCGGCACGCGTGATCCGGCGGCTCGCGTGGAGCTACGTCGCCGGCCACATCCTCAGCTGGGTGGTCGGGACCGCGCTCGGTCACGTCGTCAACGGCCGCTACTACGGCCTCACCAACCACCCGAACTACTTCGCCGAGGCCGGCCTGATGGCCGTGGCCCTGCTGCTCTACCTCTTCTTCCAGTACGACGGCTGGCGCGCGCGCACGGTCGTGGTGATGTTCGGCGTGATCTGCTCGGCGTCGGTGCTGATGAGCGGCAGCCGCGGCGCCACCGTGGTGCTGGCCGTGCTGATCGTGATGATCCCGGTCGTCGAGCGGTCGGCCATCACCGGCTTCCTGTGGGCCGTGGGCGGTGCCGCGCTGGTCGGGCTGAGCCCGCTGCTGCTGAACGTCGTCGGACAGACCGCGTCGGTCTCGCGACTGCTCGGCGGCGGCAGCGCGGCGGGGTCGGACCAGGTGCGCTCGCAGGGCCTGCAGACCGGCCTCCAGATGGTGCGCGAGCAGCCGGTCTTCGGCCGCGGCCTGGTCACCGCCGACCTGTTCAACATCCACAACAACTACCTCGAGGTCGCCGTCGCGATCGGCATCGTGGGGCTGATCGGCTACGTCGTGGTCATCTACTCCTTCGCGCGGCCGCTGTTCGACAACCACGTGCACCGTCGGCTCTGCTACACCGTGTGGGCCTACATCGGCTGGGGCGCCACCGTCCCGGCCCTCTACGACCGCAGCATCTGGGTGCCGATGGCGCTCACCGCGATCTGCTGGGCCCGACGCCCCGCCGGAGGGGACGATGCCGAGGCCACCGCCAAGGCGGCCGAGGTCACCCAGCCGATCGTGCCGACGGTCGCCGTACGAGGAAGGGACTGACATGCGGGTTCTGGTCACCGGGGGCGCGGGCTTCCTCGGCTCCCACCTGTGCGACCGGCTGATCGCCGAGGGGCACGACGTGCTCTGCGTCGACAACTACTACACCGGCACCAAGGAGAACCTCTCCGGTCTCCTCGCTGAGCCGCGCTTCGAGCTGATGCGCCACGACGTGACGTTCCCGCTGTACGTCGAGGTCGACCGCATCTACAACCTCGCCTGCCCGGCGTCGCCGATCCACTACCAGCGCGACCCCGTCCAGACGACCAAGACGAGCGTGCACGGCGCCATCAACATGCTCGGCCTCGCCAAGCGGGTCGGCGCGCGCATCCTCCAGGCCAGCACCAGCGAGGTGTACGGCGACCCGGAGGTCCACCCGCAGGTGGAGGAGTACTGGGGCAAGGTCAACCCGATCGGCATCCGCAGCTGCTACGACGAGGGCAAGCGCGCCGCCGAGACCCTGTTCTTCGACTACTGGCGCCAGCACGGCCTCGAGATCAAGGTCATGCGGATCTTCAACACCTACGGCCCCCGGATGCACCCCGACGACGGCCGCGTGGTCAGCAACTTCATCGTGCAGGCGCTGCGCGGCGAGCCGATCACGATCTACGGCGACGGCCACCAGACCCGCAGCTTCTGCTACGTCGACGACCTGATCGACGGCATGGCCCGGCTGATGGAGAGCCGCGCGGACTTCACCGGCCCGGTCAACATCGGCAACCCGACCGAGAACACCATGCTCGAGCTCGCCGAGTCGGTGCTGCGGCTGGCCGGCGGCACCTCGAAGATCGAGTTCCGCCCGCTGCCCTCCGACGACCCCCGCCAGCGGCGTCCCGACATCACCCTCGCCAAGGGCGAGCTCGCCTGGGAGCCCAAGGTCGCCCTCGAGGACGGCCTGCGCGAGACCATCGACTACTTCCGCTGGAAGCTCGCCCAGTAGCCGTTCAGGCCGACACGGCGGCGTGCTTCGGGGCGGGCGCCCAGTGGGTCCGCAGCTTGGCGAGCAGCACGACCCACCAGACGGCGGCGCTGATCCCGCCGAAGATCACGATGGCCCACATCCCGCCCTCGACGCCGGCGACGAGCACGCCGCCGATCGATCCCACCAGGCTGGAGACGGCCGAGAAGACGTCGACGCGGGTCGCCAGGCCGACGTACTTCAGGCCCAGCAGACCCGCGCGTGCGGGCGTCTGCAGGGCGACGCAGAACATCGCGCCGCACACGGGGATGAGCAGCGGATGGGCGGCGTGCCACGCGTCGCCGATGGCCATGCGGCCGATCGAGTCGGGCAGCGCGAGCAGGATGGCCGACATGATCGCGGCGACCAGCACGACGAGGTACGTCGTCCGCTTGATGCTCGCCCGGGCCGCGGCCCGCTCCTCGCCGTAGCGCGCCACGTGGGTCACGGCCGTCGCCGCGGCCGCGATCTGGAAGGTGCCGAACGGCCGCGACAGCAGGTTGGCCGCGCGCAGGGCGCCCAGGCCGCGCGCACCGACGATCAGCCCGCCGATGATCGTGACGAGCAGGCCACTGCCCTGGCTGGCGACGTACCCGACGAGGTAGCGGGAGGAGTAGTGCCAGTTCTCGACGATCCACGTGCGCGACGGGCGGGCCGGCTGCTTGGCCCACACGAAGACGAGGAGGCCGGCGAGGCCGCCGGTGCCGGCCCAGACCGCGACGAACAGCGCCAGCGAGTCCTCGTGCATGGCGATCAGCACGACGGCCCCGACCAGCGCGAGCACGAGCCAGATGCTGTCGAGCCACACCGCGTGGATCGGGTTGCGGGCGGCGAAGGCGATGAACCGGCCGACGTCCTGCACGAGCAGCAGCGGGAGCAGCACGCCCAGCGCGATCATCGCCCAGCCGAGGCCGGAGTGGAACAGCACCAGCACGACGCCGCTGGCGCCGACGAGCGCACCCAGGCCCGCTCCGGCGACGAGGCTGGCACCGACGACCACCCCGGGCCGGCTCTCCGCCTCCAAGGGGTGGATCAGGAGGGGATCGGAGACGAGCGCGCGGCCGACGCACTGCACGAGCACGTAGCTGCCGAAGACGATGTTGAACAGGCCGAAGGAGCCGAGCGACAGGGCGTGCGCGGCGAGGGCGAGGAAGAGCACGTTGGAGGCGCTGGAGATCGCTTGGTCGAGAGTGACCAGACTCAGCTGCCGGCCGACCCGACCGGAATCACTCACGCCCGCTTGCTCCTTCTCGATGCCGTCGGCCGAACTCACCGCAGGATCTGCAGGATACGGGGCCGCGGCGTGCCGACCCGACGGGGCCGCGCCGACTTCAGCGGTCAGGCGACGGCGTCCGCGTCCGCGGCGTACGACGCCTGCGGCTCGTGTGCGGTGACGGTGCGCCGCTGCGGCGTGGTGGCCAGCACGCCGAGCGCCTGCTGGAAGGTCATCGGCCTCTTGAGCTTGAGCACGATGAGGACCGTGTAGAGCAGGATCATGAAGTCGGTGCTCATCCGGTAGCCGGTGGCCGCGGCGCGGTCGTAGGCCTCCTCGAGCTGCAGGCGCTGGGAGTCGGTGAGCACCTCACGGCCGACCAGCTGCGGCAGACCGGTGAGGCCGGCGCGGCCGTACATCCAGCGCTCGTCGAGGTCGGGGTGCTGCTCGAGCAGGCACTCGCGCACGACGTCGGTCAGCGGGCGCGGGCCGACGATCGTCATCTCGCCGAGGAGGACGTGGATGAGCTGGGGCAGCTCGGTGATGCCGAGGCGCTCGAGCACGCGGCCGATGCCGGTGTAGAGCGGGGAGTCGGACGGCGTGTTGAGGAACCGCCCGGCCTCGATCGGGGAGACGACCTTGTTGGCGTCACGGATCATCACGCGGAACTTGGCCATCGTGATCGCGCCGTGCGGGTTGACCCATCGGCGCGACTTGTAGAAGACCGGCCGGCCCGAGAGGACCAGCACGGCGACGCTCGTCACAGCGACGACCGGGACCCATACGAGCGCGGCGAGGCTGACGACCGCGACGTCGAAGAGGCGCTTCTTCAAGACGACTTACCTCCAACCTGTATCAGCCCCGGTGCTGACCTGCGTGAAATCACAGTGCGAACCCCCCGCGCTCTCCTCAACGAAGGACCTGGGAGCGAGTAACGGCCTTGCTGAGAATTTTCTGGGAGGCGCCGGGGACCAGTGTGGCCTCCGACAGGACGTGCTGTCACATCACGCGTCCAGATTCGCGTGCGCCGGCCACTCCCGGCCGGCGCCATGGTGAACAGTGGGCGACGGGGACCCGAGGGTCAGCGCGCGGCCTCGCCGAGCAGCCTCTCGAAGCGGTCCGCACACCCGGACAGGGCGAACTCCTGCTCCGCCAGCCCGCGGGCGGCGTGGCCGATCCGCTCCAGCCGCCCGGCGTCCGCCAGGACCTCGGCGGCCCAGGCGGCCGCGGCGTCGAGCTCGGCCTCCTCGGGGGAGACGACGACGCCGTCGGCACGGCCGATGAGGTCCGCCGCGAGGTTCTCGGCCGGCAGCATGCCGAGGACGGGCCGCCCGGCGCAGAGGTAGGACAGCGTCTTGGAGGGCACCGAGAACGCGCCGGCCTCCTTGTCGAGCAGCACCAGCAGGACGTCGCCGCTGCCGAGGACCTCCGGCAGGCGCTCGTACGGCTGGAACGGCAGCAGCGTCACCGGTACGCCGAGTCGCTCGGCCTCCTCGCCGATGACCTCGATCGCCGGACCGCTGTTGACCACGACCAGCCGCACGGGCCGGCCGAGGTCGATGACCCGGCGGGCGAGGTGCACCAGCAGCTTCGGGTTGTGCTTGAGGCCGAGGGTGCCGGAGTAGAGCAGCGTGGAGACGCCGTCGAGGCCGTTCTCGACCGCCCAGTCGTTCTTGCGCTCGACCGGGAAGATCTCGTCGAGCGGGGCCCAGTTCGGGATGACCGTGACCTTCTCCGAGGTGCCCCACCGCTCGTGCACGGGCACGAACGAGGGGGAGATGACCACGATCGCCCGGGCACGGCGGGAGCAGAACCGCTCGGCGATCTCGAAGGCCGCGGCGACGGCGGCGAACCGCTTCGGCAGCTTCGTGCCCGTGAAGGAGCGGACGGCGACGGCGTACACGTCCTGGTGCCAGAGCACCCAGGGCCGGCGCAGCACCAGCATCGCGACCGTGAAGATCACCAGGGTCGGGATCTGCACGTTCGAGAGCATGGTGATGTCGGGGTCGACCCGGCGCACGTGCTGCACGAGCTCGAACCCGCGCGTGATCTCCCGCTTGAGGCGGTCGAGCAGGCGCATGTTCTCGATCGGCTTGTCGCCGCCGATGCCCTCGAACGTGATGGTCTCGCCGGGCTCGGCCTGCAGCCGGCCCTTTCCCGAGACGTAGCCGGACACGTAGGAGTGCGTGACGGTGTGGCCCCGCCGGGCGAGCTCGCGGCTGAGCTCGGCCTGGAAGGGGTGGCCGGAGTGGTCGTGGATCAGGATCCGCAAGGTGGGAGCTCCCTCGCTGGACGGTGGGTGCGGACTCGGGTCAGCCGTGGGAGCGCTTGACCTGGTCGAACACCCACTCGTAGGTCTGCGCCATGCCGTCGGACAGGGCGATCGAGGGCTCCCAGCCGAACACGCGCTGGATCTCGGTGTTGTCGGAGTTGCGACCGCGCACGCCCTGCGGGGCATCGAGCTGGTAGCTGCGGGTGCACTTGATGCCCGCGATCTCCTCGACGATCGAGTACAGCTGGTTGATGCTGACCAGCTCGGCGGAGCCCAGGTTGATCGGGTCGAGGTGGTCGCTGCCCAGGATCATCTGGGAGCCCTTCACGCAGTCGTCGACGTACATGAAGCTCCGGGTCTGCTCGCCGTCGCCCCAGATGTCGAGGTGGTGGTCGCCGGAGATGACCGCCTCGGCGATCTTGCGGCAGACGGCGGCCGGGGCCTTCTCGCGGCCACCGGTCCAGGTGCCCTCGGGGCCGTAGACGTTGTGGTAGCGCGCGACGCGGGTCTCGAGGCCGAAGTCCTCGTGGAAGTGGCGGCACATGCGCTCGGTGAAGAGCTTCTCCCAGCCGTAGCCGTCCTCGGGCATGGCGGGGTAGGCGTCGGACTCCTTGAGCGCGGTGATGTCGGTGTTCGTCTGCTTGTCGGCGGCGTACACGCAAGCGGACGAGGAGTAGAAGTAGCGCTCGACGTCGTACTTGCGGGCCGCCTCGAGCATGTGGGTGCTGGTCAGCACCGTGAGCATGCAGAGCGCCTTGTTGTTCTCGATGAAGCCCATGCCGCCCATGTCCGCGGCGAGCATGTAGACCTCGCGAGCGCCCTTGGTCGCGGCCTCGGCCTGGTCGAGCTTGGAGAGGTCGCCGATCGAGTTCTGGGCGTCGGGGTGGACCTGGTACCACTCCTCCACCGGCTTGACGTCGACCGCGCGAACGGTCTTGCCCTGGGCAAGGAGGTCGGCCACCAGGTGGCCGCCGATGAATCCGCCGCCACCGGCGACGAGGACGTCGACATCAGCCGAGTTCAATTGGAGCTCCATCCGATTCGGTTCCGGGATTGGTCTGCCCCCCAGCAATGCGCGGTTCTTAAACGCACGTCGACTAGCGAAGTCACGCCCGGGATCGCGCTGGGAACCAGATCCGCATTCTTACCGATGGTCGGAGCGTTGGCTACGCCGGGTTCGGTGGGTGGCGCGGTCGGAGGTCCTCAGGCGGCGCCGCCCGCTCGGATCACGATCCCGATCGACGTCAGCCGGTAGCTCGCGAGGTTGAACCGCAGCACCGGCTCCTCGGCGTACGGCGGGACGTCGGTGTAGGCGTCGAGCAGCCCGACGCCCTGGTGGAGGTCGAACGCGGCGACCTCGTGCCCCTGCGCCTCCATGCGGTCGCGGAAGGCGAGCACGTCCCGCTCGCGGTAGACGACGGTCCCTCCCGTCGTGAGGGTGTCGTCGTTCGAGCCGAGGTTGAACTCGGTGGTGTGCACGGCGATCCCGCCGGGGCGGAGGGTGCGGACCGATGCCTCGACGAAGTCGAGGCCCGCCTCGAGGCTGCCGAGGTGCTCGAAGGCGCACGTCGACCAGCAGAAGTCGAAGCCCTGGAGGACCGACGGCACCGCGCGCATGTCGACCGCGCGGAACGAGACGAGGTCGTGGAAGCGGTCGGGGTCGCACACGCCCGGCTTGAGCAGGCCGTCGACGCCGGTCGCGTGCTGGTCGGACTTCACCCAGCCGAACGCCTCCTGGTCGTCGGCCGCCAGGTCTGTCGCCAGGACCGAGGCGCCTCGGGCGGCGAAGCCGGAGATGAGCGGCTCGCGACCGACGCCGAAGCCGATCCCGTGCCGGCCCTCGGCCAGCATCCCGGTGCGGTCGAGCATCTCGGAGATGTAGGCGAACTCCCACACCTTGCGGTGCGCGACGGGTTCGACCCCGAGGATCGAGCACCAGCCGGCGTACCACGGCTGCTCCATCTCGGCCTGGGTGCACAGGCGGGAGCTGACACCTGCGGGGAAGCGCTCGTCGACGACCGCCACGTGCGGGTCCGGGTACATGCCGAGTCGGCGCTCGATCGCGTCGACGCGCAGCGCGAGGAGGCGCTGGTTGTCCTTCATCTGCCCGATCCCGCGGAACTCCGCGCGCTTGGCGCGCACGTCCTCACGGACGTGGTCGGGCATGGCGCGGAACGCGCGCCGTGCGATGTCCTTGAACACGATGTCCCCCACGGCTCTCGAAGCTTCTCGCGAACATAGCGAGGCAGCAATGGAGCGGCAGCAGAACGACGAAAATGCCCTGGACGGGCGTACGGCGCGCTCAGGCGGGCGGGTAGCCGAGCCGGGCCACGAGACCCGGGGCGACCTCCTCGAAGGTCGCGTAGTGGACCGGGGTGAACACCTCGCGGTAGTCCGAGGGCCGGCTGCGGTAGTGGCCCTCGGTGTCCCCCTTGCGGTGCGCGAGGTCCTTGGAGCGGAGGGCGTCCCTGGACGTCTCGCGCAGGACCGTGGCGAAGTCGTCCTCGGAGAGGCGGATACCGCAGTGCTCGAACATCGCCCCGACCTGGCCCTCGGCGTCGGTGGCGACGTCCTCGAGGCGGAAGCGGGCGACGTCGGGGTCGGCGACGTCGATCCAGGTCTCCATCGTCGCGAAGAGGTCGCTGGCCGAGTGGATCAGCCGGACCAGGGCCTCCTCCATCGGCAGCCCGCGCAGCTCGGTGCGGAGGTCCTCGACCTCCTCGAGGTGGGTCGGGCGGTGGGTCTCGACGGCCGACCAGTAGCCCGACACCACCATCGTGCGCGGGTCGCGCCCCAGGTAGACGACCTTGCGACTCCCACGCTGGGGGAGGGCCGCGAGCTCCTGGTAGCTGCCGTAGTAGCCGGGGACGAAGGTCGCCGCGGGGAAGCCGTGCCGTGGCGGCGTGAGCTGGTAGTCGAGCTGGGGCAGCGTCATGAGACCGGTCGCGCTGCGGACCAGCGGGTGGTCGAACAGCGCCTTGATCCACTGGCTGCCGGCCTTCTGCGGCCCGGCGGCGAGGATGTTCGAGGGCGTCGGCACGTCGCCGCGGCGCTCGAGGAGCCGGCCCCGGGCATCCGCGGCGGTGTGGACGGCCCGCTTGATCGCCGTACGCGCGGGCTGCCAGTTGACGGTTCGCGTCGCCCACTCCCGAGGCTCGAATGCTGCCATCTCGGAAAGCCTCCTGATCGTCGTACGCCGTCGGCCCACGCCACGCTGCGGTGCGCACTCTATGACGATCCGGTCCACGGCCACCCTCCGCCCCGGTCGCGGCCTCGTCGTTAGGATGCGGCTCGCAAGCGTCGCCCGACATCGGCAACCCTCTGTGGAGGTCCTTCATGCTGTTCTTCCTGCGTTGGTTGCGACACGCGCTGCTGCGAGGCCGTGACGCGATGATCGGCAGCAACTACGCGGTCCAGCGGCGCCTGGAGAAGGAGGGCCGCGCCGTGGTGGGGGACCAGACGTACGGCAACCCCATCATCAAGACCTACATCGCCGACGGGACCAAGCTGTACGTCGGCAAGTACTGCGCGCTCTCCGAGACGGCCATCGTGATGCTGGGCGGCCAGCACCCGGTCGACACCGTCTCGCAGTACCCCTTCCGCCTGCACTGGAAGCTGCCCGGCGCCGGCGAGGACGGCAACCCGGTGCCGAGCGAGGACACCCACATCGGCAACGACGTGATCATCAACCAGCGGGCGTTCATCCGCAGCGGTGTCACCATCGGCGACGGCGCGGTCATCGGGGCCAACGCCAACGTCGTCAAGGACGTGCCGGCGTACGCCATCATGGGCGGCAACCCGGCCCGGGTGATCCGCTACCGCGCTACTCCGGAGCAGATCGAGGCGCTGCTCGAGATCAAGTGGTGGGACTGGTCGCGTGAGGACATCATGGCGGCGCTCGACCTCATCACGGGCACCGACATCGACGCGTTCATCGCGCACGCCCACGAGAAGTTCGGTACGCCGGCGGCCTGGCCCGCCCTGGCCGGGAAGTGAGTGACGAGGCAGCGATGGGCCACCCGACCTACTGCACGATCCTGGCGACCAACTACCTCCCGAAGGCGCTTGCCCTCGCCGACAGCCTGAAGCGCTACGACACCGGCGAGCTCGTCGTGCTCCTCATCGACGCGCAGCGCGCGGACGACCACGACCTGCCGGACTTCCCGGACCTGCCGGGCGTGCGCATCGTCGGCACCGACATCCTCGGGCTGCCCGACGACGAGGTGCTCGCGCTGGCGACCTACTACGACCTCGTGGAGTTCGCGACCGCGATCAAGCCGCTGCTGTTCAAGCGGCTCCTCGAGGACTCCGAGCAGGTCTTCTACCTCGACCCCGACACCTACCTGACCGCGCCGATGAGCGAGCTGCCCGGGGAGCTGGAGGCGAGCGAGGGCGGCATCCTGCTCACGCCGCACTTCCTGCACCCGCTGCCCGAGGACGCCCCCGTCTCGGAGGGCCACCTGCTCACCGTCGGCGTGTTCAACCTCGGCTTCTGCGGCTTCGACCGCCGGGCGGTCCCGGCGCTGGAGTGGTGGTGGGCGCGGCTGGAGTGGGAGTGCCTCTTCGACTTCATGAGTGGCCTGTTCGTCGACCAGAAGTGGATGGACATGGGCGCGGACCTCTTCCGCGCGCGCAGCCTGCGCCACCACGGCTACAACGTCGGCGTGGTCAACCTGCACGAGCGCCCGCTGGGTCTGGACGAGGACGGCTTCCACATCGTCGGCACCGACGACGCGCTGCGGCTGTTCCACTTCCACGCCTTCGACACCAGCCGGCCCGAGGAGCTGTCCACCCGCTTCGACATGTCGACCGCGCACCTCCGCACCGAGAGCGCCGCGGTCGACGAGCTCTGCAAGAGGTACGCGGCCGACGTCAGCCGTCACGAGCGGGCGCTGCCGCCCGCGCCGGCGTACCGCTACTGGAACGACACCACCGGTCGCCGGATCCCGCGCCTGATCCGGCGTGCGTGGCGGGTGGAGGCGCGGGCCGGCAACAGGCCGCCCTCGCCGTTCGTGGCCGCCGAGGCGGAGGCGTGGGACAAGTGGCGCCGCAGGGCCTGGAAGGGCGTCGCCAAGGAGCTGTCCGGCGATGCCGTCAAGAGCGCGCGCGTCGCGATGCCGGAGGAGTTCGGCCGCTTCAAGGAGAAGTTCCCCAGGCTTGTGGGCGGCGTGCGGTCGCGCTTCGTCGGCCGCGGCGGCATGTGGGGCTGAGCGCGTCGGCTCAGGGGGCCAGGACCGAGCGGATGCGCCGGATCGTGCGCTCCCAGGTGAAGGTGTCCGCCCACTGCCTCGCCGCGTCGAGGGCGGCGTCGTCGACCTCGGTCGCGCGGAGCACGGCGTCCGCGAGCGCCTGAGGGGTCCAGCCGTCCATCACGACGGCGTGACCGCCCGCGACCTCCAGGCAGGCCTTCTCCGGGCCGATGACGACCGGCTTGCCCAGCACCATGCCCTCGACCGTCGGCAGGCCGAAGCCCTCGAAGTCGGTCGGGAAGACGACCATGTCCGCCGACGCGAGCACCTGCTGGAACTCCGCGTCGGGCAGGAACGGCGCGAGCCTGACCCGGTCGCCGATGCCCCGGGCGTCGATCGCCTCCTGCAGGGCCGGCCGCCGGGCTCCGCCGACGCCGAGGACGAGCAGCTCCGGCACCGTTCCGCCGCGCGCCGCCAGGTCGGCCCAGGCGTCGAGCAGGAGATCGGGGTTCTTGTTGGTGTGGTGGGCGAAGGAGATCGCCGGACCGGTGCGGTCGGGCGCGGGCCAGTCGTGGACGTGGTCGGCGCCGAGGTGCGCGACGACGCTGTCCTTGCTCCGCGTCCGGGGGTGGAGCTCGTGCAGGTCGTCGAGGCTGCGCTGCGAGATCGCGATGAACGCGTCGGCCAGCTGGTAGGTCCGGCCGTAGGAGATGTCGCGGATGAAGCGTCGGCCGCGGCTGAACTGCTCGGGCCGCAGCTCGTGACGCAGGTCGAGGATGATGGTCGCGACACGCGCGTCGCCGAACGGCAGCACCGACGTCGTCGGCGCGGTCGCGAGCACGGCATCGGGCCGCAGCCGCTTGGACAGCGACCGCATCCGGGTCGTCTGCGCCCACGGCCGCCCGACGACGTACGGCTTCGCGACGGGGAGCCGGTGGAGCCGGTGCGGGGTGCCCTCGCCGATCGTCGAGGTGGCAGGTACGGCGACGTGCAGCTCGTCGTCGGGGAAGACGTCGAGCCACTGGGCGAGGACCGCGTCGATCAGGGTCCGGATGCCGCCGAACTCGGCGGCCATGGCGTCGATGAGGATCTTCATCGCGAGGCGGTGGTCAGCCCTCGTTCTTGTGCGCGACCAGGCGGCCGAGCTGCTCGATGTCGGCGTCGACCATGAGCTCGGCGAGGCCCTTCGCGTCGGTCTTCGCCTCCCAGCCGAGCACGCTGCGCGCCTTCGAGGCGTCGCCGATGAGTGCGTCGACCTCCGTCGGGCGCTCGTAGGCCTTGTCGTAGCGGACGTGGTCCTCCCAGTTCAGGCCGGCGTGCGCGAAGGCGTGCTCGGCGAACTCGCGGACGGTCGTGCCGGTGCCCGTGGCGAGCACGTAGTCCTGCGGCTGGTCGTGCTGGAGCATCCGCCACATGCCCTCGACGTACTCCTTGGCGTAGCCCCAGTCGCGGATCGCGTCGAGGTTGCCGAGGTCGAGGTGGTCGGTGACGCCCAGCTTGATGGACGCGACGCCGAGGGTGATCTTGCGGGTCACGAAGCTCTCGCCGCGGCGCGGGCTCTCGTGGTTGAACAGGATGCCCGACACGGCGAACAGGTCGTAGGCCTCGCGGTAGTTGACGGTCACCCAGTGCGAGTACAGCTTGGCGGCGCCGTACGGCGAGCGCGGGTAGAACTTCGTGTCCTCGTTCTGCGGCGGCGGGGTGGCGCCGAACATCTCCGAGGTGGACGCCTGGTAGAAGCGGGTGTCCAGGCCGCTGGCGCGGATCGCCTCGAGCAGGCGCAGCGTGCCGACCGCGTCGGTGGAGGCGGTGTACTCCGGCATCTCGAAGGAGACCTTCACGTGGCTCTGCGCGCCGAGGTTGTAGACCTCGTGCGGCTCGATCGCGTGGATCAGGTTCACCAGGCTGACGCCGTCGGTGAGGTCGCCGTAGTGCAGGTGGAGGTTCGGGTTCGACCCGAGGTGGTCGATCCGCGAGCGGTTGAGCGTCGAGTGACGGCGGACGAGCCCGTGGACGTCGTACCCCTTCTCGAGCAGGAGCTCGGCGAGGTACGAACCGTCCTGACCGGTGATGCCGGTGATCAGCGCGCGCTTCATGGTGCGCAGCGTAGACGTATCGTTGGCGACGCCCGCGCGTTGGTCCGTTCAGTCCTCGGCAGTGAATATCTCGGAACCTCTCGGATTGGATCGCAGACATTGGTCCGCATGCTCGTCGCCCACCTCCTCCCGCTGCTTCCGCAGCGGCTGAGGGTCCTGCTCGCCCGCAGGGTCCTCGGCTGGGAGATCCACCCGACCGCGTCCCTGGGGCGCAGCACGATCGCGGTCGGGCGGCTCGTGATGGGCCCCGACTCCTCGATCGGGCCGCGCAACACGATCCGCGGGCTCGAGGAGCTGGTGCTCGAGCGCGGTGCCACGATCGGTGGTGAGAACTGGATCAACGGCTATCCGCCCGGGTTCTTCGCCTACCAGAACAACCCCGACCGCCGTTCGTCGCTCCACCTCGGCGAGTACGCCTCCATCACCACCGGTCACCGCGTCGACTGCTCCGATGCGGTGGTGCTCGACCACCACGCGTCGCTCGTCGGGTTCGGCACCGTGGTGCTGACCCACAGCCTCAGCATCCGCACCAATCACTTCCGCGTCGCGCCGGTGCGGATCGGGCACCACGCGACGGTGATGAACGGCTGCACGGTCTTCGTCGGCGTGGAGATCGCTCCGCAGGCCGTGATCTCCGCCGCCTCGGTCGTCGCGCAGTCGCTGGAGAAGCCGTGCACCCTCTACCGCGGCAACCCGGCGGAGGCCGTGCGCGAGCTCGACCCGGCCGGTGAGCTGCTCAGCCGCCCGGGCCACTACGGCAACGGCCCCGCCGCCTGACCTCTGCTCCGGGGCTCAGGACTCCGCGCTGACCCAGCTCATCGTCGGCATCAAGGACGCGCCGGGCCACGCCAGGATGGCGCGCTCGTGCTCGGTGACGACCCGCTGCAGCAGGTCCTTGGGGTGCGCGAAGTCCGCGGGCATCATCGGCGGCGAGAAGCGGACGACGTGGCCGTCCCCGCTGCGATAGGTGTCGACCACGACGACGGGGGAGTTGCCCGCTGCCGCGGCCCACACCGCACCCGAGGAGCACCTGACCGTCCGGCCCGCGAACGTCACCGTGCTGGTGCCGGGGACGTCGGTCGCGATCATGACGACCTGCCCGCGAGCCAGTCGCTCGGCGAAGCCCGCCGTGCCCTCGCGTACGTCGATCAGCGGGCCGCCGCGCTTGAACACGAGGAAGTTCTGCCGCTGGCCCGGGCCGGCGTGCCACCCCAGCGCACCGGCTCGTACGACGGTCACGTGGTCGATGCCGGCCCGCTTGAAGGCGCCGAACATGCCGGAGTAGTGGCCGTGGTGCACGAAGCTCACCACGACGCCCCGGCCGAGGGCCTGGGCCGCCCGCAGGTGCTCGACGCCCTCGACCCGCTGGTTGATCGCGCGGCGGGGGTGCCAGCGCAGCTCGGCCTCCTTGAGCATGAACTCGACGAAGCCGGTCTTGGCCTGCTCGATCTCCTCCGGGGTGGCGACGTGCTCCAGCAGGTGGGTCATCTGCTCGGTGGCGATCGCGTCGTACGCGCCGGAGGTGAGGGCCCGGTCGGTGCGCTTGCGCAGCGACCGCTCGGCGATCGGCCACGGCAGCCGCGGGTGCAGCAGCCAGGTGGCGTTGTGGACCAGCGCCTTCGGGAGCGGCTTCGGGACGATCATGGACGTCTCGCGCACCAGCGGCGCGGCCGGCAGCGGCTCGACCCGCGGCCACGTCAGCGTCGGTGCGAGCGTCGCCTCGGGCCAGGCCAGGATCGCCCTCTCGTGGGTGCTCACCAGCTCCTGGAGCAGCTTCTTCGGGTCGGGGTAGTCGCTGGGGAGCAGGGGAGGGCTGAGCCGGATCACGTCGGCGCCCGTCTCGTGGAAGCCGTCGACGGTGACGATCGGGGTGTTCGCCTCGCGCGCGGCCCACACCGCGCCGGAGGAGCACTTCACGAGGTGTCCCGCGAAGGTCACCTCGCTGTTGCCCGGCGCGTCGGAGGCCATCGCCACGATCTCGCCCCGGGCGAGCCGCTCGATCAGCGCGGCACGGCCCAGTCCGGCGTACACCAGCGAGCCGCCGCGTCGTACGACGAGCATGTGCTGCCGCACGCTGGGCCGCACGTCCCAGCCCAGCGCCTTGTCGCGCACGAGCGTGGTGACGCTGAGGCCCGCGGCGCGGGCGATGGCGGCGAAGCCGCCGCTGTAGTAGCCGTGGTGGGCGAAGTGGAGGATCACACCGCGCCCCTCGGCGAGCGCGGCGTGGAGGTGCTCCACGCCCTCGACGCGGTGGCTCGTCGAGAAGCGCGGGTGCCACCGCAGCTCGTCCTCGAGCATCGCGAAGCGGATGTAGCGCTCGGCGGCGGCCTCGATCTCCTCCGGGGTCGCGACGTCTGCGAGCAGGTAGGTCATCTGCTCCATCGCCACGGCGCGGCGGTACGGCGAGCGCAGCGCCGCGTCGACGCGGCGGCGCATCAGCCGCCGGGCGATCGGCCAGGGCAGCCGGGGGTGGAACAGCCAGACGACATTGCCGATCAGCGCCTTGGTGGATGCCAAGGCCTTGGCCAGAGGGAGCATTCTGGGCGGGCCTTCCTCATGCATGGGGGCCGGGGCCGTCCCGCGCGGCGGCCGAGGCGGGGACGCGCCGCCGCCCCCTTCGGCCGCAGGTCCCTGGCTAGGAATGTAGTCGCCGCGGCGCCGGAATGGGTACGAATCAGTCAGAGAGCCCTTCGCCTCAGCCTGGATCGGTGGATACAGGCTCGGCCTGGATCCAGGCTGTCTCAGAGGTACGCCGGGTCGTCCTCCACGCCGCTGTCGACGCGGGCGAGGTCGACCTGGACCATCCGCGCCACCAGCTCCTCGAACGTCGTCCGTGCCCGCCAGCCGATCGCCTCGGCGGCCGGGGAGGGGTCGGCGACGAGGTCGGCGGTGTCGGCGGGGCGGACCAGGGCGGGGTCCTGCACGACGTGCGCCCAGGGGTCGTCGACGCCGGCCGCCGCGAACGCCACCTCGACCACCTCGGCGAGGGCGTGCGGACGTCCGGTGCCGATCGGGAGGTCCAGCGGCGCGTCGCGACGGACCATGCGGACGAACGCGTCGACGTAGTCGGCGGCATGGCCCCAGTCGCGGCGTACGTCGAGGGTGCCGAGGGTCAGGGTCTCGGCGCGTCCGCGCGCGATCTCGGCGGCGCCGCGGGTGATCTTGCGGAAGACGAAGCCCGTCGCGCGGATCGGGCTCTCGTGCACGTAGAGCCGTGCGAAGCAGGCGTGCAGCCCCTCCGTCTCGCGCGCCTCCGCGACGAGCGCCTCGGCCTCGGCCTTGGCCCGGGCGTAGGGGCTGGCGGCCGCCGTCCCGAGGATCTCGGCGGTCGATGCCTGGAAGAGCCTGACGGTGTTCCCGTCGCGATGCAGCGACACCGCGGCGTCGAGGAGACCGGCCACCGCGTCGCGGTTGATCCGCCGGGTCAGCTCGGGCTCGGACCAGCTCCGGCCGACCGAGCTCACCGCGGCGAGGTTGTAGATCTCGTCCGGCCCGACCTCGGTGACGAGCTCGGCGAGCGCGCGGGCGTCCGCGACGTCGCAGGCGCGCATCTCCACCCCCGGGAGGTACGCCGCCGCGCGTGGACCGTCGACGCTCCCCGCTCGCGCGACCCCGACGACCCGCATCCCCTCCGCCAGCAGCCGTCGGGCCAGGTAGATGCCGTCCTGGCCGGTCACGCCCGTGACGAGGGCGGTCCCGCGCGGGCCGATCACGTCGCTCACGACGCAAGCAGCTCGTCGACCGCGGCCTCGATCTCGTCGGGCCCCAGCTCGATGTCCTGCATGAGCTCGTTGTCGCCGGTGCGCTCCGGCGTACGCGCGACGAGGTAGCGGTAGCGCGAGCCGGGGATGTTCGCGGTGATCGTCCAGTAGCAGTGCACGGCGTAGCCCGGCGCGAACAGCTCCAGCAGGCGTACGCCGGGCCGGCAGAAGACCAGGTTCGTCAGCGCGGCGCCGTGCGGGGCGACGACGACGCGCGCCGCCGCGAAGGTGTCGATCTGCTCCTGCACCGACAGGGTCCCGGGGTCGACGCGGGCGAAGCCGCGACGCTCGAGGCGCTCCCAGGTGGCGTCCTCGCTGACCAGGCGCCGCGTGTTCGGCGTCGTGCCGCGGGTGACGTAGATCCTCTCCGGCAGGTCGCTCGCGGCCGGGGACGGCGGCAGCCGGGCGGCCAGCCACTCCTGGCTCTGCGGGGGAGCGAGCATCTCGGCGTTCGGCAGCGACGGGACCAGCAGCCGGCGCGCGCGCAGGTGCAGGCCGGGCCCGGGCTCGACGACCCGCTCCGGCTCGACGCCGAGCAGGGCCAGCAGCTCGCGCTGGTAGCGGGCGCCCCGGTCGAGCACCCAGACGTCCGGCTCGACGTCCGGCAGGGCCTCGCGCAGCATGCCGATGCGGGGGAGCGCGTCGGTCACGAAGTGGTAGTAGTTGCCGCCCGTCCCACGAGCGGCCAGCACCGCGACCGTGCCGTCGACCCGCTGCTCGGCCGCCGGCCAGGGGTTCCAGAAGACCGGGTGCTCCTTCCAGCCGCTGATGCCGAAGTAGTGGCTGGTCTCGAGGTCGAGGATGCCGCCCGCAGTCACCACGGCCGCGTGGCGCCCCAGCAGCGCGCCGCCGGCGAGGTCCAGGACCGCGCGCTCGGGGATGCGCGCCTCGGTGTGCCGGCGCAGGAAGTCGGCGTCGGCCGGGTCGCCCGGAGGCATGGGCCGGTGCAGCACCTGGGCCGGCGAGAGCGAGTGGATCCGGACCGAGGCCGGCTCGAGCCGCTCGGTCTCGCGGGAGGTCGTCGTCGCCGTGCGCGGGAGTCCCCGCGCCGGTCCGACGGTACGACGGCCGGCGGACCCGATCACCCGCGCACCGACCCGGTGCCCGCGCTTGACCAGCGGCCACAGCGGCTGCAGCCGTGCGGGGAGCCTGCTCATCCGGCGTTGCGGCGCAGCCAGATCATGCCGAGGCCCGGCTCGGTGCCGTCCTCCTGGCGGTACGGCGCGAAGCCGAGCGGCTCGAGGAAGCCCAGGAGCTCGTCGAGGGAGTGGCCCGGGACGGGGTGGTACTCCAGCGCGACCGCCTTGACCTCGGCCCAGGACCCGGGCGAGGAGCGGAGGATGACGTCGTACTCGGCGCCCTCGACGTCCATCTTCACCAGCTGGACGCTGCGGCCGCCGGAGCGTGCCTGGGCCACGGCGTGGTCGAAGGAGACCGCGGGGACGGTGACCTCGGTGCCCTCGCCGGCGATCAGGCCGTTGTGGACGCTCGCGTCGCCGTTGTCGATCATCGAGAACTCGCCGTCCTCGCCGGCGAGGGCCGCGGAGTGCACGCTCACCCGGTCGGCGAGGCCGTTGTCGCGCACGTTGCGCTCGGCGTACGACGCGCTGGTGGGGGATGCCTCGTAGACCTCGACCGCCGCACGCGGCAGCGCCTCGGCGATCGCGAGCGCGAAGCAGCCCACCTGGGCGCCGACGTCGAGGACCGCGGCGTCCGGGTCGAGGTCGCGGGTGAGCTCGGCGATGCCGTAGGCGTCGTCGGAGAAGATCTCGTAGATCGCGTAGCGGGCGCCGTCGGCGTTCGGGATGGTCATCGTGTAGCCGTTGCGGAGCCGCAGGTTCATCTCGCGCCGCGCGAGCGGTGTCTTCTGCGTGCCGAGGTCCCAGAAGACCGTCGGGAAGTTGCTGAAGAGCGCCGGTGTCTGCCGGATCCGCTTGGCCAGGTGGCCGACGCTGCGGATGCCCGGCACGTCAGGCCTTGCGCCAGTAGGCGCCGTTGCCGTCGACGTCGACGATCTCCTCGGTGATGCCGTGCTGCTCGCGGTAGTCGTGGACCGCGCGGCCGGCCTGGTCGGGGAGGGTGCCGTAGTCGTCGATGATGCAGAAGCCGCCCGAGGACAGCTTCGGGTAGAGCGCGTCGAGCGCCTGGATGGTCGACTCGTAGAGGTCGCCGTCGAGACGGATGAGGGAGTAGCTCTCGGCCGGCGCGGTCGGGAGGGTGTCCTTGAACCAGCCGACGAGGAACTTCACCTGGTCGTCGAGCAGGTTGTAGCGCTCGAAGTTGTGACGGACCGCGGCCTCGCCGACGCTGAGGCCGGTCTGCTTGTAGAACGTGTCGCCCTGGTCGGCCGGGAAGTCCTTGACGTTCGGGGCCGGCAGGCCCTGGAAGGAGTCGGCGAGCCAGACCGTGCGGGTGGTGTCGCCCCACGCCTTGAGGTTGGCGCGCATGAAGATGCAGGCGCCGCCGCGCCAGACGCCGGTCTCGATGAGGTCGCCGGGGACACCGTCGTTCATGATCGCGGTGATGCAGTCCTGGATGTTCTGCATCCGCTTGAGGCCGATCATCGACTCGGCGCGCGCCGGCCAGTCGCTGCCGGTCTCGCGCAGCGCGGGGTCGTAGGGCTTCTTGAGCGCGATCTCGAAGTCGAACCGCTGCGCCAGGGTGCCGACGGCGTTGGCCACCTGCTTCTTGCGTGAGGGCGATCCCGCCGTGCGGACGCCTCCGAGGATGGAGTCGTTGTCCTCGGCCAGCGCGCCGGTCAGGGTGCGCTTGATCAGGTCGAGGTAGAGATCGCGGAGCTCGGCGTCGGAGGTCGTCACGCGGCGAAGATAGCAGTGACTATCCTCGGGCACGGCCGCTCCCCCAGATTGCCGCGGCCCAGGCGAAAGGGCGTTTCCGTGGGCGAACAGCCGACTCCGTCAGATCTTCCCGACGACGGCCTGCGTGCCGATCTCTATCCCGAGGTCAAGGCCGGTGGCTACACCCGCCGCGACGGCTTCGTCGACTTCTACCAGCGGGTCAACGCGCTGGTGGACGCCGACAGCGAGGTGCTCGACTTCGGAGCGGGACGCGGGCTGTGGCAGTTCGAGCCGCTGGCGCCGTACCACCGCAGGCTGCGGGCGATCCACGAGCGCGTACGCCGCTACGTCGGTGTCGACGTCGACCCGGTCGTCGTCGACAACCCGTCCCTGGCCGAGGCGCACGTCATCGAGCCGGCCGGCGACATCCCGTTCCCGGACGAGAGCTTCGACGTCGTGATCGCCGACTACGTCCTCGAGCACGTCGCCGCCGAGGACGCGCCGAAGGTCGCCGGCGAGGTGCTGCGGGTGCTCAAGCCGGGCGGCTGGCTCGCCGCCCGCACCCCGAACAAGTGGGGGATGATCGGCATCGGCGCGCGCGCCGTGCCGAACGAGCTGCACACGCGCTTCCTCGAGCGCCTCCAGCCGGGCCGCAAGGCCGAGGACGTCTTCCCGGTGCGCTACAGCATGAACACCCGCCGTGACCTCGCGCGGCTGTTCCCGTGGCCCAACGACGTGGTCGTCTACGCGCACGCCTCGGAGCCGGTCTACTTCGGCCAGAGCAGCAAGGCGGCCTGGCGGGCCGCGCAGCTGGTCGACCGCCTGACGCCGTCGCCGATGCTGCCCACGCTGATGGTCTTCGTCCGCAAGGCGCGCTGACCCCGACGTACGACGAGGCGCGATCCCCATCGGGATCGCGCCTCGTGTCGTCGTGCGGAGGGTGGCCGGCCGTGGCTACTGGCTGCGGCGCTTGCCTTCCTTGCTGCTCTTGCCGCCGGCGGGACCGGTCTCCTCGTAGTAGTAGTAGTAATACGAGCCGACCGCGCGCTTGGCGACCATGTTGACCACGACGCCGTACAGCCGGCCGCCGACCTGGTTGACCCGGTTGACGGCCTCGGTCACCTGGTCGCGGGTGGTCTTGCCGTGGCGGATCACCAGGATCACGCCGTCGGCCAGGGTCGACAGCACCGAGGCGTCCGCGACGGGCAGCAGCGGCGGCCCGTCGATGATCACGGTGTCGTACGACGACCGCAGCCGGCGGATCAGGTCGTGGGTGACCCGCGACTGAAGGATCTCGGTCGGGTTCGGCGGCTTGGCGCCGCTGGCCAGGACGTGCAGGCCGCTGGGTCCGTGCACCTGGATCGCGTCGGCGATCTCGGTCTTGCCGACCAGGGCGGTCGTGAGGCCGACGGCCGGGTCGAGCCCGAGCGTGCTCGCCACGCGGGGGCGGCGGAGGTCCGCGTCGATGATCAGCGTGCGTCGACCGGTCTGGGCCAGCGCGACCGCGAGGTTGGTCGAGGTCATCGTCTTGCCCTCGCCCGGCACCGCCGAGGTGATCACGAGGCAGCGGGGCTGGTGATCGAGGTCGATGAACTGCAGGTTCGTGCGCAGCAGTCGGAAGGCCTCGGTGCGGGCAGCGAAGCCGCCCAGGTCGGTGAGGAGCGGCGCGCGCCGGATGTCGCCGTCGAAGCCGATGCTCGCGAGCACCGGTGCCTCGGTGATGTCGGCGACGTGGTCGGCCGTGCGGATCGTGCGGTCCAGCAGCTCGCGACTCACGGCGAGGGCTATGCCGAGCAGCACGCCGATCGCCAGGCCGGCGACGATGTTGAGCAGCTTCTTCGGACTGACCGGGCTGGTGCTGAAGGTCGGCAGGTTGGTGACCGTCGCCTGGATCTTCGACTGGCCGGCGGAGGTCCCCGAACCCGTGTCGGGATGCTCGATGTAGTTGATCAGGGCGGTCGTCAGCTGCTTGTTGATCGCCTGCGCCCGCGCTGCGTTGGTGTCGGTGACGGTGAGGTCGATCAGCGACGTCGTGCTGTCGACCGTGGCGCTGATCTGGCCCGCGAGCTGCTCGTCGGTCACGTCGAGGTTCAGGGCCCCGACGACCTCGTGCGCGATCTTGGTGCTCTGCGCCAGCTGGGCGTACGCCGTCGCCTCGGTCTGCACGTACAGCGAGGCGGCGTAGGAGTCGGTGATGTTGCTGACGTCGATGTTGAGGAACAGCTGCGACTTGGACTCGTACTTGGGGGTCATCACGAACGAGATCGCCGTCGCGATCGCGACGGCGACAGCGATCACCGCGACGACGCTGATCCACCTGCGGCGGAGTACCCCCAGAAACTGCTTGAAGTCCACGAATCCCTCGCCTCGTCGTTGGCCTGGAGCGCGCGGCCGCCTCGGCCGCGGCCCCGATACTAGGGGAGGCTAGGGCATCGGTCCCCACCTGCTCGTCATGGCGCGCGCTCCCGGCACAGGCCCGAGCCCGGGCGCGACGGCGGATTGGGACGGAACCACTAGGCTCCTGCCGTGTCTCCGGAGGTGCGGCGTAGCAGCAAGGGGCGTCGTCTTCGAAGGTTGCGACGGACCCTCCGGGCGCATCCCCGCCGGGCGGCGGGAGGCGTCGTGGTGCTCGTGCTCGTCGTCCTCGGGCTGTGGGCCGGCTTCCGCGCATGGACGGTCGCGCACGAGCTGAACGTGGCCGCCGACAAGGCCCAGGTGCTGCGTGCCGCGCTGCAGCGCGGCGACGTCGCGGGCGCCCGCAAGGCGCTGGGGGAGTACCAGGCCGCGGCAGGTGCCGCGCGCGACCACACCCACGGGCCGACCTGGGTGGTGGCGGACCACATCCCCTTCCTCGGTGACGACGCCCGCGGCGTCGCCACGGTCTCCACGGTCCTGGCCGACATCGGCGACCGGGCGCTCCCGCCGATCATGACCGCCGCGGGCCAGGTCACCGGCGACGCGTTCCAGCCCAAGGGCCACCGCTTCCCGCTGGCGACCATCGCCGCGATGCAGGCACCGGCCCGGCGGAGCGCGGCCGCGTTCGACGACGCGGAGAAGACGCTGGCCGGCGTCGACAGCTCGGGCTTCGCCGCCCCGATCCGCGACCGCTTCGACTCCCTGCGCAGCCTCGTCGACGAGGCGCACTCGGTGCTCGGGTCGACGTACCGCGCGGCGCGGATGATGCCCGACCTGCTCGGTGCGCACGGTCCGCGCAACTACATCCTGGTGATGGAGAACAACGCCGAGCTGCGCAGCGGCGGCGGCCTGCCCGGCTCGTTGACGCTCGTGCGCGCCGACCACGGCGTGGTCCACATCGTCTCCCAGGGAGACTCGGCCAAGCAGGGCCTCGGCGCCACGCCGATCCTGAAGGTCACCCCGCAGGAGCGGGCGCTGTTCGGCTCGGTGCTGGCGATCAGCCCGGTCGACGCGACGATGACCCCGGACCTGCCGCGCTCGGCGGAGCTGATCCGGGCGCGGTGGGAGCACTTCCACCACCAGCGCATCGACGGCGTCTTCTTCGTCGACCCCGTGGCCGTGTCGTACCTGATGGAGGGCCTCGGCGAGATCCAGGTGCCGGGCTACCCGGCGCTGAGCTGGAACACCGTCGTGCCCGCGGTCGAGAACGCCATCTACCGGCTCACCGGGAACAACGCCGTGCAGTCGGCCTACCAGAACGCCGTCGCGAAGGCGGTCTTCAACACCTTCGCCGACGGCCACGGCGATCCGGTGACCGCGATCCGCGGCCTGGTCCGGGGCGTGGCCGAGGGTCGCGTCAAGATGCACTCGTTCGTGCCGGCCGACCAGCGCCAGATAGCCGGTACGGCGATCGCGGGGGAGTTCCCGACCAAGGCGACCAGCCACCCGCAGGCGGGCGTCTACATCAACGACTCGACGCAGTCGAAGATGTCCTACTACCTGCGCTACTCCGCCGATGTCGCGGCGCGCTCGTGCGGCGACGGGATCCAGACCGCCGCCGGAACGGCCACGCTGACCAACGACAGCCCTCCCGACGTACGGTCGCTCCCCGACAGCGTCACCGGCTGGGCGGATCCGTCGCGCGGCATCACCAAGGGCCAGCAGTACGTCGTGGTGTACCTGACCTCGCCGATCGGCGGCACCGTCAGCAGCCTGACCATCGACGGCAAGACGATGGCCAAGCCCGTGCTGGTGCCGTTCGCCGGTCGCGAGGTGGCCACGGTCGGGGTGCACCTCGACCCCGGCAAGACCCACTCGATCTCCTGGGTGATGCGCTCGGGGATCCGCCAGACCGGCAGCTGGCAGCTCGCGGTGACCCCGGGCTCGCAGCCCGGGACGCAGTCCGCGACGGTCCCCTCCGCCTGCTGATCTCACAATACGATCACGCGTCTCACTATCCGAGCGATTCGTTGGGGCGGCGGCCCGAATCGCCCTAGTGTTGCCGTCATGCCCGCGACCCTGCTGACCAAGCGCCGTGCAGTCGACAACTGCCGCGTCAGCTCGGCGCTGTGTCGAATGCGCTGAGCGGGGTCCCGACCTGCGGCTGAGCCGCGTCGACCGACCTGGGCGCTTCCTCTGGATCCGAGCTCTCGGACCGTTGCGCCCGCAATATCCCCGTGTTGTCGAGTATGCGTCGGTCACTACGGTATTGCACAAAGTCAACCAATTAAGGATATTTTCAACATGAGCCGCGAGAACTCGCTCGTCTCCGCCCAGTGGGTGGCGGACAACCTGGACAACGACAAGGTCGTGCTCGTCGAGGTCGACGAGGACACCACCGCCTACGACAAGGGCCACATCAAGGGCGCCATCAAGCTCGACTGGACCACCGACCTCCAGGACCAGGTCCGTCGCGACTTCGTCAACAAGGAGCAGTTCGAGGCGCTGCTGTCCGAGCGCGGTGTCGCGAACGACGACACCGTCGTGCTCTACGGCGGCAACAACAACTGGTTCGCGGCGTACGCCTACTGGTACTTCAAGCTCTACGGCCACCAGGACGTCAAGCTGCTCGACGGCGGCCGCAAGAAGTGGGAGCTGGACAGCCGCGAGCTGACCGACGAGGCGCCCAGCCGCGCGAAGACCTCCTACACGGCCACTGAGCAGGACCACACGATCCGCGCGTTCCGCGACGAGGTCGTCGAGGCCATCGGCACCAAGAACCTGGTCGATGTCCGCAGCCCCGACGAGTTCGCCGGTCGTCTCCTCGCCCCGGCCCACCTCCCGCAGGAGCAGTCGCAGCGCGCCGGCCACATCCCGACCGCCGTGAACGTCCCGTGGAGCAAGGCGGCCAACGACGACGGCACCTTCAAGTCCGACGACGAGCTGCGCCAGATCTACGGCGAGGCCGGCTTCGACGACGCCAAGGACACCATCGCCTACTGCCGCATCGGTGAGCGCTCCTCGCACACCTGGTTCGTGCTCAAGGAGATCCTCGGCAACGAGAACGTCAAGAACTACGACGGCTCCTGGACCGAGTACGGCAGCCTGGTCGGCGTCCCGGTCGCCCTCGGCGACGAGCCGGGGACCCTCTGATGTGCGGCGCGAAGGTCGGCGGCCTCGGCCTCGGTGACGTGGTCGCCGCCAAGGAGGCCGTGATCCAGGGCCAGGTCGTCAAGGGTGAGGAGCCCGTGGGCAACGCCTACGTCCGCCTGCTCGACTCGACCGGCGAGTTCACCGCCGAGGTCCCGACCTCGGCCACGGGCCACTTCCGGTTCTTCGCCGGCAACGGCCAGTGGACCCTCCGCACCCTCGCCCCCGGAGCGGAGACGGTCGACCGCACCGTCGCCGCCCAGGTCGGTGAGGTCGCCGAGGTCACCATCAGCCTCTGACGACATCGGCCCGCCACGCCGCCGCGCGAGACATCTCGGCTGATCGACCCGTTCAGCCGAACACGCACAAGACCCAGGAGCAGCCATGACCGGAATCGCGATCCTCGTGGTGGCGGTCGTGGCTGCCCTGGGCTTCGGCCTCTACCGCCGGTACGCCGACGGCCGGTTCAAGGGGGTCGACACGCTCGACCAGCCCGGGGTCGAGCCGGTGGCGGGCGCGGCCGCTGGGGAGCGGGGCGACCAGACCCCTTGGGCCGCGCTCGCCGCCGCCCTGCCGGACGTCGAGCTGGGGGAGCGGGCGACCCTCGTCCAGTTCTCGTCGTCGTTCTGCGCGCCCTGCCGCACGACCCGGGTGCTGCTGGGCGACATCGCCGGTCGCGAGCACGGCGTGACCCACCTCGAGGTCGACGCCGAGAAGCATCTCGGCCTCGTCCGGGCCCTCGACGTACGGCGCACCCCGACGACCCTGGTCCTCGACGCGACCGGGGCCGAGCTGACGCGTGCCGCCGGGGCGCCGCGGCGCGAGCAGGTGCTCGCCGTGCTCCCGGAGGTCGCACGATGACCGCGCGAGTCAGCGCCGGCGCGCCTCCTCGGGTCGGGGGCGGCATCGATCCGCGCGGTCCCCGGTTCACCGCGACCGTGACGCTGGTGATCCTCGCGGTGGCCCTCGTCGTCCCGAACCACACCGTGTCGGCGATCCTCGTCGGCATCCAGGCCGTCTGCTTCGCCATCGGCGTGCTGCTCGGCGTCCAGAAGACCCCGACCGGGCTGGTCTTCCGCACCCTCATCCGCCCGCGGCTCACGCCGCCGGCGGAGACCGAGGACCCGCGACCGCCCCGCTTCGCGCAGGGCGTCGGCCTGGTCTTCGCCGTGGTGAGTCTCGTCGGCTACGTCTCCGGCGCCATCCTGCTCGGTCAGGTCGCGGCCGGCCTCGCCGTGATCGCGGCTCTCCTCAACGCGGCTTTCGGCTTCTGCCTAGGCTGCGAGATGTACCTCCTCGGACTCCGCATCGCCCGGCGTCCCGCCTGACCGCGGCCACTCGCGGTCCGTGGCGTGACCGCGCCCAGGTCGCTGCGTTGACACCGTGGACGGCCGTCGAACGAGGAGAGTCATGAGCGACAGCGACCACGGCCCCAGTGGATCCGGGGACGGCGTGACGCGCACCCGTGTGCGTCGATCGCGGCCGTCGGGCCGCTCGGAGAGCAGCCGCCGCGCCTCGGGCGGGCAGGCGCGCCGGACCAAGCCGCTGTTCTGGATCGGCGTCGGCCTGATCGGTGCGGGAGTGGCCATCCTGCTGTGGGTGGCGTGGGAGTTCTGGGGAACCAACATCATCTCGCAGCACCGCCAGCAGGAGGTCAGCTCCCAGCTCCAGAAGGGCTGGTCGAGCGGCGAGAGCACCGTGCACACCAAGTTCGGCGACGCCACCGCGATCCTGCACGTCCCGCGCTTCGGCAAGAACTACGCCGTGCCGGTCCTCGAGGGCGACAGCGACAACGTGCTGGCCTCGGGCATCGGCCACATGCCGCACACCCAGGGGCCCGGCCAGGTCGGCAACTACGCCCTCGCCGGCCACCGCGTCACCCACGGCGAGCCGTTCGCGCAGTTCCCGAGCCTGCGCAAGGGCGACGAGGTGTACGTCGAGACGCGCAACAAGACCTACATCTACGTTCTCGACAACAGCGGCACCAGCCTGATCGTCCCGTTCACGCAGACCTGGATCATCCACAAGTCGCCGGTGAACCCGGACAAGGGCGGCGTCGAGCCGATCGCCAGCAGCCGGCGCCTGATCACCCTGTTCAGCTGCTCGGAGATCTTCCACACCGACAACCGCAGCGTCGTGTTCGGCCACCTGGTCCAGGTCAAGCCGCGCGCGCACGGATCGGGCCCCGCCGTACCGACCGCCCAGGCGCCCGCTCCGTCCGGCGGTACGCCGATCTGGTGGCTGGTCGCGGGCGCGGTCGTCGTCCTGGCGGCCCTCGGCTGGATCGTGCAGCGCGTACGCCGGCGCGCGTGATCGTGCGGCTGTCCCGGAGGCGGGATCAAGACGCCGGACCGAGTTGGGGCCAAGGTCCCGTTCTGGGGTACCCTGAGGATCGCCTGTCAGCGTCGCGTCAGATGTCGGCAGGAGCCTCCGGGGATTCTTGGGGTCCCCGGGTCACCAGACTGGAGGATCCGTGGTCAGGAAAGCACTAGCGCTCGCGATCGTGGCGCTCTCGATGGCGTTCGTCCCGTTCGCCCCTCAGGCTGCCAACGCGGCGGCGTACGGTCCGAAGCTGCCGACCCAGACCAACATCGAGGTGGTCACGGCGGTCAACGGCCAGCAGCTGGTCTTCCGCCTCTCCGACTCGGCCTCCGACGGCACCTCGCCGGCCGGCACGATCAACTACACGATCGTCCGCAACGGTGGCGCCGGCCAGGTCGTCGTCGGTCGTGCGACGTCCTCCGCCGTGCAGGTCAACGGCCACGCCGTGCTGGTCAAGGGCTCCGTGGCCCGCCCCGGCTCCTACCTGGTCAGCGCGCACTTCTCCCCGACCAACGCGGCCCGCTACCTGCCCTCGAGCAACGTCAACCGCGCCGGCGTCGGCACCGCCATCCACCAGGGCTCCGGCGGCGGCTCGACCGGCACCACCGGCGGCCTGCCGAACACCGGTGGCCCGTCGATCGGCTGGCTGCTCGCCGGTCTCGCGCTCCTCGGCTCCGGCCTCGGCGCGGTCGCCTACTCGCGTCGTCGGACGCCGCAGGCGGCCTGAGCCTCAGCCTGAGCCCCACAGCAACGACCAGCGGCCCCCACCCGATCGGGTGGGGGCCGCTGGTCATGTGACGAGGTAGGGCGGCGGATCAGGCCGGCGACGGGCCCAGCGTCCCGGGCCTGCGGGCGTAGGCCGTCATGGTGATGCGCGGGACCAGCCCGTGGGCGACGGCGGAGTCGGCGGCCCGGCCGAGGCCCTTGGCGAGCCCGGCGGAGACGCCCATGGAGCGGAGGTACTCGTCGCTGGAGCGCGTGTAGAGCGCGACCGGCTCGACGTGCACGTCGGTGAAGCCGGCGTTCTCGAGCATCTTGGTGATGCTGGCCGGGCTGTGCAGGAACCAGTGGTGGGCCGCGATCCTGCGGTCGGTCCAGTGGCTGAGGCGTCCCCGGCTCGCGCGCAGCGCACGCAGGGCGGCGCGGTCCACCGCGCTGCGGTGCGGGGTCTGCAGGAAGATGACGCCGCCGGGACGCAGCACGTCGGCGGCGGCCCGCAGGAGGCTGACCGGGTCGGCGTTGTGGGCGATGACGCACCACAGGCTGACGACGTCTTGCGGCTCGAGGTCGTAGGTGCGCAGGTCGCCGAGGTCGATCTGCACGTCGTACTTCTGGCGCGCGATCGCCGGGGCGGCCTCGAACAGGTCGTTGCCGCGTACGGCGTAGCCGTGGTCGCGGGCCATCGCGAGGAACTTGCCGTCACCGGCGCCGATGTCGTACCAGCGGCGGCCGGCCGGATCGCCGACCAGGCCGTCGACCGTGTCGAGCGCGCGGGACCACAGGTCCTCGCCGCTCTCGATCGACTTGGTGTCGAACCACTTGCTGCGCTCCTCGACGCTGACCAGGTCGAGGCCGACCGTGGACTGGTCGCCGTGCTCGTCGAGGTCGGGCGTCGGACGCTCGGTCCAGCCGACCATGCCGCAGACGCGGCAGCGGAAGTTCACCCTGGCGGTGCGCTTGGTCACCGGGTAGAGGGCGAGGTCGGACGACGTGCATGCGGGGCACGTGGTGATGGCCATCTGTTCCTCCGGTCCTCCGGATAGGGGCCGGAAGCCGGAGCAGACCTTACCTTGAGGATCAGTAGACGAGGGCCTGGACGCCGTCGTCCATCGCCTCCTCGACGAAGCGCGCGGCCCCGGCGATCCGGGCGCCGTCGCGCAGGTCGGACTCGGCGATCTCGCGGCGGGCCGCGCACTGGCCGCAGACGGTCACCGATCCGGCGGCGAGCACGGTGGCGACGAGCTCGTCGGGGGCGACGGCGTGGGGGAGGTCGAAGGAAGGTCGGCCGGCGACGCCGAGCCATGCGCCCTCTCCGGTCAGCCACAGCGAGACCGGCACGCCGCCCGCGGCGGCGGTGGCGGCCACGGTGAGGCCCTGGTTGCAGCGCTCGGGCGCGTCCGCGCCGCAGGTGACCTTGACGACCAGGCTGCGAGGCATGGCGGCACCCTACGCTGGCCCCGTGGAGACGGTACGGCGGCGCCTGCGGGTGCTCGAGGCGCTGACGCTGGTCGCGCTGGCTCGGCTGCTCCGCAGGCGCGTGCCGATGCGGCGATGGTCGTTCCTGCTCGGCGCCACCGGGCCCGCGCTGGCAGGCACGTCCGGCGAGCTGCCCCCGGTCGGTGTCGAGGCGCGGGTCGCGCGGGCGGTCGGGTCCGCTGCCCGCCGTACGGGTGCGAACTGCCTGGAGCAGGCGGTCGCCGCCTCTCTCATGCTGCGCGTACGACGTCGCCCGGGCGCCGTCGTGATCGGGCTGGACCGCACCGACCCGGCCGGGGTTCCGCACGCCTGGCTGGTCGGGGGCTCGGGCGCCGTCCTCACCGGCGGCGAGACGATGGGCGACTTCCGCGCGGTCAGCCAGTTCGGCTGACCCGCAACCTCCCGGGCCGACCACTAGGATCGCCGGTCATGGGGACGATCCAGCGGGTGCCGGGCGTGGTCGAGGCACAGTTCGACGAGGTGCGGGTCGTGCTCAACGACGACCTGGAGTACCTCGGCCTCGACGAGGTCGGCCAGCGGATCTGGGACCTCCTGGAGCGGCCGGCGACGTTGGAGGACCTCGTCGCCACCCTCACCGCCGAGTACGACGTGAGCGACGCCGACTGCGCGCGCGACGTCGACTCCTTCCTCGGGGCACTCGAGCGGCACCACCTGGTCACCCGCCGGTGAGCCTGCCGCCCCTCACCCGCGCGGTCCTCGGCGTACCGGTCGAGGAGGGGGTCGTCCCGGAGCCGTGGGAGGCGACGGTCAGCGAGCCGCCGTACCTCTGGGCGGAGGCGGACCGGATGCTGTTCCGCTCCGGCCGGGCGGCCGTGCTGGTGGAGGCCGCGGGGCGGATCGTGCTCCAGGCGGCCGACGAGGCCGCGCGCTCCGACTACGACTGGCTGCTCTACTCGACCGCGGCCAGGGCGCTGCTGACGATGCGCGGCCGCCACAACCTGCACGCCACCCTGGTGGTCCCGCCCGGGGGCGGGCCGGCCGTCGCGGTGCTCGGCGACTCCGGCGCGGGCAAGTCGACGACGACCGTCGCGCTGGTCCGCCGGGGCTGGACGCTGGCCTGCGACGACATCGTCGAGGTGCGTCCCGGCGCCGACGGGTCGGTCGCGCACCCCGTCGACCGTCCGCTGCACCTCTCCGACGACGCGGCCGCGCTGCTCGGGCTCGACCCCGCCGACGGGCGGCCGCTCCCGCTGCGCGACAAGCGGGCGTACGTCGTGCCGACCGCTCCGGGGGCCGTCCCGCTCGGCGCGCTGGTGGTCCTCAGCCCGCTCGGTGCCGACGAGGTCGCGGCCACCCGGGTCGACGCGCTCGCCGCACTGCCGACCGTGGCCGCCTCGGCCGACCGCTACGGCATCGCCACGCTCCCCGCCCATCGCTCGGCATTCCTCGCCTGGGCCGCCGGGGTCTGCTCCTCGGTCGCCGTCTGGGACGTACGCCGTCCGGCCGGTCGCGACACCGTCGACGCGGTGGCGGATGCGGTGGTGGGTGCCGGGGGGCTGTAACACGTTGGTGGCGGCTGTAACACGTGGTTGGCGGCTGTAGCACGCTGCATTCGGCTGTAGTACGTCGAAATATCGCCGTGCTACAGCCACGAACAACGTGTTACAGCCCGCCCGCGCCCCGCCCCAGCACCTCGTCCTCGTACCAGACCGCGAACTGCCCCACCGCGAACGCACGCCCGTAGACGCCCTGCCACTCCAGGGCGGTGGTCGGGTCGCGGAACTCCTCGCCGAGGGAGGCCTCGAGGCGGTCGAGGTCGACGAACGCGGGGACGGTCGCCGAGGCGCGGAAGCGCTCGAGCAGCTCGCGGTAGCGGTGCTCGGTGCCGGCGACGACGGTGGCGGTATCGGCGGCCTGGGCACCGTGGGTACGACGGAGCCGGATCACGTCGGGCACCAGGCCGGCGGAGGCCGCGCGAGCCAGGCCGCGGCTGCGGCCGCCGGCCAGCCATGCCTCCTCGGGCAGCCGGAGCGCCGTCGCGATGACCCCGGGATCGGACAGCGGGTCGCTCCACCAGACCGCCGGCGAGAGCGACTGGACCGAGCCGATCCGGGAGCTGTCCATCAGCGCGAAGCGGGTCCACTCGGCACGGTCGGGGACGTGGTCGTCGGCGAGCTCGGCGAGCTCGGCCCGCGCGGCGTCGCTGATCCGGGCGACGAGGTAGGGCAGCTCGTCGGCTCCCGGGGCCGCGTCGCCGGACGTGATGCCGCGCAGGCGGCGGGTCCGGGCCAGCAGCGCGGGCGGAGCCGCCTCGCGCCCGACCGAGCGCAGCGCGCCGGCCCAGCCGCCGTCGGCAGCGGCCCGGGCGCGGACCTCGCGGGCCAGCGCACCGGCCCGTCGGCGTACGACGAGCTCGCGGACGATGCCCGCACGGTCGCGGGAGTAGGTCGCGTTGCCCGATGCGCCGGTCAGCAGCACCGGGCTGCCGAGCTCCTCCGCGGCGTGGACGAGCTGGTTCACCCACGCCTGGTTGCCCGGGTTGAAGACGGGGTGCCAGGTGCGGCGCACGGCCTGGTCGCACGCGTCCAGCGGGTGGACGCGCTGGTCGTTGACCAGCTCGCGCACCGACAGGCGGCCGACGTGGCTGGCCAGCGCGGCGACGTAAGACGCGTCGCTGGCGTCCCAGCCGGGGTGCGGGTCCGGGGTGCCGGGGAGCGGGACGTGGGTGAGGCCGGTGATCGCGCGGTGGCGCGCGGCGGAGGCGACGACCATCGAGGAGTCGAGGCCGCCGGAGACGGCCGCGGCGACGGGACCGTCGGCCTCCGGCAGCGAGGCGGCGACCGCCTCGGCGACGGCCTCGCGCAGCAGCGCGGGCGCGTCGGCGACCCGGATGCCACGGTCCTCCGCGACCGACGGGTCGAACCAGCGGTGGAGCGACTGCGTGCCGTCGGCCCCGACCAGGAGGGCGTGGCCGAGCGGCACCCGGCGGATGCCGTCGTGGACGGTGGTGTCGGGGGCGTCGTACAGGGCGAGGAGGTCGACGAGCTTCGCCACCGAGAGCGGTGGCGGGGCCGGCAGCGCCTCGATCAGGTCGCGTGGGTGGGTGCCGACCAGGAGGCGGGGGCCGTCGGCGGCGTACAGGGCCGACTGCTCCCAGCGGGAGCCCGAGGCGATGACGCCGGACCCGTCGGGCCGGGAGAGGACGGCGACGAAGCCCTGGCGGACCGGAGCGTCGGCGTGGCAGCCGCCGTCGAGCCAGGCGCGGATCAGGGAAGCAGAAGCCGGGCCCGGTCCGGTGAGGACCGCGAGCCCGGCTTCGTGGGAGCTCCAGGAGCCGACGGGCAGCACGCCCGTGGCGGGAGGTAGGTCAGGAACCGCTGGTGGCCTGCTTGCCGATGGCGAGGTCGCTGACGGTGCCGCTGAGCAGCTCGGCGTCCTTGGTCGCGGCGAGAGCCGTCACCTTGGGTGCCACCCACGTCTTCTTGTCCATTCCCCACTCCTCCGAAGTCTCGCTTCGCACGGAAGCCCCGAGATCAATACAGACAACGACGGCTTGCGCTACAGGTCACGCCGGGTGAGGTCGACCACGTGATCGCTCACCCCGACGACCGCCTCACGGTGTGTCGCCATGACAAGTGTGGTCCCCGAACGGCGAAGGCGCAACACGACGTCGCGCTCGGTCGCACGGTCGAGCGCGCTCGTCGCCTCGTCCAGGACCAGCACCGACGGCCTCCGCGCGAGCGCACGCGCGATGCAGAGGCGCTGCTGCTCGCCCCCGGAGAGCTGGGTGAAGTCGTGCAGCACGGTGTCCAGCCCGTCCGGCAGGCGTCGTACGACGTGGGCGACGCAGGCCGCCTCGAGGGCCTCCCAGAGGTCCTCGTCGGTGGTCGGGCGACCGGCCGACCAGGTGAGGTTCTCGCGGACGGTGCCGGGGATGAGGACGGTCTGCTGGGGGACGTAGCCGAGCCGGGCCCGCCACGCGACGCGGTCGGCGATCTCCACGCCGTCGGCGGTGACCGCGCCCGCGCTGGGCGGCAGCAGGCCGAGCAGCACGTCGAGCAGCGTGGACTTGCCGGCTCCGCTCGGTCCGACGACGGCGACCAGGGCACCGGCGGGAACGTCGAGGTCGAGGTCGCGCAGCACCGGCGGGTCGGCGTACCCGGCGGTGACGGCGCGCAGCGAGATGGCGGGCGGCGGTGCGTCGGCCGGACCGGCTCCGGCACCCCGCGCCTCGGCGTGCTCGCGGGTCTCGCTGCTGATCCGGCGCACGGCGTCGAGCGAGGGGGAGAAGTGGGCGAACGCCTGGGCCTGCTGGAGCAGGCTCCGGGCGATGGTCAGCAGCCGGGTGGCGACGACCGCGAGGGTGATCAGCTGGGCGACCGACAGCCCGAGCGCACGGCCGACCAGGACCAGGGCGAGCGCGACGACCACGCCGAGCATCCCGATCGCGGCCTGCAGCCCCGCCGTGGACTCGATGTAGCGGCGTTCGACGCGGCGACCCTCCCGGGCCGCGCCGCGCAGCAGCCGGGCCCACTCGTCGGCGGCGTCGTGGGCGCGGATCAGGCGGAGCGAGGACAGCGAGTCGGTGACGGTGGCGCCGAACAGCGCGTTGCGCTCGCTCCACTCGATGCCGAGCTCGGTGCTGCGGCGCACCGACCGGCGGCCGACGACCACGACGACCAGCAGCGAGAGCGAGGCCAGGCAGCCGATGAGCGGCGAGATGGCGATGCCGACGAGGGCCGTTGCCACCATCACCAGCACGTCCACGCCCATGTGGAGGAACAGCGCGATCGCCGAGTCGACCCGCTCGATCTCGGTCGTCGTCGCCTGCACGATGTCGCTGCGTCGCTGCCGGGCGACGTAGGTCCACTCCGCGCGCAGCACGCCCTCCAGCGCGCTCAGCCGCAGGCTGTCGGTGGTCCGGAGGCGTACGTCGCTGGCGCTGACCGCCGCTCCCCACTGGACCAGCGCCCGCAGGGCGACCGCGCCGGCGAGCAGGCCGACGGCCGCGACGGCGGGGAGGTGCCAGCCGATCCAGGGGATGGTGACGTCGTCGGAGCCCGCCAGGACCTCGACCAGCGGGATCACCAGCGCGAGCACCGCGCCCTCGAGCAGCCCTGCGAGGACCTGGAGGACCTCCAGGCGCAGCACGGCGCCACGGCCGCAGGTGTCGACGGCGGCGGTCCAGTAGGTGCGGGCGCGGGCGATCACCGCGGGCTCCGGTGGCGGAACTCGAGGGCGTGGCTCAGCCGGCGGCGCAGCGCCCGCGGCACGGCGGTGACGGCGTGGGCGTCGGGGACCTCGGCGACGACCTGGGGCGGCAGCAGCACGCTGGCGGCGAGGTCGGCCAGGTCGCGCGGCGTACGGCTGGACTGCAGGACGTACGACGCGTGCCGCCACGCGTCGTCGCCGGCGAACCGGCGCTCGCGGACCTCGCCGACCTGGGCGAGGAGCGCGGTGGGCAGGCCGGACGGGGTCTCGTCGAGTGCGGGTGCCGTGGCCGGCAGCCCGATCGTCGCGGCGACGACGGACAGCGACGCGCGCTCGAGCCGGGTGGGTCGCTCGGGCCAGTGGCCGGGGTCGGCGGCGAGACGGTGGATGTCGACCAGGCTGCGCAGGGAGTCCCAGCGATCCTTGGCGGCGTGCCGGACCGAGTGGCGGAAGGCGTCCGCGCCCGAGAGGGTCGCGACCTCGCGCGACCCGACCTCGACGGTCGTACGACGCTCCCAGAGGTCGTCGAAGCCGGGCAGCCCGTGGTGGGTGGGGTCGAGCCGCCAGTGGAGGTCGAGGTGGCCGTGCGGCCCGGTGAGCGAGATCTCGTTGCCGGCCCGCACCTGGTGGCGCCACGCCCAGCTGCCCCGGTCGACGGCGTACGACGGCCCCGGCCGCCATCCTCGTGCGACGAGCAGGCCGAGGGCGTCGCCGACGTCGTCGGGGGAGATCAGCACGTCGACGTCGCCGGGCCCGCGCGACGTCGGGTCGCCGGTGGTCTGTGCGGCGAGCGCGGCGCCCTTGACGAAGAGGTGGTCGATGCCGGCGAGGTGGTCGTCGACGTCGAGGAGCGCGCGGATCGCGGTCATCGCCTCGAGCCGGTCGCGCCGGGCCATCGCGGCGACGACGGTGGCCAGGTCGCCGGTCAGGCGGAAGCGCTCCGCGGCTCCGTCGACGAGCTGGGCGAGCCGGTGCCGGGCGATCGCGTCGACGAAGTCCTGCGCCGGAACCTGCTCCTGCCATCCCCACGGTGCGCCGCTGAGCGCGGACCGGGTCGCCCGCCGGACCAGCGAGACGGCGGCAGGGGTCAGCACGGCCCCTAGTGTGCCTGCTCGCGGCGCCGTGGTCCTGGACCCGCCTAGACTGGCTGATCGTGGTCTTCGAGCTCCCTGACAACCTGCACCCCGACTGCGGCCCGATCGCGTGGCTGCTCGGCACCTGGCGCGGCAACGGCCACGGCGACTACCCGACGATCGACAAGTTCCAGTACGCCGAGGAGCTGATCTTCACCCACGACGGCCGGCCGTTCTTCCACTACTTCTCCCGCACCTGGTTGACCGACGAGGACGGCGAGAGGATCCGCGACGCGCACCTCGAGACCGGCTTCCTGCGCGCCCTGCCCGGCGGCAGGCTGGAGCTCGTGCTCACGCACAACACCGGCATCACCGAGGTCTGGTACGGCCAGGCCGAGGGCGGCAAGCTCGAGCTGCACACCGCCGGTGTCGGCTACACCGAGACGGCCAAGCCGGTCGAGGCCGGCACCCGCATGTACGGCAACGTCGAGGGCGACCTGCTCTACGCCTACGACATGCAGGCGATGGGTCAGGAGCTGCAGCCCCACCTCTGGGCGAGGCTCAAGCGTGCCTGACCCGGCCGACGACTGGCGGGAGGCCCTTCGCGGGAAGGGCTACCGGCTCACGCCCCAGCGCGAGCTGATCCTGGCGGCGGTGAACGAGCTCGGGCACGCGACGCCCGACGAGGTCCTCGCGCACGTCCAGGCGAAGGTGTCGGCGGTCAACGCCTCGACGGTCTACCGCACCCTGGAGGTGCTGGAGGAGCTCGGGCTGGTCCGCCACGCCCACCTCAGCGACCGCGCTCCGACGTACCACTCGACCCAGGGGCACACCCACTTCCACCTCGTCTGCCGCGGCTGCCGGCGGGTGATCTCGGTCGACGCCGAGGACGCGGCCGCGTTCGTGGAATCCCTGACCACCCGCCACGCGTTCACACCAGACATGGGACACCTCACCGTGTTCGGCACCTGCTCGGACTGCCAGGAGGAATCGTGAACTCACCCCTGCTCAGCCTTCCCGGCGCCGTCGCCGGTGACGGCATCGACGCCGCCGTCGCCGCCCACTACGGCAGCCTGTACGGCGAGCAGCGCGAGCTCGCCCGCGGGGAGGGGTTCGTCGACCTCTCCCACCGCGACGTGCTCGCGGTGGCCGGCCCGGACCGGCTGACCTGGCTGCACTCCCTGACCACGCAGCACCTTGAGGGCATCGAGCCCGGCGTCTGGGTCAACGCGTTGGTGCTCAGCCCCCAGGGCCACATCGAGCACGCCTTCGCGGGCGTCGACGACGGCGAGACGTTCCGCGCCCACACCGAGCCGGGCCGCGGCGCCGCCCTGATCGACTTCCTCGACCGGATGCGCTTCATGATGCGCGTCGAGGTCTCCGACCTGACGTCCGAGCTCGCCGTCTGCTGGCGGCCGTCCGCGGTGGTCGAGGAGGCCGCGCAGCGACCGTCTCGAGACCCCGGCCGCTACGACCTCGTCCCGCGCGACCAGCTGTCGAAGTACGCCGAGGCGGCGGGCCCGGCCGCCGGCCTCTGGGCGTTCGAGGCGCTGCGCATCGAGCGCGGAGAGCCGCGCTTCGGCATCGACACCGACGAGCGGACGATTCCCAACGAGGTCGGGCTGCTGCCGGGCCAGGAGTGGTCGGCGGTCCACCTCGACAAGGGCTGCTACCGCGGCCAGGAGACGGTGGCGCGGGTCCACAACCTCGGCCGCCCGCCGCGTCGGCTCACCCTGCTCCACCTGGACGGCTCCGAGAACCGCCTCCCGGCCGTCGGCACCGACGTGGTCGAGCCCTCCGCCGGCAGGACGGTCGGCCGGGTCGGCTCCAGCGGCCGTCACCACGAGCTCGGCCCGATCGCACTGGCGCTGGTCAAGCGCAACACCGGCGCCGACCTCCAGCTCGAGGTCGAGGGGCTGCCGGCAACGCAGGAGCTCGTCGTCGACCCCGAGGTCGGGCTGCACCTCCGCCGCTGACCTGTAAAGGGGCGGTGCCGCGCTTAGAACTCACAGTTCCCCCACCGTGCCGCCGGCCCGTGCAGGTTAATTAGACTCCAAATATGCACTCGCGACTTCCATAAAGACGAGGAACGGCCGGATTTTACCCGGCCGCTTCGTAGCATTCTATCTCGTTATTTGATAGCAGTGCGATAGCAGTCTTTTCGCCGCATCCGATTGCAGCGAATGTGGCGTCCGGATCGACTCGCAGAAACCAAGAATTGTCATTCGGCCACATAAATGCGACGATGTTCGTCCACCATGATTCGGTAAATTCATCCTGGGCCCACAGCGTCATCGCCGACTGGAGGTCGCCGCCAAGAACTGCGTAAGGCATAGAGTCCACGTTGACGATTGGGAATCTTGCGAGTCGCTTGTTTGAGTTGTCATACCCCAGGTAGGCGGCGACGGCGCCGTTCGGCTCGGTTAGCGCGGCCGAAAGGTGGGGCAGTAGTTCGGCCCGCACCGAACGGGCCACCGCTCCCTCGACTGGCCCGTTCAGTTGGCCGCCGAAGATCGCGTTTGCTGATGCGATCAGATCCGTGGGAGTTGGCGGAGTTTGTAGGAAGTTGCGCCAGTCCTCGTCACTCCACCTAGCGCTCATGGCTACGGAGCGCCAACTCATCTGCTCGACCTCGTAGCCGTTGGGGCCCGATTTATGCAATTCAAATGGGTTAAGGGTTATGATGGTATGGGGATAACGTTGAGTTCTCCAACCCAACCCGTTCCAGGATAGCAATTCGGCGATCTGGCGGTTGGAGGGCGCCCCAAGGTGACTCAATAGCGACATGGTGCTACGGATGCTTAAGACAACACGCAAATGCCGTTAGCGGACAATTGAAATTGCCGCTTCTGGCTCGCCAAGAAGTCTGTGTAGTTCGAAGGTGTGTAGCCTGGCCCAAAGACGATATCCACGGAGCCGAAGGCTTGGTAGTAGCGCGCGAGTGGGCCGCAGGGCATATCTCCGCCAACGCGTAGGTAGTTGCTGTATGGTGAACTAGTACGCGTTGTCAGGGCTCCGCGCGCGTCTAGGTTGGAATGACACATTTGACTGGCCAGTGAAATTGTCTCAGGGTTATAGTCACAATCAGCCACCAAATGCGCGTTGATCGTGGTCTTCGGTGGCGTCGCCGTGCTTGACGCGTGCGGGTAGTCGTAGGTGATTTGACACGAGATGGCGCCGTCCGTGGCAGCGATGCGTTTGTGCCTAGCCGTAGGCGTGGCGCGCGCGACGATCGTCGTACTAGATGGAGCATCAGCATCGTAGTCGAGGGTCGGCGCCGTCCTTCGGCGTTGTGCTGTGCCGCGCGGCGTCGTGGTTGTAGTCGCCGCCGTTGGCTGGATCCCGCCGTTGCGGGTGGCCGTAACGCTCGCCTGTGACGGAGAATCTGTGTCATAGGTGAGTGGAGGAGCGGTGGCGCCTCCGTCAGCGTGAGCGCCGGGGCCGGACAAAGCCGCAGCTCCGGTCGCGAGCAACAAGGATGTGAAGATTGCCACCGTTGGTCTCATCTGCGATCACCACTCTGTCGCCGAGTGTCGGTCCACTCTTGAGTGAAGTGAATCCCTCGCTTCGTCAGCCTGTCAATGGCGGAAACGGACCAAATGGTGACGGAGGTGGCGTTGATCTGCGTGCGCGAAGGGAGAGCACACGCAGCTGTAGTGGGTGGGATGGTCTGTGCACCGGCTGCCGGCCACGCAGGAGCTCGTCGTCGACCCCGAGGTCGGGCTGCACTTCCGCCGCTGACCTCGCCGGGTCAGTTGATGTCGTGCCCGCCGGGCAGCAGGCCGATGCTGTGGTGGGCGTACCAGCCCTCGAAGTCGCTGTGCGCGACCGCGTCGAACAGCGAGTGCAGCTTGGGCTTGTCCAGGAAAACGACGTCCTGAGACCCGATCCGGCCGGTGCCGCCGGTCGGCGCGGTCAGGAAGCGGAGGTCCTCGGGACGGAAGCCGACCATGGAGAGCACCAGCGACCGCAGCCGCCCGGTGGTCAGCTGGTCGTCGACGGCGATGGTGTCGCTCAGCCGGCTCGCCAGCTGGGTCACCCGCACCGGGTTGGTGAGCACCGCCTTGCTGGCGATCTTGTCGAGCATCGCGCGCAGGAAGTTCTGCTGGCGCTGGATGCGGTCGAAGTCGCCGTTGGGCAGGCCGTACCGCTGGCGGACGTAGAACAGCGCGTTCTCGCCCTCGAGGTGGTGCATGCCCTTCTTCCAGGTGATGTCGCGGGCGGTGTCGACGGTCGTCTGGGGGACGTAGACGTCGACCCCGCCGACGATCTCGCTCAGCCGGGCGAAGCCGGAGAAGTCGATCACCATCACGTGGTCGATGTAGAGCCCGGTCAGGTTCTCGACCGTCGACCGGAGCAGCGACGGACCGCCCCACGAGAAGGCGGCGTTGAGCTTCGACCTGCCGTGGCCGGGGATGGGCACCCATGAGTCGCGGGGGATCGAGATGAGCTGGCCGGAGTGGTGGTCGGGGTCGAGGTGCAGCACCATCGTGGTGTCGCTGCGGAAGGCACCCGGCGTCCACGTGCCGTCGGCCAGCTCCTGGCGGATGTTCGGGCCCTTGGCGGGGTTGTCGTCGGGGTCGTCGGCGCCGACGAGCAGGATGTTCATCGCCTGGCCCGGGACGCGCGAGGGCTCGGCCCCGTCGTGCGTGATCGGGAAGCGGCTGATCGCGCCGAGCTCGGCGTTGAGGTAGAACGCCCAGCCGAAGACGCCGCCCGCGAGCAGGGCCAGCACCACGACGAAGGTCGTGACGACCTTGTGGCGGCCGAGGAACGCCGTCGTCCTCTCCAGCCGGGTGCGCGGCCGGTGGTGCGACCGCGGATGCGATCCGGTGTGCGAACGAGCCCAGACGCTCCGGCTCCCCCGTGCCACGGTGCCTAGTGTGACACACGTGGAGTCGTCCCCAGGGGGCCTGCGAGCCGACGGTGACCGGTGGCGGTGGGTCGCCCTCGGCGGGTACGCCGCAGCCCTCGCCGGCCTCACCCTGGCCCCGATCGGCTGGCGGCTGAACCGGCTCACGGTCCGCCTCTACGTCCTCTTCAGGTACGACGTCCCGGTGGCACCCGGCTGGGCCGGCCCCGAGCAGTACGGCGACCTGCTCAACGTGCTCCTCTACGTGCCGCCCGCGTTCCTCCTGGCCGGCACCCGCCTGCGCTGGTGGGGTGCGCTGCTCGTCTGCGTGGCGGTCTCGGTCGCCACCGAGCTGACGCAGGAGCTCGTCGGCCGGCAGGGCGAGGTCGGCGACGTCGTCTGCAACGCCACGGGCGCGGTCGTGGGCGTGCTGCTCGCGGGGCTGCTCAGACGACGAGCCCGCCGGCGACCAGCCGCTGGACGAACGTCCTGACGTCGGACGCGACCGTCTCGGTGAGATCGGCGCCGGTGAGCGCGGCCGCCCGCGCGGCGATCGCGTCCACGTCCGCGCAGCCGTCGGCGATCGCCCGCCACACGGCCGCTGCCGAGCCCTCGAGCACCAGCGGGTCGCCGTACGGCACCTTGGCGACGTAGGCCGCCCGCTCGTCGTCGACCCAGGCGACGTCGTCGGCGATCCTCACGGCCGCCGCCGGAGGGAGTCGCGGACGAGGTGCCACGCACGCGCCGCCTGGACCGCCGCGATCCCGCGGTCGGCCGGGCCGTCGGGGGTGGTCGGTCGCAGCGCCCGGCGGAGGGTGGCGCCGAGCACGCCGTGCGCGCGGGCCGAGCGGAGGCGGGCCCGCCACTCGCGCCAGCGGTTGGCGTCGCCGGAGGAGTAGACGGCCCACAGGTCGTGGTCGGGGTGGTCGCGGAAGTCGTCGAGCCGTCCGAGCCCCGCTGCGAGGCCGACCTCGGCGCCGAGCTCGTGGGCGAGCGCCTCGACCGCGGCCCGCAGCGACGGGTCGGCCGCCGTCCACGTCTCCCGCAGGTGCCGGGTGCTCGCGCGGTGAGGGCCCGACCGGCCCTCGTGCAGCGCCAGCACCAGCACCTCGGCCTCCACCCGCGGTGTGGGGCAGGGCCGGTGCGCGATGAGCGTGCTGCGGTGGTCGCGCGCCAGCGCGTCGTACGCCGCCTCGGGGTCGGTGTCGAGGCCGGGCCAGGAGCGGTGGAGGTCCAGGCAGCCCCAGCGGTCGTGCCACCAGGCCGCGGAGTGCGCCCAGGCCGAGCTGTCGTCGTAGTCGCCGCGCTGCTCCCAGCCGGCGGCGAGCAGTCGTCGCTCGAGCGCCGGCAGGTGGCTCGGCCGGACCAGGACGTCGACGTCGCTGCCGCCGTGGGGCGGGTACCACGCCGGGTCGGCGGCCGGCCCCTTCAGGTGCAGCAGGTCGACGGCCGCCTCCGTCGCGAGCGCGTCGACGACGGCGTGCGCCAGCCGGATCCGCGCGGCGAGCGGGACCTCGGCTTCGATCACGGTGCTCAGCCTAGAACTGGCGGATCCAGCCCAAGCGGCGAGCGGGGTGGCTCCGGAGGGTCGACGGTCCATACTGGTGGCCGACTCACGACCGCGAGGAATCACTTGACCCTGCTCGACTTCGTCCGCCTGACGCGTGCCCAC
>Ga0123353_10000302_pt1 | contig 61365 bp, 77 predicted proteins | sample TergutLab28metaG_3_FD_92763 | JGI IMG/M metagenome (GOLD analysis project Ga0123353, IMG submission 92763) | Labiotermes labralis P3 segment gut microbial communities from Petit-Saut dam, French Guiana - Lab288 P3 | ecosystem: Host-associated > Arthropoda: Insects > Digestive system > Gut ... | reverse complement strand
GGATTAGGAATGCCTTGGGTTATGGCCTAAGTACAGTAACTATGCCTTGGGTTATGGCCTAAGTACAGTAACTATGCCTTGGGTTATGGCCTAAGTACAGTAACTATGCCTTGGGTTATGGCCTAAGTACAGTAACTATGGAGGTTGAATATGAGTACCACCGACCAATTTTCTAGACTAACTAGCCAATTTTCTAGACTAACTAGCCATTATTCTAGAACTGCGCCCCAAGGCATACGCCCCAGGGTACGTGTACCTAGTTACATCGCGCTCGGCCAGCAAGGGTACACTGTAAACCAGCTTGCTACCACGGTGCCCTCCAAGGCTCGTGCTAGGATGCGGGACTACATAGCCACGGGTAACACTGCTATGCGAGATACGTTACTATCTGAATGGGTACGTAGGTATGGCAAGGACTTGGCCCTACGGACATACTCTCTCGACCATCATCGTGCTAAGGACTGCACGCGTATGGGCTACCTTCGCATGGCCAAGGAACGGTATGTATCCAAGGATACGTGGAAGGGATATACCGAGCAACTGTACACTATACCTAAGCCTATGGCCGGACGGGTGTACACTATCTAGGGAACTATCCGCCGTAGGCGGGTGCATATATTGACCGGTACCATGCAACCGGTATAAGCATGGAAAGGATACACTATGACCAAATCACAGATTGCTTCAATCATCGACGGCGAGGGTACGGATGCTTCCAAGCTGGACGCTATCAAGGCATTGCTCGCGCAGTCCTCTGGAGACGGCAGGCACTTTCTCGCCCGTGCTTTCAACGTGGCGAACCTCGGCGAGCTTAAGGCCGGTATGGTTTACGACTATGCGGAACTGTACATAAAGTACAATGAGCAGAGGCAGAGGAACCCGGGAGAGGAAGCCGGTCGTATGAAGGACCTGCCCACGCAGATGTGGAGGGACCAGGGCATATCCTTCGAAACGACCATGTCCAACGGGAAGTTGTGCTTCGTGTTCAAGGCCTACGACCATGCCAAGCACGACAAGTTCCGCCTTCGCAATAACGAAGCCAGTCGGGTACAGAAGGCCAAGGCCAAAGCGGGCAAGGAAGTCGCGGGTGCTATCGTACCGGTACAGAAGGCTCAACTTGTCAAGAAGAGTGCATAGGTAATCATGCCTACAGGGAGGTTCAAGCCCTCCCTGCACTATAGGACGCTAGTCCGAGGGGGTAATATGGAAAGGTACACTGATGCTAAAGGGCGAAAGAAGGCACGGGCCAGTTCCGTTGAAGCGTACAAACGGTTGGCGGAATACGAGGCGCTTGGGCTTACGCCGCAAGAGCTAAAGGATTGTGCTCACGTGTTATTCATGTGTGCATACGGATACGAGCATAGAGTGCAAGCAGTGTTTAGAGCACAATAACTATGCACAGTAGGTAGGTCATGGAGATACACGAAGGATGCCGCACGGTGAAAGACGAGGTGCGGGAACGACTACAGGACGAACTGTTCACGGACGCGCAGATAGATTTCATACTCGGGATTGTATCCGAGGTCTATTGCCGTGGGCACTATGACGGGTTTATAGAACACGGCGAACAGGAGGTATGGGATGAGCATGGTGGTTGACGATGAGACGAAGGCAATGGTAATGGCCGCGTACCTTCAGGAGTATCTGGCCAGACAGGACTGGGCCGGTACGAGGGGCGAGCGATTGCTATGGGAACATGCGTGTGTGGTAGAGGCGATACAGGACGCGTTCATATCTGGATACAAGGCCGGGCGTGCCGAAGGGTTTAGTTCCGGCCTCTGTGTAGTGGAGGCAGAATGATGAACTTGACGTGTGAAGACATGACGGAGCGCCACGGGCACATGGAAGCGTATCTGGACAGACAGGATATGACGTACATAGACAGGCACTACGGTGCGGATGTTGCACGGCTGGTGGCGGGCGTAATACGGGAGACATACGACCATGCCTATCGCATGGGCTTCGATGAAGGTTACTGTAGTGGCAGTAAGGGAGATACGGTATGATAAGAGAACAGACGGGACAGAAGTATCTGGTGTGCGATAGGTGCGAGGTACAGAGCGCGCCTCTAAGCAAGGACACAGGTATGCACGCGGAGGTAGAGCGCTACACCGCGTTGGGCTGGTACGTATCTCCGCACGGCGACGATGTGTTGTGCTGGAAGTGCGTAGCCAAGGTAGCGTGGCAGTACCTGAACACTATGCGGAAGCGCAGGGCACGGACTGCGGAGAAGATGAGAGGTATGTGATGGATGAACGGAGAAAGGATACGGAGATTATTGCTCGGGAGTGCGAGGACTGGTTGGACACGCACACGTGGCACCTGCAACAGTGTGCGTATAGGGAAGCACTGCGTCGGGCATACATGGCCGGGTACTCGCGAGGGGATATAGATGGGTACTTGGACGGCACGGGGTACGGTAAGGAGGAGGCACTATGACATGCGAACAGCAGGAGGCATACGAGGCTCTGTGTTCCTATGAAACGGGTCCAGCGGTGAATGCGCTGCTGGACTTCCACGGTACACAGTTATTGTCCGACGAGTTCATACAGTTTCTGCGGAATGAGGGGTACATGGAGGGAGGTTCCGTGCATGATGAGACGGTATAGGTTCGAGGACAGGCTGCCCGTCATAGAGTGGTGCTTGAAACCGTACAGTAGGATACATACGGTGCACCACATGGCGCGCAGGCCTACGCTGGAGTACCTCGTGGACGAGGAGCCGACGAGGTTTCGCAAGTACGTGCGGGCACTGCACAGGCTGATGGCATGGCTCGAGGCGGTCGTGCGTGCTAGGGAGTTGCGCGGTGAGGCTGGTGAAGAGTTCATAAGGGAGGGGCTGAAGTATGCTCACGACCATGTGCCGGTGAACCAGATGATACGGTATCTCAAGGATGACGAGGTGCCCATAGCATGGAGCCACGCGGAAGGGTGGTATGAGAAATGGTAGATTACACTATAAGAAGTACGGTGGTACAACACATCAGTGTGATTGACGGTAGCGCTGAGTGCAGGGAATTGGCACTGGACAATGCACGGACGGCGCTTATGTCTGCGTACCTCGTTACCTCGGTATACGGGGCTGAGGTGGTGGACATGGACGAAGACACATCACCATGTCATAGGTGCTACTACTACTTGCGTGCTGGGGGTAAGTGTAGGGACTGTGGCCCGGACATGGTAGAGTTCGTAGACTACAAGGAGGTATGAGATGCAGGTATGTGCGGTAACTGCGCAGGTGCGGTTCGAGTACGAGGCGGAGACGCTCCAGCAGGCGCGCGAGATGTTCGAGGCGGAGCTTGAGGAGATGCAGGCCGGAGATGCCCTCCAGATGCTTAGGGATTGCGACGTGGAGATACGCTCGCTGATAGGCAGGACGCCCAGACAGATGCGGGAGGCTGAGGACCGCGAGTGTTACACATGTGCGTGGGTAGATGAGCGGTTTGACGGGCCACACTGTAGTGCTTGCGACAACGAGAACTGCGGGTGGGAGCCGCCGGACAGAGGGCGCTCCTGCTGGACGTGCAGGTACTCTAAGGAGCTGGGCACTCGGGACAGGTGTGCCCCGTGTGGATGGGGCACGTATACTAATTGGGAACCATGCGAGGTACAAGATAGCATGAGAAGAAAGGAGGTACAGGATGATACAGAACATACTTGCTGACCTGAAGGACGTGTGTGCTAAGTACAAGTCAGCGCAGTACACTGCGGATGCGCTTAAGCCCAACGTGCTGACGATTACGCAGGCCCGATGTGCGGAGAACGATAAGGATGTAACGAGTATGCAGTACGATGTACTGTCGGACCCCAAGTGCGTATCAGTAGTACATCATGACTATACTGCAGGTACGCACGGCAGCTTCTGCATCAGCTTGGAGTCCCTGCGTGTGATAGTTGCCATGTACTTACAGCTCACGGGTCAAGAGGAAGCTGACGAGTGCATGGGCTTGACAGTACGGTACAAGATATAGCATGATGCATGAGAGGGGAACGGTATGTACGATGAGGAAGGGACGCGGAGACTGGTGGTAGCTACGATAAAGCAGTGGGTGCGGGATGGCAGACCGGCGTATGGTAGGAAGGTGGTGCTTAAGTATGCCCGTCTGCTGCTGAGCAGTGGCATTGAGGAAGGCGGTTTGCCCAGAGCCAAGAGGGTGATGCAGGAGGCACTAAGGTGAGCGGTAAGAGCGAGGCCACGCTTGCACTGGACAGGATGGATGAGTTCATGGGCATCATAGATGACCGCATAAAGAAGTGCAAGCGCGTGATGGACTTATCCAGACAGGGACTTGGCAGTACCGGACAGCCTACGAAGCAGACATCCAGCCCCGTGCTACGGAGCAAGGCGCTTAGGGACATGCAGTTGTTGTGTCTGGTGCGCGACCTTATCAATCGCGAGGAGGTGCGGGGTGGCATAAGACTTACGGCACCGGGAAGAGCCGGACTGGAACGACTGGTCTTTCCACAAGAGAAGAAAGGAGGTATGTGATGGCTAAGATTAAGACGCAGGCCGAGATTGATAAGGCATACGACGACCGCAAGGAGCTGGTCTGCGCGCTTGAAGACAAACGGGTGAGCAGGAACGAGGCGGTCGCACAGATGTGCTGCTGGGGCTACAGCCAGAGCAGGGCTACGGTACTTGTGAATACCTGGCTGGACGAGATTGCCAATCAGGATACGATATTCACGTGCAGACATAGATGGTGGAGGCGAGGATGATAAGAGCAGGTGTATTGGCGGCGCTCTTGGTACTGGCCGGGTGCTACAATCCGGCGGCCATAGAGGTAGAGAAGATTGTACCCTTGGTGATACACGATGACGTGATGCAGGTCGCACTGTACAATGACGACATGTGGATAGGCCCGCCTTCCGCTAAGGACTTAGTGGAGGTACCGGCTAGAGTACAGGCGTTCATCATCACGGACATGCAGAAGCACGGGTACACGGTTGAACTTGGTCTGCCCATCAAGGGTGCTGCGTGGGATGAGGTGGTGCGGTCCGGGCAGGTGCAGGTAACGACCATCGATGATGATGCAGACATTACTGGCGTGGCATCCATCACCATGACGTACATGAGAGGCAAGGCATGGCCCGCATATGTGGTGGGTATTACATATGCCGGTGTGCCCTTGGACTATACCATCCTGCTACCCGTGGTGCAGTGATGCAGGTGGTTTGGTATTACGTATGCAGGCGCGCCATTGAGCTGCACCAGCTGGCGAACGGCAGTGATGGCAGTGTGGATACGCTGCAGGCGATACTGTCCATCGCTACTGTGTGCGCGGTGGTGCTGGTTGGAGTAGCGGTATGCACTCTGCTATTCATCGGAGTGATGAGGCTTATCTTTAGGGGGTTGCTATGACTAAGAACGAGCCGTTGTTCAAGAATGAGATTGCTTTCAAGAAGCACCTCGTTCAGAAGATGAGGGACGCAGGGTACATGGTAACGCCGATACAGTCGCGCACGGTGCCGGGCATTCCCGACCTGTTCGTGGCTGGGCGCGGCTTACAAAGATGGGTGGAGGTGAAGCACAGCTCGGCCCGCTATGCGGGCGGTAGGCGCAAGGCGTATAAGGTGGACTTCAGACCGGGACAGCAGGCGTGGGCGCACACGTACCACAAGGCTACGGGTAACTGTGTGTATGTGGTGGTAGCCTTCGCGGATGCCGTATGCCTGCTGGACTGCGGCAACGAGGTGTATGAAAATGGCATGGTTCCCGAGGAGCAACTCTCGTACAGGCCCGGAGACAGACTGCCCGGACTAGAAGGAGTTAACTTATGCTAAGAAGACTGTGGTGGGAGCTACGGAGATGGTTCACACGTGCGCCCAAGGATGAGGAGCGGATGAGTACGTCCGAGTTGATGTCATTCATGAATGGCGAGAGGTACTTTCCGTTGCAGAGAAGGTATTGGCAGTGCCCCAACTGCGGGTCGTGTATAGAGGTAAGCCAAGGCAAGCTGCCTACGTCTTTCGGGATGGACTGCAGTGCCTGCGGTAGATACTTTACTGCATACTCCGCGGACGTGGTGCAGTACAGGTACATGCCGCTGGCTATGAGGCTGTACTACCTGCCCGATAGGTACGAGAGAGCGAGTGATGGGGACGACTGTATGTACTGTGCTCACTGCAACAATGACGTATGCACAGTGCCCGACTGCTGCTGGGGTATCTACGACACGGGTAAGGAGCAGATGAGGTGCAGGGCATGGGAGGTGAGGCGCGCGCATCTAGGAGGTACGACATGATAGTGCACTATCCGAGTGGACTGAAGGTAACGCAGAGCGACGACGGCATGACGGCGGTGGCCGTGGAGGACTTTGAGTACACCGACATCTATGGCTACCACATCGGCTGGGAGAAAGGGGAGGTGGTCGGGTACACGCTGCGCGGTATGCTCAACGACCTGAACACGGAAGACGGCGTGGCAATGCACGCCGGGGATAACCTGTATCTGCGCACGGAGCTGGAGCTTGTCTTAGGCATTGAGCCGGAGGCAATGTATTCATTAGCCCCAGGGTCTACGGACCCTGTGATGTAAGGAGAGAGGAATGATACAGAACGTGGTGGACAATGTCGAGGGCGGGTTCGTGCTTAAGCACTTCAAGGAAGGCGATTTGGTGCGTGCCGTATCTAATAGTGTATACAGCTGGCCCCATGGTGATGAAGAGGTGTACGTGTACGCCGGTGAGACTGACGTAGTACACGTGCCCTTGCGCGACGGTTCGTTCATCACCCGCAACGACTTCTCCGTACTTAGATACAATGGCGATGGACAGGCTCCGTCAGAGTTTAACCTGGACTCGCGGTACTTCGTGCTGGTCAGGGCGGCGGAGGAGAAGAAGGTATGACGGTTCTTACGGGTGCGGCCTCCTCGATAGAAGTCGAGTTCGATGTCGGTACGGACATCTCGGATGCATATAACGAGTGTGCACGGGTACTGCAAAGTATATCCGACACCGTACTGGACGGATGTATACAGCTAAGGTTCTCATTCAACGGCGTGCGCTGCGTAGTAGACGGCGAGTCCGTCTATCAGAACTTCATGCAGCAGTATTGCGCCGCGCTCTCGTCCGTAGTTGACGGACACTCGAACAGGTAAGGCCCGGGTGCAGGGACGTAGGTTCCCTGCACCCCTTTCAAATGAAACCAGAAAAGATTTTTCATTTTTATTAATTAACCCTATTTACATTTCATATCCGATGTGATATAATGGAATAAAAGAACGACATCTTTTACGCATCGAAGAGTATAGCATGGTCTGACTGGCTCGTCCGTAGGACACTGGCACGGTCTGTAACCTAGTACCCACTGATGCAGGAGGTAGATTATGCCGTTGATTGGAAGCGAGGGCGCGGCCCACGATGAAGCGGACATGAGTCCCAATGCCAAGCGGAATGCCTACTCCAAGGAGTTCAAGGCCAAGAGAGCGGAAGAGAAGAGGGTGTTGCTTGACTACCTTACCAAGCAGACCAACCTTCCCGCCGACATCAAAGCCATCGTGGACTCGTGGACGAAGCCCCGCACCGGCGGTGGTGCATTCGGCGAGCCGCTGTTCCAGAAAATCTTTGGGCAGACACCCAAGGTTGGGGATACGGTAACGCTCACGGACGTTATCAACCGCACCGGTGGAAAGGGTGTGGACAAGATGAACGAACTGATGAAGAAGTGGGAAGCCAAAGGTACCGCCGTTGTACGGTTCGAGTTCAACTCGGCACCGAACATGGCGCTCCAGAGCAAGTACACCATCAAGTCCATCTAACGTGTAGGGCGCACCACAGTTGCGGTGCGCCCTGCTTATCTCCGGGAGGTATCGATGAACGAGGTAGCCGCAAAGACTAGGGAAGTGTACATCAGTCGTGGCCTGTGCTCCTACGAGGGAGGACAGGACTGCGACCTACAGTGTGAGGCGTGCGAGTATCGCAGCGTGTACGGGGACGATGACACGGACTCCATATACGATGACGATGAGATAGAAGGGTTTGACGACGACGAAGACAGCGACGATGACTACGACGATGAGGATACGGAAGACCTCGAAGACGATAGCGATGACGACTGTGATGACGACGAAGACTATGACGACCCGTGGGATGAATAGATAGGCGGATGTCATGGCGGAATCTGTATCTCTGGCAGGTATGCTGTCGGACGTAGCAAGAGAATGCGCAATGCTCAGGATGAACCGCAGGTGCAGGTGCGCTTACGGTAGCCAGCAATGCTGGGGATGCAGGTTTAATCCACAAGAGTATGTGGACGCAGACCCGCGACATATACGTCTGCTTATGCTAAGGGCAGAGGGACAGGCACAGGCCGTTAAGGTAACGAACACCGTTCCGGCGGTAGGGTTCCTAGTAGTCCTGCTGATTATAGGTGGGCTTGTAGGTCTGGGTATGCACCGTGCACACCTAACACAGGTACGCTACGAACAAGCAGTAGGTATCGCGCCCAAGAATGCGGTGCCGACAACAGTCTCTGCCGGGGACATACAGAAGAAACTTGCTTACGTGGCAGGCGAGTTGCGTAAGGACAGGGATGTGAATGGCGACGGCCTAGTGAACTGCATCGATGCCGCCGTACTGTTCTACAGTTCCTTCCCGGACAAGTCCAAGGTGCGCATCATGCGCAACATCAATCCGGCTACTGGCATGAACCATCTGTTCAATGCAGTGCTGCTCAATGGCAAGTGGGTGGTGTGCGAGCCACAGGCAGTGATGCAGGGCTACACAGATACGTGGAACATGTCCGTGTGGGGTACCATGTACGATGCCAAGTATGATACCGATGAGACGGACATCTGGAGAGTGTTCAGTATGTAACCTCGCAGCCTTTCCCTTCCTTTAATCTGCGAGCAAAACATAACACCGAGGGTATACTCGGGTGCACGCCTAGCTGGGGTAAAGCGTGGTGCAAATCCGCGCACGTTGCAGAGGTTCAGGTCGGTACCTCTCCCCTCTCGTACCGACCTGGGCTGGTCGGTGTGGCATACGACGCACCGACCTTTGGTCATGCGAGTGCGCGCGACATATCGGGTGGTACAGTAACTCCCATCCGGTGTACGCGGTAGGTGCAATTCCTGCGATGACCGTATGAATAAACAACGAGGATACTTGACGGAGTTTGCATGGGTGGTGATAGCCATAGTAGTGCTGGCCGGTATCATAGCATCCGGCATAGTGGAGATGCTTCGATGACGGACGAGTATCTTATGTCGGGCGTGTTGCGCATGGAGCGGCTGCTTCGCCGGGCCGGGTTCGATACTAGGGAGAAGATACTGTTGGCTACCGAGGACGACCTGTGCGCCGTGCTAGGGTTCAGTGATACTGCACGGGCAGTAATAAGGATATACAGGCAGGCGTTACTATGACATGCACCTGCAACACCTGCTGGGCATGGCAACCCACGCAGTGGAACGGATGGAAGTGGGCGGACGAGGCCGCCAAGTGCGAGCACCACGGCGTGGAGACATCGTGTGCATTCACCTGCGAGGACGCTGCCATAATAAAGCCGGCGGCATTTTCGTTACAGGTCTCCCAGCACAGGGAGAACGCGCAGGTATGCGACGACTTGGCGCAGTGGTACGCAGACAATGCGACGATGTTCGATGACGTGGGGGAGCGGCGGGATGCCAAGGGCGACGACGAACTGTACCCGCACCAGAAGGAAGACGTAGAGAGGTTCAAGGATGCTCAGGAGATTGCATTGTTTTGTGAACAGGGTACAGGCAAGAGCGCAACTGCTCTGGCTATTGCTGCTCATAAGTATAGGACAGGGGCTATTGACAGTCTTCTTATCATCGCTCCGAATGACGTGCATAAACAATGGGCTATTGAGCAGATACCCCGGTGGCTGGAGAGTGGCATCAAACGTGAAGTACAGTGTTTTGGCGGTAGGGGAGGAGCTAAGGCAACGCATCCGTTCTATTACCCGGACGCTCTCCACATACTTGTAACGAATGTAGATACGTTTAGCACCCCTAGTAAGTGGAAAGATATAGCGGATTGGGTCACGCACACTAAGTGCATGGTGATATTGGACGAGGCGTCTTGCGCAAAAAATGTGAAGGCAAAGAGGACGGAGCGGCTACTGTATGAGTTCAACACAGTTGTTAGGCGAGGAAAGAGCATCGTCAGCTCTACGCCATGCACTGTCGCTAGAGCTATCCTTACGGGGACTCCTATTACTAACGGCATCACCGACCTCTGGTGTCTTATGGAGTTCCTTAGACCCAACTACTTTGGACGAAATTGGTACGCATTTAGAAACCGCTACGCGATGCTTGCAACAATTACAACAGCGTATGGTTCCACACAAATCATGCTGACACCGGACTTGTGGCAGGGTATCAAAGACCAACCGGATTACGGCACGGCCTTCGCCATCTTCGGATGCAGTCTGGATACGTATGAGACGGTGCAGATGCAGGGCGAGTATCGCGGTGCGTACAAGCACGAAGAGGAGCTGAAGGAACTCATCGCGCCAGTGTCCGTATTCAGACTGCTCACGGACTGTGTAGACATGCCGCCTAGAGTGTATAACAAGAAGACGGTGGAGCTTAACGACGAGCAGCATCGCGCATATGCCAGTATGGAGGCGGAGCTGCTGGCGACACATGAAGGTGTTATGACCACGGCAGCTAACAAGCTGGGCGCACTGGTGCGTCTCGCGCAGATAAGCTCCGGGTTCATAGTGCAGGGTAAGCAGCCCGAGTACGATGGCGATGCTCCGGAAACATGGTGGGATTCGGACTATGACGTGGAGCCGGGCGAGGTTGCATGGCTGGGCAAGGTGCCCAAGATGGAGCAGTTGTTCAGGGATGTGGAGGAGAGCGCCAAGCCGGCCATAGTTATATGCAGGTTCAGCGCGGAGGCCGCTAAGATATACGACACGCTTGTCAAGGATAACCGTGTGATGCTGTACACAGGTTGGAAGAAGACCGGCACTATAGAAGAGTTCAAGGCGGGTAAGTACGACATACTCGTCGCCAATATCCGCTGCATAAGCAGAGGGTTCAACCTTCAGAACAGTCATCAGATGTTCTTCTATAGCAACAGCTTCAGCTTGGAGGACAGGCTTCAGACTGAAGGCAGGACGTTCAGGATAGGTCAGAGGGAGCCGTGCGTGTACACGGATTACATCAATGTAGATACGGTGGACGTGAAGGTCGTAGGTGCTTTAAGGCAGAAGCGTAAGTTGCTGGACTACATACGCGGCACGGAGCTTGAGGCCTTCATAAGAGACGAGGATGAGGTAACGGTTATGGAGGCCGCAGCATGACACAGAAGGACCTGGACGAAATAATCATACTGCTCCGTCAACTGCAGCGTAGATGTGGCATACTGTCACGACACGACGCGGAGCTTCTGGAGGTGTTCCCGACACTGAACAGGGTGCTGGATTTGTTGGGGGCCGTGGCATGACACAGAACGAACTGAAGGAAGTGCAGATATTGGTGCGACAGCTGAAGAGCGAGGTCGCCACAAAGTACGGCAGTAGCAATCAGATTATTGCCAAGCTGAACAAGATACTGGCCTTGCTGGGCGCTAACGATGTGTGACGAATACGACAGGCAGAACGAACCCAGGTACTCCAAGCGCCCGCCAGACCATGTGGTGCAGGGAATGCAGGAAGTAAAGACCAAGGTGATAGACATACCCGAAGAAGATATGGTGGACAAACTAAAGAAGCTGCGCGGACATGCACGCGGCAGAGGGGGACAGGATGTTGATGGAGAATAGGCCGCAGGAACCGCAGGACTTGTCGTATCTGGAGGATGCTTCCGTAGCAGGTGGGTTCATTCAGGATGTGAAGTCCAAGATTGCGGAGATGCGCAGACTGGAGATGAGGATGCTGGGTGCCGAGGCGGAGTATAAAGATGCCAAGGCCAAGTTCGAGGCGTACAAAGCAACAGCGGTGGTCGCCGCGTTCACGTCCGCAGGCATCACGCAGATACAGGATGAGCAGGGAAACAGTATAAAGCTGGTGCCCAAGTATTATTGTAACCCTAATAAGAACGATGAGGACAGGATGAAGTTGGCGCAGTGGCTGGAGCACAACGGTGGTGAGCACCTCCTCAAGCATGAGGGCAAGGTGTCCGCCGACCAGTACGATGCGCTGAAGGAAGCAGGAATACCGTTCGCGGACAAGCTGGACGTAAACACCAACAGCCTGAAGGCGCATCTCATGGACTTGCTTGGGTACAAGAAGGGAAGCCAGGCGCGCATCGACCTTACTGCCATTCCCGACTATGTCCACTTCGTCATAGACAATGATGTAGTTACAGAGTAAGTGTTCGTGTAGGAGGTAACGGAGGGGACGGTGCTCAAGGATACCGACAGCGTAGATGCTGACAACGTGCTGGGTGTAACGTACAAAGATGCTACGGATACTGCGGCGCATATAGAGTATGCTATATCGTCGCATGTTGGTAAAGGGTTCGAGAACTACGCGCAGTGTGCGGAGTTCGCCAAGGCGTACCACTTGGACACGGTGGTTTTTATGAGGTCGCACGGTGATTACAGGTATGTAACTCACTTGGGCGACGCGGTAACACGGACGGCATGGATGCTGGCATACCGTGAGGTGCTGTACTGGACGGAGGAGGATGAGAAAGGAAATGACAAACAATTCTTTTTTGCGCCCGACTCATACGCACACATGCGGGCTTGCCGGATATACGGCGAAGAGACTGACGGCAAGTACCCGCCCCTATACCGGCGGAACTATTTCGTACCAACCGGTTTCTTTGATGAGGTCTCGGCTACATTTAATGTTGCGAAACCCATCACTACATTTGCGGCCGATACCGGCGCGGATACTTCTGGCATTCACACGTTGCTCAAGCACCTCGCCGGCGAATGTTACCCACACCTGCTCATGTGGTTACGAGCCAAGATGGTACACCCCGAAAGGAAGACGGAAGTCATACCTATTTTCGTGGGTGCACAAGGTACTGGCAAGAGCACGTTCGGTGAGTGTATATGTACTGCGCTGTTTGGCAGGGACAATGTGCTGGTTACTGACCAGTTTGACTCGACCGCACGGTTCAACACGGACAACGCGGACGCGCTTATAGTATGTATAGAAGAGAAGACGCAGGACGATAAGAGGAACACCAGTGGTAACTTGAAGAGTAGAGCTACTGCTAGTAGGGTGCGCAAGGAAGCGAAGGGCGTTGACCCTATATTCCAAGAGGCGCACACGGACTATGTGCTCACGACTAATGAGGTGGTACCTCTGAAGTTCGACGATAGGGGCAACCAGCGGAGATTCATGGTAATGGAAGTTGATGCAGAGTTCACTAGACAGAAGTCCCAATTAGCCGACGCCGTATTCACGCAACTCTATGGCGTGGACGGTAAAGGTGAAGCAGTAGGTACTGGTCTGGCCCGCGCGACTGAACGCATAGCGCAATTCAAGATGGACTTGTGGCGCAAGAAGAACTGCGACGGCGTGAACTACAAAGAGTTCCCGCACACGGAGGCGTATGACAGGTGCTTCAGTGTACCTCGTACCAATGAGGCGGTAGAGGTAGAGTCCATCATCCGCTCGCTAGTGCCGTTCATCAGAGCATCATTGACGGCAGGGTACGTACTGCCCAAGATAGATGTGGAGCATGATGGTGAGACTATACCGGTATACCTAGACAGAATATGCGACGAGGTAGCCATGCAGTATGTGCGCAAGACTCCTGTAATGCCGAGTAGGATTGCGCTATGCAGACAAGAGGTGTTCAAGGACAGAGAGACCGGTAAGCACTACGCGCACAGCGTGGTCGAGCGCGTGCTTCTGGATATGAAGACGTGGTTCCTGACTGAAGGACTAGTCCTGCATGGAGACACTACACCACCGAGCGGCGTCACCGGGTTTAGGAACATACTGGGCAAGTCCAGACACAGCCCCGCGGCATGGTTCTCTCTGTACACCACCGAGGAACGTAACGATGGGCCGATACTGAACCCGTACATTCTAGACATGGAGGCGACCGACCCGGTAGAAGAGGGCAGTAAGATGCGCGTAGGTAGGCGCGTGCCTTTCAACGCGTCATTCAACTACGATGAGGAGGGCGAGTTCGAGACGCTCAACGAGCTGAAGCCCGGCAGACTGGAACGTACAAAGGAGAACGCGCAGTATCTGGATACGTTCCTGCTGGAAGCGGACGAGACCTCACCAAGCATAGAGGAGTACGAAGCGCATAAGCTATGGTCGGCAGGTAAACATGAGAGCTACTGGAGCGCAGAGATACTATACGACAAGCGGCTGAAGATGCAGGATGTAGAGGCCGAACGTCTCATGCAGGCCGGCATAGCGTGTAGGGTTGTGTACAGCGGGGCCAAGTCTCTGCACATACTGGTGCGAGTGGAGCACTCGCCTACTACTTTGGAGGAACGCAACTGGTTGGACGCGTATCTTAAAGCAACCTTGTCGGATAAGTTGAGCTTTGACATGAGCACGCGCGACCCGACCAGGCTTACGCGCGCACCAATTACAAAGGAACGTTGCACATTGGTGCCGGACTACGATACCAAGTATAAGTACGACAGAGGTAAGAAGGTCATAGGCACGCAGAGATTGTTGGCGGAGAATTGGGGTAACGTGTATCAGTTGGACTGGCGGCCCATGTATCAAGCATGGTTGGACATGCCGCCGTCTAGGTATGAGCAGCGCGGCAGGATGGTTCCTACCAAGGAGCTGTACAAGAACGCAGGCATAGCACTGCTTACCGGTACGTTCTTCACCGATAGGCAGTGGGATGGATGCAGACAGACGACATTCTTCCCTGCGTACAGGCTGCTTAGGGCGATGGGGTACTCTCACGATGAGTTGTGGCTGGAGATAGGTACGCAGTTGTCGGGGTACAGGAAGAAGGCGGAGGTACATTACTGGCACACGCGTAAGACCTGCGCACTTATACGAAAGATAGATGAGGATGTAGATGCACTACTTCAAGACAAATAGCTTTAACGAGGCGTATCTCCAGCTGACTAGGATGTTCGCCAGCCAGTTGATGTGTGACGGTGTACCGGTGGTGTCCGGCAGGAACCACGGGGAGTTGGTAGAGAACAGGCACGTGCGCGTGGAGATTGAGGACTCGCGCAGAACTATCCTTACACTGCCGTTCCGCAAGCCTAGTCTTAGATACATGGCGGGCGAGGTATCCTGCTACATGCAGGAGACCAGGAGTGACCAGTTCGGATGGTACAGCAGGTTGTGGTCGGACCTTGACGTGGATGGTGAGGTACAGTCCAACTACGGCAGAAAGATATTCGAGACCGACTTTGATGGTGTAGGTATAAGCAGATTTGACTATGCACTGGCGCAGTTGGCGGCCAACCGGTGCACCAAGAACGCCATCGTAATGCTGAAAGACCATAGGGATTTGCGCAAAGGGTACGATAAGGATAGGTCATGCGCTATGTCCCAGCTGTTCTACATAGAAGGCGACAGGCTGTATCAGGACATACAGCTGCGCTCATCGGACATGTGGCTGGGCCTGCCCTACGACATCTTCTGGTTCTCCTTGGTGCAGCAACGCATGGTGTCCAAGCTACAGTATAAGTACCCTTGGCTGAAGACCGGCCCCATAATGTTTCAGGCTGCCACGCTTCATGTGTACAAGAAGCACTGGGCAAGGATTACGCAGGCTGACCTTGGCGCGGACTGTGTGGATGTGGTTGTACCGGTATGGGATGCATGTGCCGAATGGGACATGACGCGTTGGCTTAGATGGGAACGACAGCTAAGGTACAGTCTTCAGAGCTGTGATGATGCGTATGACAGTGCGGCCAATGCCACGCGCGAGCACTACAAATCGGAACTGGATAATATGTACCTGCATCCGTTGTGGCACATGCTGGGTGGGTGGCTGGTAGGGAGGAAAGAGTATGCTGCGGGATAGAGATGCAGAGGAGCATCAGCTGGGCAGACCCACGATACCGTGGAACGAGCAGGTAGCTAACTTGCGGTACGATGTCAAGTGCCCAAAGTGTGGTACGATACGTAACCTTAGTTACAACGGGTTCTCCAATGTACGCCGCAAACTTCGTAAGGGCTACGCAGTATGGTGTAAGAAGTGTGCACGCAACAATAGGGTGGTGTATCATGGGGAGTAGTGCTAACAGCAGGGACGACCTTATATACAGGGCCGCGCTTATGGACACGCTTAGCCCGTACATAGAAGCCGCGCGCAAGTGGTGGGCGGACGTGGAGAACAGAACGTTCTCGGGGACCAACACGTTTCCGGTAAAGGACACGCCGCCCGGGTTCTTTGAGAAGTGCGTGCGCAGCCCAAGGCAGTCGCCGGTGTACGGCGTACAGGCATTCCCTATCGTATCTCTGTCCTATCTGTCCTTCCCCATTACTATGAGGGGAGGGGCGGTGCATCTGGTTGACCACATATGCAGGAAGGGATTGGTCATAGAGGAGTTTACCGTGATGATGCGGCAAGGTATCAACAACACGGCGTTGCATCATCACTACTTAATCATCGTACCTACGGACTTGCTGGAAGGTAAAATGGACGCGCGCTGGGTGTACATGCGGCCCGGAGAGATGATAGAATTGTCGGGAGGGCACGTACCCAACACGCTTGTGGAACGCCTGCAGCCCTTCCTAAAGGAGGTACGATGACCTGCACGGAGATGGACGACCTCGTTACCAAGATAGTAGAGGTATGCAGGAGATACGGCGTTATGATGAACCGCGCGTTCATGTGGCACACCATCACGGAATATGTGGAGCCGCGCATATCTTTATTTGACGAGCTTGAGGAGATATGGGACAGGTGCCCTGAAGACATAAAGGATACGGAAGATTGTGAGTATGCCAAGGTCATAGTGACGACGTGCACACAGTCGTCGCCAACACATATGGTAGGAGGATACACGTGCATATCGACAAGATGAGATGCTGGTTTCCGGGCGATGACAAGCCGGTAACCTACGAGAAAGGAGGCAAGATGCCTCACAGCGGAGCGTCTGTTGTGGTGCAGGCAATCGAGCTTACGCCAACCGGCGGGGTGATAGTGTCCGCAAGCGGAGGGCTGTTGAAGCTGGTAGCAAACGTGCCTATGGAGATGGACTTGTCCGGTGTGACAGAGAGGAAGGAAGGAGGAGGAGAAAATGATTGAGTACAGCGTCAGCGCAGAGGTGGCAACGGATGATTAGTGTGGACAGTGTTTTCGTATCACCGGAAGCCTCACAGAAGCAGGCCGATGGTGCGATACCTATAACGTATACCACCAGCGAGACGTTGAAAGCATATACACAGCGTCTCGCTACGTTGGGCGAACCCATTCTGCATGTAGCGGAGTGGGCCAGAATCTTCGGGCACTCGCGGCAGATACTGGCCCGCAGGTTGCACGTTAAGGATGTCACACCTATCGTGGAAGTGCACGGCAGGGATGGTCGCGTAGTGTACAAAGGGTACACGCGCAAGCAGGTGGAGAAGTATGGGCTTGTGCCCGTCCATGCCTGGCGCGGATACCAGAAGGAGAACGACAAGTAATCAGGGCTTCCGTTGGTGCCCATGTGCGTCAGTTGTGGGTGGCTTCCTCCTCTCACGCGCAGCAATATAACCGGCGGAGCTTGGCTGTAAAGGATGACGGATAGAACCCCTCCGTCTAGGCGCGACCGTGGCAACAAGTGATGCCACGGTGCAGGTTCAATTCCTGCGCCCAGCTTAGCCCACGTTGTGGGTAAGAAGACAGGATACATGGAGGCAGAAGAATGGCTGGATTGTTCGGAGGAACAAAGGAACAAGGAAGCGAAGGTGCGGGCGCGGCACAAATGGCGCAGGACGGCGAGGACTTTCTCAACTCATACGCAGGGGAAGGTACGGAAGGCATAGACAACCGTGCGGTTAGCCTTAGCTACCTCACGATACTTCAGGACAGAAGCGACGCCGTGATAGCGAAGCTCTCCGACCCGGGAGTATTCTTCAACACCGGTGTGCAGCAACCGCTCGGCACCAGTGTGGATGTCATACCCGTGGCCTTTAAGCTCGTGTGGGATGAGAGAGATAAGGGTGGCAAGACGGTGATGCGGTGGGAGCCACAGGATGCCAGGCTGGAAATCAGGGAGGAACCGGTGCCTATGGGCAAGCGTGGCTTCCCCAAGAAGTACAACAAGGCATCCGGTCTGGAGATTGTGGAGACCTTCACCTACGCTTTGGTGCTTCCGGATTACCCCGAGATGGGATATCTGATGCACACGGCCGGGCTGGGTTCCATGAAGACTTACCGCAGGTGGAACACCATGCTGAAGCAGATGAGGTTGCCCAACGGACAGCCGGCTCCCATCTTCGCAAGGAGATGGACGCTGACCGCCGGAAGCAAAATCAGCGGCTCAACTGGCCAACCGTTCTACGCACTTGCGAGCGCGGTGGAAGGGGCGTGGATTGCCAAGGACCTGTTCCAGCAAGCGGTCCTTCCCGCAAGGGAAGTGTCGGCTACTCTGATGCTTGAGGCCACGGCAGATGCCGTGTCCGTAGCGGCGGAAGAGGAATAGGCGCGTGCCTGGGAGGGCTTCGGCCCTCCCATTTAGGAGGGACCTATGATTAGCCAGAGCTTTATAGACGGTATGGTCAGGCGGGGCGAACTCTTGAACAGCTACTACCAATGGCGCAATGAGCCTACGGACCTTCGCGAGCTTATCGGCAAGAAGGCAGACTCGGGCAAGTTGGAATGGCATCTGCTTCCGTGGCGCGAATGCGAAGAAGTCGTGCGAGTGCTTATGAAAGGTAAGGAGAAGTACGGCGAGAACAACTGGCGCATAGTCGATGACATGATTTCCCGCTACTGGGACGCCGCCATGAGGCACATGACAGCGTACCGCAAGGGTGAGATCAAAGACCCGGAGTTTGGCACGCCGCATCTGGCACACGCCATGTGCTGCCTGCTCTTCATGATGTGGAAGGATAATGAATCAGGCAGTATCAATTGACATAGAGACGTTCGACCCCAACATCGATACGCTGGGCAGTGGCAGCATACGTAAAGACGGTGCAATGCTGGTAGCCGGCGTGTACGATGGGCATGAGTATCACGCATGCAGACCAGATACGCCTAGCTGGGACAGGCTGCGCGACGTGCTCGCCGATAAGGACATCACTAAGGTAGCGCACAACGGCGTGTACGACTACGACTGGCTGCAGAATGGTTGCGGGCTACAGATTAACGGCAGTATGGAAGACACCATGACACAGGCTAGTCTGCTCAACGAGTATGCGGGTAGCTACAGTTTGGACAACTGCTGTCTGCGCGCAGGAGTGCAAGGCAAGAACGCGGATGACACTATCGATGCGTGGTGGGCAGCACAGGGTGGCAAAGGTCCTGCTATAAAGAATCTTATCATGCTGCCACCGGTCGTGGTGGACAAGTACAACGAGCAGGACTGCAGGGCCACATACGACTTGTATCAAGCGCAGGTACCGATGCTGGAACAGGCAGGGCTTACGGAAGCAAACGCACTGGAGGTCGAGCAGTATCCGTTCATCCTAGCCATGAAGAAGAACGGCATACGCATAGACAGCGCCAAGGTTGACAGGCTGCGCGCCACTATCGAACAAGAGTTGGACGATGGCCTAGTAGCACTGTACCGTAAGTACGGCATACTGTCGCTCACCAAGCGCACGGGCGCAGGCTCATTACCGGTGGTGCTAAAGGAGATGGGGCTGGCAGACCAGCTGGACAAGTCCAATACCGGGCAGATAAGCGTGGCAGCGGATAGTTTGCTAGCGTGCGCACACCCGGTAGCGGCAGAGGTACTGGACGTTAAGCGCAAGCAGACATTGCTGGACAAGTACCTGAACGGCGCACTGGTGGAATACGTCATAGGGGATAGGATACATGGCACGTTCAAGCCCACGAAGAGGGACGAGGGCGGAACCATTACCGGCAGGTACAGTTCGTCCGATCCCAATATGCAGAACTTCAGCGCGCGCGAGGATAAGAACGGCCCGCTGGTGCGCGGCCTCTTCATACCCGATGAAGACCACTGGCTTGCCAAATTGGACTACAGCCAGATAGAGTACCGGGTGCTCGCCCACTATGCGGTAGGACCCGGCAGTACCAAGCTGCGTGAGGACTACAACATGGGCGGCACTGATTACCACAACCTCTCGTTGGCATTGCTGGGTTGGCCCAAGGCCATGAGGCGCATATGCAAGAACTTCAATTTCGGTATGATATACGGCATGGGCATCAATACGTTCAAGATGAAGTTCAGACATCAGGTGCGCGAGGTAGCCGCCGAGATGGGCCTAACTACGGACCAGTATGTGGAAAAGTACCACGCAGAATACCTTCAGCGTATGAGCTTCATCAAGCCAACCACGATGGCTATACAGGCACTGGCACGACAGCAGGGGTACATACGCTCCGTAGGCGGGCGGCTGCACAGGGCGCCACCTGACAATGGCTGGTTCAAGATGACGAACTACCTGATACAAGGCAGCGCGGCCGACATCAACAAGATGGGCATCGCGATGGCATGGAAGGCAGGAGTGTTCAACACGCTGCGACCGCACCTCACCGTGCACGATGAGATAGTGTCCAGCGCGCCCAGAACCGCGGAGGGACTGGAGGCTATAGCCGAACTTCAGAGGTGCATGTGCAACTGCATCGAGCTGAAGGTGCCGATAGAGACTGAGCCTGGTATCGGAAGCAACTGGTATCTGGCTGGGGAAAAGGCAGGTAAGTTTACCTACGATAGAATGTGCAGGAGGATGAGAGTTGGAGCATGACTTTGATCAGATTATACTGCGCGAGGCCAGGTGCTGCGGAACGTGCCGCAACAGTGAGGAGGAGCGTTATGAGGAACTTGCGTGCGTTCACCCTGGGCGCAAGTATGGTGAGGACGAGCCTCCCGTTATAGTGGAGGCATGGCAGGTATGTGACGCGTGGGAGCCGATGAAGCCATGACTAGGTATAACGGAGCGAGACGCCGCAATAAACGCAGGCAGCTGCATGAACGGCTGGACGGTATGATATCGCATATGCTGGCCATCCACACGGACGTGTGTACCATAGAACACAATCTAGGGGAACTGCGCACAATGGTGTATGGTATGTCGCGACAATTGGAGCGACTGGATATGTACCATTCAAGGAGTATGGGATGAGCGACCTGAACAGCATAAGCATAACGGGGCGCGTCACCAAGGACGCGGAGAGGAAGGAATTCAAGACCGGTACGCCGTACCTGATATTCGATGTAGCAAACAACACGGGCTTCGGCGAGTATGCCAAGACGCAGTTCTTCCGGTGTATGCTGGTGGGAAAGCGCGCGGACAGTATGGCGCAATACCTCATCAAGGGCAAGCAGGTGGGCGTGGATGGTGCTCTGGAAAGCAACAACTACACCAACTACGAAGGCAAGGAGATAAAGGGATGGCAGCTCGCGGTCAAGAACGTGGTGCTTCTGGGCGGAGGGACGCAGCAGGACCTCTTTGACGACGGCGGCGAGGGTGATGCGCTGAAGAGGCAGACCGAGGCAAGGTACAGGAAGTCCAGCAATGGTACGGAGCACGAACCTTTGTACGAGAAGGACTTGTACTAGGCATGACCTGCACTCTGATGTGGAGGGGCTACGCGCCGGTCTTCGGCCTATGGGAGTATCTTGCCGTGACTGATGAGGGCAATACGTTCTGCATGAACGAGGCACAGTACCTTGGGCCTACGGGCACACGCATCAAGCTGCCCGATGACATGTGCACGTTCGATAGCGGATGGGTGAAGTGGGGCTGCGGTAAGTGCGGCTGGCCGTTCTGGACAAGAACGAGGCCGGGCGGTAAGGTGAGCTGCCCGGCCTGCAGTAACGAGGAGCTTTGCCCAGAGTGGGTAAAGGTACTCCCCTTCGAAGGAGCTGATGATGAGGACCTGCATGACGAAGATGCAGGATAAGGCGAGAGCGCTAAGCCAGCATGCGGACAGCGCCCAGCACGTTGAGTGTGCGCCAATTGAAGTACGATGAGCCGTTGGGATTGAACCCGTCCTGCTCAAGCACAATGTGGACGCCATGTCCGACGTTGGCACACACTACCGCAATGTGACCGTACCTATTGGTGGTCGTGGACGAGTATACCACTACGTCTCCGGCCACCAGTCCTTGTGCCTCGCAGGGCACGAACTTAAGCCCGGTGCCCGTGTAATCCGCACGGGCGAAGTCCTTGGCACCCTCCACGCCCGGCGGTTGTTTGGGCACCTCGCACACGTCCTGCCAATACTGGCGTGCAAGGTCCACGCACTGGTTCCCGTACTTACCGTCGAAGTCCACGCCCTTACCTTCATACGTCTTGATAAACTCCGGTAGGTTCACTTAGTCACTCCCCATGTTATTGTCATGCCCAGCAAGAAGGCCCCTGCTATCATTGTAGTAAGCCTCCAGATATTGCGCTCTTTCTGAAGCCGCTCTAAGTAGGTCTGCCTCTCGTCCACTAAGTCCCCGAAGAGCGTATATAGTTCTATCGCTCTCGTCAATGAGGCTTGCGAGTTCTCCAAGTCGGTCAATGCTGCTTGCAACGTCTCCCGCTGCTGCTCCGAGGCTGTCTCCAAGCTCGATATAAGTGCTTCCCTCTGTAAGGCTATCTGTTGCAGTTCCTCCAGCATGTCCCCCAAAGACATAGTATCCTGTGCCAAAGCCCGCGGCGTACAACAGAGTGCAAATGAGAGCAGCAATAACTGCGACAACAAGCGGCCTTTCATTCACCGGGTCTCGCCTTCTTCAGCGTATCGAGCAGCGCCTTCACCACGTCAAGTACGTTCTCTTTGAATATGGTCGCGAGTGCTATGACCACGGTAAACGACAGCCACGCTACGCCGAGCCACTGCGGGGTGAGAGGGCTTGCGCACAGCGCCGTTATGACTCCGACCGTAAGCACGATGTACTTGGTAGCGGCTTTGTTGCTCTTGAACCAGCCGTGCTTGATGAAGTCCGCGAACCCGAGCAAACCGACCGCGCCCAGAAACAGCCAGCCGAATAGCTCCATCGGCGAAACGCTCGCCTGCGTAAACGCCCTTGTAATTTCTCCCATGTCAGTCTCCTATGGCCTTATATTTGTGCACCGGGTACGTAGTGTAATGGTGCATATTGTCCGTGTCCCGTACCTTCTTAGTGGTAACTACCTGCGGGCTACCACCTCTGTTGGCTATGATGGTGCGAAGCTCCGCGGTCTGCCTATCGAGCATGTCGCCGATGCCTTCAGTCATCTTGCGCGGCAACGACACGACTGCTACTATCAGCCCGCATACCGTTGCCGCCAGCACTATCGCACACACCGCAACCAGCCATATCATTTGAACACCTTGTCCATGATACGTTGCTGGTTGGCATCGATAGTGCTCAGCTTCTGCTCCATTAAGTTCATCCTGCCGTCAAGGGGCGTTAGTGCCTCCTTCACGATAGCGAACGTCCTTGCATCTTGTTCCGTATTTCTGTCGGTCTTGCGCGCGGGCCGCGAGTTAATTACCGCTACTGCAATTGCCGTAAGACCAACTATGATGCCACCTAGTAGTGTAACCAATCCAGCGTCCATGTTACTTACTCCTTAAAGCATCTACCACGGCCTTGAGCGCCTTACCGGAAAACGCCGCCTTCACCACTACTGCCGTAAGCACTATGCTTAGCAGCATGTTCGCAGCCTGCATTATCAGGATGAGTATGCCTATTGTCATTGGTCTCCCTCCATCGCCTTCTGCACAAGTTTGTACGTGTTACGTACTTCGGTGACTATGTCGTCCACGGACTTGCGCATCTTCTTGGGCAGTTGCCATATAGCCACGCTCAATGCCACACAGCATATGAGCACCACCACCGTAAGCACGTACATCGGTATGTCGTGTTCCATCTATCTGCCTCCCATGTTGCTTATACACATTCCTACCAGCACCGCTAGTAGGAACACCAGTACGGTCATCATTTGTCCAACCACATCAAAAGCATACCGCCGACTGCCAGCGCCACCACCAGGGCGGTCATCACCCACATGACGGGTGGCATTATTTGGTACCCTCGAGTGCCGCGAGTCGTGCTTCAAGCGCATCGCAACGCGCCTCCAAATTTGGAACGACTTCCTGCTCCAGGTCACTTAGACGCAGCATCATACTACCTATATGCAGATTTACGTCGCGCTGGCACCAGTGTGTACCTGGCACTGGGTTGGCCGGAATTGCATTAGGCTCGTCGTTCTGCACCCAGATGTCTTCGGAGGTTATGACTGCATCACTGCCGCCACCTCCTCCGCCGCTCATGTCATGCTCCGGGTCAACGGAGGATTGTATCACGCTCACGGATGACGCGGACAGTACCAGCATGAACTGGAAACTGAAGTTCGTACCCACCGCGATGTTGGGCGCGGCAACAATCTCGAAGCCCTGTGCTGCAGTTATCCTCATGGGCATATATGCGAAGCTGCCTGCGCTGGCATTATACCCCATAGCGAACTGGTCCACTTGGCCGACGAAACGGGCAAGCAGCGGGTACTGCGCCGGGCTTAGCACCTGCGTAGCGTTGCCGGTAGGAACTACCTGCAATTCCGTAAAGTCTCCCCAGAAGGACACGATGCTCGTGGTCGCGTCAAGCGCGGCCTCGAACGCGCTTACCGTACCGCTCCAGTTGGAATCGGAGTACGGGAACGACTGCACGTCCGTAGTAATGGGCGCCGGAATATCGTTCAGCGTGGCTATCTGCTTGCCGTTGATGGCACTCGGACCGTCCACCGGGAACAGCACGGTCTGAAGCCTCTTGCCCGTGCTGTCATTGTTATATATCTCCACGTGGTCAGAGAGCACGTTTATGCCCGTAGAGTGCCCGTCCGTATCCGTGGCACTCATGAAGCTGTGGTCAGTCGTAAGCTCGTGCAGCATGGTACGGTAGCCGTTGTCATAAGCATCACCGATACTGGCAGCATCCGGCTTATCCGTAGCGCACAGACCTATGTACGGACCGTCCGGCGGATTCTGCACCGCGCGTGTTATGACCGTGCCCGCCGGGTCGTTTATGGTGGTATCGAAGCCGCCTCCTCCGAGGTCATCCTCGGTGAGTATGCGCCTACCGTTTATGGTACTGTCTCCGACTATGGGGAACTTGACGTACTGCGTAACGCCGCTGTCCTGTGTCGCGCCTATGGTGAGGCCGTCCAGCGCCATCTGGAAGTACAGTGCGTTGTGCGTAGTGTCCACCTTGGCACCATCTATCTCCTGCGCATCGGGGTTATCCGTAACGAGCAGCCCCAGATAGGGCACCCCACCGTCCTCGCCGTGGAAGCTGATGGTGCTGCCGGAGGGGAAGTTGCGCAGCGCGTTGAACGATTCTATATCAGGCGGCGTCTGGTATACCAGCCGCGTGCCGTCCTGTGAGGCTACTGCCAGTACACCCGTAGTAGTATTCACGTACAGCACACGCAGACTATACGGCGCTGCGGGCACGTTACTCGAAGTGAAGTACACCACGTCAAAGTTGGTTATGAACGTGGGGGATATATCGTTCCAGCCCGCGGGGTCATATGACCCGGTAGCCCGTGTGTATATCTGTATCCACGGCCCTTCCGTTACCAGCACGGCCGTGCTCAGCGCGGGCAGGTTTGCGGGCACAGAAAAGAACGCGTCACGCGCGGCGTTGGTATCGAATATAAACTCGAACACTATGTTACGCCCTGTAAGCGCGTCATTAAGCTCGAGCCTAGTTACCAGCTCGGTAGGGTTCTTCGTAGGTATGAGGGGCTCCCTCATGTTCAGCCTTGCACTTACGTTCACAGTAGACCTCTCTTATCCATCTCTGCCAGCACGGCGTCCACGATTGGCGTGCCGTCCAGTGTAAGGTTGATCACGTCCATGTCCTTAATAGCCGCCGACCGCGCGAACATCCTTTCGAACCGTGAGCGCCCGCTGAACGTTACGTTGTTCAGGTGCACCTGGTTGTACTGGCGGCCTCGGTACACTATCATCAATCTGGCTATACCCGTGGCATACAGCATATCCATGTTGTCATCGGTAACCTGTATGGCGTTCGTAGCATCCGCGGCTACTATGAATATGATGCCGTCTATAGGCGGTGATATACCGGTAACGTCCTCCATGCTATAGTCGGCCGCGTCGATCACTGCGTGTGCGTTTGTGCCGTACACGTCTACAAGACCGGCGCTGGCTGACAGCGTAATGGGCGTACCGAACGTACCTAGGTCAATAACCTGCAGGCCGTTGTTGGAATATGCGAGCAGCTGATTTGGCGTGCCCGGCAGCATGAAGTTCTTGACCGTGCTGCCTACCTTGGTACTACGTATAGGTACTACGCCCACACCCGTGTCGGCAGTGAGCTCCGGTATCTCTGAGGCGTACCCATCAGTATTCCAGGACATCCATATACGTATGCTGCCCGCAGCCGGTATGAGCTTCGGTATCTGCACCTGCGTCCTGCGCACGGTAGGGATTAGCCTGTTCAGCCTGAAGTAGCCACCGTTGACCTGCTTAGTAGGTGTGTACACGTCCGTTACCCACAAAGTCGCGGGCGTGGTGCTTAACACCATTATGTTATCGGGCGTAGTCGGCGTTGTGCCGGTTACCTGATTATTGGTAGTTAGCAGCACCGGGTAATGTTTCTGGTGCAGGATGACGTCCCCGACCCCGAATACCGTACTGGCTAGCAGCATAGACGATGGCCTCAAGGTGGTGTCCGTGGTGTGAGCTAGTTTGCATAGCATGGCCATAGACCTTCTCACCATGAGCAGAGGGTACTCGCCGCCTGACGCACCCATCAGCGTGGACACGTTGCCGACGTCAAAGTCGGCGTTGGTACGCGTGCCTTGCCCCGTCCGTACTTTATGTGCCATGACGTAGTTGCCCACACTGGCTGCCATCGTGGGCCACTTGGTCAGGTGGTCCGCAATGCTCACATTTTCCGAGAAGCCGTAGCCGCACCAGTCCTGAGTGTTGGTCATCTGCATGGTGGCCGGCGTTTGCGGCAGAAGCACGGGCAGGTGATGGCTGTACGTCAGGGGCATGGCCGTGACCGTACTCGACACCGACGTGTTGTAACGTGCTGCCGCGCCCGGTATGCCGCCCAGTATCTCATGCTTTGTCATGGTGCCCATCATAAGCGACTGGCCCGCACTCTGCAGCCTGAACTGCGGACCCCACGCAGTAACGGCTGCAGTGGTTTTGGGGTACGGCGATGGCGCGGCCGTGGGCGCGGCAGTTTCCGCTACCGTGCGCCCCACATTACGTATCTCGGTATGTGTATCGTGCGACGCCGTAGCCTCATTGAACCCTATGACACGCCGTATACCGATAACGGCGTTGGCAGCCTCTATGGATGTGGTACTGTCATATGTCGCTACCTGCCCTATGGACGGCCCGACTATGAAATATCTGGAGCCGTCAGGGGCATCATAGTTGTAGTATACCTGCCCCAACATTGTGAGCGGCGCGGCCATGTTACACCTGAAGTATGTGGCCACGGGCATCTTGTCGGCCACGGACCACGTGAGCGTAGTTACCGCGCCGTCGCCAGTGCCTATGGGCAGCAGAACTTTGCTGCCCCACCCCTGCTCGCCCATGGCCCGTATGTCGGTGTACCCGGTTACTGGGAGGCTATTTGACAGGGAGAACTCACGTACGTCAGGGGTGCTGGCGCCCAGTGTCATCACATACCCCTTCTTAAGTGTGGCGTAGAACAGGCAGATATCGGGGCCGGTCAGGTCCGTATCGGACACCGGTATGGGTGTCGGCATTATGCATGTCGGATGAGTAGTCTCGGGCATCCAGCCGGTAAGATTATTCACGTCAATTATCTCACCGGTGGGCTTATCGAACTTTATCTGCAGGCACAGGGCACCTTCCACGGCGGTAGAGAATACCGGTGCACGTGTAAATACATATGTCATACCTACGTTGGGGTCCGATTTGAACTCCGGGACGTCAAGGAATACCAGCTCCGCCAGTGCCGGCAAGGCGGCCAGGCCGGTAAGCCGGTACACATAACCGGTGCCGTCAGTGGTGAACACGGCACCGCGGGTCATACTCCACCACTTATCTGAGGTGCCCGGTATGCGCCGTGGGGTGAACCACATGAGCTCGTCCGAGTCGGGTATCATGCTCTGCATATAGTTCCACGCGGTGCCATCAAAGTAGAACGCACCGTAAAACAACGATAGTGTAGACGCTGCCGTAATGTGCGGCCCCTGCCACACTACCTCACCGTACGTATCATCCGTACCCACAGACCCCTGGCTATTACGGGCCGTCACAGAGGTCATACGGCTGAGCGCGGACGGTGTTGGCAGTACTAGCGGTGGCCCATTCACGTACTCGGGTACGACATATGCGTCATACTTATCGAACGTAGCCACATCCGACACAAACAACTGCGCGTTACCTGTGGCGTCCACTTCACCTATGGTGATGGCACCGTTACTCACCTTATGCCTGTTAAAATGGTGTGTCTCCAGCAGCCTAAGTGATATGCCTATCGTGCCCATCAGCGGCATGAGCGGCATGGCCGTGGTCCACGAATTGGCCCTAAAGCTGGGCGCGGGGTTGTTGATAGCGCCGGGCGGGTCATTAACAGGCGGCAGGCCTACGGGCGGCTCCAGCAGATACCTGTCGTTTAACGCGCATACCTCCACATGGGTCACTGCATCAGGGTCGTTGGACCCGCATACCATTACCCATCTTTCCTCGTACCTGACCCAACGCAGGCCCATCTTGGGCAGAACTGACGCGGGCAGCCCCAGCTGCCACAACCTGTTGGTAGATCCGCCTATGGTCTGCACGTGCGGGAACGCCATGTCGGTTTCAGGATCGGCATGCGGCAGTATAAGCGTGGCGCATGTAGGCGCAGTAGTACTGTTTTCCTGAAGTACCAGCACGCGCCGGCCGGCCAGAGGCCCGTACTTTATGGGCAGTATAAAGGGCAGTACACCGGTGGCCCAGTTGGTCGCAGCCGTCGGGCCTACTTTACTCCCGTCGCTGTCTATTCTGCCGGTTGGGGCGAACGATTCTATCCAGCCGTCGGGCCATACCACGTATGCCTGGCGAAGGGCACCCCCGCAGGCTATTATGGTAGTGCCATGCAGGCCGTAGTTGTTGCCGGTAAGCGGCAGAGCGGGCACCGGCACCTGGTCATACCAGCCGTCATACAAGCCGGTTTCGCCCTGACGAAACTGCAGTTTCCCGCCTATATTATACGCGTCATCGATAAAGTCTGTAGGAGGTGTCTCGGGGTGCGCCTCCCACTGCTCGAAGCAGAACATGTTCAGGCCGGTATCCTCAACCGAGGCGAGCATGCTGCTGCCGTGGGTACCGTCCGTGAGCAGCGAGTCGCCGTCCGCTTCCCTGTCCGTATTGTGACGGTTCAGAAAGCCGGACTCGAGACACCACGCATTTAACGTGTACCACATATTGGTGGGTACGGCAGGGTCGGTAAGTTTGTTTAGCCATATATACGTATGGTTCACGGCCTTGGACGCGTCATAGAATCCGTTATGGTAACTGCCATTGTTGGTCACGTCCGTTATCATATGACACCATAGGGCCTGCTCCATACGTACATCACCTACGGGCAGTGTCATGGTATTGTACTGGTCATGGCAGGTAGTAAGGGCCGGATTAGGCACGAACAGGTATGTGTTATCATCCTCGTCGACACGGTCATTGTCCGTATGGCTGTAACTGTTTATGATATAGCCCACGTCACGGTCTTCCATGTCCATAATGTGCTGCCAGTTTATAAGGCCGTTCCACGCCACCACGCCCATGTCCGTGACTTCCTTGGCGGTAACTGACCCCTGCGTGAATATAAGGCCCTTGGGCTCCAGAGTGTCAAACACGTACACGTGGCCATAGCACTCTATAACCGCGCCACGCGCGAAGTGGTAAGGGCCATTCTGCAGCACCTGCGTAACGGCATCGTTCTCACCCACACTGGTGAGTGTTAGATTATCGGGCGAGAAGTCCACGAACTGGCCGTTCACGGACAGGCGGCCCATAGCAGCCGAGTCGTTCTTTACATTCAGCACGTCTTCGAGCGTATCGATGTCACGCCGTATGTCGGCGGTAGTATCCGTGTAACCGTCAATGGATTCTGTAGCCAGTGCATTGCTCTGCAGCGGCTTGCCGTCCAAGGTGATTGCACCCAGCTCGGCGCCGTCCACGGCGACTATGTCCAAAGCACCAGCCGGCGTACGTGTAAACTGCAAAGCATCACCATCAGTGCCCATGAGTACCACGTCGGTGGACTTGATGCCCTTGCCGTCCAGATTCAGCACGTTGAGCTCCACGCTGCCATCGCGCGTGGTGATGTTCAGTGCTTTCGTATCCTCTAAGTACTCGGCCTTTAGCACGTCATCCGTGTTGGACAGCTTTAGGTTGGCACCCAGAGGCTCACCGCTTAGGGATATGTTGCTCAGCGGCGTGCCGTCCACGGAGGTGATGTCCACGCGCTCGTCGGCTGTAGTGTAGTTGAACGTTACACTGTCACCGGTACCGCCTAAGGCTATGGCACCCTGCACCAGCGGCTTACCGTTAATGGTAATCTGACTCATGACCGTGCCGTCTCTGGCAGCCACATCCAGCCCGCTGTTGCCGGCCGTATATGCAAACGTTACTTGATCATCAGTATTCAAAAGGTCCACGGAGGCGGCGGCACCTATACCCGCACCGTCCAGCCGTCCGTTAATGGTGACATCTTTGAACTGGTGCGGGGCTTCCGATACGCTGTACGGGGCGTCAAACTCATACTGCCATGCAAGAATGGGGGTAGGTATCACGGTTATGAAGCCGGCGTTAGCGCTCACGTTACCCGTATTCACCACCACTTCAATGGCCTCGGCACCGTCATTGCGATAGTACAGCATGCCCTGATGGTATGCCCAGTGACTCTTTACTGGTGTGCCGCTGTTCATGGCAGGTATTACTCCCCAGCCCGCATCCTTAACTATGGTGGCTACGCCCTCCAGCACTATCGTGCCCGATATAAGCGCGGGGTTCACTACGGTATTCCAGCCGGGTGTGAAGGTAACTTTCTCGGCCACCTGTATAACCTCGGAATCTTCATGCGCAATCTGGTGGTTCTTGATTAGACCTTTATGTGTGAAGCCCGTGTCGGTAGCACTGGTGTCAACGATAAGCTCGTCCACGCGTATGGTAGTGGCATCCAGACCCGTTATGTGGGCACTTTCCAAGTCCACATTGTTGGCCATGATGTTGCCTTCAATGGTCGTATCACCCGCTATCGCAACGTTGCCGGCTATGGTCGTATCACCCGCTATCGTAACGTTGCCGGCTATATCCGCGTCACCGTCAACGGTCAGGTCTTCCACATATGTCTGGCCCGCGCGAAAACCACGCGACACATATACGGGTATACCGGTTGGAAGGTGTATGTGCATCAGCGTAACTTCGGCGTTACCGAATATCATTATCTCCAAGTGTGCCGTGTCGGAGGTCTCCGGTATGCCTACCTCCAGCCCCAGCGCAGTAATACTGTACCGGTCGAAGGGTGGCTGCCCTGTCAGCCAGCTGTACTCACCACTCTCTTTCTGCAACAGCATCCCCGATGACGGGGCCTGCCCTGACGACGGTGCATCAGCCTCAGCGTCCCACTGGTCATCAGTGTAGCCCATAATGAAGAACATGCCCATCGTATCTTGGGCGCTTATGTTATGGAAATCCAGCCTGTACCATTCACCGGGTGCCACACTGAACCTGCGCGGCAGGTACGTGGTCTTGTCTATGGTAAGGTTGTCCGCTATGAGCGTATTCACGTGGGCGGTAATGACGTCAAGGTTATCCCCCGTGGCCTCACCAAACGACAGCTTGTCGAAGTGCATCGAGTTTACGGCAAAGTCGGATGCTACAAACCCTTTGCCGTTGGATAACGTAGCGTACGACGTCAGAGTACCCGCACCCAGACCGGGCACGCCCTCGGGCAACGGCTGGCAGTTATCCCAGAACCCCAGTATCTGCAGCTCGCCGGACGGACGTACGCCTCCCCTTATTGCCAGGTACGCCTGGTCATTGAATATATGTGTCTCTATGGCGGTGAATATGTCGGTGTTCCTGCTGTCAAACGTAACTACCGAACTGCGGGGAGTGAATGTTATATTGGCCGACAGCACCTCATTGCTCTCAAGGCCGAAGATGAACAGGTTGAGCACACCCGGTACCGTCTGCACCACGTGTGAAGCAACGTCCGTGCCCTGCACCACGCCTTCGAGGTGCACCGGCGTGCCTTCCAATATCACCGGCGTGGGCGGGACCGGGTTGCCCTCCACGTCCCTATCCGTATACAGCGTGCCGCTTACCGGCACTTCTGGGTGGAAGGAGTTTATCTCCGCATCACCCAGTATGGCCAGCGGTATAAGGGCGTTCCTGCCCATCGTAAGTTTGCGTATGAAATTGAGGTTGCGCGTAACCGTCTCGGCGTTCACCACACGAGCGATGAGCGTATCCACCTCCAAAGGCTCCGGGAACTGGTATGCGTTCAGTACGTCCACTTGGTCTTTGACGGAGTGCAGCACCTTGATAAGCTGCGCGATGTCGCCATCACGGTTATCCGAAGCATCCTGCATCTCCTGCAACCGGTTGAATATGCCCTGATTGATAAAGCCCTGCGAAGACGCGTCGTATGTAGATTGTCCATTGGTGTTGCTAAACGTGCTCATAACCTGCTCCTATTAAAGTATGCGCACTCCTTGCCCCAGTATTCTATTCTGGATTGCAGGAAGTTCGCTACGCCTATAGTTCTGGCATCATCCTCTATCTCGTTCACCGTTCTATACACATCCGAATACATTTCAAGCAGTCCTTTCATGCAGTCTTCCGCACGACCTACTATGGCCGGCTTTGTAACCTGTCCTGCGTCCCATGAATCAAAGCCTATGCGCTCCGCCGAACCATTAGGATTTGGCACGGTCTCCACGTACATACGCGCAAGCTCTGCGAGGCCGTCATAGTCATTGCCGGCCTCTTCGTAATACTTCTTCAGCACCTCTCCGTGCAGGGTGTCGAACTCGTCGCCTATGAGGTTGAGATGCAGCGCGTGGAAATCGCCACCTACCGCATTGGCGAAATCCGCCAAATCAATGAGGGCGTTCCCAACTACCGCGTCTTCCACTACCTTTCCTCACGTGCGGCAGGTTTATCCATCCTACCGTCCATAAGCTCAAGCGCCTTCTTCCACTCCGCGCTGTCCTTGCCGTACCCGAATATCTCGAACATATCCTCGATAATCACTTGGTACAAAGGTTCCTTTCTGTGCTGTCTCTTGTGCCACATCGGCATCGACTTCCTGTACATATTCTACTCCTATTGTACGCCGTATCTACCTTCGTAGTAGTCGGCTATGTTTGACTGCTTCGTGAACTCTGCAAAGAGTGCCGCACGCTTGGATGCATAGTCCGGGTCGTTGGGGTCCAGTCGCTCCAGCTTGGAGAGTACGTCCGTAGGCTCCTTACGCTTCGCACCGGAGCCGCTGGTGGTGTGCATATACTGCGTATCGTCCTCACCGCCGCCCATAGCACCTGTGTCCATCCCGTAGCTGGTGCCCATGAGACTCGCAAGTTCGCGTTCACGCGTGGTCTCCGAGTCTTCAGCACGTATGCCCGCGCGAATCCTCTCCATCATCTCCGCGCTCACATCCTTGTAGCGCAGTTTCATTATGCGCTTTACTCGCTCCTGAAGCTCATCCGGTGTAAGCACCCTGCCATCGGCGTCCCGCCCGGCTATAACCTCTTGCGTAAACACTTCGGCCATGCGCTCCGCCTCTACAGTGGTCGCGTACTTGCTGGCCCTCGGCCCTTTGCTTACATTCTCACCTTCGTATATAAAGGGGTACTTGCTACCCTCCCGCACGAAATTGGACAGCTTGGGATAGTACGGACCGCCGGGCGTAAGTCCGCGTCGCTCATATATCCTAACGGTATCCCAGAACGCGGCACCCACACTGCCGCCGCTCTCCTCCGTGTACTGCAGCCTAGCGAAGACGTTCATAGGAACGCCGCCATATGTAACCACGGCACCATTATTCGCGAACGTAGCCCGCAGAAATCTGTGCATCGTGCTGTATTCCAGCAATGTAATAACGTCACTATTCCTTGGCTCAAGTGTAAAGTCATATATAGCATCACCGATGGCCTCATAGTCGGACAATGATGCCTCATTAATACCTTGCCTATCAAATCTGGCACGGAGCCGCTGCCTTGTAAGCGCCTCCCCACGCTCCAGAGCAGCCTGCTCACGCGCCTTGTTTCGCCGCGGCGATACGTAGAAACCATGACCTTCATCCTCGGAGCCATGCTGGGCCGCGGTAGACCTGCCACTATGTAGATACTCGGACATCTTCATCCGTCTCAAAGTGGCAGGTATATGCGTGGTCCAACCTTCGGCTACTGCACGTCGGTCTTCAGGTCTCTTCGCCATCCATTACTCCGCAACAGCTATCGTGACATGGAACGCCGCACTGGATACTCCGCTGTACTGCGCTATCACACTCGTACTTCCCTCGGCCGCAGAACTACTCGCCTGCATCGCCGCTGTGCCTGCACCACCCGTAACAGTGAAGCCGGGATAGAACGCCGACCACGTAACTCCGGACGTAGGCACCGATGTGGTGCTGTCCGACCATGTTACGGTCGCGGTAAGCGTTTCAGAACTCCCGCCTATGATTACGGTATCATTGCTCGCGGTCACGGCAACCGACACCACCGTGGGCGGTGGGGGCGTAGTGCCACCACCATCACCGATAAGGTCGTCAAGCAGGTTGTATGCCTCGGACAGTCTCTGTCCAAAGGTTGTCGGCTCCGAGGGTATATCGCCGTCCAGTGATAGACGGCGGACACCCGCCGAGTGCATGAGCAGTCTTATCTGCACTAATGTTTCTTGGGTGTCCGCAGCCATTCTAGTCGCTCCAGTTGTGAACGTCAGACGGGCTAAGCAGCTCGTGCCGCAGGTTTACGACAGCATACGCGAAGGGCGCTTCAGTGAAGAGCGCGCCCATTTCGTGGAACGCAATCGGCAGCCTGTTGCTCGGGTGCACAAAGTTTCCGCCCTGGAACTCGGTAGTGATTCTGTGATCACCAAGCACCGGCGCACCATAGGTGATCCTGCGGCTGAAGTCCAACTTGGTACTGAAGTCCGCAGGTATGGTGAGGTCTTCGGGCTTAGGTGATTCCACCTTGCTCCAAGTCTCCTGAATGAACTCATCAATCTTGTACATGTCCTGCGACCAGCAGTTGTACGACAGGTCGTCCCTCGGGCCGATAACGACAACGTTGGTCGGCAGGTTATGGTCCTGCAGCGTCGCCGGTATGGTCCGTGAGCCAATCTGGTACTCGTGACTGTTCACGCCTCGCGCAAAGATGTGCGGCGCAGCTGATGTAATCTGCTTCACCCACTTGACATCCTGCGTCTCCTGCTCGCCCATAGCAAGCATCGTGTCCGGGTTCATCCAAACGCCGATGTCCGCCTGGGGCACAGTAGCCGTGACGAGCGCCACGCCGTTCATGATTGCATCGATGATGCTCTCATTCTGCTGCCTCATGTAGAAGCCGCCCGCTTGCTCGGTCGAGAAGAACAACCTGTTGGGCTGGTTGCGGAACGGGAGGTCGAGACCGAGGCGCGTGGCCGAAGTGGTCTCATCGGAAAGATGCCACGGGAATAGGTCAGCAAGCCCCTCCATAGCACCTGTCCCGGCATCAGCTCCATTCGTGTACGCGCCGGTTCCAAGCCATTGCTTTATAGCAACAGCGTTGGCCGCGGCACTCCACATCGGATTGGAGAAGATGTCCCACGTCGGTATGGGCGGTCCCCAGGTACTTGCCGGTGCTGCGCCCATCGTGCGGTTGCCGAAGATTTCGAGGAACTGCCCGGCCACCCATGCAGATGTCGTGGTTCCAATCGGCACCAGCGTGAGCTTGCGCGGCTGGTTATCGAGTACCATGTAAAGCTCGGCGACATTCGACGCACCCCACGGGGTACCGTCTGCCGTCTTGATAAGGAACCTGCCGGTCTTGAAGTTCGACGCGTACACGTTGATTGGTACATCAATGGTAAACGCCGTACCGAGCACCGGTGCGGTACCTACCGCAGCTTCGTTGCCGGCGGAGATACGATGCACGACACCGAAGCGACCGTGTATCGCAAAGCCCTTGAACAGACCGGCGGTGTTCACCCTCATGGAGTGTACCATCATGGCGTACTCGTTTATGAACGCGCCACGGCTGGAACTGGTTTCAAGGTTCTTGGTCATGTCAACATCAAAACCGTCGGACACCGTACCGTAGGTGGCTTTGAATACACCATAGGTAAGCGCGTTCGGGTTCATCAGTGACACGTTGGAGTTGAAGACTTGGCTGTTCAGCGTACCGCCGGTGTTGGTCGTAGCAAGCAGCATACGGTACTCGAACCTGTCATTAAACTCCCAATTGATTTTCTTGGAGCGGATGCTCCGCACAATATCGGACTGCGAGGGGAAGAGGCCATTAAGGATATAGTCCTTAATGAACACCTGCCTGGTCAAGCCGTCGATATAGCTCTGGCTAATCATAAGGTATTCTCCTTAACGCCTGTAAGCCCAGGCAAGCGTATCTCTACACCGCAACGCGGTGCTGTTTCCTTACACACGGAACGACTTCAGGAGCTTGCTTAGCTCCCTGTCCTGTTCCTCGGACATGAGACAATCCTCGTCAAACGCATCACACGCAGCATTGTCCTCGTCCTTGCGAATCCTGTCCGCCTTGGCAAGAAGACCTATACCTTCCGGTCTGCCTTCCGCCTCATCTTCAATGGCTTCTTCCGCCTCGTCTTCGGCGGCTTCATCGGCCTTGTCACTTTTCCAGATGTCCCTCATAGCCTGTTGCACTGGGCCTGTACTCTCACCTTCATCGGAGGGTTTGGCACGCTGTGCATCGGCCCAGTCCAATAGTCTCTGACGCAGACCGCTGTCCGTCTTGGCCCTCTCAAACATCTCATCATATGCGTTCAGGCCGTCAACTTCCGGCTCTTCGCCTTCTGCAATGTCATCCATACCTATATCCTCATCCCTGCCAAAGCACGACTTAGCGCCTTGTCCTCGGACGCGCTGAGCACACCGTTGTCCGCGTGCTGCACTGTCTTCAGGTTCTTGTCCGATACTGTAGTACCGGCGAGCATACCGGTATCCGCTACCAGCAACTCCATAAGTTCTTTCTTGGAATCCTCGTCAAGGCCACCTATGAAATCCTTCAGGCTGGCAGGTCCCTGCACATCCTTCAGCTCCTCGTCGGACACCGTGCCCGGAGGTGGTGCCATAGTTGCGGGATCGGTACCTGCGGGGTTCATTCCCACGTCAACAGGAGGTGGTGCGCCCAGACCGGAGGGGTCCATACCGGCCATAGCCGGGTCAACAGGAGGAGGCGCACCCGCACCCGAGGGGTCCATACCGGCCATAGCCGGGTCCATCATAGGCATACCCGCATTGGGGTCAACTGCCGGAGTATCCAATGTAAGCTCCTCGCCCGGCACGGGGCCATCCATGACCTCTTGCGCCTGGTCTTTGACAGAATCTGTTACTTCCTTAACAACACTGCTAAGGGATTTGGCCATCTTATTCACTGCATCCGCCAACGGCTGCAGCATTTCCATGACCGCTTCTTCGGTGGCAGATTCCACAGAGGCACCCCTACCACGCAGCCCTTGCAGGACAAGCTCGCCGACATCGTCATCGTTGCCGTACATATGGCCAAACTTCTTGCTCATACTCTCACGCGTGTTGCGCTCATCCTCATCGGCCTTGGCCTGCGCCTTGGCATCATCCTCGGACTGCGCCCTATCTTTTAATGCGGCAAGGTCATCCGCCAGTCTTTTCAGTTCCTCTGGGTCCATAAATCCACCTCAATAATGTATTTTACAGGCACCCGGCCATGTAATCAATGATAAAGAAATATCAAAGGAAATCGCTTAGCTGCGGCCCTGTGACATTATCAGCCCTGCCCCATGCGCTCTTGTTCTTCTTTAGCCACATGCCCATCTCATCAGATGCCTTGATGAGCGCCATCTCCACCGCCATAATGGACGAGCCGTTTAGCGCTGCGAACCTCTGCGCCATAGATGCCACCATGTAATTATACATGATACGTGATGGATACACCATGAGCGTATCGGGCGTCCATCCCATCTCCTTGTATAGCCCGTCAGCATGGTCAAGCACTGTCGCGCCCAGACCGGTATAGTCGTTGTACTTCGCGCTGACGAACTGCACGTTGCTGCCCCTGCCCTGAAAGTCGAACGGGTTGTACTTGTCCGCGGGCACATGGTCCATGATGTGTCTGGATATAAACGACTCGCATTCACCGGTAACATCGTTCATATAAGATATGAATGCCCAAGGGTTGTCGAGTATGAACGACACTATCGTCCAGCCATCCCTGCGAACGCTACCGGTACATCTCATACGCTCATTGGACACACGGTGCATGAAGTCTATCTGCACCTTGCGGTCATTAAGCCTAGCAAGTATCGCCTCCGCCGTATTCTCCTTAGGGTCGTCGTACTCCATACCCCACAGCCTGTACATACCAAAGTTGCGCTGCGTTGACTCGTTAGCCGGAGGTTCCGTCTGGTTGGGATACTGCCCTACTATGGGCCGCCATACTATCTTGGGGTCGCGGTTATTCTTGGTGAACGTAACGAACGGCGGCTCTGGTACGTACTCGCAGTATACCTGCCTGATGTCCGCGTCATAGCAGTACAAATCGTTTCCGGATATGTGGTACGTGCGCGGACCGTTCAGGTCATTCATACCGGCCGCAACATACATGCGCCTCACGAATCCTACCTGCTCACGCGACGAGTACACACGCACTGCATTCTTCACATACGGCGGCAGCGTGGTAAGTTTCTGCGTAAGCCTCATGGTCTTGCTGTAGTAACCGGAGTCTATCTGCGCCATCTTCTCATAGCAATAGCCCCATAATTCCGTAAGCGTATTTATAGTATCCCTAAACGAGAATGAGTTTATAGCCTTGGCCTGTGCCAGTACCATTGCATCTTCCAGCAGGTCACTGGCGTAACTGCGCAATTCCATCCGCTACCTCTTCATCTTCCTAAGCGCCTCGTCTACCGCAAGCACATCCTCCGCGGCGAGTTCCGGTGGTGGCCCGGCGCTCCAGTCCGGAAGGTCGTCCTCGAACTCTTCCAAGTCGTCCCCATACTCTACTTCCTTGGGTGCACCTACCCTATCACCCAGTGCATCATCCCATTCTGCTTCCTTGGCAGCCCTGTCCAACCGCGCGGCCTCGCGTTCAGTAGCGGCATTCATGCCGTGGTTACTGCCATACAGCCCATAAGCATCGTCCAGCATCTGCCACACGCTGCCCATATCCTCATCCGACACGGCACCTCCGAACATAAGGCGCGGAACGCCGGTCTTCAGGCCCTTGCTCTTCTTCCTTTCCCTGTATGCCGCAATGTCGTTAGTGTACGCATCTCTGGCAGCAAGATAGTCACGCATGGCCTTGACCGCCGGGTGCGCCTTATCCAACTGACCCGCCAGATACATCGGTACATATGGCTCCGCCGCCTTACCGGACTGCGCAACCCATCCATCTTCATGCTGCTGCTTTGGCGCTGGCCTGTCTATGTTAGCCAGCACACGCTTTATGGCCATATCAAATCTGCCGTCTCCGGCACCTTTGGGCACCCGGTAGTCCAGCTCACCCGCCAGTTCCACGAACTGCTCCGGCGACAGCTTATTGAACAGTCCGCGCAGCCTCTCTATCTCCGGCCCAGTAAGCTGCGACAGCGCGGGTGTATCCTCGTACTCCTGCTCCAAGTTGTCAAGCTCTTCGGGCGACGTTACGCGCTGCGGCTTTGGCTCCAGTAGTGCCATTACATCTCACCTCCGGGAGGCGGATTGTCGGTCGCGGACTGCGTGTCTTCCTCGACAGCCGGCGGCTTGGCGAGCGCCTGAAACCACAGTTCAAACTTCTTGCCGAGGTCTTCCTTTATGGATGGCGTGCGGTACAGCCTTATCTGCACCTTTTCGTACACCTTGTCCTTAATGGCCTGATACCTCTCTACGTCCATCAGTTACCCCCTTGTTTGGGAGGAAACTGTATGGTGACACCCTGCTCAAATCTGTTCGCTACGTTATCGCCCACAAGGGCATTGCGCAGCTGACCCGAGCCTTCCTGAATAACTCCGGGTATCTTCATGTCCACGGACTCCATAAGGGAGTAGAACGGGCCATACGTAATGTTCGGAGCCATAGCAAGCAAAGTGTACAGCATGTCTATGTTCATACCCAGTCGTGCCGCGGCCTCGCGCATCATCTCCTTGGCCGGGAAATCTTCCTGCAATATACGTGCCCTCTTGCGTATGTCCTTCTCGTCAAGTCCAACGGCATGTATGAGGTCGGATTGGTTTATCAGGTTCAGCTTCTCTATATCCTGCGCGTTCATACCACGCATCGACACAAGCGCCTGTACTACCTGGTCCGCCGCCTGCTTCTTCTCCAGCTCATTGTACGTAAGTTTCTTGCCGTAACGGTCGCGGTTCACCTGATTGAGGCGCATATCCTCCGTCTCCATCTTGGGCATCTGGTACACGCCGCCTTCCTGCAATACCTGCGTTCCGGTGCCAGTGCCAAATCTGGTGATGCTTGGCCTGTAGTACAGCCTGTTGTTCTCAATATCAGCCAGCCGCTGGAACTGATCAGTACGCATCATCTCCGGAGTGCGTCTGCCATTCACGCCGGTATAGTCTGTTATCTCATTAGCGTAGCGTGCGGGTGCACCGGTGGACTGCTCCTCCAGCTCCTTCCTTGCATAGCCCTTCGGCATCTTATTTTCGATTATCTTCTCTACCGTGTCCTGAAAGGACTGCATACCTACGGGTCCCTGCTCTTGACCAGTTCTCTGTAGCAGACCTATGGGGTTGCTTGTGTCTACCTTACTCATGATGCCGCCTTTAAGTCACGCACTTCCTGCATGAGCTGCGCTATTGCCTTGCCCTGCATCCTGTTCTGCCTGGCCAAGTCGCCCACTGCACCTGCATTGGTGAGGGACAACCTGTCCGTATTCACCGTCTTCACGCCATCAGGCGTCTCCTTCACCGCGGCAGGTACTACTTTCTCTATCTCCTGTGCCATAGGTCCTATGTGCGTCTCATTGACATCGATGGTCGGGTCCACTGCAAGCGCTTCCGGCTTGTACGTATATACCGAGTTCTTGATATACTTGGCGTACCCGTTCAACGTATCCGGCGACCATATACCTGCATCCGCTATGTCGTACTCATAGTCCTTGCCACTGTTCTCTTTGGCCCTGTCGTGCAGGAACTGAAGTTCATGGCCCGACCACGGACCGCCGGCGGCCATGTACGCACGGGCTACCTCATCTGGGTCGGCCTCCTCGAATGTCTTGAAATCCTCATCGGACAGCGTGAGCGTCTTGTCACGCAGCATTCTAACTATCTGTCTAGCACTGGGCCTCACGTCCTTGACATTCCTATCGGAAGGGACAGTCAGATGGCCCGGTTGCCCGAACAAACCCAGCGCCCTCATTATGCGCTCGCTCTCTTCGGAGTACGACCTCTGCACATCGCGTATAGCCCGCAGCTTCTCATACTCCCCGAACCTCGGGTCACTGGGCGTTTTACGTATGCGGTCTATGCTCCTATCCGCCTGCAGCTTTTCATCTGCCATCGCAGCACGCGCCATCTCACGACGCTGCGCGGTAGTGGCATCGGATATGGTACCCGACACGGCATCACTAGCGGCTTTGCCCAAAGCCTGGCCATGCGCTATCTCATTGGCACCCACAGCACCTGCGCTTCCAAGCACTCCCAGCACTCCGCCAAGTCCCTTGCCCAGTATCTCCAGCATCTGCGTCTTGGCAAGCTGCCTGTTCATCTCTGACAGGCCGTCCCGCTTGCCGCCACCGGGTCCGGAGCCGAATATGTCGGTGGCTGTATGCGCCAACGACCTATCGCCAGTGGTCTCCAAAGCGCCGCCGTGAACATCCTCGAACTCCTCATCCTCGCTGTCCAACGGCACCAACGCACCACTGTTAGACGGCACCAATGCACCACCGTGTGGCTCTTCAGGTTCCTTAGCCGCCTTGACCTTTCTGCCCTTCGTCTTCTCGGGAAGACCGCCGACTACGTACTCGAAATCGGCATAGTCTATGCCCTTATCCTCGGGCGCATTCGGTATGACCTCCTGCACCACAAGGTCTTTGTGCCCATCTTTGTCGATATCACGGGCCTCTATGGTCGTAAGGGGATTGTCCTTTGTAACCTCCATAGCCCTGTCCGCTATGTCGTCCATCTCCCTATTGCCAAGTGTACCGGGAACGTCCGGTTCCTTATGCTCTATCTGCTTCAGCCTCTCATCGGACAGCGCCATAGCCTTGTCGCGGTTGCTCTCATCCACGCCGTCCATCAGTTCTTCCAGTGCCCTGTCCCTAGCGGACTGTCTGCTTGAACTGTCCAAGGAGGAGACCGTATCCATAATGCCCGACAAATCCACGCCGTCCCCACCTACGGCACCCGCGTTGGCCATGTCGTTCACGCTCTGTTTGATCTTATCTGCAAGCATACTGGTCAATGCCAGTTTGCCGCCTTCCCACAGCAACTTGCCCCACACTACAGCCACCTCCCCTTCAAGGGTACACTCTGTATCATCTTCATATCCTCATCACTTAGCACCGTATCCGCCTTACTCGCCGGTTTCGCCTTGACTATAGTCTTCACTCTCTCGTCGCTAGGAACGCCTCTCTCCGTGAGAGTACCTGCCTTGGCGGCCTTCAGTATCGCCAACCACTTATCATACCGCCTAGCACCAGGTACTGCGTTGAATCTGGCAAGCCATGTAGGGTTATTGCCTGTGATACCCGACGTCCACTTATATACTATAGCCGCCATAGCCGGAGACACTTTCTCCTGCGCGGCCCAATCCTTACGTGCCGTGCTCGAACCCGTACTATTCGCCAGCCTGTATGCGTAATCCGCCGTGGTATTGGGCTGTGCAGTGGCCGCCTGTTCCTCCGTCATGTCGGCAGATGGCGCAGTGTTAGTTGGCGCAGTAGTCTCTTGTACTACCGGCTCCTGTGCCGGCAGCAGACCCGGTATCTGCCCAGCTGTAGCTAGCCCATCCTGCTGCTGCTGCTCCACCTTTCTATTCTCTGTATCCGCTGTCTTCTTCTTCTTATTCACTCTGTCCAATACGGCCCTGACTACATTGTCCCCACCGTAACTATCCGCAAACACCTGGAAATTGGCCTGCCGCCGTACATACGCGGACCAGTTGGCCGTCACCTCTTCATCGGTATGGTTGCCGCTGCCTGGTATAATGGCATCACCCTGCCCTGCCTCTATGGCCGCCACACAGCTTTTAATAAATGCCTGTAGCTCGGAGTCAGCGGCCATACTTACTTTATTGTCAGCATCGCTAGGCGCGCCAGACTGCGCGTTAACCCTATTCTGATTGGACCGTATCTGCTGCGCCCACTGCTGGTTAGCGGAGATACTGGCCTGACGCGCGGCATTTATGTCCGCACCCGTCTCCGATGCGGCATTGCGTCTGGCTATCTCTTCCTGTTCGTACTGGTATCTAAGCTGTCGGGCATTCTGGAGCAGCTGTGGGTATGCCTGTGTGCCGGCCATGTATGCCGCCTCCATACCCTTCTGCGCGGCGAGACCAGCACCGCCTGCTCCACCTACCTCGGCGCGAGCTGCCGAGGCCGCGGCCTGTTGCGCAGCCGCCGTATCTACCGCAGCCTGTACCTGCTCCGGCCTATTGTATATACCCTGCGCCCTGTCCGCTTCAGAAATCTGCTCGGCACGACGCGCATTAAGTTCATTGATACGCTGGTCAATAGCATCCTGCTCGGGTGACTGCCCGGACTGCCGTAGACCATTTACAACATTGTTTATGAGACCGGGCACTCTGCTCGCTAGCAGTGCGCCATATGCGGTCCCACCGCTCTGCGCATTGGCAGTACCCGCATTGGCACTGCCAGATGTAGTAGCGGCTTGTGTGTTTACCGGAGGCACTTCGGCAGATGCCGCGGGCGGTACCCCTGATGGTGCCTGCTCCTGCAGTGCCGCCGCCCGTGCTGCCGTCTCCGCAGCTATCCGCGCACGCTCTTGCTCTCTGCTGGCCTTAAGGTCCGCACGCTTCTTTATCTCGGCGTCTACGGCTGCTCGTTCATCGGCCGACAGTGTGGTCAAGTTCTGTAGGCGCGCAAGCTCTTCGTCGGTCAGCGTGTTGTACAATACCGTCTCTGCCTGTCGACTATACACAGGCGCCATCTCCTTATCCGTCGTCTGTGGAAGGGCCACATCTTTGCCTAGAGGGTCGCGCGTGCCGTCAAAGTTCCCCTGTATCTCGGATAATACCCTAGATGCACTGGGCACACTTTGAGTAGGGCCGCGCAGCGTCTCCCACGAATTGATAAAGTCTTGGCCTACGGCAGGTACAAGTTCGCCATAGGAGTTGTACACACGGTAATTTCTTACCGTATCCATGAACTCTTTGTGCGCGCTATCTATACTGCCGAGCAGCTTCTGCACCTGCCCATTACGGTCGTGCAGGTCCAGCCCGCTGCCGCTCACCTCATTCTTTAGGCTCTGCATTCCAGTAAGCACATCGTTGAACAAGTTCTTAATCTGGAGGTTACGGGACTGTATCAGCTTTAATTTATTCGCGGCGTCTGGTTCCTCGCTTATGCGCCTGTTCATACCCGAGGCCAACTGCTTTATGCTGTCGTTGTACATGGCATTAAGCCGCGCAAGTTCGTCCCTAACCTTGCGTACAAGCGCAGGCTGGAACGCGGCGGATATTGAAGCCAGTATGTCACGCCATGCCATTACACCTTCTCCATTCTGTTATTGTAACGTATCCGTGAGCCACATTCAATGGTAAACATTATAATTCCTCTAACTGCGATACGTCTATCTGCGTGACCAGTGGGGTAGTTCTTGTGCCTGTAACCTTCTGCGCAGACACCTTCAGTCCCCTAAGCACCACGCCGCCATCGGACCAACAGTACAGCTTCTCTCCGTTGCCCGCTCCGTTGCGACCATTGTACCTGAAGGAGTAGTAACCGTGCTCGCCGCTACTACCGGACGACACCGCGCCTTCTATCCGTTCCCTCTGGAACATGTCCACTTTGAGGTACACATTGGTAACGTCGCTTACCGTTACTCCGCCTGGAGTAAGTGTCTCGGAAGCGAGGAACACAGTAACATACTTGTTGCCCAACAGCCTCGCCATATTGGTAGTCATGGCGAAGTTCAGCTCCCATTCAAAGAGGCAATCCGTGGCCTCGTCTATGCCGAGGAACGATGTCGCAAGTTTGAACGGCTCCAGATAGTATCCGTACACATCGTCAAGCTCGCCGCCGTACTTGCGCTCGGACCAGAAGTCCATAGCCGTGCGCCCCTTGACCTTATCCCACAACCCGTGGTTAACTATCACTCCATCGTTGGCCTTGCCAAGCGCCCTGACGTATGACGGCAGGAAGCCCGGTATCTCACGGAACATGACGCTCTCGTCATTGGGATTCGCGCTAAGCATATCCTGAAGAATGTACCTGTACATCTGTCCACGGTTGTCACCCTGCGCAACCAGACCACCGGCCATACCGTGCAGTTTGAAGTCGCCATCCTCATCCACAATGCGATGGTTGGGAGGATAGACCAGACCGGAGAACCCGTCGCTCATGCGCACTATGTCCTTTATCCTACTAACCAGCGGATTGTTATCGGGCAGGTCGGGGCGGCTGTATATGAACGTCTTGAACACCACTTCCTGTGACACGAAATCCCACGTACCCTCGTCAACCGAGATGAACCTATGTACCAACGCGGCTCGTTCAAGCGTGTCACTGCCGGTGAATACGAAGAACGCGTTGATGGGCTGCGCATAAAACCACGCCTGCTTGGGCGTAGCGCCAAGGTACTTCATACCCAGGGACGCTATGACATCCTGCAAGTACACGGTTCCTGTGGCCGAAGTAAGCTTGGAGATATACTCCGAGTTGACTCGGTACGGCTGGCCGTATATCGCGAAGTCATTGGCCATAGGTGTCTTCATCTTGGGGTTGGACAACCGCGCCGGAGTGGTGAGTGAGGTCACGCCATCCACCACATGCAGCTTGTACGGGGCCAGCGTATGGATCATCGCGGGCAACAGTGATACGGACTTGTGCACCATAGGTATACTGTACCTGAATCCTACTAAGTTCTCGGCCGACTTATCCACGTTGTTCATATGAGCGGAATACACATTGATCTTGTGCGGGTATGCCGCTATCAAGGGAGGCCCAGAGAAATTACCGAAATATGATTGAGGTGGTAGTATGTTGCCTACCTTAACAGGCCCTTGTTCTACGTGCTGGAACACCGGTGCAAGCACTTCGTTGTCAGGGCCATTACCGCCGACCATGCTCAATATCCTATTGGTGTAGGCATCGAACCCATGCAGCGACTGCAATCCCTTTACCAGGTTCACACCCGTAGTATTATACGCGAGCAAATCGGCGGATACGACGAACGGTCTCACGGAACTGCTCTTTATCTGGTTGCTCACTTCCACACACGCATACGCGGATGACAGGAACGGCAGCCCTCCCTTTATAAGCACGTTGCTCGGCGCGCCGTCCATCACCACAGTGTCTCTTACACTCGTGGAAGTCACGACACCGTTCGTCGCTGCAAAATAAAGCTCGGCCGGAGCATACACACAGAAGTCATACGATGCGGCGGGTGTGAATCCCGGATACCCGGTGTCCGTTGTTATAGGCAGGTCTAGCTTATCAGACTCTGTATAGGTCCTATCGATACCTTGTACAATGCTGCAATTGTCCAGTACACTGCGCACAACTTCTTCACGATCATATGCCAGCTTCTGGCAAGTGAAGCCCTGGCTCATATTGATAGTATGAAACTCTTGGTGGTATATGTCTATATGCTCTGCCTCACATTTGGGCACAATACGCGTCTCACTGATCTCGTGCAGTTCCTGTGTGCTTGTTGGATATGAGTATACAATATGCTTAGATGCGGCGTTGATGCGCGGCTGTATGACCATATTGCCATTGGACTTATCCAAAGCCGTATCTAACGGATGCGTACCTAATGCGGCCTGATTATTTAGGTCCAGTGTACCGACCATAGGTATAGGGATCGGAGGCATCGGGATACCGAACACAACGCCATTACCTTTGGCTGCACAACTGTATGCGTAACTGCCGCTAATATGATTACCTTGCGCCAAATGTACCTGCACGAAACCAGGGCCTGCGAACACGTTCTGCGTGGGAGATATTGCATACAGCGAACTGGTACCTAGCCTTGCAAGAGATGCTATGCCTACAGTAACGCCTACATTGTCTACTTGAGATATTTCCGTTATCATCTCGTTCAAGACAACGGGTACTGTGTCCAGTACGATATGTCGCGCGTAAGACGGCGTAGGCGTCAGCTCCTCCGTGGTAGTGCCTCTACTATTATAGATGCCATCACCACCCCTAATTCCAATTGCAGCACGATACATATTGGCGACCGACTGCCACGGATTATAGCCTTTGCCAAAACCTTCACCTATACTGGAGGAAGTCGCGCGCTGATTGGCCACCAGTACGTCACTTGTCTGCTTAAGCAACTTTGTTGCCGACACCGACATGCCTACCGCAACACCTGTAATACCGCGCGCCCACCTGAACCCAGCGTCCGGGCTGTCGGTGGCCGTGATTACATCCTTACCGTGCTCGCCCAGCTTCACTTCCACCAGAGGATTATCGGTACTGAACACATCCACATGCCACACATTGGAAGCTACAGCGTGCACCGCATTTATCCATGCCCATTGATTAGCTACATACATTGCCCCAACATTCACCAGTGGCAGGTACATAGCACCGGTGCCAACATCCAAACCTTGATTCTTGCCACTATACTTTATGACCGTCCTACTGGCCCCTAACGGTATCGCAGTAAGTTTGAATAACGAGCCTATCCACTTAGCATAAGTGCAGATACCGCCAGTGAATGAACCATCCATAAACAGTATACGCTGCCCATCTACGAATGCCGTGCGCGATCTCTTGAATGCCTGGTCCGTCTCGGCATCGGGTTGTGTTACCAAAAGTACGCTAGCACCGGCCAACTGGTTCATGGCGAACATGGGCCACGCGCCGCCAGTTACCGTGCCGTCTAGACCTACGCAACCATATCCGGTGAACACGCTGTACTTATTGGCCCCGGATACTTGGAATACTGTAGTCCACTGATGTACACCCTTGTCATACACCATGCCCATCAGTACGCGGTTGCCTATTCTGGTGGATGTTATGGATACATTGTTGATGAATAGCTCCGGACTGGGTACGCCGCCAAGGAACCTATACCCCTTTACGGAGAACCCTTCCATAATCAAATCGCCCAGCACTATCACCGGAGACAGCCTCTCCCTTCCGGTGGCGGTACTATTGGTAAATACAGTATCGTCCACCCTATCAAGAGGACGCAGCCTCACTCTAACACCATTGGTAGCAGGTTCTACTACATAGAAGTAAGGCGTAGACTCGTTCGCGCTAGTCACACCATATTTGCAATACTGCAGCCCGGCAGGTATGTACTCATCCTTATTGATGGCAGCCAGCGTACTCCATACGCCATTGTCATCTTTACGTATGCACACAAACTGATACGTAGTCTCCTGCATTACGGTGTCTTCATCAACCCACCACATGTTCAGCACTTCCAGGTCCGTATCCACCCTGTGCGTAAGTATGGCGTAGTCCGTATCAGGATCGGCCATAGGCAGTGACTTCATGTGCCCGGTCATGGGGTCATGCGCATCGCACTGGATGTACGCGGAACCCTCGAACCCTACGGTCACTTCCGCATTCTCGACAAGTTCCCCTGTATCCGCCCTGACGTAATCGAATATCGTGGTAATGCCCGTATCGGATAACCTTATGCTATTGTATGCAATAGTTGGAACAGCCCTACGGAACATCCCGCGTGGCAGAAACTTGAACTGTATCTTGTCCGCGTCCCTATACACCAAGCGGAACACGCCACCGGCCGCACTGCTATTATTGTCCACTCCGGTAGCATACCATGCACGATACATCGCCAAGATATTATCTATATCATTACCCAATACGCTATTGTACGTTACCCACTCTACCTGCTCCGGTGTCCTACGTATCTCCATGAGATGCAGTACGTCCTGTCCGGCCAGAGCTACTTCCTCACTATCCGTAGTGACTATAACTATAATCAGCAACATTTCGTGCGGCAACAACTCCAGCGTAGCATACGTGCCGTCACTGTACTGTAACGACCTTATGTACTCCGAAACCTGCACCAACTCTATCACTTCGGTGCTATGCGGCGCATCCCATGTGAACAGGCCATTACTATATATCAACGACTGTCTGCCGTACTGCGGTACATCTAGGGCAATACCCACATTATCAGTGAATCCACTGGTGGACACCAGCGTGGTGCCGCGCATGAACCCGTCGGCCGACGATAGGAACATACGTCGCACTTGCAATCTTCTCGCGGTATCGTCATGAACACCAACAAGGTCAAACGCGCCAGACGACCCATGCACGCCTCCAGGTACGACCACCATGGACCACACATACTCACCCGGTAGCCCTGTACCTGAACCATCATCATATATCGTAGACAGGCCGTACTTCATAGCGAAGTCTCTGCCCGTGCTAGCTACATGTCCAGATACTGCCGTATAATAACTACTGATACGGTAGCCTATATTAAGCCTACTCAATGAGTCGTTATTGTTGTACGCTACAGGTAATCGTACCACGTACCTAGTAGTCACTACCTCTGTAGGCGACAGCCCACGTGCAGTTATCTCAAATATCTGCCGATGAGCCATACCGTTCATAGCGGACGCAACCGTAGAGGCATTGTCCAGCCACGTATTCTTCCAATCGTCTATCCATTGCGCTAGATACTCCGCGCGCTTCAGAGCAACACCGTTATCCTCCATCCATCTATTCTGCCACGCCGTCACCGCGCCTGCGTTATCCGTAAGCCACCTATCCCACCACACATCGACAGTCCAGGCATCTCGCCACGCCTGCATCTCACTGGGGTGGTACACTACCCACTGCTGCCACCACTCCGAAGGCCACCAGTTGTCTCTCCATTCCTGCAGCCTGTCCGCATTGGCAGGGTCGTCCAGCCACCTCTGCCACCATAAATTAATGTCTTCCGGTGGAAGGTGCGGTGGTACCACGTCTAAATCGGTCCATGACGGAGGGTCCGGAGGCTCCGTGGGCAGCGTTATACCCATATCCACCCAGTCAGGCGTAGGGGCCACATCGGGTGGTATCTCGTGCATGTCTTCCCATGTCGGCAAAGGAATACCGGATGCGGGTGGCCACGTATTGTCAAATACCCATGCAGGGTAGTCTTCGGGGAATGCGGGATAGTCTGATTCAGGAGGTTCTGGTGCCTGCATATCCGGCACATCACCAGATGACACGGGTGTAACACCGTCCGCATATACTAAGGAATTAGCGAAGTCCCACGGGCTAAGATAACTAACCTCTACAGGTACGCGCTGCTCTCCCTGCTTGGCGATGAACGTGGTCTTGCCACTATCCTTGAATGTGACACTGTCTATGACATCTACCGTATCATAGGCTATGTTAATTACAATACCAAGTTCCGCTGTACGCACGGTGGTACTGCGGGTAGCAACAGCCAAGGGCACCACTATCTGCCGCAGATCCTCCGATACTACGGCCTGTACACCAACCAGTGACCTAAACGGCCATGTAGGGTTTGTAGGCGGAGACTCTTCCGTAACCGTCCATATACCTGCCTCTATATTAGAGCACTCTACAGTAATCTGCTGATCCTGCCAGCTATATTGACCGGTGGCCCCCATGCTATCACCGGTCAATACATGCACCGAATACATATAAAAGTGCCAGTGGTTATATTGGCCATTGTCAAAGGTTCCAGGTATATATACATTGTCATTGTGTAGCGTGAAGGACCACAACCTGTCTCCGTACTGTGCGCGAAGTTGGTCGCGAAAGGCGTACATCGCGTCCATTGTCGCGGTTATCTTCTTAGTTCTCGCACCCTGATAGTCGTCCCACAATGGGTCGCCGCGATCGTACACGTCTTGCAACCAAAAGGTCGTATAGATGGTCTGCGACGGCAGCTGGCCATACGTCTCTAGCCATGTACCATAGCTGCATACTACTCTAAGTGCCCCGGTCTGCATTCCGCTACTGTTCTGCCCCAGAGGCCCTCCCCACGCCGGAGTTACCCCGATACCGTCTGCGATATATGATATATTGCCTATCCTACCCGGGTCGTGGGGCGTGGACTGCGCAGGTCTACCAAACGTGCCCGATATTACGTTACTTCGCACCTGGGTAATAGATACTTCGCTTCCATTTTCCAGTCTGACCTTAGTAAGGGCGGACACGGCCTCCGTAAGCCCTACACTATACACACTGCCCGCACCAGTGCCATCAAATCTGCTTACCGCTATCGGTACTGTTCTGGTGGTAATGGCCATGTTGATATGCCCGGCCATCGGATCACCGGCGTACCTCTCCGTAGGATAAACTACGGCGTTATTCACCACATACAGCTCATCCTGCTCGTTAACAGTGCCTTCGTTTGTGCGCGTCTGCGACACCACGTCAAACTGTAGACCCTTACCGAGTGAGGTATTCACGCCTATATCAATGTTCTTGGATGTATCCTCGCTGTCCAACACCAACGTGGTGAGGCCATCGCCATACTTTATCATGTCCACGCTAAGGTCGGACGCGGTTTCGTTCAGGTTAATCTGCGGCATGACCACGACAACATTATCTTTGTCACTAGTATCATGTACCACGTCCACGGCAATATCATCGGCGTTCCACGTCATACTCGCGGAATAGTTCTCCGGTACGTATGCCGTGTACTCCGCCTCGGCTTCCGCGTTAATGTAGGGCAGCAGCCTTCGTTCATACACGTCCGACACTATGCGGGCGGGCAGCCCTTTGAGGTGCGTCTTACCGGATATGATGTACTTGTCCGGACCCTCGCCGGATACCAGCACGTCTTCCTCCGGGTCGCCGTTGACGTATTCCGGCTCCGCCTCGTACAGCATGTTGTCGTCACCGAGGGACTTGGAGTTGGTGCGTATGACCTTTATCTCATCGCCTATCGCACCCGGCAGATAGTTGTCCATGAAGAACCCGGTCACGAACGAAAGGCGGCGCAGCCACGTCATGCGCGGATACGTTACATCTATGGCGTATTCCTTCTCGTCATACCAGTAGAAGTTTCTAAGAATATCCTCGTCGCTTATCTTGGGCACCACCGTGCCATCCGGCAGGGTTACGGTGAACTCCGGAAGAAGCTCACCCCACCTGTCCTTATCAATATAGATATTGTCTATAGGGTACGTATACTTTACGCCGTACTCATATCTGTGCTTGCCGCAGAATATGCCCGGTCCCTCATACTTGATAGTATTGGACAGCATCCCGGATATGGGCACCTGCGGATTGTACGCAAACGTAGGCCTACTGGCCGGTACTACGGTATGCTCGGCAACCGCCTCCAGCGGAGAATTAAGAGGTATATTAAAATCCTGCGCGTCCTTAAGTTGTCCCATCTGGCGCGCCTCCGGCATCCTGCTGCTTGTTCTCCTCCGTCTCCAGAGGCACAAGCCCCGCCTGTATATCCTGCACAAACAGCTCCACAAGGAACTCCAACAGGTTTCCTACATAGCCCTCGCCACCATTGTCCAGAGTAAGCAGCTCTACGTACCGTCTGCACGCCGCTGCCTTCAGCATATCCCCATCATAGGAGAAGTTACAGTCATTATAGTTGGCATTACCCTTGCACACGTCCACCAGCAACCTGTCTATATGCTGCTGCATGAAGTCTTCCGGGCCGTCGTCCTTATCTATACCCACTGTAGGGTCAAGGTCGTGTATCGGAATGGCATCGATATACGCGTCGTCCAGCAATATCTTCATGCCTTCCCAATCTATCACACCGTCGTACTCACCAACTACCGCCTGATACTCCACGAACATTGCCACTATATCCGTGTTGTACTGTGCCAAAGATGCAAGCTGCGTCTGGAATCCAGCATCGCGCATCTGTTCCTGCGCTATCATGGATGCGGCCGACCTGTAGTTCTCCGGGTCGAGGCTTATCTGTTGCGCACCCGCCAGTTCGAACATCTGACTCTTGAGGCTCTCGAACTCCGCGTTGAGCTGCGGGTCCAGCGGTGTCGCCTCCAGTGTAGTAATAAGCTCCGTAACCTTGCGCTGCGTATCGAGGAACAATATCTCGCCGGCCGTGTTGTTCATGGACTTGAGCACCACGTCGTAATCCGTGCCCGATATTACCGGCACCGGCCCCTTGTACTGATTAAGTATCTGCGTCTTCTTGGCAAGAAGTTTGTCCATCTGCCGCTGCAATGGGTACAGGCTGTCGAACAAACTGGCTACGGTAGTGCGCCTTACGCCAAGGTCCCACGACAACGTAGCTATAAGCAGCTTGTCGAATGGGTACTCTGTTTCCGGCCCCATGTCGCCGCCCACGGCAACCCACTTCTTCTTTCTGGTACAGTCAAAGTACAACCGCAGGTCCACGTTAGTCTTGGTACGCTTCCACTCCTCTACCTTCACCGGGTCGAACCCGTCCAAATACGGGTCAAGTCTGCTTATAGGGAACGCGAAGTCCCTTATCATGGCGTGCTGCAACGAACCGGCACTGAACTCACTCTCGTAAAACCCCAGCTCCCAATCGGCTACCTTCCGCACCTCGCCAACCCACGGGTCAATAAACGCGTGCGCGAACGCGACTATCGCCGCATCATGGAAGCTCTCCCTGGCAAGCTCGTTAATCCTGTTCTTGCGCATGAAACTGCGCAGTATCCTCTCTACCTCGTCCTTATACACCACGAATCTAACGGACGGCCTATCGCACTTCAGCATATACTTAAACTGTATGTTGCCTATGCGCGATATTACAAGGTCCATCGCCGCTTTGAGGTAATTGGAAGCCAGACCAGTACCTGTATCCGACCTCTCCTGATACTGCAGCGTAAACGGTATCGTATTGTACGATGCCCTCGAATAGTCCAGTGCCTTCAGCGACACGAACAGCTTGTTATAAAATGCGCATATCTTCAGAAACTCTTTGGCATACTTATCCTCTATGAAGGACGTGAGCTGATTAAAGTCCTTGGCTATCTCCTCCGGCACCTGCATGTCATACTTCTCGCGCACCGGATACGCCGTGGGCATATAGTTCTTGGTAATATCATCATACCTGTAGTTAATATCCGCCATTACAATAACCCACTAGCCTCCGCGGCATCGCGTACCGCTTCCCATGACAGAGTGCTCTGCCTCACGTCCAACTCGTCCTGCCTACCCTGATGCACATTCTGCTCGCCGGGCATACCGGCATACAGCACTATCTCCTGCCCATCCTTATTTCTAAGCACCATGTGCCCATTCTTCCTGCTCAACTCCACGGACTTGTTGAGCAGGTATATCATAAACTCAAGGCTCCAGCTCTGCCTGGTAAGCATCCGCATGGCTCTACGTGCCTTGGCACGTTCCACTTCCACCGTCCATAGGTCTTTGATGAACCGTGTCATAGCCCGTACCTCGCACCACTGGTCAACGCGCCGTGCATAGCCCTGCCCTCCGCCCTTGGCGTCATGTAACTATCTATATCCTTCGTCTCCAAATCGGACAATACACCCTGCACATCGTCGCCCATACCGTCTTCACTACTACCATCATCTTTTAGCGACATGCCTATCAGACCCTGTGCTATGTCTTCAAGGCCTTTCTTGTTCGCGTCCGACACGGCACTGTTGTGCGGCCCCTTTACCTGATTGATTCTCGCGCTGTCTATCACGCCATTATCGTCCGCGTGTATGGCAATCTCGGCCGTGGCGTTGCCTTTCATAAGTATAAAACACTCGTTATTCTGAACGTAGTCTCCGTATCTGCCCACGCAATGGTGCATTTCCTCACCACGTCGCACAAGTTCCTTTTTGGACTGCGCCAGCTTCCAACCATTATCTTCAGCCAATCCACGTATCTCATCGGCATAGTAGAACTCGGGTACCCTGCCCGCTGCCCTATCCAGCAGCATACGTCTACGCTCGTCATCAGGCGCATTCTCCCAAACAGCTTTAAGCTTCTTGGGCAGCTTCTTCCACTCCTTTGCTATCTCGTCATCTTCCGCCTGTTTACGTCTGGCCTCATCTCTCTGGAACAACTCGCCCATCTTGTCCCTCACCTGATTGGCGGAGTCGAAACTCTGCACTACAGTCTTACCTCTATAGAAGGGACTCGCATGCGCGCCTACCTCTGCGCCATAATCGTCCATGAACTCCGCCAGCATATTCAACGTGCCCAGCTTATTCGTACTCTTGTTTATATTCTTCAACGCGCGCAGTGTCAGTACCCTACCCAGCAGCGAGCGTAAATTGCGCCTATCGACATCCGTCATCTGCCCAAAGTAATCGGTGCCTCTAAACTTGTCCGTGCCATCAAACAGTGTGTTCATCGCCTGCACATAGTCCTTATGATACGGGTCCAGCGCCTTCAACGTGGCCCTGGGTATCAACCTGTGCTTATCCATCGCCTTGATTACACCCTGTCTATGCACATTGTCTTGTAGGCCGGTGAAGTACGACGTAACCCACGGCGCATCCTCTATCAGCATATCGCCTTCTGGCGTCATCTCGCCTACACCGCGCAGCATCTTGTAATACTTGTCCACCTGCGGCTTGTACACGCCGTCCTTAGTGGTCACAGTATAGTCGGCAGGGCTTGAGACATACGCTGCCAACCTACTACCCTGCAGCCCCATCTTCCTGCCCTTCTTGAATCTATCCAGCAATGTCTTTTGTTCGCGTGCCTTATGCGCCACATATCTCTGATTCGCGCGCTCCTGTTCGGCATCATCGTATAGCTTACCGGACCAGTGGTCTATATCCTCGTGTGTATCACGTATACTCTCCAGCACATTCGGATTGTCCTTACCTTCCTGAAGGTCGCGTATTACCTCATCCATGATCGCTATGCGGCCCGGCAGATGATTATTTTCCCACTCCGTATGACCCCAGTACGATTCCGGACTATCACCTACGTTCTTCAACAGTTCGCGCGCCCGGTCCAGCCTGGCCTGTGCAGTAGCCCTATCTTTCTCCACCATATCTTTATCGGTAGCATGTTCGTACACATACCACGACGCCAATTTCGGATCTATGTTCATATGTTCATATACCTATGTTCATCCTGCATACGCCCGCGCAGGTACTCATTCCTGCCAGCCCTATTCAGCCTCTGCCTCTGAAGCAAGTCCCACCTGCCGTTGCGCAGCAATGCCGCGTCCTTTGCTAGGAATGTACCCTGATGCGCACCAGACGTAAGCCCTATCTGCTGCGCCGGCGTCATACTGTCCCATACGCCATCACCGGCGTACTTATCAACAAGGCCCTGCGCCTTGGCTCGCGACTCCTCCATCACTATGGCATCAAGCTGTGCCAGTTCGTCTCTGCTCAACGTGAGCGGATGCGCCTGCAAGGCGTTCCATGCCGCCGTACCCTTCTTGCCAAAATACTGCGCGTCCTGCAACTTCTTCACCAGCGCCGGGTCCACGCCAAGGTCCAACATCTGTCTGGGCGTCCTGTTGCCCAAGTCACATCCTATGCCCAAAGTTACCCCTGAATCCATCAACCAACTACCTCTGCGCGGCGCGCGGTCTCCAGGAAAATGTGCTCGCGTAAGCCCCTCCGGGTTCTCCCATTTGGTAAGGAACGTCTTCATATCATTATGATACTGCGCGTCCTCTTCTTCCGACCTGTCCTTGGGCACTATCTCCACCGGCCTTCCGCCCGGCAGTCTCTCTACGCCGTTGCCCTCTACCTCCGGTTTGGCTTCCGCAACCATCCTGCCCGGAGCATTGAACACGTCCTCCGCGCTCCCTCCATCGCCGGATATATCCGCATCCATCATGCCGCCACTCGTCAACGCGGCCTGTAGTCCGGCTATCACGCTCTGCGCGTCCCTCTTTGCGGCCTTGTCGCCGGACCTGTCTTTGTCCTTGTCCTTGTCCTTGTCCTTGGGCTTCGTAGGCGGAACCTGCGGTAACACACTGGCCGGCGGCATATCCTCCCTGGGTAACGCCCGTGACACTCCTGCCGTAGCATCGGGCACACTCTGGTCCTGCCCGAACGCAAGCTCGGGGCGTTGGAACACTGTCTCGGGGCGCCTGAACACGTTGCGCGTAAAGTCCTCTACCTGCGGTACGAGCCGTCCGGCTATGTCCCTAAGCGCCATTAGCCGTACCCTCGTTGATGTTCACATCCTCGCCCATCCGGTGCTTAATGACCTCCAGACCCAGAACGTCCCACAAGCTGTAACGCAGCGCTGGAATCAAGTCCGGGTGGTACACCTTATCGTCTATGTCGAGCAGGATGTTGCCCTGCATGTCCCTCTTCAGCACCGTCATGTCGCATTCCATAGCGGTGCGCCCGTTCTCCGGCAGCAACAGACTGGCCGTCCTGAACAGGTCCCTTATCTTATCCTGCATGAGCACCTTGTCGTGCTTGTGCGCAGTACCTATGTTCATAGTCAACTCGGGGTATCTGCACTTCAGATTCACCTGAAGCTCCTCCGTGAGGTGCCCGTCCGAGCTGTCCGCATCCCAAGTTATCCTGCTGTTGGCTTCCTTCTTATCTATATTGTGCCAGAAGTCCAAGCTGTACTCCCACACCTCACGGCAGCACTTGCGCAGGAACTCAAGCTGGGTCACATCGCGCGGGCACGTAAGCCTGTTAAACTTCTCCTCGTAGAACACGAAGCCCCTGCGCCCCTCGGAATCCCACGCCGTGGCTATGATGGCATCATTGTCCGACGTACCGTAGTCCACGCCTATCAGCACCCGGTCTATGTTGAACCGCGGTACCATCTCGTCATTCCACGTGAAGTACGTAGGGTACAGCAGCGCGTCCTGGTCATACTCCCACTCGCCGAAGTATTCTCTGCGTATGTAAGGGTGCGTCTTGTCGATGCCCTTCTCCGCGCATTCCTTCTCTATGAACTCATCAAAGTCGTGTATGAAGGGATTGTCCTTGGCTGTCCACGAGAAGTGTGGTGCCTTTAGTTCGTTCCACATCTTTTCGCCATAGGTACCACGGATGCGCGGCGGCGTTCCTATGAATATAGTGCTGAACCCTGTGGCATAGTCAAGCTGCATGGGTTTAAGCACCTCGTTCATGAGATATTCAAGCAGATCCGAATGCAGATGGAAGAACTCATCTATGACTACTACCTTGGCCTTGTGCCCGCGTATAACGTCCGGGTCTTTGGTATTGGACAATCCTCTTACCAGTACCTGCGAACCGTTCTCGAAGTTCTTCCAATTTAGTCTATTACCCTTGCTGTCCGTAAGGTGGCACGTGTCTATAATCTCATTGAGCGCCGGACCGAGCAATCCGTCCTCACCCATCTTCATGGTCTTACTGATGTATATGCAGGTAGTATTTGTAGTGCTTAATGCCTCTATAAGCAGCTTCGCGGCAACCAGCCTCGTCTTGCCGCCCCGCCGTCCGCAGCAACATATCTTCGTTCCCGGCCCGGACATCAACACTTCCAGCTGCTTAGGGAACAGCGTGTTCAGTATCTTATATACCTGTATGTCATTACTGTAATCGAGCTGCGCTTCCTTAGCCTCGGGTATCTTCCCTTCTATCCTGTCTATCCAATACTGCGCCGCCTTCATGTCACCACTGATGGCCTTAGTGTACATGGACTCAAGGAGGCGGTCCCTGCGCAGCTGGTCAGGGGACCCCATGTTGAGCGTGACCTGTACCTGCAAGTGATCGTCGCGCGCATTCTGCACTGACCTCTGCAGGAGCTGCACGCCTTCCCTAGTGAACCGCGTACCATTTATAGTCTGCGTGAGCGTAGCATTCGTAAGCACGCGCTCCCAGTCGGCGACGATGCGCTGCGCCGTAGCAAGAGCAAGTTCCGGGTCTTTGTACGCCCAATCGGCCAGCGTAAGCCCTTCCTTTTGAGCAAGCTCGTACACCGACTTGAGGAACGCGACAGGCTCACCGTTCTCATCTGTCTCGAACTGTACGCGCGGATAGGTCCTCCTCGTCTCCGGGGCAAGGAGGAAATCCGTCATTGTTCGAGTGATGCCGGCGCCGGCCTGCTCCGCCACTACAGTACCTCTATTCCGGCCTGCCCGAGCAGTTTTGCCACCTCGGCAAGGTCCGATTTGTTTATGCGTATCCGCAGCACCACCTTCTCCGGGCCAACGGCATCCGGCTTAGGCAGCCTTACCTGCGGAAGTTTCACCTTTACACCAACACTATCCAAGCTGATGCTCGGAGCATCAGATAGGAACGTCTGCATACCCTTGGATGTAATCTTGCCATACGAGCTGCATATCAGAAGCAGCTGCTTCTTAGCAGTTTCGATGTCCGGCGCTTCTACGTAGAGCACGGGGTACTCCTGTGCGAGCACCCCGGGGTCAGTCTGCGCTATATGCTGTATGGCCAACAGCCGCCTATGTCCGTCAATAACAAAGTGCGGTTGGTCCTTACCATCCGCGAGCTTATGCCATACTACGAAAGGTGTGACCAGACCATCAGCAAGCAGCGAGTCCGCCAACTTTGCAATCTCTTCCGCCGAGCTGCTCTTCAAAGCACCTTGGAACGGAAGCAGCTGGGTGTACGGAAGCTGTTGGTCCACCTGGCAATTGAAACGAATCATCCCAATACTCCATCCTCTGTCGTTTATTGTACATGGAAGCAAGTTTGTATTCAATGACCAATTTTCCGACTTGTAGCGCGCCCTGTACGGATATGGAAAAAAGTTGACCACCGGCCTATTTCTGGACCTTTCTTCATAGTAGTTTGTTGTTACTTCCCCTGGAAACTCAAATATTAATTCATATTTGGGATTTGGGGGGAAGTAAGTGTAAAAACAATGACCAGGTACTTTTTTAACCACTGCTCCCACTTGTCCGGACACCTACGATGTTTGCTTAAAAGTAAGGCGAATATCTTAGTTTTAGCATCGCGAATTGGAGCAATTTTCGCCCGTCTGATGTTGCTACAGAAGAATGCGATTTTTCTTACTGAAATTCGCCATAAAAATCACTGCTTTTTCCTATCTTGACACGTGGCGCGTATCTTAATATACAGGTGGGAGCGATTTTTCTACAGGAATTCGCATTAAAATGTTATCAAAAGCCCGTGAGAATATGGAAAAAATCTGTAGATTTGCTGTTGCTCCCACTTGTCCAGACAGGTGAGCGCAGCATGAAATCCGGACATCTCGGGAGCTACAAAATTTTTACAGATATTTTCCATCCGGATAGATTTTTTCCCTGCTTGTATGGAAAAAATCTATCCGGACACCGCGCGCGTATGGTGAAAGTAGGGCGCGCATGAAAATGTTGATGGAAAATATGTCGTCGGAATCTATGGCGAACTTCTGTCTGATCAGTAAGCACGTCCCAACCGACGTAAGGAGGTTGGGACTTATTCCTACATGCGCGCTGTATGCTAGATGCGCGAAGCTAGATGGGAGATGATAGATGCACGAAGCTATAGGGCATACGTCGCGTGTCACGCTCCCTAGTAAGCACGTCCCAACCGACGTAAGGAGGTTGGGACTTCCTCATTCTTCATGCCTTATGCTAGACGCTAGATGCGCGAAGCGCGAAGCTAGAAGGAAGAAGGATGCACTATTCATTTTACACCGCGCATCACGGAAGGACAGGGCATACGTCGCGTGTCACGCTCCCTAGTAAGCAAGTCCCAACCGACGTAAGGAGGTTGGGACTTCCTCATTCCTCACGCTTTATTCATTGCGCTTTATTCAAGTAGGAAGAACGATGCACTATTCATTTTGCAGTGCGCATCACGGAAGGACAGGGCATAGGGGTATGGAGGAAGTTGCGCGGCTGTAGCGTAGGAGTATTCGTGTTATGCGTAGCACGATGCATCACGGAAGAACAGGGCATAGGGGTATGGAGGAAGTTGCGCGGTGTAAAAAATATTTTGCAAGTGGGTTGGCGTGTGTGCGCGTGGCGGCGGCGTAGCAATGTGTATGTTGTTGTATCCAATATTTCCTCGAAATAAGCCCGGAAACTATTAAATGTAGATTGAAAATGATAACCTAGGGTTATGGCCCACGGGTTATGGGTAGTACCTAGGATTAGGAATGCCTTGGGTTATGGCCTAAGTACAGTAACTATGCCTTGGGTTATGGCCTAAGTACAGTAACTATGCCTTGGGTTATGGCCTAAGTACAGTAACTATGGAGGTTGAAT